>JGI25160J50197_1000837_pt1 | contig 16438 bp, 14 predicted proteins | sample AraplaMF_Cvi_mMS_FD_50197 | JGI IMG/M metagenome (IMG submission 50197)
CGCATGGATAGCGATATCAGATCGAACATGCTGCCCGGCGAGTCGCCAGCCCTGAGCGGCCTTCGGCGTTAGGATCGCATCACCAGTTCCGGCGGACCGTCCCGTCGTAGGTCACCGTTGCTCCTGCGGCAGGGAAGCCGCTGATCGCAGACGCGGGCAGCCCGAGGGCGGTTGAGATGAACTGTCGTCGGTCAAGCACAAACGTCCGCTCCAAACCCGATTTCGCGCTTCATGGCGCAGAGCGTTTTTAGCGCAGCGCGACGCTGCGTCGATTGAGCGGAATCAAGGTCGGGCGTCGACGAGCTACCGCGTAAACCGCGCCACCAGTTCCACATGCGGCGTGTGCCGGAACTGGTCGACCGGTACCACCGCCTCCAGCCGGTAGCCGCCGTCGATCAGCAGCCGCGCGTCGCGGGCAAAGGTCGCGACGTTGCAGGACACCGCGACGACCACGGGCACCTTGCTCGCAGCGAGCTTCAGCGCCTGCGCCTGCGCGCCCTGGCGCGGCGGATCGAACACCACGGCCTCGACATCGCGCAGCTCCGGCGGCACCAGCGGGCGGCGGAACAGATCGCGCGGCTCGGCCTTGATCGGCTTCAGGCCCGGCGTGCGCGCAGCTTTCACCAGCGCTGCGATGGCGCCGGCGTCGTTGTCGAACGCCGTGACGCGCGCCTTCTCCGCCAGTCGCAGCGAACGGCCCGACGCCGCAGAAGAGATCCAGAACCTCCCTGGCCTTGCCGATGCGTTCCGCGACGAGCGCTGCCAACGTCTCCTCGCCCGCGACGGTTGCCTGCAGGAACGAGCCTGGTGGCAGCGTCACCTCGGCGCGGCCCATCCTCACTGTGGGCGGCAGGCGTTGCAGCACCAGCTCGCCATGGCGCGTCAGTCGCGCCAGGCGGTGCTGCTCGGCGACGCGCGAGAGCGCGGTGACGAGCGGCGTCGGCAGCGGGCCGGAGCCGCGGACGTCGACATCGAGGCCGTTGGCGGTGGCGGTGACCTGGATGTCGAGCGGCTTGGTCACCGGCATCCTCGATGTCAGCGGCTCCGCCAGCGCCCAGGCGGCATCGAGCGCGCCATTCAGCCCGGGATCGAGGATCGGGCAACGATCGATTGGAATGACGTCATGCGAGCTCGCCGCCGCGAAACCGACCTTGAGAACGTCATGCGTGCCGAAGCGGCCGTGCAGCGTGATGCGCCTGCGCCCGGCGCCGTGGGCATCGACCAGCGGCGCGACCTCGCAATCGATGCCGGCCTGCGCCAACGTTTCCACCACGATGCCGCGCTTCCAGGCGTGATATGGCTCGGCCGACCAATGCTGGATGGCGCAGCCGCCGCAGACGCCGAAATGCGGGCAGAATGGGTCGATACGCTCCGGGCTTGCGACGTCGACCGCGAGCAGCTTGCGGCGGTCGGGATGGTTGCCCATGACGTGGTCGACCTCGACGGTCTCGCCGCCAAGCGTGTAGGGCACGTAGACCGCATCGCCCGTGGCAAGCGAGATGCCGTCGCCGCGATGGCCGACATGGTCGATGGTCAGGCGCTCAACCACGGCGCGCGCCCAGGAAGAATTCGATATTGCCGTCACCGCCCGCAATCGAGGAAGGGAACACCTCGATGTCCGTGCAGCCGAGCGAAGCGGCAAAGGCGGCGATGTCGTCGCAGATCTCCCGGTGCACGGCGGCGTCGCGAACGATCCCCTTCTTGTTGTGCTTCCTGTCGGCCTCGAATTGCGGCTTGATCAGCGCCAGCAGGCTCATCGGCGCTGCCGCCAGCGACAGCGCCACCGGCAACACGGTCTTCAGCGAGATGAAGCTGACGTCGATGACGACGACATCGGGCCGCGCCGGCAGCCGCTTGCCCTCATAGCTGCGGATGTCGGTCTCCTCCATCGACACGATCCTGGAATGGCCGCGCAGCGAGGGATGCAACTGGCTGGTGCCGACATCGATGGCGAACACCAGGCTGGCGCCGTTCGCCAGCAGCACCTCGGTGAAGCCGCCGGTGGAGGCGCCGACGTCGAGGCAGACATGGTCCTCGATCTCGATTCCGTAGCGCTCCAGCGCGCCGGCGAGCTTGACGCCGCCGCGCGAGACGTAGGGGTGCGCAGGCTCGGCCTGGATCACTGCGTCCTCGGCGATCGTCTCTGACGGCTTGGCCACCGGCTTGGCGTCGGCGGTCACGAGGCCCGCCTCGATCGCCGCGCGCGCCCGCGCCCGGCTCTCGAACAGGCCGCGCTCGACCAGCAGAACATCCGCGCGCTTGCGGGCAGGGGACATCGGATCTCCGAAGAAAGGTTCGAGCGCTTATGTAGCGATCAATCGCGCGGCCGCCATCCGGACGCAAGTCTCGAACGCGGCCAGATCATGCCAGAGGTCGATCGGCATCGCGGCCGGCGTCACCAGCGGACAGCCGTGCAGCTCCAGCGCATGGATCATCATGAGGTTGTCGACGAGGCCGAAATCCTCGACCGTCAGTCCNTGTGNGTCGATCAGCCGCCCGTCCTCGGATCTGACGTCCATGAAACGGCCGACTCGGTCGGCATAGGTGGCGCCGTCGTTGGAATAGGCCAGGCAGAATTTGCGGCGCCCGGCCATGTAGCCGAGCTCATAGACCGTGCCCGGATCGGCGCCGGCGCCGCGGAACGGCGTGAGGTTGGCAATGATGGCGTCGGCCGCATCCATCATCGCCTCGTTGCCGCAAAAGATCTGCCGCGCGGCATCGGGCGCGGTGAGGTCGATCGCGTTGTCGAGGGGATAGAGGCCGGTGAGCCCGTGGCGCCCGCAGATCGCGACCTTCTGCCGGCCGATCTCGACCGCATCCGGCAGGAACACGTCGGGACCTGCCAGATAGATCTTCATGGAGCAAAGCCGAAAAAATGGGGTCGAGGTGCGAGCCGCATCGCGTGCTCTGCTCCCTCGCCCGCTTGCGGGAGAGGGGTGGGGGAGAGCGTGTCTCCGCGGGCGAGAACCCCCAAGAGGAGAAAGCCCTCACCCGCGCCTTCGGCGCGACCTCTCCCGCACGCGGGAGAGGTGACTCACTATCAAGCCAGCTTGACNGTCTCGGCCTTGACGTCCTTGCCGAGCGCTTCGAACACCTTGGCGACGATGCCCTTGGCGTCGAGGCCGGCGCGGGCGTACATCGCGGCCGGCGTGTCGTGGTCCTGGAACACGTCGGGCAGCACCAGCGAGCGGAAGCGCACCATGCCGGTGTCGAGCACGCCCTGATCGGTCAGGAACTGCGCGACGTGCGAGCCGAAACCGCCGATCGAACCTTCCTCGACCGTGATCAGGACGTCGTGGTCACGGGCGAGCTTGAGCACCAGCTCGGTGTCGAGCGGCTTCATGAAACGCGCATCCGCGATCGAGGTGGAGAGGCCGTGAGCGGCGAGCTCGTCGGCCGCCTTCTCGCATTCGGCGAGGCGCGTGCCGAAAGAGAGCAGGGCGATCTTGTTGCCCTGGCGGATCATGCGGCCCTTGCCGATCTCGAGCGGAACGCCGACATCGGGCATCTCGATGCCGCGGCCTTCGCCGCGCGGGTAACGCAGCGCGCTCGGGCGGTCGTTGGTTGCGACCTGGGTCGCGACCATGTGCACCAGCTCGGCTTCATCGGCCGCAGCCATGATCACCATGTTCGGCAGACAGCCGAGATAGGCGTTGTCGAACGAGCCGGCATGGGTCGCACCGTCGGCGCCGACGAGGCCGGCACGGTCGATGGCGAAGCGCACGGGCAGGTTCTGGATCGCGACGTCATGCACGATCTGGTCGTAGCCGCGCTGCAGGAAGGTCGAGTAGATCGCGCAGAACGGCTTGTAGCCTTCGGTCGCAAGACCCGCGGCGAAGGTCACCGCGTGCTGCTCGGCGATGCCGACGTCGAAGGTGCGGTCGGGGAAGGCCTTGTTGAAGATGTCGACACCGGTGCCGGACGGCATCGCCGCGGTGATGGCGACGATCTTGTCGTCCTTCTGGGCTTCCTTGACGAGGCTCTGGCCGAACACGTTCTGGTAGGCCGGCGCGTTCGGCTTGGACTTGGCTTGCGTGCCGGTCGCGACGTCGAACTTGACGACGGCGTGGTACTTGTCCGCGGACGCTTCCGCCGGACCGTAGCCCTTGCCCTTCTGCGTCACGACGTGGACCAGGATCGGGCCGGTCTCCATGTCGCGCACGTTCTTCAGCACGGGCAGCAGATGGTCGAGATTGTGGCCGTCGATCGGGCCGACATAGTAGAAGCCGAGCTCCTCGAACAGCGTGCCGCCGTCCATCATGAAGCCGCGCGAATATTCCTCGACGCGGTTGGCACGGTTGGCGATGATCTTGGGCAGACGCTGGTTGATCTGCTTGGCGGCCTCGCGCAGCGTGCGATAGGTCTTGCCGGAGTAAAGGCGCGACAGATAGGCGCTCATGGCCCCGACCGGCGGCGCGATCGACATGTCGTTGTCGTTGAGGATGACGATCAGGCGCGAGTTCATCGCACCGGCGTTGTTCATGGCTTCATAGGCCATGCCCGCCGACATCGCGCCGTCACCGATCACGGCGATAACGTTGTTCTTGCCGCCGGAGAGGTCGCGCGCCACAGCCATGCCGAGGCCGGCGGAGATCGAGGTCGAGGAATGCGCCGCGCCGAACGGATCGTAATCGCTCTCGCTGCGCTTGGTGAAGCCGGACAGGCCACCGCCGGTGCGCAGGGTGCGGATGCGGTCGCGGCGACCGGTGAGGATCTTGTGCGGATAGGCCTGGTGGCCGACGTCCCAGATCAGCCGGTCGCGCGGCGTGTCGAAGACGTAATGGATCGCGGTGGTGAGCTCGACCACGCCGAGGCCCGCGCCGAAATGACCGCCGGTCACCGAGACGGCATCGATGGTCTCCTGCCGCAGTTCGTCGGCAACCTGGCGAACCTGCTCGATCTTGAGCTTGCGCAGGTCTTCCGGCGTCCGGATGGTATCGAGAAGCGGCGTCTTACTGTATGCGTTCACGGCGATTTCCAATTTGTCAGCGCCGGAAGATCGTTCCGGTGCGCGATGGGTTTGCACAATATCGGCGCAGCGCGAGTCCTAAAACCGTCGGAGCCACCTGCCTGGGGCAAGGCCCCGTCTTCAAGCTTAGGTGAGCCTAAGTGCGCTCCGGTTCAGTCTCTGTGATCCCTGTCACTTAGATCGGCTTCGTCCGTCCCAGCCAATTTCATTAGCAGTTTGAAGCGCTTGTCGTTGGTAATCGGTCCCCACGTCAAGGCTAACAAAAAGCCACACTGCGCGCAGCTTTACACCAAACCTTGGGCCAAAGCCAACCCGCTGGACCGATTACAGGCATACCAGTGCAACCCGCGGGCCAGAGTGGTTAACCGCGGGGTCGGCCGAGGCGTTCCAGTCTTGCCCGGTTCCTCGGCAGGATTTTGGGCGGGAGCAAGGCCTTTTTGGACGGATTCCGCAGGCCGGAAGGCTTCCCGGCGGGGTTCCCTTGGGCTTCGTGCGGATTGCGGAACCCGCCGGAGTGGACTCAGCGGCGTGCGATCATGAAAAAATGCAGCCGGCCGATGCTTGGAACGGGCGGCTTTGATCGGCCCTTACTGGACGTCGAGCGGCGCCGTGCCGGCGGCCTGGCCGCTGGCATCGGTGGTGATCTTGTCGACCCGCGCTTCGGCCTGGCGCAGCAATTCCTCGCAGCGGCGCTTCAGCGCCTCGCCGCGCTCGTAGATCGTTACGGATTCCTCGAGCGGCACCTTGCCGTCCTCGAGCCGCTTCACGATCGTTTCGAGTTCCTCGATCGCGCGCTCGAAGGTGAGCCTGGAGACGTCGACTTGAGTGTTTTCGGCCATATCCGTTTCCGATTGCCCGATTCGCTTTCCCTGGAGTGAAGGCGGGTTTTGCGGGCTTAATGTGGCGAGTAGTTTCAGGCGCCCATCAGGGCGCCGACATGCGCCGTAACAGATTCTTTCAATCCTTGCAGGTCATAGCCGCCTTCGAGCACAGAGACAACGCGGCCCCCGGCGGACTTGTCGGCGAGGTCCATCAGCTTGCGCGTCACCCAGGCATAGTCTTCCGCGCGCAAATTCAGCGAGGCCAGCGGGTCGCGGTAATGCGCATCGAAACCGGCGGAGATGATGAGCAGCTCCGGGCTGAATTTTTCGAGCTGCGGCAGGATCAGATTCTCGAAGGCCGACCGGAATTCCGGTCCGCCGTCTTCGGAGGCGAGCGGCGCGTTGACGATGGTGTCGTGGTCGCCGCGCTCGCCCTTGGCGCCGGTGCCCGGAAACAGCGGCATCTGATGCGTCGAGCAATACATCACGGTCGGGTCGGACCAGAAGATGTCCTGCGTGCCGTTGCCGTGATGCACGTCGAAATCGACGATAGCCGCGCGCTTGATGCCGTATTTGCGCTGCGCATGGCGCGCGGCGATCGCGACATTGTCGAAGAAGCAGAAGCCCATCGGCTTGCCGATCTCGGCGTGGTGGCCGGGCGGGCGCACCGCGACGAAGGCATTGCGGTGCTCGCCCTTCATCACCGCTTCGGTTGCGGCGACCGCGCCGCCGACGCCGCGCATCACCGCTTCCCAGGTGCCGGAGGACATCGAGGTGTCGCCGTCGATATAGACCTGGCCGCTGGTCGGCGCGATGTGGCGCAGCTCGGTGACGTAATGCTCGTTGTGGCAGAGCGTGACGAGGTCGAGATCGCCTTCCGGCGCCTGGTCGCGCACGAGAAACTGGAAACGCTCGTGCGACAGCGCTTCCTCCACCGCGCGCAGGCGATCGGGCCGTTCGGGGTGTCCAGGCGGCGTGACGTGGTCGAGGCAGGCCTTGTGGGAAAGAAGAAGCGTGCTCATCAGGTCGGCCTCATGGGATGCGGGCTCTTGACGTCGCTTGGCGCATCCGGCGCCAAAACGCAATGCCAAACGCAATCTATGCGCTTGGTCACAATTGGCAAAGGGTTGTTCCGTTCCGGCCGGTTTGATCCGGATCAATTCACGCGCAGGATGCGACTCAGCGGCAGCGGGCCGATCGGCCCGTGCGCCCGGAAGAACGCGAACAGTGCGTCGGCGTCGTAGCCGCCATATTGTGGCGCCGTCCCGAGCTTTGCGACCGTGAAGCCGTCGCCGCCGACGGCGAGATAGTCGTTGAGGGTGACGCGGTAGCCGGTCCCGGCCTCGATCGGCCTGCCGTTGAGCATCATCTTCTCGAGGCTGACGCGTTCGCCGTTCGGCTTCGATGCATCCCAGCTGTAGCTGAATCCGTTCGACACCTGCAGGATCCGCGGCCGCTTCGGATCGAGCCATTGCTGCTCCAGGAGGTCCTTGAGCTGGCTGCCCGTGAGCGTCATCGTGACGAGGCGGTTGCGAAACGGCTGGCTCGCGAACACATCGCCGAACGTGATCGCGCCGTTCTCCTTCGGAACGATGTCGGTGCGGATGCCGCCGGGATTGGTGAGCGCGATGACAGCGCTGCCATCCTTGGCGTCTCTGGTCGCGGCGAGCTGCGCGTCCGCGATGACGTCGCCGAGCGCGCTCTCGCCGGCCTCGTTCGGCACGCGCGATAGCGTCTGCGTCACCGATCCGGCCGGCCGGTTGGCGATCGGCGCGGCGAGCTTGTCATAGGCCTCGATCAGCGCGGTCTGCTCGGGATCCCTGGCGAGCGATGCGTTGGCGACGATGACGTTCTCGGCCTTTGCGCTGACGATGTCGCGGCTCGCCGGATCGAGCTTGAGGTCGATCGCGGTGACCAGCGTGCCGTATTTGTCGCCGCTGGTGACGAGCCTCCCGTCGATCTGGCAAATATAGGCGCGATGCGTGTGACCGCTGACGACGACGTCGACGGCGCGATCGAACTTCTTCACGATGTCGACGATGGGCCCGGTGATGGCAGGGCATTCATTGTAGTCGCCCGCGGGCTCGCCGCCCTGATGGATCAGCACCACGATCGCCTCGACGCCGCGCGCCTTCAGCTGCGGCACGAGCGCGTTCACCGTCTCGGCCTCGTCGCGGAATTCGAGCCCGGCAATGCCCGACGGCGACACGATGCCCGAGGTCTCCTTTAGGGTCAGCCCGACGAAGGCCACGGGGATGCCCTCGAACTCCCTTATTTCGTAGGGCGGCAGCACGCTCTTGCCGGTCGCCGTCTCCACGGTGGAGGCCGCGAGATAGTGGAATTTCGCACCCGTGAAGGGATGCGGTCCCTGGCAGCCGTCGACCGGATGGCAGCCGCCGTTCTGCATGCGCAACAGCTCGGTCTTGCCTTCGTCGAACTCGTGATTGCCGACCGATGTGATCGCAAGTCCCATCATCGAGAGCGCCTCGACGGAGGGCTCGTCGTGGAACATCGCCGACAGGAACGGGCTTGCCCCGATCAGATCGCCGGCGGCAACGAAGATCGTGTTCTTGTGCCCCTCGCGCAGCTGCTTGACCAGCGTCGCAATGTACTCGGCGCCGCCGGCGGCGACCATCACCTTCCTGGCTCTGTCCTCGGGGTCATTGATGCGGATGCCGCCCGGTGGCGGCCGCAGATTGCCGTGGAAATCGTTGATCGCGAGAATGCGCAGCTCGACCGGCGCGGCGGTCTGGGCGGAGGCGGGCAGGGCGCAGATCAGCGCGAGCGCAGCAAGGATGGATCGGTATGGCATGGAACCAGACTAGACGTTCCGCGCGAAGATTTCACGAAGCATTGTCGTGAACGCCGTCCCGGACCACAGCATCGTAGGGTGGGCAAAGCGAAGCGTGCCCACCAACTGACCGTGATCGAAAAAAGTCGTGGGCACGGCGCAAGTGCGCCTTTGCCCACCCTACGATACCGGACTCGCGGAGACGGCTCTCACTGTCTCACCTCTACCGCTTCTTCCTGTTCGCAAACGCGTTGAACGCGGCTACGGCGTCGTCCGATTTCAACCGCTCGCCGAACAGATGGGCCTCCTGGTCGATGCGGCGGGTCAATTCCTCCGGCGGCGTGCGCAGCAGCTTGCGCGAGGTCGCAACCGCCTCGGCGGGCAGCCGGCAGATCTCGCGCGCGACCTTGCGCGCCTCAACCTCGGTATGTCCCGGCGAGACCACGGTGTTGACGAAGCCGGAGGCGTGCGCCTCCGCCGCGCTGAAGGTCCGCCCCATGATCAGCATCGCGAAGGCGCGCTGATAGCCCATCGTGTTCGGCATCAGGAGGCTGGCCGCGCCGACCGGTACCAGCCCGAGATGAATGTAAGGCGCGGAGAAGGTCGCCGCGTTCGAGGCAAGCACGTAGTCGCAATGAAACAGCATCACCGTCCCCATGCCGATCGACGCGCCGTCCACGGCGGCGATGATCGGCTTGGTGTTGAGGGCGAGCGAATAGAGAAACTTGGCGCCGTTCGACAGCGTCTCCGGGCGCGCCGTGTCGGCGTGGAGGAAATCGTCGATGTCATCGCCCGCCGTGAACACACCGGAGCCGCCGGTGATGATCATGCAGCGGATATCGGGATTGTTCTGCGCGGTGTCGATCGCGTGGCTCATCTCCCGGTACATGTCCTGGGTGATCGCGTTCTTCTTGCCGGGGCGGCGCAGGGTGATCACACGCGTTCCCCGCTCTTCGGTGACCACGATATTGCCGTTCGGCATGAAATTCCCCCTGCGTCGCTGCGGGTCTCGCGCGCCTCAGCCTACATCATCTTGTTGACGTGCCAATGCGTCCGCTCGACCTTTTCCAGCCTGAACTCCGCGAGCCGGCACCCATGGCGCGTCACATTGTCCGTCACGCGCTGTTGCGCGTCGCAACAAATGGCTACAATGTTTCATTTGAAAAACCAGTGGTTGTAGGGCACGATCCTGCCCGGTTCCATCTGGCGACGGCTCGATTGATGATCGCCGCAACTGGCGTTGACGAATCCTCGCTGTCCTATCGCGGCTGGCGCGTCGTGCTGGCCTGCTTCCTGATGGCTTTCTTCATGTTCGGCTTCGGCCTCTACGGCCAGGGCGTTTATCTCGCCGAGCTGCAGCGCGCCCATGGCTGGCCCGGCACGCTGGTCTCAGCGGCCAGCACCTTCTCGTTTCTCCTCACCTCCGTCCTCGTCATCTTCACCGACGATCTGCTCGACCGCATCGGGCTGCGGTCGCTGATCCTGTGCGGGCTTTCGGCGCTGGGCGCCTCGACCGTGCTGCTGGCGCTGATGCAGACGCCCTGGCAGCTCTATCTCGCCTACGCGCTGATGTCGGTCGGTTGGACCGGCATGGGCACCGTGGTGATCGCCACCGTGCTCAATTCCTGGTTCGACCGGCGCCGCGGCCTCGCGCTCAGCCTCGCCTTCAACGGCGCGACCTGCGGCGGCATCATCCTCGTTCCGCTGCTGCTGTCGCTGTCCGGCAGCATCGGCTTCCGCTCGGCGATGCTGGGGGCCACCGTCGCGATGGTGGTGCTGGTGCTGCCGGTGGTCGTCGGCTTCATCGGCTGGCCCGCGGGAACGTCATTGGCTTCTGGCGGACGGCAATCCGGCGGCGCGACGGCCGGTCCTGCGCATTCGCGCCGGGTGCTGTTCGCCAATGCGGCGTTCTGGACCATGGTGCTGCCGATCGCGATCGCGCTGCTGGCGCAGATGGGATTCATCATCCACCAGGTGACCTTCCTCGAGCCGCTGATCGGGCGTGCCAGTGCGGGTCTTGCCGTGACCCTCATGGCGACGATGGCGGTGGTCGGGCGCCTGTCGCTCGGGCTGTTCGTCGACCGGCTCGATCCCAGGCTCGCCTGCGCGGCGTCGATGACGAGCCAGGCCGCCGCTCTCTTCGTGCTGCTGCAAAGCACCAACCCGACGGTGCTGCTGGTGTGCTGCGCCGTCTACGGCTTCTCGATCGGCAACATGATCACGTTCCCGCCCTTGATCATCCAGCGCGAGATCGGATCTGCCGCCTTCGCCGCCGCGATGGGATTGGGCACCTCGATCAGCGGCATCGTCAGCGCCTTCGGCCCCGGCATCGTCGGCCTCGTGCGCAGCGTCACCGGCAATTACACGACGGCGTTTGCGATGTGCGTCGCGCTGGATCTGGTCGCCGCGGGCGTGGTGCTGTGGCGGCCGGGGAGAAAGGTGAAAGTCGCAGCCCCGTAGCCCGGAGAGAGCAGAGCGCAATCCGGGGCGGCTGTTCCCGCATGTTGCTGAGCGGGCCAAACATTCGGTGTCGTCCCGGCGAAGGCCGGGACCCATACCGCGTGATCTCTCGATGGAGTTGCGATCGGAGTACCGCGGGAAGACCGCTTAACCGCCAATCATCGTCAAACTGCTGCCTGTGCGTATGGGTCCCGGCCTTCGCCGGGACGACACTGGTTGTGTGGCAGGCGCCCTTACCCCAACAACACCGCATCCGCCGCCGCGACCGACTCCGCGCTCTCCGTCACGGTGCGCTCGAGTGCGCCGGCCTGCACGCTGATGTTCTCGGCAAAGAAACGCGCGAGCGAGACGTAGCGCGCGGCGTCGGTATTGCCTTCGGCCTTGGCGGCGAGCGCTTCGGAGGCCAGCATGCAGCCGCCGAGCGTCGATCCGAACTGCTGCAGATAAGGCGTCGCGCCGGCCAGCGCCTCGTTCGGCGCCGACGTCACGCGCTCCAGCAGCCATTTGCTGGTGCGGGTCAACGCCTCCAGCGCCTCGCGCAGCTTTGCGCCCGTGGTGCCGAAGGCGGGATCGTTGGAGGCTTCGACCTGCTTGACGGTTGCCGCGAGCTCGTCGATCAGCGCCCACACCGCAGCGCCGCCATTGGCCGCGAGCTTGCGCGTGACGAGGTCGATCGCCTGGATGCCGTTGGTGCCCTCGTAGATCGCGGTGATGCGCGCGTCGCGATAATGCTGCGCGGCGCCGGTCTCCTCGATGAAGCCCATGCCGCCATGCACCTGGACGCCGAGATAGGCGACCTCGTTGCCGATGTCGGTGGAATAGCCTTTTGCCATCGGCGTCAGCAGCGCCGCGCGCGCGGCAGCGTCAGCCCGCACCTTCGGATCCTTGGCGCGCGTCGAGACGTCGATCGCCACCGCAGTGGCGTAGCAGATGGTGCGCGCCGCCGCGGTCTGCGCCCGCATCCGCATCAGCATGCGCTTGACGTCGGGGTGGACGAAGATCGCGTCCGAGCCTTCGCCCTTCTTGCCGACGGCGCGACCCTGCTTGCGCTCCTGCGCATAGGACAGCGCCTGCTGATAGGCACGGTCGGCGACGCCGACGCCTTCCAGGCCGACGCCGAGGCGGGCCTGGTTCATCATCGTGAACATGCAGCGCATGCCCTGGTTCTCTTCGCCGATCAAAAAGCCGATCGCGCCGCCATGGTCGCCCATGGTCATGGTGCAGGTCGGCGAGGCGTGCATGCCGAGCTTGTGCTCGACGCCAGAGGCAAAGATGTCGTTGCGTGCGCCGAGCGAGCCGTCTGCGTTGACCATGAATTTCGGCACGAGGAACAGCGAGATCCCCTTGGTGCCCGCGGGTGCGTCGGGCAGGCGCGCCAGCACGAAATGAACGATGTTGTCGGTCATGTCGTGCTCGCCATAGGTAATGAAGATCTTCGTCCCCTTGATGCGATAGGTGCCATCGGGCTGCTTTTCGGCGCGGGTGCGCAGCGCGCCGACGTCGGAGCCGGCCTGCGGCTCGGTGAGCTGCATCGTGCCGGTCCATGCGCCGGAGACGAGCTTTTCGAGATAGATCGTCTTCAGCTCGTCGCTGCCATGCGCATCCAGCGCCTCGATCGCCGAGGCCGTCAGCAGCGGGCAGAGGCCGAAGGCGACATTGGCCGCGCTCCAGATCTCGGTGCAGGCGGCGTTGATCGCGATCGGCAGGCCCTGGCCGCCGAAATCCTCAGGCCCCGACACCGCGTTCCAGCCGCCCTCGGTCCAGCGCTTGTAGGCATCGGGCCAGCCCGGCGCGGTCGTGACCTTGCCGTCGTTAAGCTTGATGCCGTGCTCGTCGCCGACCTTGTTGAGCGGCGCCAGCACGTCGGTTGCGAACTTGGCGGCTTCCTCCAGCACGGCCGCTGTGATGTCGGCGTCGAAATCGCCGTAATGGCCGGCTTCCAGGGCGGCCTTGAGGCCGGCGCCATGGTTGAGAGACAGCAGCATGTCAGAGATCGGCGCGCGGTAGGTCATGGCTCACTCCCGTGGACAGATATTGGCGCCGTATTCCCATGAAATGGGCAAGGTCTCAATGGCCGCGATACGGTACCGCATCGGGATTTTGCGGGGGGCCTTTAGTATGGGCCTATAAATCGGAGCTTATAATAAGGTGTGGTGCGGCCGATCCCGGCTGCTGTGGTATTTTGCCCCTGCAGGCGGTTGAAATGCCGCGCCGCACCCTATAGACCGGCAGCACTTGAGGGAATCTGCGGTAGCCCGGTCTTCCGTCGTTCCCCGCTGTTGGGGCGTAGCCAAGCGGTAAGGCAGCGGATTTTGATTCCGCCATTCGGAGGTTCGATCCCTCCCGCCCCAGCCAGTGTTTAAGCTGGTGAGTTCATTCGTTAAGCAGTTCGATCCCTGTCAGGTCTTTTGGGCGCGTTTGGAAACAGAGACTCAGTCCAGAATAGAACTAAACGGCGTGGCCACGCTGGCCTATCTCCGAGGCTTCCATCCCAACATATACCGCGGAAGCTGCTCGGGCAGGTCTGTTTTGCCCTCATCGTAGAATAGGGTGCCTCGGCGAACGAAGCGGACAACCGGTCGAGATGCGGTTGTGCGGAATTGCAGCCGTGCCGCAGTCCGCCCAGCCGGCGGCCTCGGGGGGCGGTCGTTGCCCCGCATAGGGAACCACTACGACTGCAAATCGCGTGGCCTTCGTTTCCTTGCCCGACCGGAACGATGCAGACCCCGCACGTCCTGCTGTTGAAAAAGCTCCGCGCATAAATCACGCAGCCATTGGCTTGCCGGGTCGTGATGGAAGCGGGCGTGCCAGTATTGCTTCACTGTAAACCCGGCGATCGCCAGCGGGCATTCGAGCACGCGCAGTCCGTAATAGTGGGCCAGCGTTTCGCCAATGTGCCTTGGAAGGGTGGCGATCAGGTCAGTCGTCCCGACGATTGCGGGTAGCCCCAAGAAGCCGGGCAGCTCAAGCGCGACATCAAGGACTATCTGCTGCTCCTTCAGCGCGTCGGCGAGCAACTGATGTCCGGTGCCGGAACGAATGAGGACGTGCGCCTCACGCCTGAAATCCTTTGCGGTGATGCGGTCGCCGATCCGAACATGTTTTGCGTTCGCCAGGCAGACCCAATCCTGCGGAAAGAGTGCCTGTTGGAAGTGTCCAGCGTCGAGGTCCGAGATGTAGCCGAGCGCCAGATCGGCCTCGCCAGACTGCAGCATTCGCGGGGTATCGCCGCCGATCTGCGCCGCCTCGATGCGGATGCCTGGCGCAACGCGGCGAACGTGGGCGAGGATGGCCGGAAGCAGCGTGATGTGGCTCGCATCCGTCATGCAGATAACGAAGCGGCGATTTGCAGTCGCCGGATCAAACTCAGGGCGAAGCTCAGCCAGACGACGCAGCATCTCCAATGCTTGTCTAGCCGTCCCGATGAGGGCCTCGGCGCGCGGAGTCGGCAGCATTCCCTCAGCCGACCGAATGAAGAGCGGATCGTCCAGTTCCTTCCGTAGGCGCGCCAGCCAGATCGAAATGGTCGGCTGGCTCTGGCCTAACTTCTCGGCCGCCTTGGTGACGCTGCCCGTGGCGAACAATGCGTCAAACAGCCGGAGCAGGCGCGGCTCCAGCAGAGTCGTCTCGGGGAGGTCTCGCTGCTTCATTGCGATCTTCAATAATAGTTATAAGAATCATAGCATATCCAAATACAGGGCAGCCTGCTAGCACGCGTCCAACGCCAAGATGGGCGAGGGAGAAGCGTTCGGATGAGGATCTGCTTTATCGGAGCGGGAGCCTTGGGCTCGACCATCGGCGGCACGCTGGCGCGCGGTGGGGCCGAGGTTTGGTTGATCGATCCGTTCCAGGCCCATGTTGACGCAATCAACGCCAACGGTCTCCGGATGTTCGAGGGTGACACCGAGACCGTCGTGAAGGTCTCTGCCTGTCGCTCCGCGGACCAGGTCGGCATCGTGGCGGACCTCGTCATCGTCCTCGTCAAATCCTATCACACGCGGGAGGCGATCCGGGCGGCAGCGCCGATCATCGGGCCGCAGACTGTCGTGATGTCGCTTCAAAACGGCCTTGGTCACGAGGACATCCTGTCGGAGGAAGTCGGTCGCGACCGGGTCATGGCAGGCAAGACCTATGTTGGCGGCGTGCTGCTCGGCCCTGGTCATGTTCGCTCGGGCGTCATCGGCAAGGAAACCATCATCGGCGAGCTCGATGGACGCTTGACGGAACGCGCGCAACGAATTTCCGACACGTTCAATCGTGCCGGCATTCTCACGCTGCTCAGTGACAACATCCTGGGCACGATGTGGGACAAGCTCTTCATCAACGTTGCCGGAGGCGGCGTTACCGCCATTACCGGCCTGACCTATGGCGGCCTCTATTCGCTCCCCATCCTGGAGGATTGCGCGCTAGCAGCGATTTCAGAGAGCATTGCCGTCGCGCAGGCTGCCGGCGTCAAGGTCTCGATTACCGACCCGCGGCGCGCCTGGACCATGGCATCGGCAGGCCTACCGCCCGAGTTCAAGACGTCGATGCTGCAGAGCTTGCAGTCCGGCAATCTGACCGAGGTCGACTACATTCACGGCTCCGTCGTGCGCTGGGGCGCCAAGCTCAACGTGCCCACCCCTGTCAACGCGACCCTCGTCGCGCTGGTCAAAGGGCTTGAGTACGCCCGCAGCGATTATCCGGGAAAGGCCTGAGACGATGTCATTGCCCCGCGCTTACGTCGAACATGTCGCGATCCGCGTGCCGGATGTCGATCGTCACGTCGGCTTCTTTCGTGAGGTGCTCGGTCTTGCCATTCGCGACGAGCAGCCCGCTGATGGAGCGCGTCCGCGGCAGGTATGGGTGCTCGGAAGCGTGCAACTCATCGAAGATCCGCATTTTACCGGACCGGAGGGGCGCCTCGCCCATCTCGGAATCATGGTCGACGATTACGAAGGCGTGCTCGCACGTGCCGCCGCGTGGGGCGCCAAGGCGTTGCCCGCCGGCCCGAACTGGCTGGAGCTGCCGGGCGGCCTGAACGTCGAAATCTTGCAAGCCAGTGAGGGTGCCGTGGAAGCGGCGCTGGCGATCAATCCCCGTGCCTAGAGGAACGCGACATGAGCGATGAGCGCTACTGGGACGATGCCAAGGTCGGTGACGAATGCGTCACCCCTTCGGTGACGGTCACTGAGGCGATGGTGAATGCCTATGCCGAACTGACGGGTGATTTCACGCCGGTCCACGTCGACGAGGAATACGCCAAGAACACGCCATTCGGCACGCGCGTCGCGCACGGGCTGTTTGGTCTGTCGCTGGCCGACGGTTTGAAGACCCGTGCCGACTACCGCTTCCTTCCCGGAATGTCGCTGGGCTGGACGTGGGATTTCAAGCTGCCGATCAAGCTCGGCGACACCG
>JGI25160J50197_1000838_pt1 | contig 16394 bp, 15 predicted proteins | sample AraplaMF_Cvi_mMS_FD_50197 | JGI IMG/M metagenome (IMG submission 50197)
AGCGTGTCGTCGATCAGCTGCGGCTGGATGCCGTAGCGCGCGGCGGTGTCGCGGTTGATCTTGAGCTGGACCGTGGTGCCCTGGGTCTGCTGATCGGTCGCGACGTCGCGCAGCTCCGGCAGGGTCTGCATCTTGGCGAGGATCTTNGGCGCCCATTCGTTGAGCTCGTCCAGATTGGCGTCCTGCAGCGTGAATTCGAACTGCGTGCGCGTCGGCCGGCCGCCGAGCCGCACGTCCTGGGCTGCCTGCATGTAGAGGCGGGCGCCCGACACCTTTTCAAGCTTGGGACGCAGTCTGGCGATGATCTGTTGCGCCGAGGCCTCGCGTTGGTCGCGGGGCTTAAGGGTGATGAACATGTTGCCGTTGTTGCCGGCGCGACCGCTGCCGCCGATGTTCATCGCGATGGTGGCGACATCAGGATCTTCCATCACGATCTTGCCGAGTTCGACCTGACGGCGCTGCATTTCCTTGAACGAAATGTCCTGCGAGGCTTCCGAGGTCGCCGTGATGAGGCCGACGTCCTGCTGCGGGAAGAAGCCCTTCGGGATCAGGACAAAGAGGTAGACCGAGAGCGCGAGCGTGGCGAAGAAGACCGCCAACGTGGTGCGCCGCCAGGCGAGGGCATGGTCAAGACCGTATTCGTAACCGCGCAGCATGGCGTCGAAGGCGCGCTCGCTCCACTGGTAGAACTTGCCGTGGGTGACCTCGCCATGGGCGCGCAGGAACCGCGATGCCATCATCGGCGTCAGCGTCAGCGACACAAACATCGAGACGAAGATGGTCATCGCCAGCACGACCGCGAATTCGCGGAACAGGCGCCCGATGATGCCGCCCATCAAGAGCAGCGGGATCAGCACCGCGACCAGCGAGATGCTGATGGAGACGATCGTGAAGCCGATTTCCTTCGAGCCGCGGAAGGCCGCGGCCATCGGCGATTCGCCTTCCTCGATGTAGCGCGTGATGTTNTCGAGCATCACNATGGCATCGTCGACGACGAATCCGACCGCGATGGTGAGCGCCATCAGCGACAGATTGTCGAGCGAATAGCCGGCGACCCACATCAGCGCGCACGCGCCCAGCAGCGCCAGCGGAACCGTGATGGTGGGAATGACGGTGGCCCAGAAGCTGCGCAGGAAGATGAAAATGACCATGACCACGAGGGCGATGGTCAGCAGCAGCGTGAACTGGACGTCTTCGACCGCCGCGCGGATGGTCGTTGTGCGGTCGCTGATGAGCTCGATCTTGATCGCAGGCGGGATCGCCGCCACGAGGCGGGGCAGGGTCGCCTTGATCCTGTCGACGGTCTCGATGACGTTGGCGCCCGGCTGCTTGAAGATCACCAGGAACACGCCGCGCTTGCCGTTGGCCCAGGCCGCCTGCTTGGCGTCTTCAGCGCCGCTGACGGCCTGGCCGATGTCGCGGATTCGCAACGGAGCGCCGTTGCGATAGGCGATGATGACGTCGTTCCAGTCTTTCGCGTGCGTGAGCTGGTCGTTGGCGTAGATCGTGTAGGCGCGCTTCTCGCCGTCGATGTTGCCCTTCGGGCTGTCGACCGTGGTGATCGCGATCTGGCTGCGCACGTCCTCCATCGACAGGCCCTTGGCGACCAGTTTCGCCGGGTCGATCTGGATGCGGATCGAGGGCTTCTGCTGGCCGCCGATGAAGACCTGCGCGACGCCCGAGAGCTGGCTGATCTGCTGGGCAAGCTGGGCGTCGACCGCGTCGCTGACGCTGGTCAGNGGCAGCGTTTCCGACGTCGCCGACAGCAACAGGATCGGCGCGTCGGCCGGGTTGACCTTGCGGTAGGTCGGNGGCGACGGCAGGTTCTTCGGCAACTGGCCGGACGCCGCGTTGATGGCGCCCTGCACGTCGTTGGCGGCGCCGTCGATGTTGCGGTTGAGATCGAACTGGATGGTGATCGACGCCGTGCCGAGATAACTCGTCGAGGTCATCTGGGCGATGCCGGGAATCTGGGCGAACTGGCGCTCCAGCGGTTGCGCCACCGACGAGGCCATCGTCTCGGGGCTGCCGCCCGGCAGATTGGCGGTGATCTGGATTGTCGGGAAGTCGACCTGCGGCAGCGGCGCGACCGGGAGCAGGGGGTAGGCGACGAGACCGACAAAGAGAATGCCGGCCATCAGCAGCGAGGTGCCGATCGGGTACCGGATGAAAGGTGCCGAAATCCCGCCCCCGGTCATTCCTGTCGCACCTTGTTCTGGGTCGGGGCCGGGTTCGAGCTTGCCACCGCGGTCGAGACGAGGCTGCCGGGCTGCACCTTGAACTGGCCGCCGGTGATCACCTGCTGACCGGGGCTCAGCCCGTCCTCGATGACCGAATGTCCATCGATGGCGTAGCTGACCTTGATCTTGTGCACCTCGGCCTTGTTGTCCTGGTTGACGGTATAGGCGTAGAGGCCGTTGGTGGAATGCTGGACTGCGTCATCCGGAACCACGGTCGCATCCTTCAGCGTCCGGACCAGAAGCCGCGTCGAGACCGACTGGCCCGGCCACAGGGCGTGGTCCTTGTTGTCGAACACCGCCTTGAGGCGGATCGTCCCGCTGCTGGTGTCGACCTGGTTGTTGATGACCGCAAGCTTGCCCTCGGCTAGCGTCTTCTTGCCGTCGGTGGTGAAAGCGATCACCTTGAGCGCGCCGGTCTTCTGGCCTTCGCTGATATAGGGCAGCTGGTCTTCCGGCGCGGTGAAGATCACGGCGATCGGCTCGACCTGCGAGATCATGACGATGCCCGTCTGCGTCGAGGCGTTGACGATGTTGCCGACGTCGACCTGGCGCAGGCCGGCGACGCCGGTGATCGGCGCCTTGACCTGGGTGTAGTCGAGCTGGGTCTGGGCGTTGGAGATCGCGGCTTCGTCGGCGGCGATCTGGGCGGTGAGCTGGGCGACGGTCGAGCGCTGGGTGTCGACGCGTTGCGCGGTCGCGAATTCGCCGAGCTTCATGGCGCGCTGAAGTTCGAGATTGGCGTTGGCAAGACTGGCCTCGTCCTGCGCCTTCTTGGCCTTGGCCTGGTCGAGCGTGGCTTGATAGGGACGGGGATCGATGGAGACCAGAAGCTCGCCCTGCTGGACGATCTGGCCTTCCTTGAAGGCGAGCTTGTCGATCTGGCCATCCACGCGGGTGCGGACTTGCACGGTGTTGAACCCTTGGACCGTGCCGAGACCGGTCAGATAGACCGGGAAATCGACCTTCTGGACCGGGGCGACGCTCACCGGGACGGCGGACGGGCGGGGCGGCCCCTTGTCGGCGGTCTGGGCCTTGCCGGCGCTTTGCCCGTATTTCTGCCAGCCATAGTAACCCGCGGAGGCCACGGCCGCGATGATCAGAATCCAGAGGATCGGCCGGGACTTTTTCATGTCGTCTCGTGTCGGCTCGTATGCCCCCAAGCTACGAAATATCAGGGCAATCGCAGGGTTCCAGCGCGCTTGTATAATACACGCCAAGTTCGAGTGTAAACAGCACTATCCGTCGGGAATCCTAAACAATTGGAAAGCTTTGCACCGTCTAGGCAGCGCTGTGGCGCGGCGGGCGTGCAGTGCTGCGTTTGACTGGCCGAACCGAACTGCGAGCAAATCCTGTGCGGCGCTCGCAGGCAGTGTGCTCAACCCGAATGACGCCGTGCCCGGCCGCGACCCGGTGGCGACGACAAGAACGGTTCTAAGTTGCGCGGCGGCCGTTTCGGTTGTCAGGGCTGTCGCCATCATCCATATCGGCGCCGCTACACATGGAGCGCAGCATGGACGAATTGAACGGCAAGCTGATCGCGTGTCAGATTCTGATCACGGGATTGATCGCGCGTGTCGCCAACGAGCAGCGCGATCCCTTGCGCTTCCTCACCGACTTCCGGGACGAGATCAAAGCCGTCGTGAACGGTGTCAACATCGCCGGCATGGACTCGACCGATCGCGTGCGCGCTGTCGCGCTGAAAACCGTCGACGAATTGTTTTCGCTGATGAAGCCGCCGAGCAGCGATTGATGCTGTGGGCGAGATCGCCGATTTGCGCAGCATTCGTCGGCGTTCTTTAGAACGAGTCCAATCTCGATTTAGAACGATTTCAAACTACAGTTTAGAATCGTTTTGATCTGGATCGATTCAAGGGTTCTCGCGAGCTGCTCGCATTGACCCGCTATTTTACGGCCGATACCAACAACTCACCGTTCGTCGAAGTGAATGAGCGAACAGGAAGATGGGGCGTTTGGTAATGGGGCAGGTGGTCGCACCGAAGTCGCTGCGTTCGTTCGCGGCATTCGATCTTGTAGATGAAAAATTTCCAGGCATTTCCGGCAAGAAAGCCTCGGCAGTTGCGAGCTTGATCGCAGCGGCGTCGGTATCGACTGGCGCAGAGGCGCAGCAGTCGAACCTGCCGCCGGTGACGGTCGACGCGCCTGTCGCGCGGCCGCGTCCGGTGGCATCGAAGCCTTCGCCGGAGCAGGTCCGCGCCCGCAACGCGATTCGTCGCGCCGCGCAGCGCGAGCAGGCGGCGCAGCAGGCTGCGCCGACCACGCCCGCAGGCGCTGTCGACGGCAATCCCTATGCCGATCCGGCCGCGCCCTACAAGGTCGACCACGTTCAGGCTTCGGGCAAGTTTCCGGAGAAGATGCTGAACACGCCCAAGAGCATCACGGTGCTCAGCAAGGAAGTGCTCGAGGACAAGAACGCGACGACGCTGAAGGAGATCGGGCGCTCGACCGCGGGCGTGACGCTGGGCTCGGGAGAGGGCGGCAATGCATTCGGCGACCGCTTCTTCATCCGCGGCTTCGATGCGCGCAACGACGTGTTCATCGACGGCATCCGCGATCCCGCGGTTTCCATCCGCGAGAACTTCTTCACCGAGCAGATCGAGATTCTGCGCGGGCCCGCGTCCTCCTATGCCGGCCGCGGCACCGCCGGCGGCGCCATCAACATCGTCACCAAGCAGGCCGGTGATCGAAACTTCCAGCGCATCGATTCCGAGTTCGGGACCGACATGACAAAGCGCGTGACGCTCGACGTCAACCAGGTCATCGACCCGACCTTTTCGGTGCGCACGGGCGGCCTGTTCCAGGACGCCAACGTCGCAGGCCGCGATTACGTGACCGACAATCGCTGGGGCACGTTCATCTCGACCAAGTACACCCCGACCACCGACATCAAGATCACCACGAACTACGTCCATACCGACCTCAGCGGCTATCCGGACTTCGGCGTGCCCTATTACAGGCAAGGCAACGTGCCGGTGACCTCGGCCGGCATTCCGCGCGGCAATTGGTACGGCTTCCTGAACCGCGACTTCCAGACGGCGCGGCAGGATTTCGGCACCGGCACGATCGAGTACAAGGTCAACGAGGCCATCACGCTGACCAGCAAGGTGCGCGGCGAGCACTCGCTGCTCAACTACATCGGCACGCTGCCGCAGAACCCGATTACGACCAGCCCCAATCCGCTGCTCTGGACCACGACGGCAAGCGCGCAGAGCCGCTTGCAGAACGTGGACGTGTGGGCCAACCAGAACGAGGCCACGTTCAAGCTCGACACCGGCGGCGTCAAGCACACCGCGGTGTTCGGCGTCGAATATTCGAACGAGAACATCTCGATCGATCGTTACGCCGGCCTCGCGTCGGAGCTGGCCGGGAGTCCCTTCACGAGCACCGGTGCCGTGACGGGGGTCAATCTCTACTCCCCGCAATACACCAACATTCCGTTCGGCACGCCGTCGCTGGTCGGAAATCCGACGCGCTATGGCGTCAACACCAGCAGCGTGTATGTGATGGATACCGCGAATTGGCAGGACACCGTCATCGTCAACGGCGGCGTGCGCTACGACGGCTACAGTCAGAGCTCGTCGAACAATTCGACCTACGTGAAGCAGAACGCCGATCTGGTGAACTACAACGTTGGTGTGGTCTACAAGCCGATGTCGATCGGCAGCATCTACGGGGCCTATGCAACCTCGGCCAATCCGTTCGGCTCGGAGCTTGACGCGACCGCCACCGACTACGGCGGCGTTCCCCCCAACTCGACCCTCTTGCTTGGGCCCGAGCGCAACAAGGCGGTCGAAGTCGGCACCAAATGGGAGCTTGCCGATCGCCACCTGCTGGTGACCGGTGCACTGTTCCAGACCACCAAGGACAACGCGCGCGAGACCGTCAACGGTCTGCTGACGTCGGGGGCCGCCTACAGGATCCAGGGCATCGACATCGAAGCCGAGGGCAAGATCACCGATCGCTGGAGCATCTTCGGCGGCCTGGTGCTGATGCAGTCCAAGGTCACGCAAAGCGGCGTTGCATCGAACATTGGCCTGCAGCTTGCCAATATCGCCCACCAGTCGTTCAGCATGCTGACCAAATACAAGTTTGACGACGGNTGGGAGGTCGGCGGCCAGGCGGTGTACCGTTCCAAGGTCTATGGCGGCACGTTNGCGGCCAACACCAACGAGCTGCCGAGCTACTGGCGCTTCGACGCGTTCGTCGAGAAGAAGATCGACAAGAACTGGACCATGAAGTTCTACGCCCAGAACCTCACCAACAAGCTGTATTACGACTCGTTCTATCGCAGCGCCGTGCCGTTCGTGGCGGTCGCGCCGGGCCGGGCCTTCTACATCGTGACGACGGCGAAGTTCTGATCATGCTGACGTGCCTGCCTGGCATTCTGAGCAAGGACGATGTGGCGGATTTCCGCCGCATCATGGACGCCAGCGCATGGGAGGATGGCCGGTCGACTGCTGGTGCGCAGTCGGCCATGGTCAAGCGCAACGAACAGCTGCCACCCGACAGCGACGTTGCGCGAAAACTCGGCAACCGGATCATCTCGGCGCTGACGTCGAACCCGCGCTTCATCGCGGCGGCGGTTCCGCTGCAGATCTTCCCGCCGCTGTTCAACCGCTATGCGGCGGATAGCGGCCACCATTTTGGCCTGCATGTCGACAATGCGATCCGCGGCGACCGTCTGACCGGCCTTCGCATCCGCACGGACCTCTCGGTCACGCTGTTCCTCGCCGAGCCGGAAGAATATGACGGTGGCGAACTTGTGATCGAGGACACCTACGGCTCGCACGAAGTCAAGTTGCCAGCCGGCGACTGCGTGCTCTATCCCTCGACCAGCCTGCATCTCGTCACACCTGTGACCAGGGGAACGCGGGTTGCGTCTTTCTTCTGGCTTCAGAGCATGATACGGGACGATCAAGCCCGTACCATGATCTTCGACCTCGACACCGCGATTCAGGCGCTGGTGGACCGACTCGGGCGTGACGATCCCGAAACGGTCAAATTGACGGGTATCTATCACAACCTCATTCGCTACTGGGCCGAAGTATGAAGATCATGTCTCCGAGAGCTAGCCTTGCCGCCGCCGCGATGCTGGCGGCTGCCTGGCTCGCATCCCCCGTTCTGGCCCAGACGCAAACCCCGCCGGCGCCGGCGCAGTCGGCGGCCCAGCCGGCCACTGTCAGTCCGGCTCCGGAGGCGTCCCAGGCGGCCTCCGTTTCGACTACCGCCAAGTCTGACGCCAAGCCCGATGCGGCGGGGGGCATCGCGCCGGCGATGAAAGAGTTGTCGCCCTGGGTGATGTTCATGTCGGCGGACGTCATCGTGAAGGCGGTGATGATCGGGCTCGCCTTCGCATCGCTGATGACCTGGACCGTCCTGATCGCCAAGTCGATCGAGCTGTCGGTCGCATCCACCAAGCTTCGTTCGGCCCTGAAGAAGATTGCGGAGTCGCGCTCGCTCGCGGAAGCGCAGATGGCGCTCGGAGCGAGGGAGGGCATCCTGCCGTCGTTCCTGGCGGCGGCCCTGCGCGAGGCGCGAATGTCGGCCGGCCTGTCCAGCGATTCCGGCATCAAGGAGCGCGCAGCTTCCAGCTTCCAGGAGATCGTGCGCGCCGAGGCGCGGCGCATTCGCATCGGCATGGGCGTGCTCGCGACCATCGGCTCGACCTCGCCCTTCGTTGGCCTGTTCGGCACGGTCTGGGGCATCATGAACAGCTTCATCGGCATCTCGAAGTCGCAGACCACGAACCTCGCCGTCGTCGCGCCCGGCATCGCCGAGGCGCTGCTCGCCACCGCGATCGGCCTCGTCGCCGCGATCCCGGCCGTCATCATCTACAACCATTTCTCGCGCGTGACGAAGAGCTATCTCGAGCTCGTCAGCCGCGCCTCGGGTGCCGCGGGCCGGCTGCTCTCGCGTGATCTCGATCGCAGCCACGGCAGCGTGCATTCGCGCGCAGCGGAGTGAGCCATGGGCGTTTCGCTCGCAGACAACGACGGCGACGACGACGATTTCTCGGAAACGCATGACATCAACGTCACGCCGTTCATCGACGTCATCCTGGTGCTGCTGATCATCTTCATGGTCGCAGCGCCGCTCTCCACGGTCGACCTGCCGATCGATCTGCCGACGTCGAGCGCGACGCCGCAGAAGAAGCCGGACAAGCCGACCTATCTCAGCATCAAGCCCGATCTGACGCTTGCCCTCGGAGAAAACCCGGTCCACCGTGCCGAACTGATCGGGACGCTCGACGGACTGTCGGACATGAGCAAGGACAAGTACGTGTTCCTGCGTGCCGACAAGTCGGTCCCGTATGGGGAGTTGATGGGCGTCATGGAGCTCCTGCGCTCAGGCGGCTATACGCGGGTGAAGCTGGTGGCGCTGGAAGGCGCGCCGGGAGCGCCTGCGGCAGGCGCCGCTCAGCCCTAGAGAAGACACGCCATGTCGGACGAACTCAAACCATCCCGAAAGCTCTGGATCCTGGCTGCTGTGGCGGCGCTGGTGCTCCATCTGGGTGGCGCCGCGCTCGCGCTGGCGCATTTGCGTGCCGACGACGATGGCGACGGCCTCGGTGCGAACGGTGCCGAATTCGCCGTGGAGATGGCCTCGCCCAAGGCGCCCGAAACCGATCTGCCGCCCGGGCCTGACAGCGAAGCGATGCAGGAGCAGCAGGCGCTTCCCGAGCAGAAGGCCGAGACCAAGGAGACGGAGCTTCCAAAGGACCAGTCGCAGGAGGTCGAGGATCCCGACCGCGTCGTGACCGAGAACAACGCGAAGAAGCCGACGGAAGAAGACCCGAAGATTCAGGCGGTCGAGACGCCGGCCGCCGAAGCCTCGCCGAAATCGGTCGCGACGGCACGGCAGACGCTCGAGGAGGACGCGCGCGAGGCCGAGAAGGCGCTGGCGCCGGTCATCGGCATCGGCAAGGACATCCTGAAGCTGACGGCCGACTGGAACCGCAAGATCAGCGCGCATCTGTCGCTGCACAAGATCAATCCGGAAGGCAAACAGCCCAATAACCAGAAGGTCAAGGTCAGCTTCGCGATCAACCGGAAGGGCAACGTGCTGTCGGTGGACGTCGTGGAGTCGTGCGGGGATACAGCCTACGACGCGGCCGCGGTCTCGATCGTCCGCAAATCGGATCCAATCCCGCAGCCGCCTGCCGGGCTGACCGAAGACCGGTTCGAGCGGACCGTCGACATCATCTTCACGCCGGCCGACGCGAAAAAGAAGAAGACGGCTCAGCGCCAGTAGAGCCGGATCCCGACATAGACGACGACGAGGCAAGCGAAGATCAGCGCCACCGGAAGCGGCCGTTTCTGGGTTCCTGCTGCCGCGCCAGCCCCGAAAAAGCTGGTCGTCTTCGGCTTCGGTGCCGGGCGGCGGAAAGCGGTAACATTGTCCGCTGCCGGTTCAGCCGGGCGAGAGCGGACGTCGGGCGGATTTCCCCCGCCGCCCATCTCGGCATAATAGGCCTTGTAGATCGCACCGATGGTCGCCTCGGTGGCCTCGCTCTCGCTCATCTGAGCCAGCAGGTTCTGGTAGCTCGCGAGGAACTCCTGGGCGCCCGAAGGCAGCGCGGACGCCCCATTGAGCTTGGCCATCATCTTCCAGGTGGCAAAATCGCCGCGGGCGCGGGTGTCCGCGCGTCGCGCGATCAGCATATCGGCAGCTTTGACCAAGTCGGCCTCTGGCCCTTCGGCTTGTGTGTTCGGGTGTCGCTGTTCAACTACGCATTGCCGGTCAGAAAGAGAACAGCTTGAATCACATGACCGGTCAACGTTCGCAGTATTGCTGAAATAACATCAAGATTTAGACCGAACTGGGAACCTGCGAGGGGCAGCAGGATCAACAGGCCGATCAGGATCAGCATACCGAACGGCTCGAGCCGGGCCAGCGGCATGGCGAGGGCGCGCGGCAACAGCCCGACCGCGACGCGCCCGCCGTCGAGCGGCGGGATCGGCATCATGTTGAAGACCGCGAGGATGGCGTTGATGATGAGCGCATTCTTGAGGTTGTCGGCGACCCATTTCGCCGAGCTGGCGGGGACAAGGGGCAGGGCATGGAAGGCGAGGGCCACGGCAAGCGCCAGCAGGATGTTGGTGGCGGGCCCGGCCAGCGCCACCCAGACCATGTCGAGCCTGGGGTTGTTCAGCTTGCGGAAGTTGACCGGCACCGGCTTGGCGTAGCCGAACAGGAAGGGCGAATGCGTCAACAGCAGCATCGCCGGCAGGATCACGGTGCCGAACGGGTCGATGTGCCTGATGGGATTGAAGCTGACCCGCCCAAGCTGCGACGCCGTATCGTCACCGAGCCGATTGGCGACGAAAGCGTGCGCGGCCTCGTGGAAGGTGATGGCGAGCACCAGCGGGAGCACCCATACCGACAGGTCGTAAAAGGAGATGTTCACGTCTCGCTGATCCCGGTTCGCTCGCGGCCTTGCAGCCGTTCCAGCCAAACCGGCGGTGCAGCGCTTCAGCGCAACATAGGGTGGCCGGTCCGGAAATGCCACGCCGCCGATGATCGGCGGCCCGAGGTCGCCACGCCATCCGTGCTGACGCTACGCCGGAATCGTCCCCTGATATTGCACAAGGCCGTCGTCGAGCTTCAGCCAGGCGGGCTTTTCCGAGACCCAGATGTGCTCGGTCGGTGCGAAGGCGTTGCGGTCGTCGAACACGGAGAGGGACACGCCCGCCAGCGTCCCGTTGCGCCGCCAGGCGAACAGGCGCGTGCCGCAGCNCTTGCAGAACACGCGCTCGATGGCCTCGGACGACGCATAGCGCTCCGTCTCACCCTCGACGGTCAGCGAGCGCTGGTCGAACTGCGCGCGGGCGAAGAAGGGNGCNCCCATCGCCTTCTGACAGAGACGGCAATGGCAGACGCGGACATTGAGCGGCTCGCCCTCCGCCNTGAACCGTACCGCGCCGCACAGGCATCCGCCTTCGTGGGTCATGCCGTCCTCAATAGGTTGCGCGTCCGCCCGAGATGTCGAACACGGCGCCGGTCGAGAAGGCGCAGTCCTCCGAGGCGAGCCAGGCCACCATCGCGGCGAGCTCTTCGACCAGCACGAAGCGGGCCTTTGGAATCTTCGACAGCATGAAGTCGATATGCTGCTGCGTCATCTGGTCGAAGATCGCGGTCTTGCCGCCGCCGGCGTCACCGCATTGACGAGAATGTCGTGTGCGGCGAGCTCCTTGCCGAGCGATTTCGTCAGCGCGATCAGGCCTGCCTTCGACGCAGAATAATGCGAGGCGTTCGGATTGCCTTCCTTGCCTGCGATGGAGGCGATGTTCACGATGCGCCCGTATTTCTGCTTGAGCATCGTGGGCACGATGGCCTTGCAGACGATGAAGGGGCCGTCGAGATTGATGCGCAGGACCTTGCGCCATTCCTCGAGATCGGTCTCCCAGACCGGCTTGTTGACGCCGGCGATGCCGGCATTGTTGACCAGGATGTCGATCTTGCCGAACGCCGCCAGCGTCGCATCGCGCGCCTGCTCGACGGCTGCGGTGTCGGTGACGTCGACCTTGAAGGCTTTGGTCCCGCCGCCGATCTCCTTGGCCGTCTTCTCGGCCAGCGGCTGGTCGAAATCCCAGATCGCGACCTTGGCGCCGGAAGCGGTGAGGCGCTCGGTGATGGCGCGGCCAAAGCCCTGCGCGCCGCCGGTGACGATGGCGACGCGGCCGTCGAGGTCGATCTTGTTCATGAGACTGATCCCCCAGTCGTCAGAGCATGTAGCCGCCGTCGACGACCAGGTCGACGCCGGTGGTGAAGGCGCTCTCGTCGCTGCCGAGATAGACCGCCATGTTGGCGATTTCGTCGGCAGTGCCGAGCCGGCCCATCTTCTGGCGGGAGATGAACATCTCCTTGCCCTGCGGTCCCTGTGCGGCGGCGCGATCGAGCATCGAGGGCGTCTCGACGGTGCCGGGACAGATCGAGTTGCAACGGATGCCCTTGGTGATGAAATCCAGCGCGACTGCGCGTGACAGCAGCGACACCGCCGCCTTCGACGATGAGTAGACGTAGCGGTTGGCCGGCGGCCGCAATGCCGCGCAGGAGGAGATGTTGACGATGCTGCCGCCACCGCCTGCGATCATGTCGGGCAGGAACGCCTTGATGGTCCGGTGCATCGACTTGACGTTGAGGTCGAACGAAAAGTCGAAGTCCTCTTCCGAGCACTCCAGGATGGTGCCGTGATGCACGAAACCCGCCGCGTTGAGCAGGATGTCGACCTTGCCGATACGCTTGGCGAAGGCGTTGACGTCGGCGGTGTTGCGGACGTCGAGCTTGGCGACTTCGGCGATGCCTTCCTTGGTCAGATCAGCGATGCCGCTCTCGTTGATGTCGGTGGCAATGACGGTTGCGCCCTCACGCGCGAAGGCGAGAGCGCAGGCGCGACCGATGCCGGCTGCTGCTGCCGTGACGACGGCGCGTTTTCCCTTGAGGCGGTTGGCCATATTGTTTTTCTCCTTTTGGATTGTCCGCCGTCATTGCGAGGAGCACTTGCGACGACGCAATCCAGGCTGTCTCCGTGGACAAATCTCTGGATTGCTTCGCTTCGCTCGCAATGACGGTGTGGCTATCAGTGGTTATCCCGCGCCACACCGAACGTGCCCGCGACGTTCTGGTACCTTGTGGCGAGCTCCATGCANGCGCCGGTCGATTGCTGGCCGACGGTGTTGCGATAGATCTCCTGCCACGGCGTCTGGTTCGGCGGGTGCTTGAANCCGCCATTGGCCTTGAGCTCGGCGTGACGCTTCTTCAGCTCCTCGTCCGAGATCAGGATGTTGGCGCTGCCCTTGTTGAGGTCGACGCGGACCTTGTCCCCCGTCTTGAGCACCGCAAGCCCGCCATTGGCGGCAGCTTCCGGCGAGGCGTTCANGATCGAGGGCGAGCCNGAGGTGCCCGACTGGCGGCCGTCGCCGATGCAGGGCAGGGAGTGGATGCCGCGTTTGATCAAGGCCGCCGGCGGCTGCATGTTCACGACCTCGGCTCCGCCGGGATAGCCGATCGGCCCGGTGCCGCGGATGAACAGCACGCAGCGCTCGTCGATGTCGAGCGAGGCATCGTCGATCCGCGCGTGATAGTCCTCCGGGCCCTCGAACACGATGGCGCGGCCCTCGAAGGCATTCAAATCCTTCGGATTGCTGAGATAGCGGTCGCGGAATTCCTTGGAGATGACCGAGGTCTTCATGATCGCGGAATCGAACAGATTGCCCTTCAGCACCAGGAAGCCGGCATCCTTCACCAGCGGCTTGTCGTAGGCCCAGATCACGTCGTTGTCCGGCTTCGGCGCATCCTTGCAGTTCTCGCCGATGCCGCGGCCGTTGACGGTGACGGCGTCCTCATGGATGCGCTTGTGCTTCATCAATTCGCGCACCACGGCAGGCACGCCGCCGGCGCGATGGAATTCCTCGCCGAGATAGAAGCCGGCCGGCTGCATGTTGACCAGCAGCGGCACGTCGTGGCCGACCTTCTGCCAGTCGTCGATGGTGAGCTCGACGCCGATGTGGCGGGCCAGCGCGTTGATGTGGATCGGCGCGTTGGTCGAACCGCCGATCGCCGAATTGATCACGATGCAGTTCTCGAACGCCTTACGGGTCAGGATGTCCGAGGGCTTGAGGTCTTCCCAGACCATCTCGACGGCGCGCTTGCCGGTCTCGTAGGCGATCTGGCCGCGCTCGCGATAGGGCGCCGGAATCGCAGCACATCCCGGCAGCGAAAAGCCGAGCGCTTCGGCAAGACCGTTCATGGTCGAGGCCGTGCCCATGGTGTTGCAATGGCCGACCGACGGTGCGGAGGAAGCCACGATCTCCATGAACTCTTCATAGTCGATCTCGCCGGCCGCGAGCCGCTCGCGCGACTTCCAGACGATGGTGCCGGAGCCGGTGCGNTCGCCGGCGTGCCAGCCGTTCAGCATCGGGCCGCCCGACAGCACGATCGCGGGCAGGTTGACGGTNGCAGCTGCCATCATGCAGGCCGGCGTGGTCTTGTCGCAGCCGGTGGTGAGCACGACGCCGTCCAGNGGATAGCCGTAGAGGATCTCGACCAGGCCGAGATAGGCGAGGTTGCGGTCGAGCGCCGCGGTCGGACGCTTGCCGGTCTCCTGGATCGGATGGGTCGGGAATTCCATCGCGATGCCGCCGGCCTCGCGGATGCCCTCGCGGACGCGATGGGCAAGCTCGATGTGGTGGCGGTTGCAGGGAGAGAGGTCGTTGCCGGTCTGGGCGATGCCGATGATCGGCTTGCCGGACTGCAGCTCGGCACGGGTGAGGCCGTAATTGAGGTAGCGCTCCATATANAGCGCGGTCATGCCCGGATTATGCGGGTTGTTGAACCATTCCTGCGAGCGAAGGTGGCGGCGGGAGCCGTTGCCGGCGGGGGCATGCCCATTGGTTGGNTTTTTTGTCATTGGTTTCTCCTGCAATGCAAACGCACTGGCGTCCGTCCACTTACATCAGTCCCGGGGCGTCAGCTTGCGCGATGCCAACGGGGCGAATGACGGATCGCTNGCCCGCTGGCGGGTCGTTTCCTCACAAATGCGATACTAGTCATGGCTACTTGGTAACGCTACCATTTTGTTCGCCGCGCCCGCGCCTGAAGCGACCGGCCTGCTGTCCGAATGGCGCGGCAACGAGCTTTGCCGTTCGATCACCCTGAAGCCGAGATCGAGCACCGGCTGCTCGGGGCGCTGTCCGTCGATCGCCTCGATCAGCATGGTGGCGGCGGTATTGCCCATCTCGTAGCGGTTGGTGCGCACGCTGGTGAGGGTGGGGACGGCGGAGGCCATGAATTCGAGGTCGTTGAAGCCGACGATCGCGATCTGCTCGGGCACGGCGATCTCGCGGCGCCGGCATTCGAACAGCACCCCGAGCGCGAGGTCGTCATTGGCGCAGAACACCGCATCGAGGTTGGGCTCGCGTGCCACGAGATCGGCGAACAGGGCGCCGCCCAGCGTCACCGAAGTCGGCGTCGCCGTGGTGACGACGAGGCGCTGCTCGAACGACCCGGCGTCCTTCATGGCCGAGACATATCCGTCCAGCCGCCGCTGCACCCTGGGATCCATGCGCGCCCCGACGAAGCCGACCTTGCGGCGGCCTTGCTCGAACAAGTGCGCGACCGCTGCGCGGGCTGCATCATAGTGCGAAAAGCCGATCATCATGTCGACCGGGTCGGGGCCGATCTCCATGATCTGCACGATCGGGCAATCGGCGGCTTCCAGCATGGCGCGGGATTCAGGGGTCTGGTCGATGCCTGTGACGATCAGCCCGGCCGGCTTCTGCGCGAGAAACAGCCGCAGCAGCTTTTCCTCCTGCAGGATGCTGTAGCGCGTGTTCGACAACTGGATCGAGTAGCGGCCGCCTTCGGACGCGTCGTAGATGCCGCGCAGCACGTCCGAGAAGACGTTGTTGGTGAGGGAGGGAATCAGGACGCCGATGACCTCGGTACGTTGCGAGGCGAGCGCGCGGGCCGCAAGGTTCGGCACGTAGCCGAGCTCTCTGGCGGCGCTCTCGACCCGCGTCCGCTTGCCGATCGACAGGGCCTCCGGATTTCGGAAGAAGCGGGACGCCGTGATCGGGCTGACGCCGGCAAGTTCGGCGACTTCGGCCAGCCGGATCTTGCCTGACTTGGTGCGTTTTCGACCCATTTGTTGCTCTTAACACAGTCATTCCCGCAAACAAAGGAACGTTGACAGCGCTACCAGCAACGACTAACCAAAGACAAATTGCCAAAACCGCACAAACTGCCGACAATGTTGCTCGCTATGATCGGGCCGAGTTCGGTAAGGTCTGAAAAACAAGACGGTCGCGGCGCTAGAGGCGTCGTCGACTTTCGAGGAGGGAGCTAGATGTCGTCTGTGCAAATCCGCGACGTGCGGAAATCGTTCGGCAATTTTGAAGTCCTGCACGGCGTGACTGTACCGATCGAGGACGGCCAGTTCGTCGTTCTGGTCGGCCCCTCCGGCTGCGGCAAGTCGACGCTTTTGCGCATGCTCGCCGGTCTCGAGAACATCACCTCCGGCACGATCTCGATCGGTGACCGCGTCGTCAACAATGTCCAGCCCAAGGAGCGGGACATTGCGATGGTGTTCCAGAACTACGCGCTCTATCCGCACATGACGGTCGCCGACAACATGGG
>JGI25160J50197_1000845_pt1 | contig 16277 bp, 16 predicted proteins | sample AraplaMF_Cvi_mMS_FD_50197 | JGI IMG/M metagenome (IMG submission 50197)
ATGCGGACGCCGAAGGAGACCGTGTCACGGGAGCGCAGCGCGATGGCCGCGAACCGGGCCAGGGCGGCCGGGCCCATACGGGCGGCCGACCGGGCCTCCGGTACGGCGAGCTGGCGTTCGTACATCTCCTCCAGGGACAGCTGCCGGGAGGTGAGATGGGCGCCGACGATCGAGCCGGCGGAGGTGCCGATGACGACATCGGCCCCGGTGAGGTCGACGCCCGCCTCGGCGAGTCCGGCCAGCATCCCGATCTCCCAGCCGATCCCGGTGAGCCCGCCGCCGCCCAGGACCAGTGCCGTGCCCGCCATGGGGTCTCCCTCGCGCCTTCAGGACGACCGGCCGCACCCGTCCGGCGCGGCCGGATCACCCTCGTCATCCGTGGCGAGCAGTCTCGCACCCCGCTTGTCCCCGGGACAGCGGGCGGCTGCGCCCGGCACCGAAGAGGCGCCGGGCGCAGCCTGATGACCTGCGGTTTCTCACTCCTCGACGGTGCGTACGGTGCCCGCTCCGACGGTCCGGCCGCCTTCACGGATGGCGAAGCCCAGCCCCCGCTCCAGCGGCACCTCGCGGCCGAGTTCCACCGACACCGTCACCGTCTCGCCGGGGCGGGCGATGCCCCGCTCGCCGAGGTCGAGGTCGCCGACCACGTCCGCGGTACGGATGTAGAACTGCGGCCGGTAGCCGGTGGAGAGCGGCGTCCGGCGGCCGCCCTCCTCGGTGGAGAGCACGTACACCTCGGCGGTGAAACGGCGCCGTGGTGTGACGCTGCCGGGCGCGGCGACCACATGCCCACGGCGCACCTGGTCACGGTGGAGACCGCGCAGCAGCAGCGCGACATTGTCGCCCGCCTCGGCGGACTCCATGGGCTTGCCGAACGTCTCCAGCCCGGTGACCGTCGTCTCGGTCTCCGCGCCGAGCACCGCGACCCGGTCGCCGACCCGCACCGTGCCGCGCTCGACGGCTCCGGTGACGACCGTGCCGCGCCCGGTGATGGTCAGCACGTTCTCCACCGGCAGCAGGAACGGCGCGTCGACATACCGCTCGGGCATCGGGACATAGGTGTCCACGGCGTCCAGCAGCGCCTCGATCGCCTGCGTCCAGCGCGGGTCGCCCTCCAGCGCGCGCAGCCCCGAGACCCGGACGACGGGGACATGCTCCCCGTCGTAGCCGTGCGCGCCGAGCAGTTCGCGCACCTCCAGCTCCACCAGGTCGGTGAGCTCCGGGTCGCCGGCGTCGGCCTTGTTGAGGGCCACGACGATGTGCCGGACGCCGACTTGCCTGGCGAGCAGCACATGCTCGGCGGTCTGCGGCATGATCCCGTCGAGCGCGGAGACGACCAGGATCGCGCCGTCGAGCTGCGCCGCGCCGGTCACCATGTTCTTGATGAAGTCGGCGTGGCCGGGCATGTCGACATGGGCGTAGTGCCGGGTGCCGGTCTCGTACTCGACGTGCGAGATGTTGATGGTGATGCCACGGGCGGCCTCCTCCGGGGCCCGGTCGATACGGTCGAACGGCACGAACGTCCCGCTCCCCTGGTCACTGAGCACCTTGGTGATGGCCGCGGTCAGAGTGGTCTTGCCATGGTCGACGTGGCCCATGGTGCCGATGTTCAGGTGCGGCTTGGTGCGCACATATGCCGTCTTGGGCATGGTGTTCTTCCTCGCAACAATGCGGTGAGAACGGCGACTTGNCGCCGTGGGGACCCCTGAGACCGGCCGACCCTCCCCCTGCGGGGTCCGCCGGACGATCCGGAGAGGGTCAGCTTCGTGCNCCGTCGGTCGCTGCGGCGGCCGGGACGGCGGCTGCTGCGACGGCGGTGGCCGCTGCCACCGCATCGGCACCTACGGGTGCGAAGTCCGCTGCGGCGAGGGCCGCGAGATGATCGACGGCAGCCTTCGGCGCGTCCGCGACTGCGGACGGGAGCGCGAGGAAGGCATGCCGGAACATGCGTCATATGGTGCCGGTCGGCCGCCCCGGCGTCGAACGATTTATCCGGGACACGGGCCGCGGCGCCTCGACCATGCCCGGCCCGCCGAGGACCGGGCCAGAACGGCGATGCGCTCGGCTCACGGGGCGTACGGGCCCGGTGACGGCTCCCGGGCGTCCCGGTCGGTTACGCTCCCGGGATGTTCCCGCCCGCCGCAACGCCCGACGGCCTCGCCGCGCGCTGCACGCGTGTGCTGTTCTCCCCCTGGGCCCGGCTGGGGCTGCTGCTGGCCCTGCTGGCCTGCGCCGCGACCGCCATGCTGCTCTGGCAGCCGCAGCACCTCCTCACGGGTGGCTGGCCCGGCCGGCTGTCCGGCCCGACCGCTCTCCTGCTCTTCGCGCTGGTCTACGGCGGGTGCACCACCGCCTTCGTGCCGCGCCCGGTCCTCAACCTCGCGGCGGGTGCCCTCTTCGGCGGCCAGGCCGGCCTGGCCGCCGCACTGGCCGGGACGGTGCTGGGCGCCGGGCTGGCCTTCGGGCTCGGCCGGGTCCTCGGCCAGGACGCCCTGCGTCCGTTGCTGCGCGCCCGCTGGCTGACGGCTGCCGACCGGCAGTTGAGCGAGCACGGCTTCCGCTCGATGCTGGCCCTCCGGCTCTTCCCCGGCCTGCCGTTCTGCGCCACGAACTACTGCGCCGCGGTCTCCCGGATGCGCTGGTTCCCCTTCCTGCTCGCGACGGCGCTCGGCAGCATCCCGAACACCGCGGCGTACGCCGTCGCCGGTGCGCGGGCCGCGACGCCCACCTCGCCGGTCTTCCTCGTCGCCCTGGGCTTCATCGCCGTCAGCGGTCTTGGCGCGCTGGCGGTGGCGTGGCGCAAACGGAAGGCGCTGCGCGGGCGCTGAACACGGCAGGGCGGGCGACGGACATCACCTCGGCCGCCGCGGGGCAAGTACGGCAGTCCAGGCCCCTTTGGCCGCCCGGACATCTTCGGACGTTACGCTGCCCGGGTCGGCGGTGATCCGCATCCGCCGCCACTGTCCGCTTTCTCCCGTCTCGCGCAGGTCAGCGCTTGATCACCCTTGGATAGCGTAGTTTCCATGTCTTGGTTTGAATCTTTCGTCCTCGGACTTGTCCAAGGGTTGACCGAGTTTCTTCCCATCTCCTCCAGCGCGCATCTCCGTTTGACCGCGGCGTTCGCCGGCTGGCAGGACCCCGGTGCGGCGTTCACCGCCATCACGCAGATCGGCACCGAGGCGGCCGTCATCATCTACTTCCGCAAGGACATCGGGCGGATCATCTCGACCTGGTCCCGCTCCCTCTTCAACCGGGAGCTGCGGCACGATCACGACGCCCAGATGGGCTGGCTGGTGATCGTCGGCTCCATCCCGATCGGTGTGCTGGGCATCACGCTCAAGGACGCCATCGAGGGCCCGTTCCGNGATCTGCGGCTGATCGCCACCACCCTCATCGTCATGGGTGTGGTCCTCGGNNTCGCCGACCGGCTGGCCGCCCGCGACGAGACCGGCGGCCGGCACCGCGCCNNCAAGCAGCGCAAGACCCTCACCGACCTCAGCNTCAAGGACGGNCTCCTGTACGGCGTCTGCCAGGCCATGGCGCTCNTCCCCGGCGTCTCCCGCTCCGGCGCCACGATCAGCGGCGGNCTGCTGATGGGCTACACCCGTGAATCCGCGGCCCGTTACTCCTTCCTGCTCGCCATCCCCGCCGTNCTGGCCTCCGGCGTCTACGAACTCAAGGACGCCGGCCAGGGCCATGTCTCCTGGGGCCCCACCGTGTTCGCCACGATCATCGCCTTCGTCGTCGGCTACGCAGTGATCGCCTGGTTCATGAAGTTCATCTCCAACAAGTCCTTCATGCCCTTCGTCATCTACCGCATCCTCCTGGGCATAGCCCTCTTCGCCCTGGTCGCAGCGGGCACACTGTCACCACACGCAGGGGAGACAGCGGGCTAGGTTCGGTCCGTGCCGCACATGAAGTCCCTGATCACTGCCATCCGCGAACAGGATGACGCCGCCGATTTCCTCGCTTGGCCGGGGGATTTCGAGCTGGACCGCGGCGACCATGTCGAGGAGGTCCACCTGGCTTCGGGCGCTGCGCTGGAGGGATTCGCGGGCGACGGTGGCGGGGGCACCTTCTTCTTCTGCGGTGAGGGCGGCGAGGAACGTCCGGTCCTGTACGCGGATTCCGAAGGGGGCGCCGCGCTCCTCGCGATCGGTCTGCCCGAACTCCTGCGGCTCCTGCTGGTCGCCCCGTGGTGGCGCGACTGCCGAACGTTCACCGCAGAGGAGAGCCAGGAACTCGAAGCCGACTACCAGGAGGACATGCCGGACCTGGTGGCCCGTCGGGACCGTGCCGCCGCGGCCCTTGGCCTCGACCTGCCCACCGAGGCGGGCGCCTTGGCTCGCCTGCGGCAAGTGGCCGTCGAGGCCGGTAAGGACTTCGTCCTCATCTTCACACCGGAGGGCCGGCTTTACTCGCCTCTACTGACGGAGTGAAGCACCGCCGCGCAGTCGGCAAACACCGTGCAAGTCCAGGGCCGTGCCCTCCCGGTTCGACAAACCGGCCGTGCCGATTCCCTCGCCGGACGGCAGACGTCGGACGCCGGGTCGTAGCGCTGCTTGCGCACCATGAACCGGCGCGGTCCACCGCGATCGCCCTCGCCCGGCGCCTCGTGTGGCGCCGGCCACCGGCGCCGCCTTCCCCTCCCGCCCTCCCTCTTGGGCGTCCGGCGCGCCTGCCCGCGCGCCGCGCCCACCAAGTCTGTGGCCTGCCCACTTGTCATCCTTGCCGCGACTCCGCACCAGGAGAACCGGGCGGGGACGCGTCGTCCCGGGCCGGGTCCGGGTCTGTCCACGAGGCAGGTACGTACGTATCGCCATCGGATTCGGATTCCGTCAAGAACTGGGCTGGTATCAGGAACTGAGGTGGTATTGAGCCCAGGGCTGATGGGCCGGTGCGGCCTCCTCGTGTGAGGGCGCGAGGGTGCCCCAGGGGGCGAGGGCGTTGTCCCACTCGGAGGCCAGGGCGGCCACGTCCGGGACGGAGTCCGTGGACGGCATCGTGCCGGTGTGCCATGCGGACGCCATGTGGTGCGCCGAGGGCGCGGCGTTCCAGGCGGCGGTCTGCTGGGCGGGGATGGAGTATTCGGACTCGTGAACATCGCCGGGGCCGCGCCGGTGGCGTCCCGCATGGGTTTCGACCGGGCCGGGATAGAACCGCCCCTGGGCGGAGAGCTGTTGGGCCCGGGTGACCAAGCGGGTGAGGTCGAGCCCGAATTCAGCGGCGAGTTCGCGCAGATCCACCCCGGTCTGCCAACTGCCGATGAGCACCGCGTCCATCGCCGGGGACCAGGTCTGCTCCGCGGCACCCACGCCGCCGGTGGCCTCGCGGGTGGTGCCGGCCGGGCGCGCTCCGGCGGGCGGGCTCTGGTGGGAATAATCGGCCGCGGGCTCCGGCGCCGGGATGGCCTCCTCATGCTCCCGCGGAGGTGCGGCGGGCGTGGCGGCCGCCAGCAGTTCGTCGGCTACGGCGCGGGCGTCCTCCTTGCCCACCGTGCGCCGGGCGATGCGCACTTCCCGCTCGTTCAAGCCGAACAGCCCGGCCACCGCGCCGGTGCTCCCCACCGTCACCGCGAACGCCGCCAGAACCCGCGACCGGTCGGCCTGGGCCTCGTCAAGCCTGGCCTGCGCCTCACGCACCCGCTCGTCCCCCAGGCAAAACGCTTCTGCCAGCACGGCGTTGCGGTCCCACAACTCTCTAGGATCCATACTCATTCAACGCCTCTTGGGCGCAGGTGTCCCGATCTGGTTCAGCAAAGCACCCCAAAGCACCCATCGAACCACCAGATGAAAATCGTCCCGGGTGCGCGACTACGGATGGCCCCCGTATCCCGTCTGGGGTCATATGCCCTGGCCAGAGGCCCGCGAAAATACGCAACGCGGATTGTCGGTGCCGTGAGCTACTGTCTCGATCAGTCGCATCTTCGCATTTCCATGTGTTCATGGGGGGACCATGGCTTATCGCTCCCGCACCGCATTCCGCGTCGTCGGGGCGCTGCTCGCCGGCGCCGTGCTGGGCGGCACGGCGGCGTGCACGACCGACGGCGCGGCCGTGGACCGCTCCGGCACGTCGGCGCGTCCTGACATCGCCACCGTCGCCGCGGTGCAGCGGGCCGTCACCAAGGGCGCGGGGCTCAACTCCCTGTCGTATCGCGTCTCCGGCAAGGTCCCCGGGCAGGGGGCCGTCACGGGCAGGGCGTCGTTCAGCCTCCGCCCGCGCGTCGTCGAGATGCGGATGACGGCGTCCGGGGGCTTGCAGGAGGGCGAGTTCTCGGTGCGGCTCGTGCGGGACGCGGTGTATGTCGGCGGGGGCGGGCAAGCGGCTGCCGTGCTCGGCGGCAAGCACTGGCTCAAGCTCGCCATGACGGACCAGGGGGCCGGCGGCTTCGGGGGCATGCAGCGGCAGGCAGACCAGGACCCGGCGGCACAGGCGTCGTTGCTGCCCGGGTCCGAGGACGTCAGGAAGGTCGGCGAGGAGACCGTCGACGGGGTGCGGACGACGCATTACGCCGGGGTGGTCGATGTGGCGGAGGCGGCGAAGAAGCCGGCCGGCAAGCGTTCGTCGGGCGCCGAGCGTCGCACGAAGGTCATCGAGCAGTACCAAGAGCTCGGGGTGAGCGAGCTGAAGCTCGATCTCTGGGTCGGTCCCGGCGACCGCACGGTGAAGTTCCGCCAGCGGGCGCGGGCGGCCCAGGGGCCATTGGACATATCCATACGGTTCCTCGACGTCAACAAGCCGGTCACGGTCCAGGCGCCGCCCGCGTCCGACACGGTGGATCCGGAAGCGAAGCTCAAGGAGGCGAGCCGGCGGCTGAGCTAAGGCGGACACGCCCTAGACGTCGGTGTAGCGGCGTACCGGCTCGTCGAGGTGGGGCAGGCCGATCGGGTTGGGGAAGGGGAGGACATCAGCGGCCAGGATGCGGCGGACCACGGGTTCCAGGCCGTGCAGTAGCACCTCGGTCTCCGCCTCGGGGAGTGCGCGCAGCAGTCGGCCGGCCAGCCGGTCTGTGGCTTCCTCGATGCGCTCGCGCTCCCGGTGGCCGAGGTTGGTCGCGTCGCCGTGTCCGTCCACGAGGTCACGGGAGCGCAGCCGGTCCGTCGCGGCGGCCCACTCCTCCTCGGTCCAGCCGCGGTCCTCCCGCATGGTGTCCTTGGGGACGCGCCCGGACGCGGCGGCAAGGACCAGGGCCTCGCACCCGTCCAGTCCCTCGTCGGCGAGCACGGCGTGGTGGGCGTCGCCCCTGAACTCCCGGACGGTGGTCGCCAGTTGCCACAAGCGCTCGACGGGGTCGGCGTGGTCGCACAGGGCTCGGTTGGCGGCGAAGAGCGGCCGTGCGGTGGCCGGTGCCTCGTCTACGACCGCCTGGAGTGGAGGCAGCAGCTCGGCCGCCGCGTGGTCCAGTTCGGGGTCGATCCCGCGCAGGGCGTGCGCCGCACGGCTGCCGCGTTCCTCGAGGACATGCGCCGGGCTGACGATGCTCCAGGCCGCGGGCAGCGCACGGGCGACCATCCCCGGGGCGAAGCCCCCGAGGAGGGCCGTGGCCGCCGCGGGTTCCACGGCACCCAACGGCGCGGTGCGCGCGGCGAAGTACCCCATCCAGAAACCCTTGAGACCGAGGTCTTTGCCCAGGTCACGGCATCGCTCGTCGAAGTAGCACACGGCGTGCAGCGGCTCGGTCAACAGCCAAAGCGATCGTGCTTGCAGCTCCATGCAGCGCACGCTACCGCCGCCCGACGCCGACCGCAGCGCACGGAAGGCGAAGAGCGCTCGCGCCGACCCCGTCGGCGCACCCGGCCTGCGTCTGGAGCCACGGAGAGGCGGAGCGGCAGAGGGGCGGGCGGGGCCTCCGCCGTCGGCCGACCGTTGCGCCGGCGGCCGCAGCCGCAGCCGCCAACCGTCGCCGTCAGCCGCCCGTGCGGCCGCCGGCTCCGAAGCCCGACTGCCAGGCCCACAGGTGGGTGCAGTTGGGGCACTGGAGGTGCAGCACGCTGCCCTTGTTCGACAGGAGGTAGCGCCAGTGGTCGGCGCAGGTGCGGCCGTCGAGGCAGGTTCCGCAGTCCCGGTGGTCCTGGCAGCCGGGGCAGGGGACCCAGGCCCGGCGGCCGATGTCGGCGGTGGGGTCGAGCGGCAGCATGCTCAGCCCTGTCCGGAGGCCGGCAGCACCCCGGCGGCGACCAGCGCGTCGTAGGTGGTCTGCTGCTCCGCGTCCAGGCCGGAGTAGAGGAGCCGGTACGCGTCCGCCTCGCCCTCCATCACCGCGATCGGGTCCCAGGTGTCGCCCAGCGCCGCGAGGACCTCGGTCCGCCGCTGCGTTTCGTGCGCGGTGAGGTCGAACTCGACGGTCCGAAGGTCCGGTATCCGGGGTTCCGAGGTGTTGCGGTCGTTCATGGTGCGCGTCCCATGCCACTTGCGGATGATTCGGACGTGTCTATCAAGTGGGGCGGCACTGAGGAAGCGTCAGAGGGGGCGGGCTGGAGCAGGGGACCCACAGAGGGGCGGGGTGGTGGCGGAGCGTGACGGGGTGAAGCGGGATAGAAGGGGGTGATTGGGACTCTCGGGCGGAACATTCCTTGCGGTATGACCGATATGTTTGAGAATTCATGGCGTGATGAAATTCATCCGTCCCTCTTTGGCTGCCGACCGGAGCGTCGGGGAGTCCGACCCGTGGACGCGCCCCGTCGGCCGGGCCACTCGGGCCTCCATCCATCCCTCATGAGGTACCCACACCCCGGCGTACGGCGGCGACGGGAAGCATTGTCATGCTCGCGGCGACCCGCAGATGCGGACAGCCGGACCGCCGAACGCTGGATGACCAGCGAAGATGCTCGCCGCTTCCCCGACCCGTGCTTGCGCTACTGGGGTGCGTCGGCAGCGCTCGCAGTGTCCGGCGCCACGCGGACCCTCTGGTCGATAAGGGCTTGGAAGGCGCCCACGTCGCCGATGACCTCCTCAGCACGGTCCCGCCGCTGATACATGGTGTAGCACCGGGCCCCGATGGCGTCGGGGCCGGTCTCACCATCACCAGGGACGATGCCCGACGCGATGGTCACCGTGCCGACGTACACCCCTTCCGGCCCGAGTGCGGTGTGCAGAGCATGCGCCCAGTTCCGCAGCCGGACATGGCCATGCCGACGTCGGCCAGGAAGGGGGCCGGAACCGTCGAGGAAACACCCGTGGTCAGCAGCAGCGTGCCGTCGCCTCGGGCACGCATATCCGGCAGTACTTGCTGCACGGCCACCACGGCTCCCACTAGGTGGAGTGCCTCAGCCTCCATGGCCCGGCGGCCGGCCGGGCAGGCGTCGTACGGCGACCGCGGCGGCGTCGTCGCCCAGGCGGCCGTTCGTATGTGCCAGCAGGTCCGTGCGCAGCTGCCGTAGCACCTGCTGCGGACTCAGGGCGCTCCAGGCGCCGGCGCGCTCGGCCAGTGGGTAGAACGTGCCTTTGTCGTCGCGGGCCTCGCTCACCCCGTCCGTATAGAGCAGCAGCAGCTCTCCGGGCTCGAAGGGGAACGTCTCGACCTCGTAATCGGGGGCGCCGGGCAGGCCGCCGAGCCCGATCGGCAGTGCGGGCCACTCCGCCGCCAGGGTGCGCACCCGCCCGTCGGCCAGCAGCAGCGGGGGCGGGTGGCCGCAGGTGATGGTGTGCACGACGTGCCTGCGGTCGGGGATGTCCAGCAGGATCACGGTCGCGAAGGTCTCGTCGGGGTCGGAGTCGGTGACGGGGACGGGGTCGGCATCCGTAGCGGCGGGGACGGAAGCGGTGCCCGGCCCGGGGTCGGCCACCACGTCCGGCGCACGGTCAACCACCGCGTCCGCCGCAGGGTCGACACCCAAGTCCGCCCCGGCCTCGGCCCCCGCGTCCCCTCCACCCCCACCCCCCGGCACGTAATGCCACTGGCTGCTGTCCCAGCGGACCGCGCCGTCGAGGTGGATGGCCAGTCTGGGGAGGGTGGCCTCGCGGTGGGCGGCCGCACGGAAGGCGCCGAGGAGGAGGGCGGCGTGGCTGTAGGCGGGCAGGCCCTTGCCCCGGACGTCGCCGATGATCAGCCGGGTGCTGGTGGTGGTGCGGGCGGCCGCGAACAGATCACCGCCCATCTCGGCCTCCTCCTCGGCCGCCAAATACAGGGAGGCGATCTCCAGGAGGCCGCTGCGCGCGGGGAGCGGGCGGAGCAGGACCTGCTGGGCGACCCCGGCCACCGAGCGGCTCCGGGTGAGGCGGCGCTCGTTGCGGTCGCGGACGACGGTGAAGAGCACGACCAATGCGGAGACCACCACCAGCGAGGCGATCTGGGCCTCCAGGTTCTCGGTGAAGAGCACATGGCGCGCGATGCCGATGAAGACCTGGGCGGCCACCGCCAGCACACCGATCGCCGCCGTCAGACGGGGACCGGCGAAGGCCGCGGTGATCGCGGGAGCCGCGACGAGCAGCGGCCCGAGATGGATGTCGGGCGGCGCGAGGACGTCGATGGTGCAGACCGCCACGATGATCCCGACCGGGATCAGCACCAGGACACGACTCAGCTCCCGTCGTCCCCGGAGCTGCCTCGGCCATGCAAAGGGCATGCTCCATGGTGGCACCGGGGCGGGCGGAATGCCCGGCTCACCCCGTTACCGCGACCGCTCCGCCGCCTCCTGCCGTATGGCCGCGATGAGCAGATCGAGCGTCGGCTCGACGGCCGAGCCCCCCATGAGCAGCAGCTGCTCCCGTACGCGGTGCAGGCTGGGGTACTCGTCCGCGGGCAGGTTGCCGTACTCGGCCTGCCAGGCCTGCTCGTCCGCCGCGCGCTGGGCGGGGGCCAGCCGCAGGACACCGGCGTCCACGGCCGCATGGCCGAGGGCGGTGTCCACGAGGGTGTGGTAGTGCCGCACGGCGGTGGCGTCGTCGAAGCCGGCCTGGAGCAGCAGGCCGATGCCCGTGTCGACGGCACGCTGCTCATGGGGCCGGCCGGTGACCCGCACGGTGCTGAACACCGCGATCTGCGGGTGCCGCAGCGCGGAACGGTACGCCCGTAGTGTGAGGTCGCGCAGATCGACGGCCCAGTCGCCGCCGGGCACGAAGTCGGCCATGGACTCGCCGATGAGCCGGTCGGCCAGCGCCAGCAGCAGATCCTCGGTGTTGCGGAAGTAGCGGTAGATCGCAGAGGGATCGGCGCCCAGCGCCGCGCCGAGTTTGCGCACGGTGAAGGCCTGCGCTCCCTGGGCGTCGATGAGTTCACATGCCGCGTCGATGATGAGGTCGGCCGACAGGACCACGCCTGAACTGGTCGGCCGGCGCCGCTTGCGCTTCACCGGGACGCGCTCGCTCTCCGCCACGCCGTACCCCTCCGCTTCGCTTCGCCCCGGCCCCCGGGCCGTTCTCGGAGCCAGTTAATCACCAGGTTACGTCAACACCGTTGACACAAGAATCAACGGCCTGTTTCATCGGCGGACATACACGGACCACCGCGGTGCCACATCCCGCACCACCCCCTTCCGTACGACGCGGCCTGGCCCCGATCCCGGGCCCGGCCCGCGCCGCCCTGCTCCGCCACACCCGCCCGCACCTCCCCGTTCCCCCAGGTCCGGCCGAGACCGGCCCGGCCCGCCCGTCCAAGGAGTGAGTGCCATGCCTTCCGCAGTGCAGCAGGACCCCGGCCCACCGAGCATGCGCCGCTCACTGGGCGTGAAGGACGGGGTGGCGATCGCCGCGTCGAGCACCGCCGCGACCACCAGCATCGGCATCGGTATGGGCGCCCTGGCCGCGTACGCCGGCCGGCAGACGCCCGCCCTGTTGCTGCTGGCCTTCGTGCCCATCCTCGGCATCGCGCTCTCGTACGCCCGGCTCAACCGCAGCGAGCCGAACTGCGGCAGCGGCTACACCTGGGTGGGACGGACCATCGGCCCCTGGCCCGGATTCCTGACCGGCTGGGTGGTGCTGGTCGGCAACGTGATCTTCATGGCGTACACGGGGGCGGTGACCGGCTCCGTCGTGCTCCAGTTCCTCAACAAGCTGGGCCTGTACAGCGTGTGGGGGCTCCGGCTGGACCCGGCCTCGACCGGTGTCAGCACCGCCGTGGGCCTGCTCGCCCTGGTCGTCGTCACCCTCACCGCCATCACGGGCGTGCGGGCCGCGACCCGGCTCCAGATGGGGCTGCTGATCTTCGAGTACGCGGTCCTGCTGATCTTCTGCGGCTATGCGCTGGTCATCGGCGACCAGCCGTTCTCGCTGTCTTGGCTCAACCCCTTCGAGATCGGCTCACTCCAGGCCGTGGCCCAGGGGATGGTGCTGGCGGTGTTCTTCTACTGGGGCTGGGACGCCGCGTTCAGCGTCAACGAGGAGACCCGCAACTCCTCCGACGCGGCCCGCGGCGGACTGATCGCGCTGGTGGTGATGATGGGGCTGTTCCTCGTCGGGGCGCTCGCTTTCCAGCGGGTGATGAGCACCGGGGAACTGCTGCACAACGGACCGCAGGCGCTCACCTTCCTCGGCGGCGCCCTGGCACCGGAACCCTGGGCCTCGCTGCCCCTGGCCGCCCTGATGTGCTCCGCCTTCGCCTCGCTCCAGTCGAGCGTCATCCCCACCGCCCGCGGTGCGCTGGCCATGGCCCGCGACCGGACGCTGGGCCCGGTGTGGCAGCGCGTGCACCCGCGCTACGGCTCCCCCGCCGTGGGCACCCTGCTGATCATGGCGATCGCCGCGCTGCTCGCCGTGCTCGCGGTCGGCATCCCCAAGCTCAACGACATGATTCTCACGGCCGTCAACTCGATCGGGCTGACCGTGGCCCTCTACTACGGGCTCACCGCGCTCGCCTGTGCGGTGCGCTTCCGGGACAGCCTGCGCGCCGGAGTCGTGCGCGCGCTCCGGGACGTGGTCGTTCCGGCGGTGAGCGCGCTGACGCTGTTCGGGCTCGGCCTGTACCTCGTCTGGGACTACGCCACCATGAGCGACCACTTCGAACTGAGCCCGGACAACGGCTGGTTCATGCTGCTGCTCCCCGTCCTGTTCATCCTGGCCGGCCTGGCGACCGCCGCCTGGGCCAAGTGGGTACGCCGCGCCCCGTACTTCCGCACCGGCCAGGGCACGGACGCCGATGCGATCACCCTGCCGATGGACGGGGACGGCGGCCCGCTCCCGAGCCCCGTGGAGGGCTGATCACGCCCGAGCCGCCCCCTTCACCCCAATTTACCGAGCCCTGTATCCACCCCACTCCCCACACCACTGGAGCAGCCACCCCATGGACCTCAGTACCACCCCGGACGCCCGCACCCCCGACTCCGCCGCCGGCGGCCCCGCGGACCTCGTCTTCCTCTCCGGTCCCGTGCACACCGTCGACTCCGCGCGCACACGGGCGAGCGCGGTGGCGGTGCGCGGCGACCGCATCCTCGCCGTCGGGCACGAGGAGGAGGTCCGCCCGCTGATCGGGCCCGCCACGGAGATCGTCGATCTGCACGGCAAGCTGCTGGTCCCCGGGTTCCAGGACGCGCATGTCCATCCGGTCGGCGGCGGGCGGGAGTTGGCGCTGTGCGATCTGAGCGCGGCGGTCACGGCCGACGCGTACCGGGAACTGATCAGCGCGTACGCGGCGGCGCATCCGGAGGTTGCCTGGATCACCGGCGGCGGCTGGTCCATGGAGGCATTCCCCGGCGGCACGCCGACCCGCGAGTTCCTGGACGCGCTGGTCCCCGACCGCCCGGTATTCCTGGTCAACCGCGACCACCACGGCGGCTGGGCCAACTCCTGTGCCCTGGAGCGGGCCGGGCTCACCGACGATACGCCGGACCCGGCCGACGGGCGGATCGAGCGGGACGCCGACGGCCGGCCGACCGGCATGCTCCAGGAAGGTGCCATGCAGCTGGTGGCCGACCTGATCCCGGAACCGACGGTCGCCGAGCAGACCGAGGGACTGCTCCGGGCCCAGCGCCTCCTCCACGCGTACGGCGTCACCGCATGGCAGGACGCGATGCTGGGCTACGCCCCCGGGATGCCCGACGCCACCCCCGCCTATCTGGCCGCCCGGCGCGACGGGAAGCTCACCGCGCGGGTGACCGGGGCACTGTGGTGGGACCGGGCCCGTGGGGCGGAGCAGATCCCCGAACTCATCGCGCGGCGCGCGGAGTTGACGGCGGGGCGGCTGCGGGCGACCAGCGTCAAGATCATGCAGGACGGCATCGCCGAGAACCACACAGCTGCCATGCTCACCCCCTACCTCACCGCGTGCGGCTGCGCCTCCGACAACAGCGGCATCTCCTTCATCGACCCCGAGGCACTGCGGAGCTACGTCACCCAGCTGGACGCGGAAGGCTTCCAGGTGCACTTCCACGCCCTGGGCGACCGGGCCGTACGTGAGGCGCTGGACGCCGTCGAGGCGGCCCGGCGGACGAACGGGCTGCGCGACACCCGGCCGCACCTGGCCCACCTCCAGGTCGTGCACCCCGAGGACATTCCGCGCTTCCGCCGGCTCGGGGCGACCGCGAACATCCAGGCGCTGTGGGCGGCCCACGAGCCGCAGATGGACGAACTGACCATCCCCTTCCTGGGGTCCGAGCGCGCCGCCTGGCAGTACCCGTTCGGTGATCTGCTGCGTTCGGGCGCCACCCTGGCGGCGGGCAGCGACTGGCCGGTCAGCTCCCCTGACCCGATCGCCGCGCTGCATGTCGCGGTCAACCGCCGTGCGCCGGAGGACCCGCCATCGGCGCCGGTCTTCCTGCCCGAGCAGCGCATCGACCTGGGTGCGGCGCTCGCCGCTTACACGGCCGGCAGCGCCTACGTCAACCACCTCGACGAGACCGGCACCATCCAGCCGGGGAAGCTCGCCGACCTGGTGGTGCTCGACCGCGACCCGTTCGACGGCGCCCGCGAGGAGATCGCCGCGACCCGGGTGCTGCAGACCTTCGTCGGGGGAGAGCGGGTGTACGCGGCCGATGACGCCTGAGGGCGACGCATAACGGGCTCACCCGTCGGAGCGTAAGGCAGGGCCGCGTCCAACGGGCGCGGCCTTCCCCTCTTCCGTGGGCCCGGGGGACGGGCCAGGGCGCCGCACCGCCGGGCGCGTCAGCCACGCCCCGCCCGTGCCCGTGCCTCCAGTGCCGTCCGCCACCCCGGCACCGTCACCCGCTCCCCCGATCCGCCGGCCGGCACGCCGCTACTCGATGACCAGCTCGACCTCGATGTTGCCGCGGGTGGCCTTGGAGTACGGGCAGAACTCGTGCGTCGCCTCGACCAGCTGACGGCCGGTCTCGCCCGCGAGGGTCTCCGGCAGCTCCACCCGCATCACGACGCCCAGGCCGAAGCCGGTGTCGTCCTTGCCGATGGAGACCTCGGCGGTGACCGAGACGTCCTTCGTGTCGATCTTCATCTGCCGGCCGACATTGCTCATCGCGCTGGCGAAGCAGGCCGCGTATCCGGCGGCGAAGAGCTGCTCCGGGTTGGTGCCGGCGCCGTTGCCACCGAGCGCGGGAGGCATGGCCAAAGCCAGGTCGATCCGGCCGTCGGAGCTGACGGCCCGGCCCTCACGGCCATTGGCGGTGGCGACAGCGGTGTACAGCGCGTCCATCACGATTCCCCTTCGATAGCGCGGCGGCCGTTCCCCGGCCGCCCGATGTCCCTCACAGTCGCACACATCTAAATTGTGCGCAACCGAGTTGTGCACAACTAAATGGCTTGGCGAGCTAACCTGGGTCCATGACCCCAGCGACCAGGCCCCCGGTACCCGACTCCGAACTGCTCCGCCTCGACCACCAGGTCTGCTTCTCCCTGCACGCCGCCTCGCGCGCCTTCGGCGGCGTCTACCGGGACACCCTCAAGGCCCTGGGCCTGACCTACCCCCAGTACCTGGTCATGCTGGTCCTGTGGGAGCACGGCTCCCAGCCGGTCAAAACCATCGGCGAACGGCTCCGGCTGGACTCCGGAACCCTCTCCCCGCTGCTCAAACGCCTGGAGTCGGCCGGTCTGGTCCGCCGCGAACGGAGCACCGAGGACGAGCGCTCGGTCACCATCCACCTCACCCCGGCCGGCAACGAGCTGCGCGAACAGGCCCTGCCGGTCCCCCGCCGGATGCTGGCCGCGACCGGCCTCACGATCGAGGAACTGCGCACGCTCCAGAGCCTGTTGGGCCGGGTGACGAGCGCCCTCGACGAGGCCTGACCCAGGGCGGTTCGCGAGTCCGCCGCCCTTCGCCCCGTACCTCCCGGCGGTCCGCGGCGTTACGTACGTAGGTGCTTTCCGCGGTGTCCGCAAGGCGAGGTGCGGACACGTTGTCCACCCCGGTCGCTCATCACCCCATTGAGCTACCAAGG
>JGI25160J50197_1000847_pt1 | contig 16257 bp, 27 predicted proteins | sample AraplaMF_Cvi_mMS_FD_50197 | JGI IMG/M metagenome (IMG submission 50197)
GTCGATTTCAAGGAATTGCTCCGGATGGAGCCGGATTCAGGAACCACCAACATCCGCAACGTGAAGAGCAAACACTGGACGAGGTGGCTGGGTCCGGAGCACCGCTGCGTAGTACCATTCAATTCGTTCAGCGAGTTTAATAAGGCCGAAGGCGGAGACATCTGGTTCGCACTCGACGAGACCCGCCCCCTCCTCTACTTCGCCGGCATCTGGACCAACTGGACGTCGGTCCGGAAGGTCAAAGAAGGCGAGACCACAAACGACCTCTACGCGTTCCTGACGACGGAGCCGAACGCCGAGGTCGGCGCTCTCCACCCGAAGGCGATGCCGGTGATTCTCACGACTCCCGACGAAGTCGAAATTTGGATGAACGCGCCAGCGGAGGAAGCCCTCAAGCTGCAGCGGCCCCTTCCGGACGGCACGCTGCGGATTGTGGCCCGAGGCGTGAAGGAAGACGGGGCGGCCGCTTAAGTTTCTTTACGCCTTCGGGTCAGAAGCAGCAGTCTTGGCAAAGCCGTCGTGGGGCTGAACCACGCACATATTCCCCATAACTTCTGCACAAAATCGTGACACCCCATCCAAGCGCCGCGCGTAACGGCGCGATGAATACTGCGAACAGAGATCTGTAGCCCGCGACGAAAAAGTTCGCGGCGCGCGCCAGCAGGATTTGGAGGGAGATGATGAAGGAAGCGCTCAATGTAGCCGAGAGCGGCACGGGATCTTATCGAATGCTCGCCATCTTGAGATGGGTCATGGTCGTCATATTCGTGTCGTTTGGGATGCAGAAGTTTACTCCTCAATCGGCGCAAGGAATCGCGCAGTTCATAACCAACAGTCCCTTCATTTCTTGGCTATCTGTGCTCGGCTTGAGAGGCGAGGCCTACTTCCTGGGAGTTGCAGAGCTCGTTATTGCCGCGCTGCTTGTGGCGGGCGCGTTTAACCCGATCCTTTCAGCCTTGGGCTCATTCCTCGGGGTGGTGACTTTCGCCATTACGTGGTCTTTTTTCTTTACGACGCCCGGCGTTGTGACTTGGAGCCTATCCACCGATCCCATGGCCTGGAATCTGGCAGGTGAGTTCCTGTTCAAGGATATCGTTCTGCTATGCGTCTGCGTCGTGCTGCTCCTAGCATCGTTGCCGCGAACTGGAATGTGGTTGCGCATTAAAGCGTCGCCTTAGACCTCTGATTGGTCCGTAATGGGTTCACTTGCGGACGTCGAGCTATCTTCAAACTTCAGTGCGCCCGATAGAGCATGGGGATCACACTGCGCATAGTCGCCGATGCGGCCGCTTGGAACTCGCATCAACAGGGAGCCCTCTGGTCATCAAAAATTCTGCACTGCACCAGCCGCATACTTTAACATCCCTGACTCCACTAGTCGGCGAAACCGGCCTAAACTAGGATTTTCCCTAGTGGGGACATCTTATGTTTGACATGGCGACCACCGCGCTATTGCGCGCGGTCCTGGACGAAGTCTGCGAAAGCGTTCCTCACCGCGAGATCGGCGCACGTACCCACGTTGCATCGAAGATTTTGGAAGCTGCTACCCGAGGTGAAGTCTCACCCGAGGGCCTCAGGCGGATTGCCCGCGACGCTCTCTCCAATGGGCCTACGATGTGGCGCTGATCGCGGGGCTGGCGTGAACTTCCAGGTCACAGTCCTGAAGATCCTGGCGGCTTATCCGGACGGGTTCGCCGTGTTGCACGACCTCAAACGGGACATGGCTATTCTGGCGACCAGCGGCCGAGAATGGGCGGACCGGACGAGGCGCCTCGCTGCGCGGGTGCCGGATCTCGATATTTTTCCCCAGGGGTTGGTCGAGCGCATCAACGGGGGCTGGAAGATCACCGCCCGGGGTCGGACGGTGCTCGATCTCATGGAAGCTCCTCCGGCGGCACCCGAGTCAGCCCCGGAGGCCTCGGTTGATGAGACTTTTGCGATTACTCAGACAGAGCCGGTTCCGCAGCTACGGCGGCCCGCGGACCGCGCCAAGCGACGGCGCGAACGGCGGCGCGAGGCGCGGGAACGAGCGAGGGCGACCGCCTCTTGAGATGATCTCGATGCCAAAGAAAAAGCCACCAGCTGGGCGCGGCGGCTTAGAAGTCCCGGACTGTCAATCTTCCCCAGCCCCAAGCGTACCGCCGTTACCTTGTTTGCGGCCATGCCCGTTCGATCTACCGAGCGCATTTCGATTTGGCCATCGTGTAGCCTAGTTGTGCACCGGGGTTTTTCAGAGTTGGCATGGCGCGAAAGGAGATCTGCATACGGCTCCGTCCAACTCTTGTTTTAGAACCCGATACTTGTCGGAGGGTTTTGACGGGGGTGCCTAGGGCGTAGCTCCCTTGAAGCTGCGCAGATGGCTTAATTTGCCCTGCACAGGAAATATCGAGCCGGCCGCGGGTTGGTGCGCCGGGGCAACCTTGGAGGAAGCTCATGAAGAAATTGTCGGCAGCACTCGTCGCCTCTGCCCTAGCCATAGGACCTGTCATGGCCCAGCAAGCGACTCCCAACCAAAACCTGCAGAATGAAGCAGATAAGGGCATCAAGACGCACAATTCCGGCGCATCTGGAAACGTCGGAAGTCAGGAGGCCCCTGGCGCTGCAGCGCACCCACCTGGGCAACCCGGTGTTGGTGCTGCTGCAACCGCACCTAGCGCGCAAAACTCCGGCACTGGCATTAGCGGTGCGCCTGGCAGTAAAAGCGGACCGCCCCCCGGACAAGGCACTGTCGGCTCAGCGGGTGATACCACCGTGCAGCAACAGGATCCGAGCGGCATCAAGGGGCTTCCGGGCAATAAGAGCGGGCCACCTGCGAAACGTTGAGTAATTTGGCAAAACTCAGGGTTGGGTGAGCAAATTGCCTAACCCTGAGTCCGAAGCAGCGCTCATTTGATTAGAACTCCCCCGCGCCGTTCTCTCCTCGAAACCTTGGTTCGGTTGAGGAATTGCACACCGAGAAATTCCCCGTTGATCCAAGCTATCTCGCAATGACGATAAGCTAACCCCATGGGCGAAAGCACAAGGAAGAANTCTTTCTGGCCGATATCGGTCAAAGTTCCGTCGACCACAATCCTCGCGCCAGTTTCAGCGATGTCGTGAATTTTGCACTGGCGCTGCCATGTGCCGTCGATCGCCATCAAGCGAGCATCTAACGGCCTTTCAAACATGACGCGTTTGCCTTGTTCAACTTCACTCATGAGTCACCCCCAGAGGACGCCGAGCAGGTCGAATTAGCCGAAATAGCTTGATCTTCGGTTACCTAACGATCGGGGTTTGGCGGCAGCTGGTTGGGACCCTCCTTAAGTAGAATAGCCGATACCTCGACGGTGCATTTGGCTGAGCAAAGCGGAGACTTGAATCGACGCAGTTTTGATTGCCCAACGAAAGGCGATCCAACAATGAAAAATAAGCAGGACTGGGTGCTCTACGGAGTAATCATTTGGATCGCATGTGCCGCCGGATACATCATCTACACGGCCATGCACCTGATCAGGTAAGGCGAACCGCACCGCGAACTAGCGCCCTCGCAGATCGACCGCGGCGGCTCGGACGTCTTCGAAGTCGGAAGACGTGATGCCCTTTGGTTGAATTAGTCAGATTGCATCGACCCGCTTGCACGGCCGACAGACGTAGGCAAATACAGCCGGCAGGCCAGCGACAGCCGGCAAAGTGGCCAAAAACGTCATCGGCCGCCTGCACTTCGAGCAAATCAGGATCGGCGGGTCATCGTTGACCGCGGCAGTGTACTTCATGCCGCAAAATAGCGCTGCTGAATTAATACTTCATCCTGGGATGACTACCGGATCGGAACTTGGCAACTGCTTCTTCGGGAAGCCAAATTTGCGGGGAAGGACTAACCTGAAGGGATTGGGTATAGCCCAGATGGGCTCAGTCTGTCCGGACACCGTTCCCAATGCACTGAGCCGTGCAGACCAAAGCCGTTGATTATCAAATGATATAACCTCGTCCAAACTCACATTGTATTTTCCCGCAGCAGTAGCCTTTCTGAGCTCAGCGTGGGTAAGCACATGCAAAAACGTCGACGTGTCAAGCAGACGACATCCCTCGAAGAGCGGCTTGCCGAGGAGGCCAGACGCCTCAGGAGCCAAGCGCAGGCAATGCCGCCCGGCATCGACCGGGAGCGACTCCTTCGAAAAGCGCGCCAAGCGGAAACAAGCTTTCAGATGAGCGAGTGGTTGCGCTCCCCCGGCCGGAGGCCGTCCGACTGACTTTGCCACAGGCCGGCAAGGCTTAAATCCAGAGGCTCGTTTCCAACGCATAACGGTTACCGGGTGGCCCACGAATGATGCCGCGCTATGTGCGCGCAGACCGGCGGCCATGCAAGAATGACCGATCCAATCAGCTGCATAGCCTTTCCGCGTATTGTGGGACTTCTCGACTGCGAGATAGGCTCTGGCCGAANCCATGGAGTCGATCAGCTCANTGGGCATTGAATGACCAGCCAGGAGGGCACGTTCTCATGCCAATAACGACCGGCGAAGCCGGCGCAGACATCAAGCGAGGAGACACGCTAAAACTGTCGGACGGCAAGCTGTTTCCCGCTCTCTCAAACGAGCAGGCCATCGGCGCCGCCGCGGAGCCGGCCGCCAAAGGTGAAGAGATGATTTGCGGCCAAGATATGTTTTGGCGACGCAAGCGACGATCCAATACTGGGATGGGCTAGAGTCCGCTAAGGGCGCTGATTGGACTCCAGCGACAGATCACGGAAGAGTCTGCAAATGACCCGTAGCGGACCTTCGTGCGGAGCTCCGCGCGGACGTCTGCCTTGCCTCGCAGCCGAGGTCTCGCGAGCTTTATAAAATCTTGGCTCGGAGCGCCGTCTCATCTGTTTCCGGTAGATGAGCCGACCAAAGCAGTGCGAGCTTCCGGGGCCAGCCTTTGACCCAAAGCGGATAGGGCTCCTGAAGTTCTAGGATCACCTCAAATGAAGAAATTGGTGGGTCTCTCTTTTGCTCTGATTTCATCGGCAATAAGCTGCCGACCATCTCCGCCTTCATCTCAGATGTGAGACTCGCCGTTGGGTCGGGGTGCTGGAGCGCGACCGGCTTCACAGGGGTCTTTTGAACCAGCAGGGCTAACCTAGTTCCGTATGTCGAGAACATAAACTGCTGGCGAGCAACCTCCCGCTGTGCTTCATAAGCGGCTGATCTTTCAGCGAGTTCATGTAGATCTCGCCAGCGTTTAGTCATAGATCTAGTTGGAAGCCGACCATGTTCCGTATGCTTGCAGTTTCTGGTCTTTTCTTTCTGTGTTCAATCTTGAATGTCGCAGCCGGTCCTTACGATTCGGAGCATCCCTTCGTTTTCTACAAGGGAAACAACTGCACCGGCAAACGGCTCTTTAGCCTGCCATCCGATCCGGCCACTCGAGTTTGTACAAAAAACGGCAACAGATGTTCCGGCTATAACGACGAGGTTCGCTCGGTCCTCCTCAAGCTCAAAAAACTGTCGTACGTAAACAAATCAATGTACGCTATTCTTGTTTACGATGACTCCAATGGATCAACTTACAGATCTGGAGCCGTCGTCGAAATTTTCCCCGAACTGTTGGGGGGAGATCCTGAGTATCCAAACTCCTTCTGCGTCGGCTCTTTTGAAGATAGCAGGGTGTATGCTTGGGGGAATACGAGTTTTAGAAGAGTCCAGAATTATAAGCTGGATGGGAAAATTTCGCGTATCGCGATCAAGTTTCGGCCTTAACTTCGAATGGCTGGGTCGCGACGTTGAGGCCGCTTACATCTTTAAGATGGTCGCCATGGGACTGGTCGTGTCTTCTTAATCGCGATCACTTTCGGCCTCATCTTATACCTGGCAAAACCCGCACCGAGCGAGGCGAGCGCGTGCGAAACTTCCGCTTTTGGCCCATAGGCGACCTTGGGAGACGTCCGCTTTCCCGCCGCTGTCAGAGGCTGAGCGGACATCTGGTGGACAGGAGTGCTCAGCCTAGCCAAGAGACCACGAGGTAATCACGCCGGCGCAAGGGAGTGCTCCATCCCTGACACTCTGGCCAGCCGGTATCAGATCCAGCCGAACAGCGATGCTTGAATACGCCACGCAGATGCGTGCGATCACGTCGTTTCCGCTGTCAAAAGCAGATGATCTAGCAGTTCCTTTTTTAGCCAGCTGTTGTGAGCCGCTAAATAGCCAATGAACATTCTAGCAAATCTAGGCTGCGCCTGGAGAGCGGAGAGCATAGCCGCTTTCGTGACTGAGGTAATTCGACAGTCGCCTGTTGCTGTCGCAGTGGCAAGACGGACGGGTACGCTGTGAAGACAGGCTTCGCCGAAAAATTGGCCTTCGTGGGCTGTGCCGATCAAGTCTTCTGCTCCATCCGAGGAGATCGTAGTGAGTTTTACCGAACCGTTCTGAATGAAGAAAACAAAATCGGCGTCGTCGCCTTGGGCAAAGATTTGACGACCACTTGGGTAGTCCGTGGTGGCGCGACCCGTAGCGACTNGGATGAGCATACGATGAGCCTCAACCTGATTAGGAATATCTGCAGGCATTATGTTGGCTCCTAAGANCCGATCGCNGTCCGCAAAAAGATTGCTGATGCAGCAACAACACCCTCCGGTTGTGCATGTTCCCATGATCTTTCGGAACCGAGCCTGAGTTTGCTCATCAGACATCTGCATCTTACAGAAGAACAATAGGAGCGGTTAACCTCCTTGAGCAGAACAGATCGCCTCAGGAGTCGGAATGACGCTGCGACCACTTATGTCAGGAGAGAATGGTACGCATCGGAGTGAAAGTGTACACCCATCGAGAAGTGCTTCGTTACGTCACCATGCGGGTTGCGACCGCCGTGGCCTTAGCGGCCGCGCTGACCTGGGCGATGGCCACACTCTATTTTGGAGATGACCCAACCGCTACTGTGACCGTAGGCTTCTTGCGGAATTTCGACGTCTGCATCGCTATGATTATCGCAGGTTTTATCACGGCTGGTTTAAGCTATAGATCGGCCGCAATGATGCGCGAACTAGTTCAGGCGCGCAATGAGCTGCTGCAGCTAGCGAGCAGTGACCCTCTGACCGGTTTACTCAANCGGCGCGGCCTGAAAGAGGCGGCTCACGCATCGCTCGCAGCAAGGCCTTCCGACACCTCCGTCAGTATCCTCATGTGCGACGTCGACCGCTTCAAGTATATCAACGACACCTTTGGTCACGAAGCTGGCGACCGTGCGCTCGTTGGCCTGGGAGCGGTTATAAAAAAGTTCGCAACTGATCGCGATCTTGTTGCGGCTCGATACGGCGGGGAAGAATTTGCAGTTTTGATTTTCGGCGCTTCCCGCGCCGAGGCTATTGTGTATGCCGAGCATCTGCGATTGACATGCTCGGGAGAACAGGTCTTGGCAGAAGTGCCGAACCTCCGACTGACTGTGAGTATCGGGCTTGCGACGGCACCTGCCGACCTAGGACTGTCCGCCATCACGGCTGCGGCCGATCGTGCTCTCTACGACGCGAAAAAGCGCGGGCGCGACCGGGTGGTCAAGAGAGAGTTACGGTCAGAGGCATTTGCCGCCTAAGCGCAAGGCCGAGCGCCTCGCGACCTTCAGGGCTGCGGCGGGGTCCCGTCCCAAACTACGGGCATCTCATCGCCAGCATCGTATAGTTCACTTGCGATCTTCTCGATCGTTTGTCGATGCCTCCTAAAGGCGCCTGCGATGTCGTTCGGATCTTCCCCGTCTGCAATCGCGCGGTCGAGTAAGGCGGATCCACCGACCTTGCAGATAATACGATCGTCGCCATCGAACATCGCGAATACGATAGCGTCAGGCTGTTCCTCAAAATAAGCAGAGGGATCAGGAGAAAGCGGCATCTCGATCTCGCGTCAACTCGGGAAAAACGCAGCGTCGATTTGTTCGTTCCTGATTCCGTTCACTTCCGTCAGGGGACTGGATCAAGCTGTACGAGAGCGTGCGTCTGCTGGCGCCCGGCGAGGATCTGGTGTCCCTTAGGAACGCGGGACTTCGCCGTCGGTTGACCGACATCAAGCGGGCTTCCGTTTTAAAAAGTTGGCAGGAGACCATTATGAGCGATCGCACAGGTAACGAACCCGCACCATTGGTGCTTATCGGGGTGGCGGTGCTTCCGATCATCGCGGTGCTGGCTTGGTTCGCGTTCTGACTTGAGAGTCCACGAATTCGAGAGGCGGCCTTAGTCGCTAGGCTTCTCGGCCCTTGGAGAATCTGACCAGCCATAACGGTGGCTTCCTTCCAAGCGGCTTGCTTGTCGGCAAGCTCCTCGCCCTTTTGACCGATATCGCGGCGTTCATGCGTGACGTGAAAGAAGTATCTCGGCATGAGCGGTAATGTGCCGATGCTAGTTCCAAATCCGGCTGGGCGGTCTTACTCCGGTGGTCGAAGTGTTTTAATTGCCTTCTGCACTTCGGGCGAAGTCATAGGATCGGGCCGCTCGCAATTTAGACACTGAAAGGTGCGGGGCGGCTTCCCTCCAGCCTGGAGCTCTAAAGTCATAGGGCGATTACACCCGGGGCAAATCGGGCGGTGCTGAGAGTCTGGCAAAACGGCTCGCTCGCGCTTGGCGAGAGCACAACACTCTCAGTCACCGATAACTGCCGACGATGGGCGGTGATCATTATGAAGTGGTGCGCCGACGCATCGCAAACTAGGGCACCGCAAAATCAAATTAGGCCACTGAGGTCGGAAACAGGCCAGCGCCCTTTTTTCACGACGGTGTTCGCTACTATATTACCAAGACGAGCATTTATCATCGAGCGCTGAAAGATTCCATCACCCGTGTTATCGCTGGGTGTATTCGGTTCTTGACCTTCGCCCAGTCCTTTGACCGGCCACCGTTATAGCGTCGATCCCGGCGCTTCGAGGCTAGGCCTTCTAGCCCCATGCTGCAGGCAGCCCTGAATAGATCCGTGCCGGAAGCATCGCTCTCAATGGGAGCGACGAACATCCCATCCGGCCGCCCGCGCAACAGTCTCGCCAGATTAGTTTTGCGCATCGTCGGCAGCTGCCGCAGATCCTCGCCGCCGAGCGCGAGGACGTCGAAGGCGTACAGCTGAACCTCCTCGTCACGCTGGCGCGAGTGCAAGGCGTTGAAATCGGAGACGCCGTCAACGCCGAGAACCACGGCCTCGCCGTCGATGACGAACTGCTGCTCCCGGTTCTTCAGCGCGGCCTGGACGATCCAGGGGAAGCGGTCGGTCCAGTTGTGGCCATTGCGGGTGAATAGACGCACGGTCTTGCGCTGGCGCTCTACGCGCAAGCGGTAGCCGTCATATTTGATTTCGTGGATCCAGTCGGGGCCGACAGGAACGGCTTTTGCTGCCGTGGGCAGGCAGAAGTCAAACGCTTTCAACATGGCCATCAGATAGGGTGAGGCGCTGCTTTTTGGAGTCTGTTTGGCCAATTCCAAACCGTCCTAAAAAAGCGGCTCCAGGGATGAACTGGGCTAAGGGCTTCTCACCGCAGGCCGCTACGCACCCTAGCCCGCCGGCACATCCTAACCAACAGTGTCGGCCCATGTTCTCCTAAGGACCTAGCTCCCATTCCCAAGTTGCGCCGGTAAGTCCAGCACCTCGTACTCAAAGGCTACGCCCTCGGGATCGTTTTCATCGAGCCAAACCTTAGCTGCTTCTTCGGAAGCAAACACCATCAGCTCATTGCCTTGATTGTAGATCCAGACGGTCATTCGTTTCTCTTCGCCTTTAACCGGACCAAGCGACCTCTTTCCCTAGTTAAAGCGTCAGGACATACTGGGTTCATCATTCTCAAAAGAAAGCCCGCCGGTCGGAGCCTTTTGCCCGAGATTCCACTGACGAAGGGCGTGATGCCTAGCCTGCCTCAGCTGCTTCCGCACCAAATCTGAAACAGAAAAGCCGCAGCGTGGTCCAGCCCCGCTGCGGCTTGCTTCCCGGGAAACTTGAAAAGGGTTGGGTAATAAAATCGTGCCGGTGTTCCTACAATAGAACACCCCGTTCCGAATAAGGACTCCGTATAAATACCGGAATGCGAGCTCGTACGCATTGCCGACCCCAAGCGAATATGGCACGCCTCGAAGCTCCAGCCCCAAGCTCTCGGCTGCCGGTCAATTGCGACTAGAGCGCCGGAGTACGCAGTGAAGGTCGCAGGAGTGCCTTATGGCGTCTCCTGCGACCGACGCCGCGACGTTCCGCACGATCGGCGCGGAACCAAACCTAAGCATATCCCGCGCCATCTGGGCCTCGAATAGTCTGTCATTAGCAAGAATCTGTCAGTGTTGCTCTTGTGGGCGGTGGGGACATACGCAGCTCTGCTCAGAGGTTGAGGCCCGCCAGCTTGCAGCCCCGGCGGGCCTCCCTCACTGAGTGGCAGCGAGGTCACGCTGTGTAAGTTCCTCTAAAGGAACAGCAACTTTTCGCGCGACGAAACACAGCTGAAACAATGCAGTGCTTACCTACGTTCACCGGGGCTGGCTCATATCTCACTTAAACCATTTTCACCCGGATTTTTTCGAAAATGAGGCCGCAGTGGTCCCCCACTGCGGCCTTTTTCTCACTGCAGCTGCGGTTCTTCTTCAATCTTCAGCCCGTGCAGATGCTCGATCACCTGGCCAAGGTCGCGCATGTCGAAAGTCTCGCCGCAAATCGTACAACGGATGAAATGCTCGGCCTCGCTTTGCGGCTGCGAGTCCTTGTACATCACGCGGCGCCGTGCAGTGGGAGCGCGAGTTGTATGTCGAAGCGCCGCGTAGCATTGGCAGCGATGAAGTCCTGCAGCGCTTCCGGAACGTCCTCGTCGCGATCGACAGCGCGCTGAGCCAGAGCGTCGGCAACGTCTGACGTCGCGTCCCTGGCCCATCCCTCGCCCGGATTGAAACATGCGATCCGGACTGGATAGGTGTACTGGCCGGAGAGGAGGCCTTGCAGCACGGCTTCGAGATCCGTGTCCTGTTCGTCCGTCTCGCGCCAGGCGCAGCCGGCGCGGGCGCCGAAATCCTCGAGCACTAGGTAGATGTCGCGGTCGAGGCGGTCGGCCGGCACGATCGAGGGCGAGAGACGCATACGCAACTCCGGATCGGATACTGGGCAGAGAGACGGCCCCGGCTCGCAGAGAGACTGGAGGTATGGCCGGGGCCGCTCCGCCAGCTCGGCTGGCGAGCCGGCGAATCAGTCAATTTGATTCCCGCCTCCGTGGTTCCAATGGCTGCAACGCCTCTGTCAGACTTAGTGGCTCATATAAAACGCAGTAGCCTATTTTGCTATTTCGTGTTGCTGTGTAGCTATGGACCAGCACGACTTGTACCGGCGCAATGCAGCCGAGGCCCAGCGGCAAGCCGACCGGGCAGTTAACGAGATCGACCGAGCCGCTTGGCTCGGACTGGTTGAAGGATGGCTCAGCCTTCTCCCAAAGCGGCCCCCCACCGCCCAAGAACTTTTTTAAATGAGAGTTTGGGCGAGCAGCATCAAGCCTTGGTACCACGTCGCATACTCAGCTCGAGCCGTTACGATCGCCAGCGGAGAAGAGCTCCAACTGAGAGGGCAGCAACTACCAGTCGTTCTTCGCTCGACACTCACCGATGATGGTCGGATTTGCACCGCCAGGGCCGTGTCGGGGCTACTGGGGTTGAGGGACCGGCCCATCGCTCTGGGCGCTCGCGGCACCAACAGTGAAGGCGCCAGCGGCGGTAGCCGCCAACATCTTGCGCCGTGAAATATCGTTCATAAACATCCTCCCTTCCGCGCGTTTAATTTCCGTCTCGATCGTCGGGATCTGGTCAGCTGGCAGTTTGCTCTCCTGGCGCCAAGCAGTGACCACCATTGCGACGTTGCTAGACGATCCGGCAACCCGCTGCCCTCGCAAAATTGCTGCGACTTGTGGTTTCTTGCCGAGTTCGATACGACAAACGAGATCGTGCCTCGTGGCTTGGTGTAGCTGGCGGAGGATCACCGCGTTCGCCGGCGGGAGCCGGGCCGGTCAGTTGGCGATAGCCGTGATGTTGACGCGCGGATCATCGCTCAACGGCGCGATGGTTTCCAATGTCATGTAGCGGGCACGCTGGATCGCCCGCTCATCGTTCTGTTTGAGCAGGACCGCTCCGAGGAGGCAGACGATGGCATCCTCGTTGGGGAGAACGATGGTAGCGGGAGGCGACTCGCCCCCCCCCGACAGGCGAGTTATTCATCATCACAGCCAAACCACGCTAGCCTGCACCGATCGCCTCGTCGCCGCCAGACTGATAAGCTTTCGTTTGAAACCTTATCAATTGATCAAACTGACTCCATTTCCGGCCAAGTCCTGTGTATTCGATTACTTTCCTGAACACTGCCAGACCGGTCAATCGCGAGCGCCGCCATATCTGTGGAACCCTTGAGCGCCGTATCGCTGGAAGATACATGTGCAATTGCAATCCCGCGCGTCCGCCTCCAGCGGGACTCGACTGATCAGCAGCTTCATCCGCTCCTATAAGGCCTCAACCTATAGAAATAAATTCTCGTTCTGCCTTACTTTTTTAGCATGGGACACTTGCTATCGACCAAAGGCAGGAAGGCTTCATCTGCCGGAATGGTGCTTACGAGCTTGTAGTAATCCCAATCGCCCTTGGACTCGCCGGGCTGCTTGACCTCAAAGACGTAAGCCGGATGAATCTTGCGGCCATCCGCACGGATCGCCCCCTTGCCAAACAGCGGATCGTCGCTCGACACTTCCTTCATCTTTGCGACGACCTTTGCACCGTCATGCGGATTGCCCCCAATGGCATCGAGGATCTTCAGATAGTGGAGAGTAGAGGACGCAACACCGGCTTGAGCCATGGTCGGCATGGCATGGTTCTTCGCGCGTTCCGAAAACCTCTTCGAGAACGATCGGGTGCCCTCATTCAAATCCCAATAGAACGACTCGGTAAACGTGAGCCCCTTGGCGACGTTCAAACCAAGCGAGTGGACATCCGAAATGAACAAGAGCAACGGCGAAAGCTTCTGCCCTCCTTGCACGATACCGAACTCCGAAGCCTGCTTGATTGCGTTGATCGTGTCCCCGCCTCCGTTGGCAAGGCCGATCACCTTTGCCTTCGACGATTGCGCCTGTAGCAGGAACGACGAGAAGTCCGAAGTATTGGCCGGATGCTTCACGCTGCCGACGACTTTCCCGCCCAGCGATTTGACGATGGCAGCGGTGTCCCGCTCCAGCGACGCGCCGAACGCGTAGTCGGCGGCCAGGAAGAACCAGCTGTCGCCGCCGGCCTTCGTGACACCCGTGCCGGTGCCGTGCGCGAGCATGTATGTGTCGAACACCCAGTGAATGGTGTTCGGAGAGCATTGGGAATCGGTCAGGTCGGATGTCGCGGCGCCGGAGTCGAGGAAGACCCTGTTCTTGTCGCGCGTCAAATTGCTGACGGCGAGTGCAACGGCCGAATTCGGCACGTCGACGATGACGTCGACATTGTCGCGGTCGTACCATTGGCGAGCCAGGTTTGCGCCGACGTCCGCCTTGTTGAGATGATCGCCGGAAATGACCTCGATCTTCCATCCCTTTTCGAGAAGTCCGGAATCCTCGACGGCCATCTGCGCGGCTAGAACCGAGCCCGGGCCCGTGATGTCGGCATAAAGACTGGACAGGTCACTCAGCACGCCGATCTTGATCGTCTTCGACATCTCCTCCGCCGACCCGGCCGAAATGCCACCAAGCACGACCAGCGAAGCCACGGCAGCGGTTAGATGACGTCTCATATGTCTCACTCCGACTTTGTTGTTTTTCTTGCGACCGGATCGACCAGCATCTCTGCATCAGAACGCAGTTCGATCTCCGCCCTTCAGATCCAGCATCTGACGGGCCTCGTCCGGAGCGGCGACTTCAAGCCCCAGACCCCCGACGATCCCACGGATGACGGCAACCTGCTGCGCGCTGCTCTCGGCAAGTCTGCCTTTGCCGAGCCACAGGGAGTCCTCGAGCCCGACACGCACATGTGCGCCCATGGACGCCGCCATCGTGGCCAGCGGCATCTGGCTGCGCCCCGCGCCGAGCACCGACCATTGATAGTCGGCCCCGAACAACCGATCGGCGGTACGCTTCATATGCATGAGATCCTCGGGGTGGGGACCGATACCCCCCAGGATGCCGAACACGGTCTGGATGAACAGCGGCGGCTTGACCAGCCCGCGCTGGAGAAAGTGATGGAGATTGTACAGATGAGCCGTGTCGTAGCACTCGAATTCGAATCGGGTGCCGGAGGCCGACATCGTGCTCAGGACATATTCGATGTCCTTGAACGAGTTGCGGAACACCAGATCCCGAGATGCCTCGAGCATTTGCGGCTCCCAGTCGTGCTTGAAGGTGCGATACCTCTCCAGCATCGGAAACAGACCGAAGTTCATCGAACCCATGTTCAACGAAGCTACTTCCGGCTGGAACGTCGCGGCAGGACGGAGCCTTTCCTCCACCGACATGAAGGGGCTGCCTCCAGTGGTCAGGTTCACCACGCAGTTGGACCGTTGCTTGATGACGCGGAGAAACGGAGCGAAGGCCTCGGGGGTCTGATCCGGCTTGCCATTCTTCGGATCTCGCGCGTGGAGATGGATGATCGAGGCCCCGGCCTCGGCCGCCCCGAGGGCCGCCTCCGCGATCTCTTCAGCGGTCACCGGCAGGTACGGTGACATGCTCGGGGTGTGGATCGATCCGGTGACCGCACATGTGATGATGACTTTCCGAGGAGGCATAGGGTCACACGTCCTTGATGTTTGAAATTCGTGATGGATCTTGCGAAGAGCTTGCTTCGCTCACTTGCGGTAATTCTCTGCAAACTGCGAGCGCAGCTTCGCCTTCTGGACCTTCCCCGTTGCCGTCGTGGGCATCGCCTCCGTGAAGATGATCCCCTTCGGGCATTTGAACGAACTGAGGTGCGACTTGACCTTCGCCATGAGCTCGTCCTCGGCGAGCCGCTCGCCAGGCTTGAGGACGACGACCGCAGTGACGGCTTCGCCCCAATGATCGTGAGGCAAGCCGACGACCGCCGTCTCCTGCACCCTCGGATCGGCAGCGTAGATGGCTTTTTCGACCTCGATCGACGCGACGTTCTCGCCGCCGGTCTTGATCACGTCCTTGAAGCGATCTTCGAACCAGAGAATGCCGTCGGCATCGAAGTGGCCGCAGTCGCCGGAATGAAACCAGCCATGGGCGAACGCGGCATCGGTCGCGGCCTCGTCACGCAGGTAGCCTGACAAGGCTTGCGGGCTGCGATAAACGATCTCCCCCAACTCCCCTTGAGGCAGGAGCCGGCCCGTTTCATCCATGATCCCGACCTGGACGTTCACCGACGGCGTTCCCACGGCTCCCGGATGGCTCAATTGGTGCTCGGGACGGAAATAGGTCGAAAGCGGGTTCATCTCGGTCTGGCCGAACATCAGGGCGAACTCGCACCCGAGCGTATCCATGGCCTTCTTGAGCTCGTGCGTCGGCATCGGCGCCATGGCATAGATCGCAAGGCGGAGGCTGGCGACGTCACGGCTGCGGCGTTCGATGCTTTCGAGCATCGCGCGGTACATCATCGGCAAGGCGAAGAGCAGCGTAAGGCGATCCGTCTCGATCAGGTCGAGCAGTCCTTCCGCATTGAATCCGCGCTGGATGAACAGCGCCGCACCGACCGCGATGGCCGGGGTCGCAATCACATTCAGTTGCGCCGTGTGGAACAGCGGCATCAGGACCGTCGCGCGGTCGTTCGACGTCATCCGCGTATCCAACGCGACGCCGAGCGATTCGAGATAGACGGAAAGATGACTGCTGACGACCGCCTTCGGCGCGGACGTGGTGCCGCTGGTATAAAGATATGAGATCGGATCGCGATCCTCGACGATCGCCTGCGGCTCGTCCGATGACGTACCGTCCGCGAGGGATCCGAAAGCAAGCTGACGCCGCGAGGTCGGAGGCCCCGTGAGATTGTCGCCGATGACGATCACGTCTGCGACGTTGGAAGCGCTTTCGAGCCCGCCTGTCAGCTGCTCCCCAAGCGCGTCCTCCACGACCACGCCCCTGACGCCGGCATGATTGAGGACATAGGCCAGTTCGCCGAATCGCCAGAACAGATTGATGGGCACGCAAATCACGCCGAGCTTGGCGCAGGCGAAATAGGTGATGAGGAATTCGACACGGTTGCCGGACATCAGAGCGAGCGCATCGCCGCGTCGATATCCCCGCATCGCAAGTCCGTTCGCGCTGCGATTGACCCATTCGTTCAGCTCTCGATAGGTCAACCGGCGCGCGCCATCCACGACGGCGAGAGCCTGCGGTGCC
>JGI25160J50197_1000851_pt1 | contig 16211 bp, 19 predicted proteins | sample AraplaMF_Cvi_mMS_FD_50197 | JGI IMG/M metagenome (IMG submission 50197)
GCCACGTTGACGGCGCGCGCCTCGTCGATCTGCTTCTTGGTGCGGTGGCTGATGTAGATCGGCTTGCCGCGCCAGAACACCTTGATGTCCTGCCCCTCGGCGACCGGGCTGAGATCGACCTCGATCGGCGCACCGGCGGCGATGGTCGAGGCATCCGGATTCATTTGAGAGATAAAGGGCCAGAGCGCGGCCGCGCCCCCTACTGCTGCAGCTGCCCCCGTTGCAACGAATAAGAAATCACGGCGTGTCGGATGGTCCGCCGAAGACGCTGTCGTCACGATTCCAACCCTTTCTTCTTATGCTGCCGGTGGAACCGCTCCAGGAGCCCCCCAAAGGTCCCCAGAACAGAGCTGCCGGCGCCCGCGGCCCCCCGCGGCGGCAGAACTTGGCTTGTCCCCACCAAAACAGGGCGAAAACAGCAGTCCAGAATCGTTCTATTGGCACCCTTGCCGGGCGAGCGCAAGCCCGCTAACGGCGGGGAAGCGTGCAATGCACGAATTCCCGGGCCTGCGATGTTTTATTGAGACATTTCCGGCCCTCAACCATCCCGCCGATGCCCATGCAGATCGCACTTTTCCAGCCCGACATCCCCCAGAACACCGGCACGATTCTCAGGCTCTGCGCCTGCCTGGGGCTGGCTGCCCATATCATCGAGCCGGCAGGGTTCCCGGTCTCCGACCGCCATTTCCGCCGGGCGGGAATGGATTACCTCGACCACGTCAGCATCACCCGCCATGTCTCCTGGACGACCTTCGAGGAATGGCGCGCGGCACAGGGCTACCGGCTGCTGCTGTTCACCACCAAGGGCGCCACCGATTACCGCGATTTTCATTACCAGACGTCGGACATCCTGCTATTCGGACGCGAGAGCGCCGGCGTCACCGACGCGGTGGTCGAGGCCGCCGACGCGCGGCTGGTGATCCCGATCAATGCGGGGCTGCGGTCGCTCAATGTCGCCATGACCGCGGCGATGGCCGCAGGCGAGGCGCTGCGGCAGATCCGGAACCCGGCAAGTCCGATAGTTTGAGGAGAGAGCATTGAGTTACGCGGTCAAGGAAATCTTCCTGACCCTGCAAGGCGAAGGCGCCCATGCGGGACGCGCCTCCGTGTTCTGCCGCTTTGCCGGCTGCAACCTCTGGAGCGGCCGCGAGGCCGATCGCGCCGAGGCGACCTGCAAGTTCTGCGACACGGATTTCGTCGGTACCGACGGCACGCTCGGCGGCCGCTATGCATCCGCTGCGGAGCTCGCCGACACCATCGCCGCGCAATGGACCGCCTCCACCGCCAACCGCTACGTCGTGCTCACCGGCGGCGAGCCGCTGCTCCAGGTCGATGCGGCCCTGATCGACGCCCTGCATGCGCGCGGCTTCGAGATCGGCGTCGAGACCAACGGCACGATCGCGGCGCCCGACGGACTCGACTGGATCTGCGTCAGCCCCAAGGGCGGTAGCGAGCTGGTGCTGCGCCGCGGCCACGAGCTGAAGCTGGTCTATCCGCAGGCGCTTGCCGCCCCTGAAGCCTTCGAAGGTCTCGCCTTCGAGCGCTTCTCGCTGCAGCCGATGGACGGCCCCGAGGTCGCCGAGAACACCGCGCGGGCGATCGACTACTGCCTGCAGCATCCGCAATGGCGGCTCAGCGTGCAGACGCATAAATCGCTCGGCATCAGATAGGGATTGGGTTTTCGAACAGATGTGGGAATTGACGAAATCGTTCCGCTTCGAGGCGGCGCACTCGCTGTCGGGGACGACCTTTGGCCCGGCGAGCGAAGAGATCCACGGCCACTCCTTCCGCGCCGAGGTGACGGTGCGCGGCACGCCCGATCCCGACACCGGCATGGTGGTCGACCTCGGCCTGCTCCAGCGCGCCATCGAGGACGTCCGCCTGACGCTCGACCACAAGTTTCTCAACAAGATCGAGGCGCTGGGCAAGCCGACGCTGGAAAACCTCTCGCGCTTCGTCTGGGAGCGCCTGCAGCATATCGGCAAGCTCGCCCGCGTCAGCATCCACCGCGACAGTTGCAACGAGAGCTGCACCTATTACGGTCCGCAAGGTTGATTTCGTAGGGTGGGCGAAGCGTAAGCGTGCCCGCCAATCAAGATGACGGTGAAGGTGGTGGGCACGGCGCAAGGGCGCCCTTGCCCACCCTACGAGAGTAGTGGAATGCAGATGGACGCCTCGACAATCGAAGACCGCAAGTCCCGCGCCCGCGCCTGGTTCGAAACCTTGCGCGACGACATCTGCGCGAGCTTCGAACGGCTCGAGGACGACGCGCCGCAAGCCCTCTATCCTCTCGAGGCCGGCCGCTTCAAGCGCACGCCCTGGCAGCGCACCGACCACTCGGGCGCAGCGGGCGGCGGCGGCGTGATGTCGATGATGTCCGGCCGCCTGTTCGAGAAGGTCGGCGTGCACTGCTCGACCGTGCACGGCGAGTTCGCGCCCGAGTTTCGCGCGCAGATTCCGGGCGCTGCGGAAGACCCGCGGTTCTGGGCCTCCGGCATCTCGCTGATCGCTCACTTACGCAATCCGCACGTGCCGGCCGTGCACATGAACACGCGCTTCGTCGTGACGACAAAAGCCTGGTTCGGCGGCGGCGCCGATCTCACGCCGGTGCTCGACCGCCGGCGCACGCAGGAGGATGCCGACACGATCGCCTTCCACGCCGCGATGAAGGGCGCCTGCGACCAGCCGAACGGCATTGCCGACTACGACAAGTACAGGAAGTGGTGCGACGAGTATTTCTACCTGCCGCACCGCAAGGAGGCGCGCGGGATCGGCGGCATCTTCTACGACTGGCACGACAGCGGCGACTGGGACGCCGACCTCGCCTTCACGAAGGATGTCGGCCGCGCCTTCCTGAAGATCTATCCTGACATCGTCCGGCGCAATTTCGCCAGCGCCTGGACGGACGCCGACCGCGAGGAGCAACTGATCCGGCGCGGGCGCTATGTCGAGTTCAACCTGCTCTACGACCGCGGCACCATCTTCGGACTCAAGACCGGCGGCAATGTGGACTCCATCCTGTCATCGCTGCCGCCGGAGGTGAAATGGCCATGACCAATTCGAGGCCGCTGCCGCGCGCCATGCTGATCGACATGGACGACACCATCCTGTCGGCCTATGGCCGGCCGGAGATCGCCTGGAACACGATCGCCGAAGAATTCGCCGAGGAGCTCGCGCCGTTGCCGCCGGCACAGGTCGCAACCACAGTGCTCGCCTATGCGCGGCAGTTCTGGTCGACCGCGGGAGCGGAGTGGCGCATGAAGCTTGGCGAGGCGCGGCGGCTCACGGTGCGCGGCGGTTTTGCCACGCTCGCCGCCGAGGGCCATCGCGCCCTGCCCGACGACCTCGCCAACCGGCTCGCCGACCGCTTCACCACCTACCGCGAGGAGGCGATCTTCGTTTTCCCCGGCGCGCATGATGCGATCGACGCCTTCAAGGCGCACGGCGTCAAGCTCGCGCTGGTCACCAACGGCGCCGCCGACATGCAGCGCGCCAAGGTGGAGCGCTTCGATCTGACCCATCGCTTCGATCACATCCAGATCGAGGGCGAGCACGGCTTCGGCAAGCCGGAGGAGCGCGCCTATCTGCACGCGATGGAAGCGCTCGGCGTCACGCCGGCGGATACCTGGATGATCGGCGATAATCTGGAATGGGAAGTCGTGACGCCGCAGCGCCTCGGCATTTACGCGATCTGGATCGACGTCCATGGCGACGGCCTGCCCGAAGGCTCGACCGTCAAGCCCGACCGCATCATCCGCTCGCTGACCGAACTGGTGCCGGGGCCGGTCTAACCAAAACTTCGAAAACAACCCCATGCACAGTAGAGCGCTCCTGCAATATCAAGGGGTTACGGATTTTACGAAACCCGTTTGCGCCGTCGGGCAAAACAGGGGCATAATGCCATCCTCGCCGAGCTTGCGAGCGGCCATTTTCGTGGGCGGCCCCTCGCCTGCTTCCATCCTTCGAGACGCCCGCTGACGCGGGCGTCTCAGGATGAGGTCCCGTGCTGCGGCGGGATGTCAGATCCTCATGGTGAGGAGCCCGCCAAAGCGGGCGTCTCGAACCATGCAGGCCAAGCACTTTCGGCGACTTTCAATTGTCGCGATGGACCTGCCGCCGTCCGTTTTCAGCGTGTCATGACCGCCTGCTAGCGTCTGCGCCGCGTCGATCAACCGAGAGGACAATCCATGGAATTGAAAGCCGGCGATGTCGTGATGCTGAAATCCGGCGGGCAGCCGCTGACCGTCGCGGAGATCAAGGAGGAGGAAGTGCTCTGCGTCTGGATGGGCATGGAAGGCGACCTGTTCCGCGAGACGCTGCCGCTCGCCACGCTCGCGCGCGTGGAGGAGGAAGACGAGGACGACGAAGACGAGGATGAAGACGAGGACGACGAGTAGGCAGGCCTAAACTGTATTCCGGTTAGACAGGGGCATTCCCGCTCCGCCCTCCTGATGTCCGCTTCGCTGAAGAACACTGCAATAGCGGACATCGCTGGATGGCGCCGAGGGGCCATAGCTGAAGGAGAGAACGAGTCCGGCGTGGGAGCATCAGTGCGCGGGAGCCGGCTCACAGGTTCACGCTTAGGGTTGATGACCCAATCTCACGACCATCTTCGGATGACGTTCACTCAAGGACCTCAAAGCGAGCAAACTGTTACGCTCATCTTCCCGGTCGAACGTAAAGCTTCCAGGTTCGACGCCATGCTCCCAGCCCCAGCGCGTATGGCAAGCGTCGCCCGTGAGAAGCACCGCACCGTCCGGCGTGCGCGCGAGATAAGAGACATGGCCCGCGGTGTGTCCGGGGGTCAGTATCGCGAACAATGAACCGTCGCCGAAGACATCGATCACCCCTTCGAATCTTCCGTCGGGGTCCTTGCTGAACTGAAATTCTCGAATGGCGGGCCTGCCCTCAAAGAAGACATCTTCCATCCCCTCGACGAAGAAGTTCTCGAACTTCTTTTCCGCGGCTTCTCCGGGACCCGTGTAGAACGGCACATCCTTGGGAATGTCCGACATGCCCGAGATATGATCGAGATGAAGATGGGTCATGAGCACCCCTTTGAGCGCGCCGCCCTGTGATTTGATGGCCGACGCGGTGTCTTCCCGGACTTGCATTTTGTCGAGCTTCGCGAAGTTTCGAACGACCCATCCAACTCCCAAGCTCTTGGGGTCTTCGACAAACCGCTTCGAAACACCAGTGTCGACCATGTAGAATCCCTGCGTCGGATGCTTCACGAGATGCGTGTAGATCCGGATTGGCTCCTCGTGATCCCTGAGCCCCGCCTGGACAGCTTGGGGATCCTTCAGATTGATAAGCCCCGATAGATCGGCGACCCAATCTGCGCTCGCGACCGTCTTGACCTCTATGGGTCCCGGCTTATCGATCAACGCCTCCATGGCCGATGAACTCACAGGCTTGCCGAGGCTGGCAGGCGTCGATGGATGCGAGGTCTGCGAGCACGCGGAAAGAACGGCGACGGCAAGAGCGCCAATGAAAAGCAGTCCAGACTGACGGAGCATGATTTTTCCTCAATTTCTGCTGCCGCTTTTGCCGTGAACCGCTAGAATAGCAATTGTCTAAATTCCTATGTCGCCATACATAAATGAATGGCCCGGCACGAGCCCAGGAATGAACTTGGAGGGTGAACTTGGAGAGTGAACTTGGACCTGCAATGGAATGATTTGCGGATCTTTCTCGCGGTTGCGGATGCGGGCAGCCTGAGCGGCGCGGCGCGGCGCCTCAAGCTGAGCCAGCCGACCTTGAGCCGAAGAATTGCGGAGATGGAGTACGCACTCGGCGAGCCGCTGTTCGTTCGCAAGAACCAGGGCATCTCCCTGGCGAAAGCCGGCACAAGGCTGCTTCCCGCAGCTCAAGGCATGGCGCAGTGGGCGACGGAAGCCAGTCGCTCACTCGACGCGAAAAACTCGCCCGTGAGTGGCCGCGTGCGTGTGACCGCGGCCCCCTCTTTCGCTTTCGATTTCCTGGCGCCGTTCGCGGAAACGCTGCGGAGGAAGCACCCGCAGATCACGCTTGAGGTGCTGGCCAGCACGGAGCGCCTGAATCTTTCGCTCGGCGAAGCGGACATCGCACTCAGGAAACAGCCCTCCGATGATCCTGATCTGATCACGGTGGATGAAGTTACCGTTCCGATCGGCGCCTATGCGAGCAGGGAATACGCCCGTCGATTGCCCGCAACATACGACTTCCGCGACCTCGACTGGATCGCGTGGGCGGGCCAGCATGAAATGACGAGCCCGAATCCGGAACTCGCGGCGAGAATCCCGGACTTTCGTCCCGCTTTCGCCTCTGACGACTACAGCGTGCAGGTCGCGGCCTGTCAGGCGGGCGTCGGCGCGATGATCCTTCTGAAGACTCCCCATCGTCTATCGCGCCCCGGCGGCCTCGTTGAGCTCAAGCTCCAGCTTCCGGCCTCACTCCGCGCACCACTCGCGATCATCTGCCACAAGCGCATGACGGATCTCCCCAAGGTGAGAAGTGTCGTCGATCTGCTCAGGCGAGAGTTTGCCGATCTGAGGAAGAGCCAGATCGCGCAGGGCAAGAAAAAATGAGCAAGCCTCGCAATATAAGCGTGCCCCGCCGTCCAAGCGCACCGTAGCGCCCAATCTCAGCGGACCGCTGGGGTAAGCGTTCCCGAGGACGCAGACAGTGCGTGAACTCCGTCCGCGTTCAATGAAATCAGCGGCAGGAAGTTGACCGCTGCCGAAGCGCTTATCAATTCCGCGCGCCGATTATCCAGCAGGTACCATTGGCCCTCAATGAAGGCTGCCAGGACGGCGTGGTCCAGGCCGGCGTCGCGGTCGCGGCCCAGTATGATTGCAAGCTCATCAGGCGAGGCGCCCGCTTCGAGAAGCGCAACATATTTCGCAATGGCGTAATCCTCGCAGTCGCCCTTGGTCGTTGCGAACGTCGCAAGCGGCGACGTCCATCGATCCATTTCACCGTACTGGACAATGTCCCTCACATAACGAATGGCGAGATTGACGCCGTGATTGACCTCTTCGAGTCTTTCGCGACCGAACTTCGATTTGACGGCGTTGACAAGGCGCAGGAATTGCGCGGCATTCGCTGGACATCTTGATGCATCGGCACGGCAGTGCTGGAGAACGGCGCGATCATCGTCGATGCCGGCTGCGAGAGCGCTCCACCTGCGCGAAAGCAAGCCATCGGGAACCCGCGATGAGAGGGCACCGAACGGCTCGCGACCTGCCTCCCCCAATCCAGACGCGACGGGGCGCTCTTCTGTCACGACCTGCGCAGAAGCAGACGGCGTCCGACTGACGGCATCGACGTGGCGGCTGCGCTCGCGGTCGCGCGCCGCAAGCACCTCGTTGATAGTGAACGTGAAGGGCGAGTCAGCGGATTCGCCGGCCTGCGGGCGCAATAGGTCATGCCTATTGACGATCGCCTGTTGGCAAGACGAAGGAGATATCGTCGATGCGAGCATCGAAGCGATGAGGGCGATGGCCGGCGCGAGCAAGCGCAGCCGCAGGGTGGGGCGCGGCATGACGTCCCCCGGATGAACCCCAGCCAATTGCAGGTTTGATCACTCCGAGCCGCGCGCCGAAGCACGACACGTCGTGACCGGGACCGCCCCGTTGATGGCAAATCTCCACCTATTCAACCTGAGCTAGACAAAAAGGTTCCTGGGTGCGTCGAAATTCAGTTCGGCTTGCGAGCCTCCGAAGGTCTTCGCCTTCAGCGGCGCCAGCGGAACGGCTCGCCGATCGAAAAGGGGGCTGATGCGGCTTGGTTCATCCGGTCTCTGAGCCGTCCAGCGCGCGGCGTGATCAACCAGGGGCGGGGATCAACATACCTCAACATCCCCTTGGTTCAGTCGGCGCCAATGCCGTTCAAGGCCGTTTGGCCTGGAGCCGACACTCAACGGAAGCTATTGCTTCGCCGCTTCGGCGGCAGCCGTGGCCATATATTTCGAATAGAGTTCAGCAACCCGCGCGCGCCACATTCCCACGAACGCGCCGGATGTCAGCTTGTCGACCGATTTCCACGCCTGCTTGACGGCCGGAAGAGTATTCCGCCAGATCGCACGCTTGCACCACTTCTCGCCTTTTTCCTTGCCCTCGCCGGTGGCGCACATGGATTTCCAGGCGATGCGGTCGGGTTGGCTGATGTGCTCGGCGGCGCCTTCCCAGCCCTGTTGATGGATCAAGTAGAGATCGCTCAGGGTCGGCTTCTGGTGCGTCACCCACTCGAACAGCACACCTTCGGTGATGACTTTGTACGCAGCCGCAACGGCATTGTCGCGCGGACTACGAATCTGCCCCGACCCGAACTTGCTGAACTCATATTCACTCAGTTGGAACAGGCCGATATAGGACCCGGTACGTTGTTTGGGATCGAAGCCGGATTCGATCTTCGCAACCGCCTTCATGAAATTGAAATCGAGACCGAACGCATCGGACGCGCGCTTGATCTCCTCGATCGGCGTTCCGACCAGAGTGTCCTTGAACGACCTCAAGACGATTTCCGCCGGCTTTTCGGCAGGCGGATATTCGGACCACACGTAATAGATCAGATACTGGAAATTCTGGTTCACTGGTGGCGGGCTGGACGCATCATCGAATGCATTGGGCATTGCCGGCACCGGCTGCGCGGTATCACGGTGGTCCAAGGCTTCCGATTTCGTCACGACGGAATCGTCATCGATCTTGGCCTGGGCCATCAATGACAGACCAGAAGCCTCCCCGGACGCTGAACCAGGCGGCGATTCAGGTCCGGCAGGTATCTCCGATACGGCGGCGGAGGACGAAGGCCCACCGGACGTCTCGGCGCTCACGGACCACGTTGCACCGGGCACGCTCGCCCCTGGCGTGCTTCCGCCGGCCTCATGAAGCATCCCCGTGAATGCAATGACACCCACGATGCAGGCGGCCTGCAAGGCTTTCATTGCCCCCAACTCCGCGGCAGGGTTCCCGGAAGAAAGCTACTCCCATATTGCCCGCCCTCCAAGACGAGGCGGCCGTGCTGATGCTTTACCGGAGCTGGCTGTTACCGAAATGCGACATCCTTGTCGCCCGGTCGCGCCCTTTCGGCGAGGAACGAGCTGCCCGCCGCGATGGCGCCGCCCCTGGCGCCCGCGATGCGGATATCCCTGTCGGCTAGAAGAACCCGGCGCTGAGATCCAACCCTGATGTCAGCGACAACAACCAGACGAACAGGATGGCTCCACACAGCAGCGCGATCTGCTTGAGGAGATCGGCCCGCAGCGACGATGCGGGAAACGCCCATATGAAAGCGTTTGCGATGATGGCCGTGACGAGTGCGCGCATGACGGCTTCCAGCGGACTACCGGCCTGCCATCGAACGACGCGCGTCTCGAACGAGCTCGCGCCTCTGCTGTCGATGGCTGCGAGCTGCTTCGATCTCCCAAAAGGCCCAGACGAAGCACGCTCCAAGCAAGCCTGAAATCGCGATCAGCAAGAATGCCTGATCGGCAGCGGTCCTGATCATGAAATGTCCAATGCAAATCAAACTTCAAAGAAGGACATGCGCCGAAGAACGGTCCGCTCAGGGAACGTTGACGCCCGGCATCGGACCGGTGGGGCGGATCGACACCTCGGTCGGTTGCAGCAGCGCAAAGGCAGCGAGCAAAATCAAAGCTGTGCATGGCAGCGTGATGAAAAAGCCGGGAAACCATCGCCTATTCACGCCACCGGGCATAGCGAACCGGCGCGCGCTCATTGCTGTGCGCATCGTTGATCTCTCTCAATATCACTACGGTGAGAGGACCGATCCTCCCAGCACCCAGACTGACTATGGCGTCGCGCGAAACGTCCGAGAACTACCTAGAAAGGTGGCCTGCCGTCGCTTATGAATGTTCGCGCAGGTCCGAGGACCTGCACATGCTTTGAGAATGACATGCACGTCTCCACGGATCCTACCAATCCGCACAATCAAGAAATCTACGCACTCTGGGATCAACTCGCAGACTTCTCGGTCGGCAACGTCGATGCCGCGCTGACGCACCTGCTGTCCGCACTGTGCACGATGTTGTCGGCACGCAATGCGCTATGGGGCGTGCTGGTGCGGTTGCCGTCGCCGAAGCGGGCCGATCCCCTGCTCGGCTGGCGTCCGCGGCTCGTCCGGGTGCTGGACCCGATACCGGCCGTCGCAGCGTCCGTGCAGAAGCAGTACGACAAGCTCTGGTCCAACAACGTCGATTTGTCCCAGATCATCTCCATGGCGGGAGACGAGCCGTTCCGCGTCCGCCTGCTGTTCGAAGCGCTGCCGCCGGCATGGTTCGAGGGCGAGCACTATCGGCGGCACTATCTGGATGTCGGCTTCGCCGACAGCATTTCCGTGCGCATTGCGCTCAATGACGACGTGAGGGTTCGCCTGTTCGTGTTTCGCGATGCGCAGGCCCCGCGCTTCACGGCGCAGGATGCCCAGCTTCTGGGCTTCGTGATGCGCGGCTTGAGATGGTTTCAACGGCAACAACTGCTCAGCCACGGCCTGCTCATCGCCAACGCGTCCCTGACGCCCGCCGAACGCAAGGTGTTGCTCGCCCTGCTCGACGGGCACACGGAAAAGCAGATCGCGCAGAAGCTCGACCAGAGTCCGAACACCACCCACTTCCACGTCAAGTCGATCTACGGCAAGTTCGGCGTGAGCAATCGCGCGACGCTCACCGCGCTGTGGCTCGGCAAGCTGCGATAGCGAACTGCAGTCGCAGTCTCATGGTGATCCGGACCGGAAGCCTCTACGCGATGAGCTGCTTCGCCGCCGCGGAGATCATCACCAGCCCGCCGGTGATCACCGCGACGTCGAGGATTACGGCGTGGATGTGCACCGGCATCCGCTCGACGAAGGCCTTTGCCAGGAAGGCGCCGGGGATCGCGATGCCGCCGATCAGAAGCGCGAAGGCGAGCACCTGCGCGGTCACCGCGCCGGCGAGGCCGAACACGGAGATCTTGATGAGGCCGGTGCCGAGCGAGATCAGCGCGTCGGTCGCGATCACGGCGGCGCCCTCGAGGCCGGCGGCCATCAGCAGCGAGAGCAGGATCACGCCCGAACCCGACGTGCCGCCGACCAGCACGCCGTAGCCGACCGAGCCTGCGGCAAGACCGGTGTCGCCGATCCTGACCTGGCGCCGTCGCAGCACGCGGCGCAGCGGCACGCTCAGGATCAGCATGCTGCCGATCACCAGCGCGGCGCCGGCATTGGTGAGGCGCGTGTAGCCGTAGGCGCCGAGCGCGGTCGTCAGCGCCGCGCAGGCGAGCACGATCAGCGCACGACGGCGGTCGGCATAGCGAAGATAGGCAACAGCACGGCTCGCATTGGTGAGCATCGCCGAGATCGCGATGATCGGCACCACCGGCTCGGCGCCGACCAGCGGCACCAGCACCAGCGGCATCAGCGCGCCGGTGCCGTAGCCGGCGAGACCACCGATGATCGAAGCAAACAACGCCATCAACGCGACCAGCAGGAGCTGAAAAATCGAGATGTCGGCGAAGCCTGAGGCGATGGTCACGTTTTCCCGTCGCGGCTGACGCGTGCCGCAGCTTGATCGGCGATGGAAGCGAGCGCGGCTTCCTCTAGGGGAAAATCCGCCGCAAGCCAAGCGTCCTCGGCCAATGTCAACACATATTGAGCGGTTGATGAATCGCAGGCGGGTCTGCGCCTGCGATCACTCCTGCAATCAGAACCGAACAGGCTCTAGAAGCGATAGTTGAGACCGACGCGCGCGGTGCTGAAGGTGGCGCGGCCGACATTGGCGCTGATCGAGGCCGGCGTATCGCCGGGAATGAAGACCGCCAGAGCCGTTTCGGTGATTTTCTTCCCGGCAAGGCTTACATATAGATATTCGGCCTTGAGGGTCGTGCGCTCTCCGAGAGCGTATTCAAATCCACCGCCCACGGTCCATCCCGCAGTTACGTCGCGCGACACGCCGGAAAAGCAGGTGGCGCCGCTCGCGCATGTGAAGCCGCTGTTGTCGGGCAGTCCATTGGCTGTGAAACCAAAGGTACTATTGTTGATGTAACTTCCGCTGCGCGTGACCTGACCATAGGCCAGACCACCGGTGACATAGGTCAACAGCGTGCTGGTCGGCAGGTAGCCGAGGCGGGCCCGCACCGTGCCGAACCAGTCGATCCGCTCGTCTAGGGGTGCCGAGTATGGGCCTGGAATCGGCACCGGGGGCATGACACCGGAACTAACCCCTGAGCCTTTGATGCCGGACCAGTTGAAATCGGCCTCAAGGCCGACAAGCCAGCCCGTGCTGAGCTGTCGGTTGTAGCCGAGCTGCAGTCCGCCGAGCGCACCCGACGTCTTGAACGACGCTGCCGGCGGGATGCCGTCAAAAACAGACCAGAGACGGGTAGCGTCATCGTTCGGGGCAAAACTCAGGTCGCGATCGGCCCAGCCGTAGCCAACGTTCACACCGGCGTAAAATCCGGTCCAGTCATAGACGGGGACGGGCTTTGCCTTCACCGGCAGGTCGGCAGCCGATGCCGGCGACAGCATCATGGCGGAAACGGCAAATCCGGCCGCGATCAATTTTCTCATGTTTGGCATTCCCAGCGAGTCCCTCGTTCGGAATCACTACCGGGTCGCGCCCGGATCGTCTTGTCCGCGAAGGTGCCGGAGTTGATCGAAACGGCACGGCAGCGGGATCGCCGGTGAATGTTGTTTGGACGCAACGGTCTGCCGCGCAGACTTGACCTGTCCGGCGCTGAACTTGACCTGAGATGCACGACTGTCCGCTTTTGCATCATTCCGGTGGAAAGGTAGGTGGATGCCTTTCGCGCGGCGGTCATGATACGAATGGGAACCCGGCGCGCGAGGATCATGGGCGGATATGTCGAAGATCGAGTTTTCATCGGACCAGCTTCCATCCCACCTGAATGACAGGGCCCGCTTCCGCCTGTGGCACGACATATGGATGGAGCAGCTCGGCAATGCGGAGATGAAGCATGCCGAGGACAAGCCATTCTACACCGCGTCGAAGAATGTTCTGCTCGGCGAGTTGAGCGTCAGCCGGTTTGCCACGACGACGGGGCATTACGTGCGCACGCGCAAGCACGTGACCAATGATCGCGACGATATTCTCGTCGGCTTTTATCGCAGCCCCGAGCCGCAGTTATGGACGGTGGGAAACCAGGGGGTTGAACTGAAACAGGGAAGCGTGGTCGCCTTCAACGTCGCCCAACCGGTCTCGAGCTTTACAAACGGCCTCACGGCCTGGAATCTGGCGTCCATACCTCGTGCGCAGATTCTGAAGCTCGTTCCGCATGCCGACAACCGTCCGGCCATGTTGCTCGACCCGGCCAATCCGGCGGTAAGACATCTCGAGCGCACCATCGATTTTCTCCTTGATGCCGATGAGGTCTGCGAAGACCAGGCGTTGACACGTCACGCGCAAGCCATGCTCGGGGATTTGATCGTGTTGGCACTCGGCGCGCGCGGTGAGGTCGCGGAGGTTGCGGCGGAACGAGGCTTGCGCGCCGCGCGGCAGCGCGAACTGATCGCGGTCATCGAGAAGCGTTTCGCCGAGCCGTCCCTGTCGATCACGACCATCGCGGATGCCCTTCATCTGTCGCGTCGCTATGCAAGCGATTTGCTGCTCGAAGGCGGCGCGACATTCTCGGAGCGCGTCCTTGAACTGCGCTTGCAGAAGGCACGGGCGATGCTGTCGGACTTTCGCTACGACGACACGAAGGTGAGCGACATCGCTTTCGCCTGCGGCTTCAATGAAGTGACGTACTTCAATCGCCGCTTCCGCGCTCACTTCGGCTGCTCACCGACGCAATATCGCATGGGAACGAACCACAGCGACCCATAATCGGATTTTCCGCCGGGCGCGGACCCGACGCTCTGCGCAAGTCTGCAAACAACACCATCAACTGTCGGCGAAGCCCGAGACGACGGTCACGTTTTCCCGTCGCGGCTGACGCGGGCCGCAGCTTGATCGGCGATGTACGCGAGCGCGGCCTGCTCCAGGGGAAAATCCGCCGCAAGCCAGGCGTCCTCGGCGAGTGTCAACACATGTCCGAGCGCGGGCCCTTCGGCGAGACCGCGCGCGATGAAGTCGGCGGCCTTCAGCGGGAATTTCGGCGCGGTCCAGCGCTGCGGCAGCTCGGCGAGCGCACGCCAGCGCGGCGAATGCACTTCGCCTGCGGCCCGCGCCCAGCCGAGCAACACGCGATCATGATAGCGCTCGGGGCCGAGCCGGTAGAGCAAGCGCCGTGCATGGGCCTCGTCCATGGCGGCGAAGCGCCACCAGCGATGGCCCATCGAATCCAGCGTCTTGGCCTCGGCATTGGAGAGCCGCAGGCGCGTGGCGAGGCGCTTGGCATCTTCCGTAACGGCGACCGTCAGCGCGGCGAGGCGCCGCGTGGCGTTGGCGGCAAGGCCAAGCTCGCGCTCGATCGAGATCATCGCTGCGAGCGGCCCGGTATAGGCGACGCCGCCGATCAGCGCCTGCAGCACCCCGCCATCGGCCATCGCGACCGCGGCCGCGGAGGCACCGCCGGCGACCAGCAACTTGAGCATCTCCATGCGCACGCGCTCGGCCGACAGGCTGGCGAGGCCTGCGCGTCCGCGGATGCAGGCGAGCGAACCGTCGCGGTCGGGCTCGCCGGCACCGAAGGCGGCGTGGATGCGGAAGAAGCGCAGGATGCGCAGATAATCCTCGGCGATACGCTGGTCGGGATCGCCGATGAAGCGGACGCGGCGCGCTTTGGCATCCGCGATCCCGCCGACATAGTCGTGCACGATGCCTGCCGCATCGACCGACAGGCCGTTCATGGTGAAGTCGCGCCGCTCGGCATCCTTGACCCAGTCGCGGCCGAACGCGACCTTGGCCTTGCGGCCGAAGGTCTCGGTGTCCTCGCGCAGCGTCGTGACCTCGTAGGGCTGGCTGTCGATGACGAGCGTGACGGTGCCGTGGTCGATGCCGGTCGGCACGCTCTTGATGCCGGCCGCCTTGGCACGCCGCACGACCTCGTCCGGCAAGGCGGTGGTCGCGATGTCGATATCGCCGGGCACGAGGCCCAGCAGCGCGTTGCGCACGGCACCGCCGACCACGCGTGCCTCCTCGCCGTCCGCATTGAGCAATTGCAGGACGCGCGCCGTGCCGCCTGCCGTCAACCAGGGCGCATCGGCAAGGATCGGTGCAAGGATCGGCTCTGCACTCATCGTCCAGCCCTTATCTTTCCGTGCCCGGCACGAACTTGCCGTTCTCGATATGAGCGGGAACGTAGGTCGACTCCGGCCCGGCGCCGGAGAAATGCGCAAGGCCGATCAGGCCGGTGATCACGAGCGCCAGCGCGACCAGGACGAGGCGGGCGACGATGGTGACCGGCCAGGACGATCGCGCGAACAGGCCGGACCGGGTGGCGGCCAGGAACAGCGCATAGACGGCAAAAGGGATGAGGAAGATTCCGATCTCGGTCAGGACCGGCCGGATCATGACGAGTAGATCCGCTCATACAGCACACGCAGCATGCCGGCCGTCGCCCCCCAGATGTAGCGCTCCGCGAACGGCATGGCGTAATAGAAGCGCTCCATGCCGCGGAATTCCTTGCTGTGCAGCTGGTGGTTCACCGGGTTCATCAGGAAGGATAGCGGCACCTCGAATGCGTCATCAACCTCCGAATGGTTGATGGTGAGCGCAAAGCCCGGCCGCACTTTCGCGACCGTCGGCAGGATACGGAAACCGAAGCCGGTGCCGTAGAGATCGAGATAGCCGATCGGCTCGACGAAGTCCCTGGACAGGCCGACCTCCTCCTCGGCCTCGCGCAGCGCGGCATCGAGCGGCGATGAGTCGGTCGCGTCGATCTTGCCGCCGGGAAAGGCGATCTGGCCGGCATGGTCGTTGAGATGGGCCGAGCGCTGCGTCAGCAAAATGGTCGGCTCGGGATGGTCGACCACGGCGATCAGCACCGCCGCGGGCCGCACCGGCTGCTCGCGTGCGATGATCTCCAGCATCTTGTCGGTGCCGGGATCGCCCGAGGCCGGGATGATGTTGGGATCGTAGAGGCCGGCCGGCACGTCGAAGCCGAGCCTCTCCTTCGACCGGGCGAAGAAATCCGCCGCGCCGATCACGACGGGACCGTTCTTCATGATAGGCTTGTTCAAAGCGCGGCCCTCACCTGCTCCGCGTCGGCCATGGCGAAGAATTCGCCGGCCGACTCGACGCCGAACATCGGCTGGCCATCGACCATCCGCTCCTC
>JGI25160J50197_1000858_pt1 | contig 16139 bp, 9 predicted proteins | sample AraplaMF_Cvi_mMS_FD_50197 | JGI IMG/M metagenome (IMG submission 50197)
TACCTTTTTGTCTTATACCAAACTAACACATCATGCAGAAATTTCTACTCATCAGATTTCCACGTTGGCTGCATGCCGTACAGGCGCTGCTTGCACTGGTATTCACAGCCGCGGCCATCCCTGGAGCCCGCGCTGCATTACCGGTGACATCAGCTTTGTTCAGGCAGGATACCGCGCAGCCGCAACAGCGAACAGTGACCGGTCGCGTTACAGACGAAGCCAACCAGTCTCTGCCCGGCGTTACCGTATCTATAAAAGGTACCGGTAATGGTACCGTAACAGATAATGAAGGAAAATTCTCACTGAATATAAGATCATCCAAAGCGACCCTCATCCTCAGCTCTATGGGCTTTGAAAAACAGGAGATCGCTTTCAACGGCCAGCGTACTATCAATGCCCAGTTAAGACCCGATCAGAAAGCCCTCGGCGAAGTGGTCGTAGTAGGTTATGGCACGCAGAAGAAAGTGAACCTGGTAGGCGCCGTATCTGCCGTAAAGGTAGATCAGAAGCTGGCCAGCCGCTCTGTGCCTAATGCATCTTCTGCGTTATCAGGATTGGTGCCTGGCCTCGCTGTTACACAGGCTTCCGGCATGGCCGGTAAGAACTCGGCCGACCTGGTGATCCGTGGTCTGGGTACGGTTAACAATGCTAGTCCCCTGGTTGTGGTAGATGGTATGCCCGATGTAGACATCAACCGTATCAATATGAATGATGTGGAAAGCATCTCCGTATTGAAAGACGCTACCTCTGCAGCAGTATACGGTTCCAGGGCCGCCAACGGTGTTATCCTCATTACCACAAAATCTGGTAAGGGACAACGTAAAACGCAGATCAATTTTAATTCCAATTTTGCATTGGTAAAACCTACCAAAGCGTATAAATTCCTGTCAGACTATCCCCGTGCACTTACGCTCGAACAACGCCTGGCCGCTGTAAATACACTGCCTTCCCAATTCCTTTTCAAGAACGGCACCATCGATCAGTGGATGGCCATGGGTATGATAGATCCCCTGCGTTACCCGAATACCGACTGGTGGGATATCATCATGCGCGATGGTCAGATGCAGAACTACAACCTCTCGGCATCCGGTGGTACCGAAAATACCAATTTCTTCATCTCTGTAGGCGTACAGGATGAAAAAGGTCTCCAGATCAATAACGACTTTAAAAGATACAGCACCCGCTTTAACTACGATGCCAAGCTGCGCAAGAACATGAACGTAGGTGTTAAGTTCTATGGCAACTGGACCAAATTCGTATATGCCCTGGAAGATGGCTTTACAGATGATGACCCTACCAACACGGCCGGCTTTGATATGCGCTACGCTATTGCAGGTATCACGCCCTATGATCCCGCAACNGGCTACTACGGNGGTGTAATGGCCTACAATGAAGATCCGCAGGCCTACAATCCCTATACCGTATATCAGAATACACTGAACCGGGAGAACCGGCAGGAAGCCAATGGAAGCATTTACTGGGACTGGTCGCCGCTGAAGGGGCTGACCGGCCGTATCGACTATGCGCTGAACTATTACAACCAGTTCCGCTGGAATGCCAATACACCGAACACTTCCTATAATTTCCAGACCAATTCTTTTGGCAGCCGTATCTACGTAGGCGCTAATGCAGGTGTGGGCAACTATACCAATACCGGGTACAAGACCATGCTCACCGGCCGCCTCAATTACGAGAAGACGATTGCCCGTCACCACCAGGTAAGTGCAATGGCCGCCTATAGTGAAGAATACTGGTATGACCGTTACCAGGGTACCTCCCGGAACGATCGTCTGTATCCCACTTTGCATGAAGTAGATGCAGCCCTCACTGATATACAGGGTACCGGCGGTAACTCCAGCACAGAAGGCCTGCGCTCCTATATCGGCCGTGTTAACTATACGGCATTTGATAAATACCTGCTGGAAGCCAACTTCCGTTATGACGGTTCTTCCAAGTTTCTGCCAGGCCATCAGTTTGGTTTCTTCCCATCCATTGCAGCGGGATGGCATTTTACAGAAGAGCAATTTATCAATCGTTTTACCCGCAGCTTNCTTACCCGTGGTAAATTCCGCGTGTCTTACGGCAGCCTGGGTAACAATAGTGGAGTGGGCAGGTACGAGCAACAGGAAACANTGGCGCAGCTGAACTACTATACCAACAGTATACAGAAAGGCTTTATCAACAAGAAGATGGTGAACACAGGTCTTAGCTGGGAAACTACCAAGGTGTTCAACCTCGGGCTGGACCTGGCTTTCCTGGATAACCGCCTCACTGCAGAACTGGACTATTACAACCGTCTTACCACGGGGATGAACCGTCCTTCCGATATGTCTATTCTTCTCACCGGCGCATATACCGCTCCGCGTAAAAATATNGGCGACCTGCGCAACCGTGGCGTAGAACTGAACCTTACCTGGGCAGATAAAATAGGACAGATACGTTATGGCTTCAATGTAAACGCATCCTACAATGCTACCGTATTGAAAACATGGAACGAGTTCCTGGCCAAAGGCTGGACATTCATCGGTATGCCTTACCATTTCCTTTATACCTATGAGGATAACGGTATCGCACAAACCTGGCAGGATGTTTACAATGCCACTCCGCAAGGCGCATCTCCCGGCGACATACTCCGTAAGGACCTGAATGGCGATGGTAAGATAGATGGTAATGATAAGAAAGCCTATCCTCATACACAACGCGACAGGCCCACCACCAACTACGCCTTCAGCGGCAACATCTCCTGGAAAGGGATCGACTTCGCCTTCCTGTTTCAGGGCGCAGCCGGCCGTAAAGACTATTGGATCAACAATTATAATGACGTCAACTTCTCTGCGCAACGTTATGCAGCCACAGAGGCCCACTGGACCAATCCCTGGGCAGTAGACAACCGCGACGGCCTTTGGCCCCGCCTGGCAGGTCCGGGCGGCAATAGGGAAGAGACCACCTTCTGGTTGGATAACCTCAGCTACTTAAGGCTGAAGAACATCCAGCTGGGATACTCCATCCCGGACAGGTTGCTGAAACGCGTCGGCATCAGCAGCTTCCGCATCTTCGGATCTGCAGAGAACCTGGCTACCATCACGTCCTTCCGTGGCCTCGACCCGGAAAAGACAGGCAACAGGAGCGATGCATATCCATTGAATAAATCTTATTCATTCGGGTTTAACGTGGGGCTTTAAAACATTGANACTATGAAGAGATCATCTTTTAAAATATCATTCATTTGCGCACTGGCTGGATGGAGTATCCTGACTGCAGGCTGTATGAAAAACCTGCTGGACCAACAGCCGACTACCGAACTAGGCGCCGCATCCTACTGGAAAACAGAAGACGATGCCACTTATGCCATCATGGGCGCCTATGCCAACGTAAGATCATTGTTTGACCGCGATTATTATCTCGACGGTCATGGAGAATACTTCAGAACCCGCGGCACCAGTACCGTTGCCGACGACCTGCTGCATGGCGATGCCTATCGCGACGGTAACTATAACCCAAGCGGATATGGAGGCAGCTTCGACAGGATGTTCAAGAACCTTTATGGGGGTGTAAACCGGGCCAACTACGTGATAGATAATGTTGCCAAAATGTTGCCCAATGCCTCTGCCACTTCCCGGCCCAACCTGGAAAGGATCATTGGCGAAGCACGCCTGCTGAGAGGCATGGTATATTTCAGGTTAATATCCATGTGGGGGCATGTGCCTTACATTGGCAGCACTGTATACAGCAACTCCGAAGTGGCCACTATTTCAAGAACGCCTATTGCACAGGTGAAAGATTCTATCATGGCTGACTTTACCTACGCGTTTGAAAAGCTGCCGGTGAAAGCGCCTGAGATAGGACGTGCCTCCAAAGCAGCCGCCCTGGCTTTCCGTGGCAAACTGCAATTGTACTGGGCCTGCTGGAACGATTTCGGATGGCCGGAGCTGGAAGGCTTCACGGCTGATAAAGGAGCCGCCACCGCTGCCTACAATGCGGCTGCTGCAGACTTCCGTAAAGTGATCAGCGATTACGGCCTCACGCTCTTCCGTGGCGGCGCCCCCGGCGATATAGACAGCCTGGGCAAAGCAGAGAAATTACCGAACTACTATTACCTCTTTACACCCGTAGCTAACGGCGATGGTGAAATGATCATGGCTTTCAACCACGGTGGTACCGGTACCAATCAGGGTGAAGAACTGATGCGCGATGTGGCGGGCCGCTCTCACGAGAACTCTCAGTGCTGGGTAACACCCCGCTACGAGATAGCAGACAGGTATCAATCCACTATTACAGGCGATTTCGCGCCCAAGCTGATCCCCATGAATCCTGGTGCTCCCGATGCCAGAACTGCTCCTAATTCTGCTTTAAATCCCCGCAGCTATGCCAACCGCGATTACCGGATGAAAGCTTCCATTATGTGGGATTATGAAGTAAGCGTGGGCCTGGCTTCTCTGAAAGTCACCAACTGGGTGCCCTTCATTTATAAAACATGGAACCAGCCCATTACGATCGGCGGTGTAAAGTATACGACTTATAATACAGACGGCTGTAACTCCGGTTACGTGCTGCGCAAATTCCTGCGCAACTATGCTGGTCAGGGGCGCAGCGATGGCGATTACAATTTTCCTGTAATGCGCCTGGCAGATGTATACCTGATGTACGCAGAAGCTACCAACGCNGTAAANGGNCCGCAGGCAGACGCTATTGACCTGGTGAACAAGATCCGTCATCGTGGTAACCTGCCTCCCTTAACCGGNGAAAAGACCGGTAGCAGAGACGCCTTNTTCAGCTCTATCGAACAGGAACGCATCATAGAGCTCTTCGGCGAAGGTCATCGCGGATTCGATCTGCGCCGCTGGCGCGCACTTGAAAGAGTATGGGGACCTCCCGGCGGACCGGGTGTTTGGCGGATGGATACGCAAAACGCACAGGTAACCCGCTACTATCAGAACACGCCTCCAAGGGAGTACCAGCAGAACTACATTTTCAAGATCCCGCAGAGTGAGCGCGACCGCAATCCGAACCTCACACAGAATACACCATGGTTATAAAACAATACGACATGAAAAGATATTTCAATATACTGGCCCTGTTCCTGTTCACCGCCTTTGCATGGATGAGCTGCTCCAAGGAAGACTTTCCTGTTGATGAGGATGGACTGCTGATCACCACCCGGGCAGAATGTTATGTAAGCGATTTTCAATTATTAGGATCAGATTTCCAGACCGTGCTGACGGCAAAGAAACCTGTGATAGATACAACCGCCTGCACCATCAATGCAGAAGTGCAATACGGCTCCGATCTGAAGAACGTATACCCGCAGTTCTCACTCGTAACCGATGCCAAGCTCGATCCTAAGATCACCGGCAAAGTAGATTTTTCAGATCTGGCTAACCCGCGTAAATACACCGTAGTATCCGGTAACCGCCAGGTAAGAAAAACCTACACAGTTTACATCACCATTCAACAGTGATCATCACATTAAAACATGATTTATGAGGAGCAAATACTTTCAATATACATCCTGGTGCTTAGCACTGTTCCTGCTGATGGCCTCCTGTAAGGAGGAGCCGTATGAAGTACCCGTGCCGAAAGATGCCCTGCAGAACGACTGTATCAAACGTTCCCTGGGACCTAACATCGTAGGCAGCAACATCGAGTTTGCATATGCCATGGCCTTGCCTGCCACAAAAGGAAAGCTGGTATCTGCACAAGTGGAAGCTTCCATCGCCGGCGCTGGTACTACCTACCTGGAACACCGGTCTTATTACACTGACGGCAGCGGGGTAGATGTGGGCATAGAGATCGGAACGCCTTCTATTAACCAGGGCAATACCACCACCGTCAATTTCAGCAAAGACACCAACGCTGTTACGCTCCGGTACTTCTACGCCATACCGGAAGAAGCCCGTGGCAAAGCAGTCAGCTTCAAATTCTCCGCCAAAAGCAGCAATGGTGAATCTGTAAATTATTCCATGGGCCCTTATACCATTGCTAAAATGGATATGGCCCTGGATATTCCGGTGAAAGATGCGGAGAACTGCTTTATCTCTATCGCAGACATGAAAGCTTATAATGCTACAGATGCAGCTGCCAATGCTGCAAAGATCGACATAGTATATCTCTACCGTGCTATGTCTACCGTGGCCTTCAATCATTCGTTTGTATCACCTGGCACAAAAACGGAATACCTGCCCGGTGTGGTATTGCCGCCCGGTGTTAACAATATATCTAAGATCAGCAGGGCATGGGCGCTGCGGGATAATAACCTGGCCCGTGATAAATACGGCATCTACATAGATGATATAGATTTTCAGCAGCTGAACATCGCCAGCGCACCTGATTATGCCATTAACCTGAAAGAGGAAGCCGGCGCCTGGATAGAAACAGCCGATGGAAAGTACCGCGCCTATATTTACATCAACAAGGTAAATAATGGTTCCAAAAGCGCTGTGATCAGTATGAAACGCTATACAATGAAGTAATGATTATTTTAGTGTAGCTTAATAAATTCACGGAAATGAAAATCAGGAAACTCTATGCTTTACCATTGCTGGCCGCTGTTATGTTAGCCCGGCCAGCCTTTGCTGCGGAAGACACACCGCAGACCTTTCTGCTGAAACCGGCAGTACTGCTGCATGGTAAACAGCTGATAGCACAGCACGACCCTGCCGCAGAGCAGGCGCTGGCAGACCTGGTGAAAGATGCCGGCAAAGCGCTTACCAAAGGTCCGTATTCTGTAGTCTATAAAAGCAAGCTGCCTCCCAGTGGAGACAAGCACGACTACATGAGCGTAGGCCCTTACTGGTGGCCAGATCCTTCCAAGCCGGATGGCCTGCCCTATATCCGTAAGGACGGGGAGGTCAATCCCGAACGCTATGCCGTGAAGGATCTCGACTTCCATAACGCGCTGTGTAAAGATGTATATGTCTTAGGTCTGGCCTGGTATTACACCGGCCAGTCAAAGTATGCCGCCCATGCGGCTAAGCTGTTGCATACCTGGTTCATCGATCCGGCCACACGCATGAATCCGCACCTCAATTACGGCCAGGCTATACCGGGTATAACGGAAGGCCGCGGCATCGGCTTGATCGACATGCATAACGTTACCAGCCTGCTGGATGGGATCCAGCTGTTGAAAGATGCACCTGAACTGCCTGCTGCCGATTACAAGGCCATTCAGGAATGGTATAAACAGTTCCTGCAATGGATGCGCACCAGTCCCATTGGCCGTGATGAAGCAGATGAGGAGAACAACCACGGCACCTGGTACGATGTTCAGGCCGTGGCTATCGCCCTGTTCACCGGTCAGACCGATCTCGCTGCAGACCTGTTAAAAACGCACACACAGACCAGGATTGATAATCAGTTGAGGGAAGACGGTAGCCAGCCGCATGAGCTGGCCCGTACCCTCTCCTGGAATTACTCTCAGTTCAACCTCAGCGCTTTCTTTGAACTGGCCCAACTGGCAGAGAATGTAAAGATCGACCTCTGGCATTATGAAAGCCCCGGTAAAAAGAGCCTGAAAAAAGCCTTTGCCTGGATGCTCCCTTATGCAGAGAAAACCAAGGCCTGGGAACACAAACAAATAAAACCCATGGATATCGATGGCTACCTCCGCCTCGCAAAACAGGCCGGCCAACAGTATCCCGATATCGATCTTAAACCCTTGTGGGAACAGTATAAAGACTACGGCAGCAGCAGAACACTGCTCACTGGTTATTTTGACTGACTTCACCATGCTTAAACCTATTTCGTATGCAGCATTGTTCCTTATTGATCAAACGCTGGTTCTGCCTTTGTTGCCTGGCAATACCTTTTGCCCTCAAAGCTGCCGCTGGCGTACCGGAAGATTCCATTCTCGGCGGACTGCGAAAAGAACATCCCCGCCTCATGGCAACTGATGACGATTTCAAACGCATTGCCCGGGAGAAAGAAACAGATGAATATGTAAAGAAAGCATTTCAACAGCTATACGGGGAAGGAGAAAAGATCCTGACCCAGCCGGCTTCAAAATATGAGATCCCGGATGGCCTGCGCCTCTTAAGTACCAGCAGACGTGTGGTAGACCGTATTTCAACGCTGGGTTTTCTTTACCGCATCACAAAGGAAGAACGCTTTGCAGCGCGCGCCTGGCAGGAGCTACAGGCCGCCGCACAGTTCCCTGACTGGAACCCGAAGCACTTCCTGGATGTAGGAGAGATGACCTGCGGCTTTGCCCTGGGCTACGACTGGTTCTTCGATTACTGGAATACCGATCAGAAACAGATCATCAAATCCGCCATTATTGAGAAAGGCCTGGCGCGTGCTTTACTGGCTTACGAAGGTCTCTCTACCCGCGACAAAGGCTGGTGGATCAATGTGCCGCATAACTGGAACCAGGTATGCAACGGCGGTATCGGCGTTGGCGCCTTAGCGATAGCAGATGAAGAGCCTAAGCTTTCCAATGCTATCCTGAAGCAGGTACTGGAGCACTTGCCCACTGCCATGCAGCACTTTGCACCTGATGGCGCCTGGAACGAAGGTCCCGGTTACTGGAACTATGCCACCCGTTACAACGTAGCCATTATCGCTTCTCTCCGCAGCGCACTGGGTGAAGACTTTGGCCTGTCGGCGATAGATGGCTTCTCTAAAACAGGCCTCTTTCCATTATACCTCAACAGCCCGGTTAATAAGTCCTTCAACTATGCAGATGGTGGTGACGAAGGGATCAAAGGCGCGCAGCTCTTCTGGTTTGCCAGGATGTTCAATCAACCTGCTGTTGCCGCATACCTCTACCAGTTCAGGCCTGCTGATCCTTATGCATTATTATGGTACGATGCGGCCCTTTCAAAAGCAACGGCCCAACTGCCGCCTGACGCGTATTTCCGGGAGGCTGAAGTAGTAACCCTACGCAGCAAATGGAATGATACGGCCGCCGTTTTTGTAGCCTTCAAAGCAGGAGATAACAAAGCCAACCACAGCCACCTGGACCTGGGCAGCTTTGTCCTCGATGCTTTAGGCGAAAGATGGATCCTGGATCTCGGCAAGGATAACTATAACGTTCCCGGCTATTTCAACGCCGGTAAGGATGGTAAACGCTGGACCTACTACCGTAACCGCGCCGAAGGACACAACACACTGGTGATCCATCCCACAGCAGCAGCCGACCAGGATCCCCTGGCAGACACTAAAGTTACTGGCTTCGAAAGCAAGCCTGACGGAGCATTTGGTATTATGGACCTTACACCGGCCTATGCATCGGATGCTTCCACCGTGACCCGCGGTATTGCTTTGGAAAGGAAGAAAGGTGCAGTAGTGATACAGGATCATATTGTCAACCGCAGCCCGGCAGACGTGTACTGGTTTGCACATACCCGTGCAACGCTAAAGCCTGCCGCTAATAAGAAGTCGGTGATATTAAGCCAGCATGGCAAACAATACATGGCCACACTGCTGGCTCCTGCCAATGCTACCTTTGAGGTAGTACCCGCGGCTCCTTTGCCTGCTTCGCCTCATCCCTCACAGAACAATCCTAACAACGGTATTCAAAAGTTAAGTATACATATTCCTGCTGTAAGCGAAACACGGGTGGTAGTAGTGTTCCATCCTGTTGGAACGGCAGCTGACAATGCCTATGAAAAGCCGCTGGAAAAGTGGAAATTCTGATAGCAAAAGAGGCTGTCTCCGCCAGCTGGCGGAAACAGCCTCACTTATATCTGTTTATCATTGGTGGAATCTACATCATCCTTTAATATCCCAGCGTACTCTCACCGATCTCCTCAAATACCTCCGCACCGGCTCCGCATAAGGGGCAGCCAAAATCTTCCGGCAGCGCTTCAAACGCAGTGCCTGCCGCAATGCCCTGCTCTGCTTCCCCCAACGCCTCGTCATACACGCTCATGCATTGTTTGCATTGGTGTACTTTTCTCTCAGGCGGCTTTATATGTGATAAAGATTGCTGGCTGCTCATAAGGTCCTGCAGCGGATTCGCTTCACTGGCCTGCTCGTAAAAGTACTTGCAGATGGATACCAGGTAGGGACCAAGATGCTCCTTGCTGACATTTTCCCTGAACGGGATCAGCGTAGACGAATTCGGGTTAAAGCCCGGCGTATACAGGATATCATACCGCTGCATGTATTTCAGCTTGCTGTTGTATTTGTTCTCCTGTTTGCGTATCACTACAGACCCGAATTCACTGGTGGCTGATTCCATGTGAACGCTGAAACAGAGCCCGTAGGTACGCACGTCTTCTTTGTCAAAATGACGAATGATGTGGCGTTTCAGCACTAACCCATCCTCCGAATTATCTTCTACCTGCCAGTTCAGCTCATTGGCGGCATGCCGCACATTGATCCGGTATTTGCCCAGCACATAATCCCACAGGGGACGGTGCGCAGGATTTATATTTTTGATGATGATCGTCTTCCAGGGAGTAGCGTACAGCTGCCCGGTTTTTGTCTCCAGACAGATCGCGCAAAGGTCCTGCAGAAAAGCTACCGGGAACAATTCATCCCGCCGGTAAATACCTAGCCAGTAGCTGTTCTCATACCGGTTAAAGCCCTCGTAATAAGGCAGGTGGAACGTAGGTACTTCCAGCTCTTCTTTTACCGGGCGGCCCATATATTCCAGGGAAGACTTTGTGCGTTCGTACAGGTTGCCGCTGTTCACATCCGCTGTTTGCAGCAGTGTTTCTATCTGCCGGCTCACCCGGCTGATATGATTGGTGTAGATCAGTTCAGGCCACGCCAGCAGTTGTCCGGTGCCCGGAAAACGTATAAACAGATGCCAGTAATGCGCATGTTCAGACGTGATCCAGTTGATATGTCCTGTAAAGAAAGGCGTAAACGTTTGATGGCGGTCGCAGATATTCAGCTTCAGGGAAGGTGTATAATCAAACAGGTCAAACACATCTTTGTAATCGCCTTCTGAAAGCCAGCTGTTGCCATGGGTAAAGATCCCGGCAGCAGGGTAGGAGCTGGTGATGTTATGGTTCAGCTCCGGCTCATGGAATGCGATCTTATGCTGCTTGCATTGCTGGCTGAACTGCTTAAAATGTTTTACCGGTACATCGATCAGCAGTTGCTGCCGCAAGCCAAAGCGCACTTCCGCTACTTTTGCGGTAGCGGCTATTTTCAACGCTTCCTGTAAATAACCGGGAGAGATGATCCCACCCGTGAAATTAATGCTGACGGTATGTGTTTGCTTTCCCATTAGATTACCTCCTCCATCAGTTTTTTCTGGGTTTCTTTCGCAGGAGCTGCTCCTGTCATTCTTTCCAGTATGGCCTTTACTTCCGGTTTGCAGCTCCCACAACCCATTCCCGCACCGGATGCCTTGCACAGGCTCTCCAGCGTGGCATGCCCTTCTTTGATCTTATTGCAGATATTGCCTTCGCCTACATTACCACAGGAGCATACCAGCGGACCGATCACCGGTTCTGCTTTTTTACCAGAGCGTAATAGTTCCAGCCGCTTTTCGCTCAGCTCCATATTTTGCTGCATCAGTTCTTTGAACTCCAGGAATTCGGAGCGGTCGCCAATGAGGATGGCCCCCATCAGCCGGTCGTTATAGATGACACATTTCTTATAATAACGTTTGGCCTTGTCAATGAACACTACTTCTTCATATGCAGGATCGTCAGGTGTTTCTACCATGCCCAGCGAGCAGATATCCGTACCATGCATCTTCAATATATTCATGAATACAGAACCCTGGTAATAGCTGCCTATATCGCCGCTCAGGAAGCGGGCCACCACGGCAGCCTGCTGCTCTGCGGCGGCGGTAATGCCATAGAGAGTGCCGTTGAACTCCGCTATCTCACCGATCGCAAAAATATCAGGATCGCTGGTCTGCAGGTATTCATTCACCACCACGCCGCGTTTGCAGCTGAGCTGGATGGACTGCGCTAATTCTGTATTTGGAACAGTGCCGATGGCCACTACTACTGCCTGACACTCTATCTGCCGGCCGCTCTTCAGCTGTATGCCTTCCAGCTTTTTCAGGCCGTTGAAGCGGGCTATTTCATCATTGAACAATACTTCTATGCCGCGGTCGGTCAGTTCTTCGCACAACAGCTGNCTGCCAAGAGTGTCCAGCTGCCGGTCCATCAGCCGGGAGGTACGTTGTATCACGGAAACGGATATGCCCATTTCACGCAAGGAAGCGGCCAGCTCAATGCCCAGCAAACCGCCGCCTGCTATCACCACTTTCCCGTTCTCAGGGTTGACATGCTTTCTGAAAGCATCTGCATCCGGGCGGCTGCGCATGGTAAAGATCCCGGTCAGCGGCGGCACGTCTTTCAGCTGTGCCGCTCTGCTTCCGGTGGCCATGATCAGTATATCGTAAGGGTGTTTTTTACCCTGGCTGTCGGTAACGGTTTTGCGCTGCCGGTCTATCGCGGTAATGCTCACACCCTGGCGCAGCGTAATGTTATAGGAGTCTTCCTCATCCTGCGACATTTTCACCAGCTGTTCCCAGGCCTGTGCGCCGCTGATATAGTCAGGCAGCATTACGCGGTTGTAGAAGGGCAGCGCTTCCTTGCTGAATATGGTGATCTCGTCTGTACGGTTAATTTCCCGGTAAGACCTCACAAACCCGCATGCACCTGCTCCTGCACCGATCACTACTATCTTCTGCTTGGGTTTGCGGTAACGTTGTACCTGTACCGCTGCAAATTTCAGGTCTGGCTGTTTGGAATAAGGGTCCAGTTTGCTCTCCGTAAGGTTGTTAGCCCTGTGCAGATCGCGCTGTAACACCTTGCCCCAGTGCATCGGCAGAAATACCACCCCTTTCTTGATGCTGCTGGTCAGCTTCGCTTTTACGCGCACGCTGCCGCGTTCATTGGTGATCTCTACCATATCATCCTGTGAGATCTGCCGCTGACGGGCATCTTCTGGATGTATTTCGAGGAAGGAATTGGCAATATGCTGTTTCAGCTTATTTACCTTACCTGTCTTGCTCATGGTATGCCACTGGTCGCGTATACGGCCAGTGGTCAGTATTAACGGATGTTCTGGTGTAGTAGGTGTGGAAGTATTTTCATCTTCAAAAGAGTGTATCACTGCTTTTGAAGAAGGAGTATAGAAACGGTGATCGGTGAAAAGCCTGGCTGTGCCGCCATTAACAGTCCCCTGGGGATAAGGCCATTGCACGCTGCGTTGCTCGCGGAGGGTATCATAATTCAGGCCGGTGATATCAATACGTGTACCGGCAGTAAGACGGCAATGTTCTTCGTATATCTCTGATGGTGAATTATAGGAAAATCCGTGATATCCCATTTTCTGCGCAAAGCGGCAGATTATGCTGGCATCGGGTAGCGCTTCACCAGGTGCATCGGTGATCTTGTGCAGGTAAGTGATACGGCGCTCCGCATTGGTCATGGTGCCTTCCTTCTCCGCCCAGGTAGCGGCTGGCAATATAACATCCGCATATTGCAATGTTTCTGCCCGGTTGGATATTTCCTGCACCACTACAAACTTTGCCTTCTGCAACGCAGCTTCGGCTCTTCTTACATCAGGCAGGCTCACCAGCGGATTGCTGCCTACTATCCAGATGGCTTTCAGCCGTCCTTCTTCCAGNGCNGTGAACATTTCTGTAGCGGTCAGCCCGGGTTTGGGAGAAAGGCTTGTNCCNCCCCAGAAGGCCTGTACTTCTTCTCTGTGTTGCGGGTTATCCAGCACACGGTGTGCAGGCAGCAGGTTGGCCAGTCCGCCTACTTCGCGGCCGCCCATAGCGTTCGGCTGCCCGGTTAAGGAGAATGGCCCGCTACCGGGCTTGCCGATATGCCCGGTAATAAGATTAAGATTGATAAGGCTCAGGTTCTTGCGTACACCTACTGCGCTCTGGTTCAATCCCATGGTCCACATGGTGATGAAGCCTTTTGCTTTGGCAATGTAACTGGCCGCTTCATGGATGGCTGCTTCCGGAACGCCGCAGATGGCAGCTGCTTCTGCAATGCTGCGCTGCATCACTGTTTCGCGGTAAGCTGCAAATCCTTCCGTATGTTCCTGTACAAATGTATTATCTGTATATCCATTCGTGATCAGCCATCTGCCAATGGCATGGTGCAGCACAATATCGGTGCCCGGGTTCAGCTGCAGATGTACATCAGCAAGTGAACACGTTTGTGTGGCACGGGGATCGCTTACAATGATCTTCATCGCCGGGTTGGCAGCCTTGGCGGCTTCTACACGGCGCCATAAGATGGGATGGCACCAGGCCGGATTAGCGCCGGCTACAAATATGCAGTCGGCCTGCTCAATATCATCATAACAAACAGGCACGGCATCTTCTCCCAAAGACATTTTATACGCTGCTACGGCGCTGCTCATGCACAGGCGGGAGTTGGTGTCTATGTTATTGCTGCCAATAAAGCCTTTTATCAGCTTATTGATCACATAGTATTCTTCTGTCAGGCACTGTCCTGATGCGTAAAAAGCAACGGAGTCCGGTCCGTGCTGTGCGATCAGTGTGCGGAACACAGCAGCAGCCCTGTCCAGCGCCTGGTCCCAGCTTACACGCTGCCTGGACATTTGCCGGTTATACCGCATTTCAGGATATAACAGCCGGTCTGATTGGTCCATTACCGTGTAGTGAAGGTTCATGCCTTTTGAGCAAAGCATTCCCCTGTTCACCGGGTGGTCTTTATCCCCGCTTACCTGCAGCCGTCCCTGCCTGTCCTGCTGCACTACAATGCCACAGCCTACGCCGCAATAACAACACGTTGTTTTGAAAGAAGATGCCTGCATGGGTAAAAAATTGATCAAACTTCCAGCGCCACCTGCACGTCTTTTGCAGGTTGATCAGCCGGTTTCTTTACAAAGCTGGTGATCATCACTATCGCCGCTACCGTGATCACGATATAGCCGATATAGGTGAACGCCTGTATATATGTAATACTTTCTGACTTGAAAAGGAAACCGAACAACATACCGCCCAGGTTACCGCCAGCGCCTACTACGCCGCTCACCAGGCCTACGTTCTTCTCATTGATGAAAGGCACAATACCGTAGGTTGCGCCATTGGCCATTTTCAGGAAGAGCGCAAAGCTNAGCATGGCTACAATCGCCAGCCCTAAAGAATTGGCCTGTGCAAACAACAACAGTCCTGTGCCTTCCAGCAGCAGCATAAAAGCCAGTAAACGGCCTTTACCTTTCATACCGGATTTGGCGCCTACTTTATCAGATACGATGCCTCCCAGTGCACGCGCAAAAATATTCATGAAGCCAAAGATCCCTGCCCAGAAACCTGCGCTGCTTTGTGAAAGATGGAAAGTATCCACAAAGTGCAGAGAGGCTACGTTGTCAAATGTGATCTCCATACCAAAGCACATGGCGTAGGCCATCATCAGTGCCCATATACGCCAGTCGGCCAGTATGCTCCAGTCTGTTTTGCTCTTGGCAGCGTTACGTCCTATCTCATCGTAGTTGCCTGCTGGTGTATCTTTAGTATAACGCTGATATAAAAAGGCCACGCCAAGCATCATCAGTCCGGGTAGGATCATGGCATAGCGCCAGGCTTCTTCCTTGGTAAATCCAAAACCTACTATAGCGGCAAAGATCAATGGCATCACCATGTTGGTAACACCGCCACCCAGGTTGCCCCATCCGCCGGTTACTGCATTGGCAGTGCCTTTGATAGAAGGTGCAAACATCATAGAGGTATGGAACTGCGTTACCACAAAAGAAGCGCCTATCACACTGATGGCTAAACGGAACAGCAGGAAAGTAGTATAATCATGTGCCAGCCCTACCAGGAATACCGGTAGTGAACCGGCTATCAGCAAACGCACCGCCGTTTTACGCGGCCCCCAGGTATCGCACAGGCGGCCTATTACCAGGCGGGCAATGATAGTACCCGAAACAGAAGCGATGATAATATTACCGATCTGCCCTTTGCTTAAGCCCAGGTCCTGACGGATGGTAGGCATCAGCGGAGCCAGCCCGAACCAGCCAAAGAAGCACACAAAGAACATCAGCCAGGTGATGTGAAAGGTGCGCATCTGTATAGNGTTCAGACTAAAGATCCGCAGTTTATCCAGTGGTTGAGTATTTGATATTGAAGCCATGTAATGTCTTTTTAAGTTGTACAATAGATCATTTAAACAGGAACGAAGGCCGTATGCTCACCATCAGGTAAGCCCAGTTGCTGTTGCTGCTGGCATTGGCCACGT
>JGI25160J50197_1000882_pt1 | contig 15787 bp, 19 predicted proteins | sample AraplaMF_Cvi_mMS_FD_50197 | JGI IMG/M metagenome (IMG submission 50197)
AAATTAGGTGTAACATTCGACCGGGTAAAGACAGCACCTTTTGCAGATATGGGCAGTTCTGACAGACCTTTGACAGAAGCTGAAAAGGGATTTTTCCAATCTTCCGTAGACTCTATTTATTACACGTTTAAAAGCAGGGTGTCAGAAGGCAGGAAGAAAGACATCACCTATATAGATAGCATTGCGCAGGGGCGTGTATGGACAGGCACAAGGGCCATTCACATTGGTTTGGTAGACCGCATTGGCTCTTTACAAAAAGCAGTGGAATGTGCAGCAAGATTAGCCAAAGTAAAAGAATACAGAACAAGAGAATATCCCGAGCAGAAAAGTTTTTACGAGCAGATCTTTGGCGCTGGTTATAGCAACGACATAAAAGAAAAAGCCATCAAGGAAGAGATTGGCGAACAGCAGTATAAAATGCTAAAACAATTCAAGCAGGTACAAACACTTTTTGGCATCCCGCAAACAAGATTACTGTTCAGTTTTGATGTTAATTAGCAACATCAAAATTACCTATCGTTTTAAATATTGAGGATTACTCAGATCACGGAGCCGATTGTTTAAACAATCTCGGGTCAAAGTGAAATTCAGATGCAGTCTTCACCTTTATCTTATCAAATGATACATGATTTGGGTTGAGCAGATAATTAAATTCCTGCTGTACAATAGCCGATGGGCATTTTATAATCAGTGATTTATTTTGTCGCAGGATTTGCTCTCCCAGCCATTGGGTATAATGAAAATCGAACCACCATTCGTCTTTTAAACCGCTTGCTTTTATTTCATACACAGCATTATCAGGCACTTCAATTTCTATGAGTTGAAGTAATTCAATTTCTTCCAGCGTGCCTGCATTCGCAAGCACTTCCAGTAGTGCAAGGGAAACATGTTCGCTGCCATATACAACAGCAATGCCGGGTGGATTCCATCTGCCGCCTTTTAGTCTTGCACCGGTACCCGAGAGATCACCTGCATACTTAGGCGCGCTAAACCTGTAGACTATCATGTGTAAACGCCGTATTGTATTCTTGCCAGTTGATCTATTAAATGCTGAATGCCCTGTGTACTGTAGAGCGCCTCAAAATTTAGCTTTACCCCAAGTATATTTTTATCTTTTTTAAGCCATCGGTAAAAAGCATCTGTACTGGTAAAAGTTTCAAGCCCCATATTTATCAATTGCTCTATATGAAGAATTCTATCTACATATAATCCTTCAAAACTTTTATTGTCTTTGGCATAACGCTGCAATGTTTTTTCGGAGAGCTGGAGAATATTGGCCCACTCTTTTTGCGTAAAAGGAACAAGCACAGCTATTTTATCAAACTTCTTATAAGCGAACTCGGCAACTGCAGGCAACCCTGCCACTGGCCTGTACTGGTAGGCAATCCCTTCTTCCTGTACAATAAATTGTTTGATATTTTCATCATACAAAGGAAGCTTTTTTGATTTCACTCTTTTTGCCATATACGTCATTTGTCTACCAAATATACGTCATTTGTCTATAATAAAAAATTATCTCACTCCCCATTCCCATAAACCGAACTGCGTTTTTTGATCAACCATATGGCCGTTAGCTTTTAAAATAAGCATTACCTGTCCACGATGGTGCGATTCATGAGACACCAGGTAACCCAGGAAGGCCGTGGCATGCGGCTTAAACCCTTTCACCTTATTGGTTTCGGCAGATTGTGTAAGTAGCTGTTCGATGGCTTTTCCCGATTGTTCAAGCGAGGTGGATAATAGCTGCTTATCCAACCCGGTCTTTTCTAATTTAACAAGTTGTTGCAGAAACTCGGGTGAGGCAGATTTCAGCCACATTAACCTTACATTATGTATATGGGCAAATTGTTCCGCCACATTTCGTCCCTTTCCATTTAAGGTGTCTGTTAAATAAGCCGCATCGATCGCATTCAACAGGTAAAGGTTGATGCGGTTATGAATGGCAAAGGTATCTGCGAGTAAATTTTCCGCCATTATCGATTTCATTTTTGGTTCAGGAAAATAATAAGATAGTTTTGTTTTTCGAAAATAAGTTATGGATAAGAAGTATAGCCAGGTAAGGGCAATGTTTGCAATCACCAAAGCAGCGCTGCGAGCAACATTCAGAAGTCCTTCAGCGGTCATTTTTGGAATCGGGTTCCCTATGATTTTTATACTGGTATTTGGTTTTATCGGCGGTGGTGGGGGCATATCACTGGATGTGGCGTTTGACCATAATGCAGACACCAGCAATGAGGTTTACCGGGTGATCAACTCAATACCTGCGATTGATGTTAAAAGTAAGCCTGATGAAGAGATAAGAGAAGATCTTGAAAAAGGCCGTATTACTGCCATCATCAATATTCAAAAAAGCGGGCAGGCCAACCCGGCTTACCTGATCAATCTTAAAACATCTGAAGCGGTAAATCCACAAGACATACAGGTGCTGCAATCCATATTAAACGCGGTGATTGGCAACATCAACAAGGGAAAATATCCTGATGCTCCAACCATTGCCAGTTTAAATAACCAGGTAGAAAAAATCCCGGGTCGTGTTTATCGTCGCATTGATTTCATCCTGCCGGGGCAGTTGGGTTTTTCCCTGTTAAGCGCCGGTGTTTTTGGCGTTGCCTTCCTGTTCTTTAGCCTGCGTCAGCAACTGGTATTAAAAAGATTTTTCGCCACACCTATCACACGTACCTATATTGTTTTGGGTGAAGCCATCAGCCGTGTAATATTTCAAATGATGACGGCTGTTATTATCGTGGGTATTGGTGCAGTTGCATTTCATTTCACCCTCGTACATGGCGTTGTTACATTTCTTGAAATACTGGTATTGAGTTTTATTGCACTCATTGTTTTCATGGGCTTTGGGTTTATCGTAAGCAGCCTTGCAAAAAATGAAAGCACTATTCCGCCCTTTGCCAACCTGTTTACTTTGCCGCAATTCTTACTGGCGGGTACTTTTTTCCCGGTGGACGTTTTCCCGAAATGGTTACAAGGTTTTTGTAACGTACTGCCGCTAACGCACTTTAATAATGCCATGCGTAGTATTGCTTTTGAAGGAGCCAGTCTTTTAAGTGTATGGAAAGAGGTTGGCATACTCATTATCTGGGGTGTAGTGATCTATGCTGTGGCCATTAAAGTATTCAAGTGGGAATAAACATCACTTAAAATAATCTTAGTTCCAATTTATTACAGTTATGCGTTTAGTAAAATTAGCCCTGATAAGCATTGTCGTTTTCTTCCTGTTATTTACCATTATGGGCAGTCTTTTTCCTTCTGAAGTGGTGGTATCAAGAGCAATACAAATCAATGCTTCGCCAGATAGCATTGGCCGTTATATTGCCGATTATAACCAATGGAATGAATGGATGCAGGGCGCCAAAACAAGCGATCTTAAAGTGGTTTCAAAAGATAGCGGTAAAGCTTTTTTCGGAACGATCATTATCACGCTGAAAGAGCATAAAGATTATACCTGGACGCACGAATGGAAAGGCAGAAGCAATACACAGGTATCTACCTTTCGCATTATACCTTCCAACGGAATAAGTACGGTAGCCTGGAAGTTTGAGGAGCATCTTCGCTGGTATCCCTGGGAAAAACTGGGAAGTATTATGAGTGATAAAATATTAGGTACTTCTATGGAGCAAAGCCTGGATAATCTGAAGCTGACCGTAGAAAAAAGATAATGCGATCACAGCTTTTTCTTCTCTCTTATATTCTTTTAAATATTAAAGCTTCGGCTTCTTTTTCTGCTTGTTTTTTTCTGAACGTTCCAGCAACTTCTTTTCATCATTATTACCCTGGTCATCTTTTATCGGGTCTGGAACAGGCGCTTCGCCGTCTTTTAACTGCTGGTTAAATATCTTCGGCACATGCACCCACTTGCCGTTCTCCCATTTAAAACCTTCATAATCACCATCGGGTATTAAAGAGAATTTCTTACCCTGATCGTTAGACTCACTCACCAAATGGTCAAATACAATCATGTCCATTTCAGGATCATAGACCATCCTTGCACGACCATCCTTTTTATATTCCAGGCAAAAACGATAAGCGGGTTGCGCAGGCTTTATACTATCAGGTTTATATGCAAAAAATTTACCGCCAAATAAGGGGTTCCCGGCATCATCAAACTGCAATACTTCCAGCCATTTCTTGGTGCTTCTTATATTGTTATCATCATACCCAAAAAGCGTATAAAACTTTTTATTACCGTAAGTCTTCATCACAATACCATAATAAATAGCGCCAATCCAATGTTTGTTATCTCTTACTGAATCTGTAGGTGCATCTGTAAAGTCTGATGCATCAAGTAATGGAATCAGCTTTAATGATCCATCATTTGTTTTTATTTGTATGGCCCCGCGTTGCCTGAAATAATCTTCATCTTTCTGAAACTGCCAGGTGAAGATGCGAAAACTGCTGTCTGGTGCGTAGGTCTTGGAAACGGTTATTACCGAATCAAATGGATAGTTGAATGAATTTGGGATACGCAGTGCCCGTACAAAAGTTCTTGTAAAAATACTGTCCGCTTCAAAACGTTTTGAAGGATCTGCATCAAAGATCATCTTCCTGGCAATCGGGTTTAACGTATCTTCTACCTGTTGCAACCTGGAAAGATTGTCAGTAGAAGATTGCGCATATATAACCGCCGAAAACATCGGTAAAAAACAAAAGAATAAAAGCTTTAGCATAATGAATGTGTGCTAAAGTACAACGTTTATGCCTGAGTAAACTAATATTAAGAAGATGTAAAAATTTTAGGTTTTTATTGATGGTTGAGCGACTGGGTAAAGTTGTAAAGGCTATCAAAGCGCTCATCAATTAAAGGATGGGGAAATGGAACTTCCGGGTTTGTAGTGGCAAGAAAAACCGTATGCATACCCACATTCCTTCCAAATTGCATATCTGTTAAGCGGTTGCCAACCATGATACTTTTTTCAAAGTTGATCTGCGGAAAATCTTTTTGTGCCTGCAAGGCCATACCTGATTGAGGTTTGCGGTATGGGCTTTTATCATCAAGTTCTGTAGCGAAATAAATCTTGTCAATTCTCCCGCCATTGGCCATCATTTCTTTCAGCATCGCTGAATGAATATTGTTCAGGTCTTCTACGGTCATCAGGCCTTTACCAACTCCTTTCTGATTGGTTGCAATCACGATAACGCCAAACAAATCATTTAATTTTTTAACAGACGCGAGTACGCCATCAAGAAAAACGAATTCATCAACATTAAAAATATAACTGCTTTCTTTATCTCTGTTAATAACGCCATCACGGTCAAGAAATAAAGTCCATGTTTTGTCAATTATCGGGAATGCCATAGCGATGTAGTAAAGATTTCAGAAATTGAATTGAGCGCTGCAAACATATTTCATTCAGCGTTTACTTCCTGTTTATTTTTATGTATCAATACAGGCACCTGATTGATGATGGCTTTACGGCTATCACTGCTCTTTAGCAAGCGAAGTAATGGTATTCACCAAAATATTCCAGTCGTATTTCTTTTTTTCTTCCCGCAGATTGTCCAGGAAAAAAGTTTCCCCCAACTCATATAAACGAAGGATCTTTTTTGCAATGTCGGCAGCATCTGGCTCTGCCACCAAACCTACCTTTTCATGAGGAACAAAAGAGGGCAAACCTCCTACGTTAGTTACCAGCATGGGCTTTTCAAAATGATACGCTAATGGGGTTACGCCACTTTGTGTAGCTGATTTATAAGGCTGTATTACAAAATCTGCTGCGCTTAGATAATACTTCACTTCGCTGTCAGGAATAAAATCTGTTTTCAATATTAACTGCTGCTGAAGGTTGAGGGTTTTAATTTGTTGCTCATACAATTCCTGATCACCATAAAATTCGCCGGCAATCATCAGTTTTATACCTGCGGCTTTTACCTGCTCATTGGCCATTGCTTCAAGCAATAAATCAAGTCCTTTATACTTCCTGATAAAACCGAAGAACAGGATAATTTTTTCATGTACGGGTAAGCCAAGATGCTGCCTTGCGATGCTTTTATCAAGCAGCTCACCAAAATTATCGTACAACGGATGCATCACCAGTTTTGCCGGTTTATTTGTAAATAACCGAAGGTCCTTAAGTACCTTTTCACTCAATGTAATAAAGGCATCCACCGGTTTTACAAAATACCTGGTAAAGCTTGTATCACCCGGCCGTTTTTCATGGGGAATAACATTGTCTGCGATACAAATGATCCGGCTGTATTTGTTTTTCTTAATGATGCGCAAGATGGTACCCAATGCCGGCCCCATTAAAGGCAGCCAATACCTTACTACCACTATTTCCGGGCGAAGCTTCCTGATTTCATTACCCACCTTTAACCAGTTAAGCGGATTGATGGAGTTAATACAAACTTTTATATTCAAACCTTCCGGTGCAGGCTCATTGGAATACTGCGAGGTGCCGGGAAACATAAAGGATGGATATTGCAGCGAAAAGGTATAGATTGTTGTATCAAAACCTTCTCGCGTAAATTGCCGTGCCAGCCGCTCATTAAAGGTGGCTATACCACCGCCACGAAGAGGATGTGCAGAGCCGATAATGATGACTTTATCCTTCATAGGCGCTTAGTCAAGACCTAATTTCTGATCGATCAAATAAAAGTTTCTGCCAGGAGAATTTCGTGCAATTAACTCCCCGATAAAACCGGCCAGGAATAGCTGTGAACCGATGATCATCAGCGTTAAAGCAATATAAAAAGGAGGCCTGTTGCTAAGGCCGCTATCGGGAGACATTAAGCGTGTGATCACCAGGTAAAGCACCAGTACAAAACCCAATAGAAAACATAACGTTCCCATCAATCCAAAAAAATGCATAGGCCTTTTGCCATACTTGCCAACAAAGGTAATGGATGCCAGATCGAGAAACCCATTTACAAAACGCTCCCATCCAAACTTGGTGGTTCCGTATTTACGGGCACGGTGTTCCACAACTTTTTCACCAATCTTTTTAAACCCTGCCCACTTGGCAAGCACAGGAATATAACGGTGCATTTCACCATATACTTCTATGCTCTTTATTACTTTTTTACGATATGCTTTTAACCCGCAATTAAAATCGTGCAGGTGAATTTTGGAAACGGCACGTGTTGCCCAGTTAAAGAATTTTGAAGGGATATTTTTGGTGAGGGTATTGTCAAAACGTTTTTTCTTCCAGCCGCTGACCATGTCAAACCCATCCCGTACGATCATCGCCCTTAAAGAGGGAATTTCATCGGGAGAGTCCTGCAGGTCTGCATCCATGGTAATCACCACATCACCCGAAGCTGCTTTAAAGCCTTCATTCAGTGCTGCTGATTTGCCATAGTTGCGTTGAAAACGGATGCCTTTGATATTGCTGTTTTGAATGGATAAAGTTTCAATTACCTGCCAGCTATTATCTGTACTGCCGTCATCAATCAGTATTATTTCATAAGACAAATTGTTTTCGTTTACCACACGGGTAATCCATGCCGTTAACTCCGGCAGAGATTCATCTTCGTTAAGTAAAGGCACTACAATTGATACATCCATGAATAAATATTATAACGCATTAGGCGCAACAGGCTGCTCTTTTCTTATAATGATCGAAAGTAACAGGCATTTTACAAAATCAACAATCAGGGTAAATCCAAATCCAAGGAAGATATTCTTCAGGCTTGTTTCAGACTTTCCTTTCGTGGCATCATCCATCGTTTTTTCTATATCTTTCTCACTCGCCCCCATTCGTTCCATCACCTTGCGGGTTTTATCAAGACCAACACGCAATGATTTTTCCGTTAGGTCCTTATCTACCAGGTTATATAAAATATAGGTTCCAATGGCCACTATTACACCGCTGATAACATAAGACAGAAAGGTAAATTTGAGTACATCCTTAAAAGGAATAAATCCACCGTTTTGTTTTTTTAATTGCAACCCGGCAAGTAAAAGTATCACAAACATATATGGGATAAAGGTTGCCCAGAACTGTACGTTGGTGAATTTTTCTATTCCGCCTGCCCAGCTTACATACATGACCGCTATTGCAATAATGCCGTTAACCACACCAAACTTTATACCCGAAGAAATGAGTTTATCCTGCATACGGCCTGTTAATGCTTAAAAATATTTCCTTTTGTGATAACTGCCGCTACAGCGCCCTGTAACGACTTGTTAAGAAAAGGTGAGTTCAACGATTTACTTTTATTGTTTTCTTTAGTAAGCAAGGTAGAACCTGACGGATTGAATAAAGTAAGCTCTGCCATGTTTCCTGTTCTTATGGATGCATCAGGAAGGTTAAAGATACTTCTTACATTCAATGATAAAAGATTGGCAATGGCCGATGTTGAAAGACCGGGGATGGCTGACTGCAGCACTGCATAAGTTGTTTGCAGGCCGATCATGCCATTTTTTGCATATTCAAATTCGCATACTTTATTATCCCAATCCTGCGGAAGATGATGAGCAGCGATACAATCTACCCAGCCATTCAATACGCCTTCTCTCAATGCCTCGCGGTCTTCTTTTGAACGGAGCGGCGGATTTACTTTTAGGTTAGTATCATAAGAAGCAACATCTTCATCACAAAAGTAAAGATGATATGGAGTAACAGAACAGCTTACCTGCAAGCCTGCATCTTTGGCCCTTTTTATATACTCCAGGGATTTAGCTGTTGTTACGCCGGTAAAGTGCAGTTTTGAATCTGCGTACCTTGCCAGTTTTATATCCCTTGCAACCATCAGCTCTTCTGCAATAGCTGGTATGCCGGGCAGGCCAAGCCTGGTAGAAAAAATACCTTCATTTATCAATCCATGCTGCCCGATGCTTTTATCCATCGGTACCTGCACCACTACGCCATCAAATGCTTTTACATATTGCAATGCCTTTAACAGCAATCCTGCTGATTGTACAGGGTTTATACCATCGCTAAACGCAACAGCGCCGCTGGCATACATATCATACATTTCAGCCAGCTCTTTGCCTTCTGCATTTTTGGTAACCGCACCTAACGGGGCAATATTTACAGGCAGCGATTTTGACCGCTGTACGACATACTCTACCTGGGTTTTACTTTGAACAACAGGTTGTGTATTTGGTAAAGTGAAGACCCTTGTGTAACCACCTGCAATAGCTGCGGCTGCACCGGTTTCAAGTGTTTCTTTATACTCCTGCCCGGGATCGCCAAAGTTGGAGAAGATGTCTACCCAACCCGGTGATACTGCCAGGCCGTTTGCTTCTATCACTTCAGTACCGGGATCAACAGTAATATCATCTTCAATACGGTTAATCAACCCATCGGAAATCAAAATATCTTTTACTGAATTGTTAAACGCAGCACCTGGATCAGCAACAATTACCTTTCTGAGCAGAATATTCATGAGAGGCTTTATAAAATTTGCCGCAATATAGGTTGATTTTTGTAAAAAGCCTTTACATTTGCAACCCGCTGAAAAGGAGGGCTTGCATAAAGTACCTGCTTGCGGCGAACCCGGTTTCGGGTGGTGGCGCAGCCCGGTAGCGCACTTGCATGGGGTGCAAGGGGTCGCTGGTTCGAATCCAGTCCACCCGACTAATATCATAACAAAGTGATTCAAAAAGCTCGTAAATGATTGATTTACGGGCTTTTTTGTTTTTAAGCATGTCAGATTTTATCAAAATATATCATTGTTTTTATGAGAAAATCTATGAGACAACTTTTCTCTTACGTTTGTCTCATAAAATCTTTATAATCAAATGATAAACAGATCATTACAATTATTTTTATATTCTTTGATGCATTTTGATTCTAGATGTTTTCAGCGAAGAATGTGTGAGAGAAATGAAACTTTATTTAATCATTTCAAAACTGTGTGTTATGAAAAATGAAAACAGCTTTTCTATTGACTTTATAGTAAGAAAAACCAAGTCAAATCAGCAGGTGGGATACTTATCAGCGAAGGTTACTGTTAATGGGTATTCAACTGAAATTTCCCTTAATGAAAAGATTCAAATTCAGTCATGGAACGCTAGAAGTGAAAGTGTGAATGGCAAGGGTTTGCAGGTAGAAGGGCTCAACAAACACATTAATGATGTCCGCTTTAGGATAACAGAGAGCAAGAGAGCATTAGAAAGAGACCGTTGGGAAGTATCTGCTGATTCAGTTCGTTTGCATTATCATAATAAACATATTAGCCAACAACCTCCAAGCTCTGGACACACGTTAGGAGATTTGATACTTAAGCATGAACATCTGGAATGTTCTGGTAACAAATTAAAACGGGGCACTACCAAAAATTATGAAGCCACCAAAAGGTATCTTAATAATTTTCTCGTTCATCAGTTTGGGGTTGCAGATGTTGATCTGTTAATGATAACCTATGAAGTCTTGTTAGAGCTTGAAGCATACATTAGGTTGCATCCACTTAAAAAACACGATCCCTGCCTGGGTAACGGCGTCTACAAGCATATGGAGCGTGTTAATAAGATGTTCACGATGGCAAAGAACATGCGGTGGATAAAAGAATCTCCTTTTGATCTATATCAATCCAAAAGAAAAAAGGTACACCGGGAAAACCTGAGCATCGAAGACTTTGTAAAAATAGAGAATGCGACTTTTAGCAATCCCAAGTTGACTTTTGTAAGGGACTTATTTGTCTGCGATTGCTATTTAGGAGTCAGTTATATTGATCTTATGGAGCTGGCCGATAAACATTTTACAGAAATTGATGGCAAACTTTTCTGTACTATTTACAGACTTAAAAGCAGTGAGCTTTGCGGTATACCTGTTCCTGAAATCGCTCAACGCATCATAACAAAATACAAGGAATCGCCTGGTGCCATAGAGAGACACAAAATATTTCCTTATATAAGCAATCAGGAATTTAATAGAAGTCTTAAGGTGATTGCAGAGATTTTGAGCATAAACGTTGATTTAGACACACGTATGGCAAGGAGATTTTTTGCAAAGGAAGTAAACTTGAAAAACGGAGTTCCCTTAGAAACCGTTAGTAAGCTGATGGGCCATAGCAAGATTAGTACAACAAAGGAGAATTATGCAGATGTAGATGAAGGAAAAATACTTGCTGACACAGCAGAAGTTCAATACAGATTTGGCCAGAAAAAAAATATGTTACTTAGTAGACTAAATCTTAACAGTTCTGAGATGTAAGATTTACAATTTATTTCCAAACATACCCTCCTGCCGTCTTTTGCTTTCCGGATAGCACACCGCTGATATTAGACTGAGTGACTTTCACTGCGGCAGCTGCTTCCCTAACACTGAATATTGCCTGATCCTTTTACAGCCATTCTTTGCTCGAAGCGCACTGCCATAAAGTTGACCTTTAAGATTAATTTTTTCTTTCCCATATCCCTTTTTCCAGACAAAGCCATATGCCTGCCTGGTAATTCCACGAATGTTTGCCGAAATTCCTGTAGTAGCCTTACCAATGGCTTTGGATGCGTTAACCAGCGTAAGATAGCAGGCAATGCGGTTCCCATCCATATTGTACTGGGTAACTTTCTGACCCTTTTTCTCTTTGTAACCCGTACGCCTCCGTTTCAGAAAGCCTTCTACATCAAATATGGATGCTTTACTGAATTGCCAGAAGTAACCTCCCGCCGTCGGATCTAATCTCCCAAAAGTTGATCAAAACAGTTACCTGTTACTTGACCTGGCTATGGCGGGTATTTGTGTATCCGGAGGAAGCGCTTGTAATGGTGCGAAAGGATCTCATGTAATTGCTGCGTTGGGAAACAAAGGAAATGCTACTCCTGTTAGGTTCTCCTTCAGGAGGTTCAATACAAAGGAAGAAGTTGATGCTGCATTAAGCATCATCAGGAAATTAGCGACAACAGAAAATGCGGTATAAGCGGAACGCTAATTTAAATGCATACGCTGCCCCCATAATGTCAACAGATGTTTACAATGACCTTCATGCAGACAGAGGATTGTGTCTGATAACTGTTCATCGATCATAAGCGATGCTTTTGAAACTACCGGGCTTTCGGGTTTGTGTAGCCGTTGTCTTAATAAGGTAACTGTCTCTCTGTTGATCATTAATAGTTTTAAAAGCAAATGCCCCAGATCTTGCTTAGAGATAGTGTTAAACTCTCCATACATTGCCTCGACTGCCAACTGCCAGGAAAAGAATTATTCGCAGCGTTTATTACCGGCAGCCTAGTTGCAGACGTCCATAGAACACTGCTTAAAGGTGGCATCTTCCTGTATCCTTCGACTCACAAGCATGCTGCTGGCAAACTTCGGTTTCAGTGTGAATGCAATCCGATGGCTTACCTGTTGGAAGCTGCTGGTGCAATGCCGTCTGACGGATTTGAAAGGACCCTGGACATCATCCCGAACTCGCTCCATCAACGGGCGCCGGTAATACTTGGAAGCCTTGGATTAATGGAAAGTTATTTTCAACCTTCTTTTGCACATTAAGCAGGAGCGGCAAAGCCGCTGCTGCTTTTAAGTATAATTTCTTTAACAAGTAGAAGGGCCGTGTCTACGGACTTTTCTTCATGTAGAGCTAGTAAAGGGAAGTGACGTGTAATTCTCATTTCGTCGGGGCTTTACTATATTAGCGTCTTATTAATCTCATGGAAAAACTAAAAATTGTAAATTTTGGAGGATTGAAGTCCGTTGAATTTGAATTCAACGGGATCAATATTTTAATTGGTGAGCAAGGATCTGGAAAGAGTATAACAGCAAAGTTGATGTACTTTTTTAAAACCTTTTTTGTCGAAGCTATTAAAAGTGTCCAGGATCAAAAAGTTTTGAATCAGTTCAAAGGGTATTTACTGAACAGGTTTCAAACATTCTTTCCCATGCATGCGTGGCCTGCTGGAGATTTTTATCTAAAGTATAGTTACGGCGATACATTTCAGTGTGTAAAACGATTCGAAGGAGCACTTTCTCTTGAGTGGTCAGAAAACTGGAGCCAAGCATATAACGAAGCAGGCACAGCGCTTAATATAAGGTTTCTGCGGTCAGCAAGTACTACAACAACTACTACCGTTCCTCCGCCAAATGCAATAGACATCCACCGTTTAAGTCAATTAGCTGCAGCTGTTTTCAATAAGCATCTTCCTGTTCAATTGGGCTATAATCAATACTATATTCCTGCCGGAAGAAGTTTTTTTGCCACGATTCAAACAACTTTTTACTCATTCGTTTCCGATAATCGCAGTCTTGACCCCTTTTTTGCTGCATTTGGTCAAGAGTACGAATATTTTAAACACTACTATTTAAACTATATCGTAAATAGCCAGGTTGAATACAAAGAAGTTGACAAGCTCATTGAAGGGGTATTACACAGTAAGTTTTATCGCGAAAATGGTCAGGATTACCTGTTACATTCCGACAACCGGAAAGTAAATATTGGAAACGCTTCCTCGGGACAGCAGGAAATGTTACCAATTGCGCTGTTTCTCCTATGCTTTAATGCAACAAGCACTCAAAATTTCTCCTTGTATATTGAAGAACCTGAAGCACATATTTTTCCTTCAGCACAAAAGTCAATCGTTGCTTTACTTGCAAGAACGTTCAACATGGGACAAGGAAATATCCAAATAACGGCAACAACCCATAGTCCCTATCTGTTAACCTCCATTAATAATTTGCTGGAAGCCGGAAGGTTAACGCAGCTTCGACCCGAAGATGCTACATCTATTGAGGAAATAGTACCATTACAGGAACAAATAAAACCTGGTGCAGTTGCAGCTTACGCGCTTCAGAAAGGAGCTATAGTTTCTTTGATTGACGAGGAATCTAAGCTTATTTCAGCGGCGATAATTGATGAGGTTTCAAATGAGATCGCAATTGATTTTGGGAAATTGTTAGATATCGAATACTGATATGAAAGATTGCAGAAGTAAGTCAAGTCAGAAAGAATTTGTTTTCGAGGAGAAGCGGAGCAAATTAACATTGATTAACAAAGGTCTTGTTGAATCAGAAACTATCGTGGTAGATGGATGTGCTATTACTGATGGTATACGTTGTGACTACCTACACATCGCAAAAGGTACAGAATACTTTATTGAACTGAAAGGACAGGATGTGTTACATGCAATAGATCAGATTGGACGGACAATTAAAATACTTGGTGTAAAAAATAAAGACAAGGTAAAAGTCAGCTATATAATCTGTACAAAAAGCCCGTTAACTGCAACAGACATCCAACTGCTTGCAAAAAAGATGCGCGCTTCGCACAACGCCAAGCTTATTATAAAATCAAGTCCATTTAAGGTTTCCTATTAGATGGTATATATACTATATACATGGAGATTGTAGCAGATATTGAATCATTATATATCGACCTGGTAAATGTCGGGTTTGGAAACTTCATTCTAACCACGGAATGTGCAAGATATTGTGTCTCGCACAAATTGACCTCTTATTTAGTGAATGCAAAAAATGCGGAACAGGATCGTATTAACAGCGACACTTTTTTATTTGATGAAATGAATGGTGATGCCGTTTTAGAAGATTTTCTATCAGATTTATTTTTTAGAGAAAAAGATTCGCTACTTGAACATGTCTCCGCCTTACTTGAAATTTTTCTTAGCTGGACGGGAGGATTTCTTCAGGTTGGTGAATTGATAAAGGATTTAGAAACACTCAAAGCAAACGAAGAACAGGTAAGTCGGGTAAAAGAAGCTTTTGAATCTTATGATAAGAACTTTGAAAAGAAAGTTCACTTGATATATGATATGACTTGGAGCGCAATTGAAAGTAACCCAACTGACAATGGGGCCTATGCAATACTTAGGTCTCAGTTGGTGAAAAGTTATCTTAGTGGAAGCTTACCCGAAATAGTTCATCAGACACAAAATTTGCACGAATGCCGAAAATTCCTGCAGAAGTTCAAACACTACCAGGAGCGACGAAGTTACCTGCAAGCTGAATTTAAGCCGCTTTTTGATGTCTTTGAAAATAACCAGGTGAGCCACCTTCGCTTAAATTTGATCAACAGCATTTAAGGCAACTTTGGTCCAAAGCACAGGAAAGGGTTGATAAAGACCCGGAAGGAGCGATTACTGCTGCCAGAAGTTTACTTGAATCTGTCCTTAGTCATGTGCTGGAAGGAAAAAAAGTTGATGCCAATGATACTACTGATCTACCTAAGCTTTACAAAATGGCGGCAAAAGTGCTAAATATGTCTCCTGATAAGGACAGTGATACGCCAGTCAATCAATTCTTGCGGGGTGCCGCAACCATGGTAGATGGGTTAGCCGGTATTCGGAATTCATTAAGCGATTCTCATGGGCACAACGGCCGACGTGTGCGTCCATCACAAAGACACGCTGAATTGGTGGTAAGCCTTGCTGGGTCTTTATCAAATTTCTTAATGAGAAGCTTATCCGAAAAGCATATTGTTAATTAAGTCGGCCACTTACTGAATACCATAGCAACGGTCATACAAGCAATCGTTGTTTCAATAAATTCATCCATCCATTATGACATATCAAACACATGAATATTATTGTAGACACTTGCCGGAAATAGAAGCCAATCCTTAGCGGTCCTAATAACCAATAAATACTTGCTATGGCAAACCGGCTAAATCGGCTCATCGACCATGATCCGATTTGTCGCTTTACGATGGAGAAAATGCTTCAACATTAAACTTATCCGCTGTAACAGTTGACAAAATGGGGGTAATCGTTTGATCAATCAACCCGTCTCCATTATAAAAATTATCCGCGAGGTTGTGGTGGTCCCCAGAGGGTTGCCTGTAGTGTATCCATCCGTCGAACTGCATATTGCATGTGATTTAGCTAAGGGATAGTTTTGATCTGTAAAAAGGTGCATATGGTCATAAAATCAGGAGCTCGGGAAGC
>JGI25160J50197_1000887_pt1 | contig 15744 bp, 17 predicted proteins | sample AraplaMF_Cvi_mMS_FD_50197 | JGI IMG/M metagenome (IMG submission 50197)
GTCGCGCGAGCAGGCCATGCGCTGGCTGGGGTGGCCGAAGCTGTAAAATACTGCCCCACCATGAGTTTCCAATGCCGCCCAGCCTGTGGCGCCTGCTGCACNGCGCCCTCGATTACGTCCCCNATTCCCGGTATGCCTAACGGCAAACCGGCCGGGGTGCGCTGCGTCCAGTTGGGCGACGATCAGCTGTGCAAGATCTTCGGCAAGCCGGAACGCCCGGCATTTTGCGGCGGCCTGCAGCCTTCGGCCGAGATGTGCGGGGAAACGCGCGAACAGGCCATGCACTGGCTGACGACGCTGGAACGCGCCACCGCTCCCTGATGGCGGAGATGGAAACGGTTCCATGCTAGAATCTTCAGCCATGAACCAAACCATCGACCACCGCCACCGCCTGTCCACCCGCCTTGCTTTCCTGACTGCGGGCCTTGCCATGTCTGCCTGGGCGCCGCTGGTGCCCTACGCGAAGGAGCGACTGCAGCTGGCGGAAGGCCCGCTTGGCCTGCTGNTGCTTTGNCTCGGCCTGGGCTCGCTGCTTGCGATGCCGCTGACCGGCGCGCTGGCGGCGCGCTTTGGCTGCCGCAAGGTNGTGCTGTGGTCGGCGACGGTGGTCTGCCTGTCGCTGCCGGCCCTGGCGCTGGCGCCAACCCCGCTGCTGCTTGGCCTGGCGCTNTTCGTCTTCGGCGCCTCGCTCGGCACCATGGACGTGGCGATGAACGTGCAGGCGGTGATTGTCGAAAAGGCCAGTGGCGGCGCCCTGATGTCCGGCTTCCACGGCATGTTCAGCCTGGGCGGCTTTGCCGGCGCCGGCGGCATGGCCCTGTTGCTGTGGCTTGGCAGCGGCCCGCTGGGCGCCTGCCTGGCCATCGTGGCCCTGAGCGCCATCCTGCTGTGGCGCGCCAGCCCGGACATGCTGCACGAGCCGGAAGCGCGCGACGGCAATACGCCTACCTTAGTCATGCCGCACGGCGCCGTGATCTTTATCGGCGTGCTGTGCTTCATCGTCTTCCTGGCCGAAGGCGCCATGCTGGACTGGAGCGCCGTGTTCCTGACCGCCGAACGCGGGCTGCAGGAAGGCCGCGCCGGCCTCGGTTACGCGGCCTTCGCCGTCGCCATGACCGTCGGCCGCCTGACCGGCGACCGCGTGGTGCGGCGCTTCGGCGGGCGCCGCGTGCTGCTGGCGGGCGGCCTGTGCGCAGCCGCCGGCTTCTTCACGGCGGTGGCCTCGCCGTCGCCGGCCGCGGCCCTGGCCGGTTTTGTCCTGGTCGGACTGGGCGCCTCGAACATCGTGCCCATCCTGTTCACCGCTGCCGGCAACCAGCGCGCCATGCCGGCCAGCCTGGCGATCGCCGCCATCACCACCATCGGCTACGCCGGCGTCCTGGCCGGCCCGGCCCTGATCGGCTTCATGGCCCANCTGACNAGCCTGGAGCTGGCGTTTGCCGTCCTCGGCGGCGCGCTGTTGCTGGTTGCCGCCAGCAGCCGCCTGGTACGCGTTCACTCCTGACGCAGCGCAAACCGGCGCCCCGGCAGGGGCGCTACTCTTGACTCAAGTGCATCGGTGGGCCTCGCTCATGGTAAGCTTCGTGCCCGCGCAGCATCCCGCCCGCGTCCGCCCATCGACACACTTAACAAAATCACAATGGATATCGTTCTCGCGCTGAAGGCTCTGATCATGGGTCTGGTCGAAGGATTTACCGAATTCCTGCCGATTTCTTCCACCGGCCACCTGGTGCTGGCGGGCAGCCTGCTGAATTTCACCGGCGAGAAAGCCAAAGTGTTCGAGATCGCCATCCAGGGCGGCGCGATGGTTGCCGTCATCTGGGAGTTCCACAAGAAGATAGGCGAGGTACTGTTCGGCATGTTCCGCGAAGCGCGCGCGCGCCGATTTGCGCTCAACGTGGCGGTGGGCTTCCTTCCTGCCGCGGGGCTGGGTTTCCTGTTCGAGCATAAGATCAAGGCCGTGCTGTTCGCGCCACTGCCGGTGGCGCTGGCCTTCATCATCGGCGGCCTGGTCATCCTGTGGGTCGAGCGCCGCGCCAGGGACAACCCGGTCGCCGTGCGCGTGCAGTCGGTGGACGACATGACGACACTGGATGCGCTGAAGGTCGGCTTCGCCCAGGTCTTCGCCCTGATTCCCGGCACCAGCCGCTCCGGCGCCACCATTATTGGCGGCATGATGTTCGGCCTGTCGCGCAAGGTGGCCACCGAGTTCTCGTTCTTCCTCGCGATCCCGACCCTGCTGGCCGCTACTTTCTACTCGCTGTGGAAGGAACGCGCACTGCTGTCCGCGGCCGACCTGCCTTTGTTCAGCATTGGCGCCGTGGTGGCCTTCGTGTCGGCTTTCGCCTGTATCCGCTGGCTGCTGCGCTACATCAGCACCCATACCTTCACCCCTTTCGCCTGGTACCGCATCGTGTTCGGCATCGTGGTGATTGTTTCCGCCTATACCGGCGTGATCACCTGGGCCGAATAAGAGAATGACCGACCAGGACACCAGCCAGCGCGCCCTCCACCTGCTCCAGACCGTCTTCGGCTACCCAGCCTTCCGCGGCCAGCAGGGGCAGATTGTCGAACATGTCGGCAATGGCGGCGATGCCCTGGTGCTGATGCCGACCGGCGGCGGCAAGTCGCTGTGCTACCAGATCCCGGCCATGCTGCGCGAAGGCGTGGGCGTGGTGGTGTCGCCGCTGATCGCGCTGATGCAGGACCAAGTCGACGCGCTGGCCGAAGTGGGCGTGCGCCGGCCTTCCTGAACTCCACGCAGACGTATGAGGAAGCGGCGCGCATCGAACGCCTGGTGCGCACCAACCAGATCGACCTGCTGTACGTGGCGCCGGAGCGCCTGCTGACGCAGCGCTGCTTCGACCTGCTGCAGGATTCGCAGATCGCGCTGTTCGCCATCGACGAGGCGCACTGCGTATCGCAATGGGGCCACGACTTCCGTCCCGAGTACATCAAGCTGTCGGTGCTCCACGAGCAATTCCCGAACGTGCCGCGCATCGCGCTGACCGCCACCGCCGACCAGCAGACGCGCGCCGAGATCATCCACCGCCTGGCGCTGAACGATGCCGCGCAGTTCGTCTCCTCGTTCGACCGCCCGAACATCCGCTACCAGATCGTTGANAAGACCAACGGCCGCAAGCAGCTGCTGGACTTCATCACCGCCGAGCATGCCGGCGACTGCGGCATCGTCTACTGCCTGTCGCGCAAGAAGGTNGAAGAGACGGCGGAATTCCTGAACGAGCACGGCGTGCGCGCCCTGGCCTACCACGCCGGCATGGAGCACACGGTGCGCGCCGACAACCAGGCGCGCTTCCTGCGCGAGGANAACATCGTGATGGTGGCGACCATCGCCTTCGGCATGGGCATCGACAAGCCGGACGTGCGCTTCGTCTGCCACCTCGACTTGCCGAAGTCGATCGAAGGCTACTACCAGGAGACCGGNCGCGCCGGCCGCGACGGCATGCCCGCCAGCGCCTGGATGTCCTACGGCCTGCAAGACGTGGTGCTGCAGCGGCGCATGATCGANGAATCGGAAGCCGACGAGAATTTCAAGCGCGTGCTGTCGACCAAGCTCGATTCCATGCTAGGCCTGTGCGAGACCCTGAGCTGCCGCCGCGTGCGCCTGCTGGAATACTTCGGCGAGCCGNCCACGCCTTGCGGCAATTGCGACACCTGCCTGATTCCGCCGGTGTCCTTCGATGGCACGGTGCCGGTGCAGAAGCTGCTGTCGGCCATCTACCGCTGCGACCAGCGCTTCGCCGCCGGCCACGTGATCGACGTGCTGCGCGGCGCCGAGTCGGAACGCATCCAGACCTGGCACCACGACAAGCTCTCCGTGTTCGGCATCGGCGCCGACCGCAGCGAGCAGGAATGGCGCGCCATCCTGCGCCAGGTCATCGCGCTGGGCCTGGTCACCGTCGACCACGAACAATTCAGCTCACTCAAATTGACCGACGCCGCGCGCCCGGTGCTGAAAGGCGGCCAGAAAGTGCAGCTGCGCCAGTACCAGAAGCCGGTCAAGCAGAAACGCAGCTCGGCGCCGAAGGGCTACGAAGAAACCAGCCTNGATGGCGACGAGCAGCGCATCTTCGACCGCCTGCGCTCGTGGCGCATGGGCGCGGCACGCGAGCATGGCGTGCCGGCCTATGTGATCTTCAACGACGCCACCCTGCGCGAGATTGCCAAGGTCCGCCCCGCCTCGCTGGACGAGATGCGCGGCATCTCCGGCGTGGGAGAAAAGAAGCTGGTTTCTTACGGCGACGAGATCGTCAGGCTGATCGCCGACCTGGCCTGATACGCGCAAATCCCAGCAAGCCCAGGCCGGCCAGCAGCATCACGCCCTGCGCCGGTTCCGGCACTGGCGATAGCAGGAAGGTCGCCCGCGCTTCCCATTCGCTGCCGGCCCTGGCAAGCACCTGGCCACTGGCATTGATGTCCCACGCGCTTTGCAAGAACCAGCCGGCGTATTGCTCCTCATTCCATACATGGTCCATCACATAGGGGTGGCCCTGGTGCCACAGCATGGCGCGCCGGTAATCGGCCATTTCGCCTACCGCGCTGCCCGCGTCGTTGATGCCGTAAGCATAGCCTGACCACAGGTCCTGGTGTTGCCATTGGCCGTCGCCCATGAGCAGCGTGAATGCATTGCCATTATCCTGGAAGCCGGCCAGCCGCCCTTCGCTGTTCAGCGCGCGCACCTCAAAGTCATACGCCAGTTGATATTCGCCGAAAACACCATCCTGCCAGCTCCTGGCGCCAAATTCGTCGCTACGGCCACCGATGACAAGGCCCAGGTCGTTGATCAGCCGCGGCCGGTAATCGTCGAACAGTTGCTGCGCGCTGCCGTCGCCCCACTGGATGAAGCCGATCGGACCGGAGCCGGCCTCCCCGGTGCTGTAGCCGACAATGTCGCCGCGGTTGTTAAGGCCTGCCGCATAGGCGTTCGATCCCGCGAAATGCAGCAGCTCCATCGCGCCGCCATTGCGCCATATGACCGGCTGCGACTGCGAAGAGCCCGGCACCGAGATATTGCCGATAATCGTCCCCTGGTTATTGAAACCGGTGAGGGTGAGCTCCCCGGCAACGCCTGCCAGGTGCACGAGCGAGCCGTCGGGATTCCAGATCATCGGCTTGCCGTCCTGGCCTATGCCCGCCACCTGCCCGGCGTCATTAAGGAACTTCGGCGCAAACTGGTCGTCGAACTTGAGTGCACGGTAGACAGGCGCTTGCTGTGCATACGCGGTACAGGCGAACAGCGCCAGCAATGATGACGACAGCAGGCGCGCCAGCACCCTTTTCTGCACCAGCCAGCGCGCTCCCAGCAGCAGCAGGCCGGCCAACAATAGCGTGACGACCTGCGGCTCGGGCACAGGCGACAGCAGGAAAGTTCCGGACCCGCCCAGTGAGCCGATGCCACTGGCGAGAATTGCACCGCTGTCGTTGATGTCCCATGCATTGAGCAGGGTCCAGCCCGAGTACTGGGCGTCATGCCACAAGTGGTCCAGGTCATAGGTCCGGTCCTGGTACCACAACATGGCATGTACGCTGAGCTCGGTCTCCCCGACAATACTGCCGGNATCGTTCATGGCGTGGGCGAAGCCGGACCACATGTCCTGGATGTCGCGCTGACCGTCCCTGTCAATCAGCGAGAACGCCTGGTAATTGTCGTGCCAGCCCGCCAGGCCGTCCTTCGTTGTTGAGCGCACGGATGAATAAATCGCTATATGGGGATGCGCCGAATGCACCGTCCTGCCAGCTCCTGATGCCATATTCACCGCCCACCTGCCCAAGGACGAGGCCATGGTCGTTGACCATCAGCGGTGCGTAGTTGTCGAACAGTTGCGGCGCGCTGCCGTCACCCCACTGGATGAAGCCGACTTGACCGGAGCCCGTGTCGGACGCGCCGACCATATGGCCGACAATGTCGCCGCGGTTGTTGATGCCTGCCGTAGAGCCGCCCAGTCCTTGCAGCGGCAAGCGCTCCACCGCACCACCATTGCGCCACATGACCGGCTGCTGCAAGTTGTAGCCCGGCAGCAAGGCATTGCCGACGATCGTGCCCTGGTTGTTAAATCCTGTGATGGTGAGCTGCTCACTGCGCCAGCCAGCTGCATGACCGAACCATCCGGATTCCAGATGACCGGCCTGCCATCCTGCCCGATGCCGGCGACCTGGCCCAGGTCATTCAGCATTTGCGGCGCGAACTGGCCGTCGAACTTCAACGCCTGATAAGTGGGCGCACCCTGCACGTAGGCGCTCCATGCCAGCAGCGCCAGCAAGGATAAGAGCAAACGAACGAACCTGGGCATGGCAATCTCCCGTTAATTAAACAGGAGCCAATGCTGCGCCAACGCGGCAGGCCACGCGCGCGCCAGCTCAAATCGTGCGCAAGGGCGCGATAGCATTGCGCGCTATAGCGCGTTGCAAGCTGCTGCGCTGGTGAGCTGGCGTAGCGACCGGGCGGTGCGCCGACTGCTGCGGTGAAACGGTGGGTGAAGTGGCTGAGGTCGGCATAGCCGCAGGCTTGCGCAACCTGCTGCAACGGCAGGCGTCCCGCACGCAGCAGGCCGCGCGCACGCTCGATACGGCGCGCGGCAATCCATGCCGAGGGCGGCATCCCGAAGCTGATGCGGAACATGCGGGCCAGGTGGAATTCGGACATGCAGGCAAGCTGCGCCAACATGCCAAGCGTGATGTTCTGGTCGAGATGGGCCTCGATGTATTCGTGCAGGCGGCGGCGCACCAGCGGCGCCAGCCCGCCGCGCAGCCGCAGGCCGGGCTTGGTCATCGATTGCGATTGCAGCAGTTCGCTCAAGGCTTCGTGCGTGATTTCATTGGCGCGCAGCAGCTGGTCAGCGTCGTCCCACGGCTGCTGCAGCAAGTCGCCGCATAGCTGCACCAGGCGCTGGTTCTCAAAATAGGTCTTGTCCTGCAAGGTCAGTTCGCGCGGTTCGCGGTCCAGCTCCGCCACGGCGCGCTGCGTGAAGTGCTCCGGCATGAAATACACGTGCAGCATGCGCAACTGGCCGCGCACCACCCACTCCGACTCATGCCAGTCCGGCAGGGAGCACAGGCGCTGCGGCGCGCCATACTGCCCCGGCAAGCCTTCGCGTTCGACTTCATAGCCGCCGCCCAGGTAGCAGGACAAGGTGTGGTGGCCCGGCTGGCGATACTCGGTGAACGCCTCCGGCGTGCTGCGATGCCAGACGGCAGCGGCCAGCCCGTCCCCCAGCCACGCAAAGCGCTCCAGCGTCGCATCGGTGCCGGACATGGTGCGGAACACGGCGTGCGACATCGCATCGCCCGGCTGGCCTGCCAGCGCCGCGCGCGCCGCTGCTCCCACGCGCTTGCGCGGAACGGCGTCCTCAAGTTGTCCAGTCAGTGGCTTCACGCCGAAAAGTCTAGCACGGCCATTTTCGCCCTGCCGGCACCCGCCACGGATTTGCGCAAGATCAGACAAGTGTCGGTGAAATTTACAGTGCAGTCAGGGTCAGATACCAGGTATCCATAAGAATCAGTAACTTGCGGGTGAGGGGCATACAATTTGCTTATTGCCGTGGACGCAATATTGTCAATAATGCTCCCAATTTGAAAGGAAGTGTCGATGAAAAAGCTCGCTTGCCTTGCAGCCTTGGCGCTCTCGTTCTCCGCAGCACAGGCAGCCCCGATCCAGCTTGACCTGACCAGTGGCACCGACGCGAATAATAATGGCTCGGTGGTGTTCGACACCTATACGGAAGACGGTTTCCGTATCCGCATGATGCCCCTCGGTGCCCACTACGATCGCAATTTTGTCGGTGATATCGGCATCCACAATGGCTTCTCGAATCCTGCCGACGTTAGCTGGGTACTTGATTTCTTTGGTGCCAGCTTCAGCCTGCTCAATATCAATATCGCTGCCTACACCGATGGCGCGACTTCCCTCACGCTGACCGGTTCCAACGGCGCTACGCAAACCTTGTCGGGAACCGGCTTGNTCGCCATCGCCGGCATGGGCGACGTGACTTCCGTGGTTTTCAATATCGACCAGGACGCCGGCACGCAAGGCGTTGGCCTGACCGAGATCAACGTCGACACCACGCCTGCGCAGCAAGTGCCGGTGCCGGGCACGCTGGCGTTGCTCGGCCTTGGCTTGTCGGCATTGGGCATTTCGCGCCGCAAGCGCGCGGCGAAATAAGAAATACAGCAAGTTCAGACAACTGCCAGTGTGCTGCAGGCGGCACACTGGCAGGACCATGAATACTGCCCTCTACCTCACCACGGTGCTCATCTGGGGCACCACCTGGATCGCGATCAAATTCCAACTCGGCGTCGTAGCAGCGCCGGTGTCGATCGCGTATCGCTTCTGGATTGCGGCGCTGGTGCTGATGCTGATCCTGCTGGTGCGCAGGCAGCAAATCCTGCCNCCGCGTTCCGCCTGGCGCTACNTGCTNGCGCAGGGGCTTGCGCTGTTCTGCTGTAATTTTCTGTGCTTCTACTACGCCACGATGTGGGTGCCGAGCGGACTGGTGGCCGTGGTGTTTTCGACCGCGCCGATCTGGAATGCGATCAATGGCCGNCTCTTCATGAACCGGCCGATCCGGCCGCAAGTACTGGGTGGTGCGGTACTGGGACTTGCGGGCATCGTGATGTTGTTCCTGCCTTCGATGCAGGGGCACTGGAACGACAGCGGCATGCTGGCCGGCCTGGGACTGGCCCTGCTTGGCACGCTATGCTTCTCGACCGGCAACCTGCTCTCCAGCCGCATGCAGGCACTGGGCATGCAGCCGTGGCTGACCAATACCTGGGCCATGTTGTGCGGAGCCACCATCCTGACGCTTGGCGCGCTGGCCCTCGGCATGCCGTTCAACTTCGACCCAAGCCCGCGCTACGTCGGTGCGCTGCTCTACCTGGCCGTGCCGGGATCGGTGGTGGCCTTCACGGCTTATCTGCTGCTGGTGGGGCGGATCGGGCCGGACCGCGCGGCTTATTGCACCGTGCTGTTCCCGGTGGTGGCGTTGACCGTGTCCACCTTCTTTGAAGGGTATCAGTGGAGCAGCATGGCGCTGGCCGGGCTGCTGTTGGTGGTCGGGGGGAATTTGCTGGCCTTCATGCCGGCGCGTGCCAAAGCACAGGCGCCGGCGGCAGCCTGATTTACTTCTTGGTGAACACCAGGTCCCAAACGCCGTGGCCCAGTTTCAGGCCACGGTTTTCGAACTTGGTCAGCGGGCGGTACGCCGGCTGCGGCGCGTAGCCTTCGGCGGTGTTCTGCANCGCCGGTTCGGCGCTCAGTACTTCCAGCATCTGCACCGCGTAATCTTCCCAGTCGGTGGCCAGGTGGATATANCCGCCCGGCGCCAGGTGCTCGCACAGGGTTTTCACGAATGGGGCCTGGATCAGGCGGCGCTTGTTGTGGCGCGCCTTGTGCCATGGGTCCGGGAAGTAGATGTGCACGCCCGCCAGCGAGCCGGCCGGGATCATGTCGCGCAGCACTTCCACCGCATCGTGCTGGATCACGCGCAGGTTGGCCAGGCCTTCTTCGCCGATCAGCTTGAGCAGGCTGCCCACGCCAGGGGTATGCACTTCCACGCCGATGAAGTCCTTCTCCGGCATCAGCTTGGCAATGTGGGCGGTCGTGCCGCCCATGCCGAAACCGATTTCCAGGATCACTGGCGCCTTGCGGCCAAAGGTCTTTTCGAAGTCCAGCGCTTCCTTCTTGTGCTCGACCATGAATTGCGGGCCGAGATCGCTCAGCGCACGCTCCTGCGCCGTGGACAGGCGTCCCGCGCGCGTGACGAAGCTGCGGATGCGGTGTTCGGTCGGGTCATAGAGCATTTTGCCCTTTGGCGTGGATTCGGAAGACATGGCTAAACGTGCAAGGAAAAGGGGCGATTATACCATTCCGGTTTTCCGCGCCGGCCTGCGATAATAGCGGGTCTTGTCCCTTAGGAAGCCCACTGNAATGGCCCTCGCACTGAATATCCTGATCATCGTCCTGGCACTGGTAACGCTGTATTTCCTGCTGAAAGGCGGCCCGAAAGCCGCGCCTGCGCCAGTCGGCAAGCCGGCGGGTGGCTCCTACACCCCGCTGCCGCAGGGCGAGCCGGTGCACCATTGGAGCGACGAAGGCCGCTACCAGCTCGAAGTGCTGGGCGAGTCGCGCTATTCCGACACCATCCGCGCCCTGGCCGGCGAGCATGGCGAGGCCGCGGCTGACACCCATCACAAGGCGCTGCTGCTGGCGGACGATAACAATCCCTATGAGGACAAAGCGGTCGCCGTCTTCCTCAACAACGAGATGGTCGGCTACCTGGCGCCGAAGGATGCCGTGGCCTTCCGCACCATGCTTGCGCGCCAGGAAATCACCGGCCAGCTCACTTCCACCGACGCCGTTATCCGCGGCGGCCAGATGTACGAAGGCAAACGCCTGGCCTACACCGTGCTGCTTGACGTGAATGTTGCGTAAATATCACTTAGTAACTTACCAAACCCCGCGCACGATTGAACGCNGGGCNGGTTTGTGACATCATCGNCGGCTTGTTGTTTTGATAATCAATAAGGGAGCCGTCATGAAGACAAAATACGCCTTGCTGTTACCCGCCCTGCTGCTCGCAGCCTGCGCCAAAAAGGCGCCTGCCCCGGCACCCACCTCTGAAGCGACTCCAGCGCCAGCCGCTGCGCCAGCCGCACCAGCTCCAGCCCCTGCGGCGGCACCTGCGGCACCTGCCGCCAGCACCGCGGCCACCGGCAATGCCCCTCTGGCAACTCCGCAGATGGACATGGAGAACATGAGCACCGAGCAGAAGGAAATGGCCAAGCGCCAGGCCAAGCTCGATTACTCCAATATGGAAGACGGCTANATCAANGACNCCAGCGCNCAGTGGGCCAGCACCGCCAGCGCCACCTCCGAATACGGCGGCAGCAGCTACGAGCCGGCCAACGCGACCGGCAAAGTCGACGGCAAGAATTTTGCAACCAAGGGCAGCGATGTCGGTTTCGATTCGCTCGAAGTCGGCTTCCAGAATCCCGTCAACGCAACCCAGCTGCGTGTCGCAATCAGCGATGGCTATGGCCTGGAAGGCATCACCAAGGTTGAGCTGCANGACACCGATGGCAAATGGAATACGGTCTGGAGCGGCATCAACACTGTGAAGGTCGACCGCCGCGGCGCCCGCACCTGGTTCGTGCAGCCAATCGAAAAGACTACNTACAAAGCCAAGGCNGCCCGCATCACCAAATCCAACAACCTGAGTACCGACCGTCTCTATGTGGACGCCGTACAACTGGTAGGTTCCTGACCGGGCGCCCTGCCTTTCCCGACAGGCGTATCATGGTTGCTGCTGCTTGCAGGAGGCAATCATGGAACGCGAACGGGCAAAGGCAGGGGATGCGGTGCGGCCNATCGGCTGGCGCCATAAGATGCTGGTGATTCGTACCACGCCGGGCCGCTCGGGCCGGAACGATGACGAGGATGTGCTGTGCCGCTGGCACGATGCCGACGGCGAGCACCAGCAAACATTCAAATCAGGACAGCTTGAAATCCTGAACTCAGCCGCGCAAGCNCGCAACCCGCGCGGCCGNACGCTTATTTGAGCAGGCCGAAGACTTTGGAAATCGCCTTGCTGCCGTAGGAAATCGGATTCTCGCGGATCTTCTTCTCTTCTTCCCCGATCATCAGGAACAGGCCATCCAGCGCGCGCTGGGTGACGTAGCTTTCCACCGTCGCCTGTTCTTCGGTGGCCAGGCCGAACTTGGTCGCTTGCGCCATGGCGCTGTTGAACTGGCCGGACAGCTTGGAGCGATCNGTCACGCCTTTCACGATCGGCTTGAATTTCACCGCCAGCGGCGCTGCGGTCTTNTCCTTGAAGAAATCGGTGACCGANGTTTCGCCGCCGGTCANGATGGCCTTCGCGTCGCTCAGCGTCATCGACTTCACGGCATTGATCAGCAAGGGCTTCGCCAGCGGNACTGCTTGCTCGGCAGCGCGGTTCATCGCAGTTTCCAGTTCGTCCAGCTGTTCNCCGCGGCCGGTCATTTCCAGGATNGGGCGGGCTTTCTCCAGCACGCGGGGCANCTTGATGCGCACNGCATCGTTGTTCATGAAACCGCCTTCAACGCCCAGCTTGCCCACGGCGGCCACCGANCCGGCTTCCAGCGCGGCTTTCAGGCCGCCGCCGGCTTCCTTCTCGGTCAACGCGTCCAATGGATTTGCAAAAGCGCTGGCGGCGAGCGCCAGGCCGGCCAGCAGGGTGGATAGTTGTTTTGTGATGCTCATGGCGCACCTCCTTGGTTACAAAGTCTCAACCCTACCATAAGGAGTACGCTTCCAGGCAACACTCGCCACNGCNGCCANCACGCAGGCCATGCCNGCCAGTTGCGGCGGCGTGATGGCTTCGTGCAAGAAGGTATTGGCGAGCAGCGTGGCGGAGATTGGCGACAAGGCCGTGAACANGGCGGCCTCCGTCCCGCTCACGCGCGCCGCGCCGGCGTACCACAGCACGAAGCCAAGCACCGTCGGCACCAGNGCGTAATACAGCACCGCCTGCAGCGCACTGNCGTCNACGGCGATCTGCCACGGCCGCTCCATGGCCAGCGATGCAGCGCCTGCCAGCAGCAGGCCGAGGGCGCACATCAGCGTCGACAGCGGCAGCGCTTCTATCGGCGTGCGCAGCCGCTTGTTCAGCAGGATGAAGAAAGCCTCGCAAGCCACTGCCGCCAGNACCAGCGCCATGCCAAACAACCGCCCGGNTCCCATAGCGCCATCCGCCCCGGCGACCGGCCAATTCACTCCGCTCGCGATCAAGACTCCGAGTGCCGCCAAGGCGACCGCCCCCAATAGCCTCAGCGTCGGCCGCTCGCCAAGCCCCACCACCGCGAATGCCGCACACACGATCGGCAGCGTGCCGACCAATACGCCAGCGGTAGCCGCGCTGGTGAACGACATGCCCGAGATCAGCAGCACCGTATAGCCAACGCTTCCCGCGCCTGCCTGCAGCACTAGCAGCGTTGCATCGTGGCGGCCGATTCGCGGCCAGCGCGCCCGCAACAGCCAGCACATGACCAGGAACACCGGCAACGCCACCATGAAGCGCAATGCCGTCGCAGTGAACGGTGGCAGTCCCGCTGCAATCACCTTGCTGGCTACCACCGTGCTGCCGACTGTCACCATCGCCAGCGCGCAATACAGATATCCCACCATTTGCAGCCTCCATGAACGAAAGCTGCATGTTAATTGCGCAGTGCCGGTCAGGTCTTGAATGAAATTGCAAAGGCGCCGGGTGAGACGCCGTATTTGCGAGTGAAGACACGGGTCATGTGGCTCTGGTCCGCGAACCCGCTGGCAGCAGCGGCATCGGCCAATGCCATGCCGCCGGCAATCAGGCGGCGTGCCAGCAGGATGCGGCGATGCAAGAGAAAGGCATGGGGCGTAAAGCCGGTATTGCGCGAAAAAGACCGCACCAGCTGGAAGCGGCTCAAGCTGCAAGCATCAGCCAAATCGGCGAGCGACCAGTCAGCCAATGGGTCGTCCTCCATCATCGACTGGGCGACCGCAGTGGGTGCGGCAGCACGCGTGGCGGCCACGCGGCGACGGAGCAAGGTCTGCGCCATCAGGTCGAGCAGGTGGTGTTCGGCCGCCAGGCGGGCGCCCGGCAATGCCGAGGTGGCGGCGGTATAGGCGCGCGCAAAAATCGCCGCCAGGCCCGCATCCTGCAGTACCGGCGCCTTGAACTCAAGCGATGCTCCGTCAACGCCGGTATCCGCATCGCGCAGCAGTTCCGAGGCAAAGCCAGGCTCCAGATACAGCATTTTCCAGCTACGCCCACCGTCGCCAAGCGGCGCACCGTCGTGGACTTCGTTCGGATTCACGGTGATCACATCGCCCGCGCAAGCCTCCACCATGCCGCAGCCGCTGAAGGACTTCGATGCGCCGTGCGTGAGCAGGCCGATGCCGAATTGTTCGTGGGTATGCCGGGAAAAGGATTGGCTGCTATGCGCTTCCACCGCCTGGATGCGTGTGTCGCCGCACGGTAGCACCTGGAAGTTCGCTTTGGCCATTGTGAAGGGGTTGTGAACCAAATGTAGCTTGCTTCTAAAGCATCTACCTTAGCAGAAGTCTGGACGGTTATCCTTCAGCCATGCCCTGACCTGCTCCATGAGCAATCGTGCCTGCCTTTGACATTCCTCCACCACACTCGGTGGAATAGGGTCACCCTCATAATCATTGATGTTGCGCTGCTTGCGCAGCTTATCAAGGATGACTACGGTTCTGGCATCGAGAGCGACCGTCAAGCCCAGGGTCTGGATGGCAGTTTGGTGATGGCCTGGCTTGCTGGTGGAAGTACGATAGCCGTTTGCCCACAATGCCGCCATCGAACACTGCATGACGCACTTATAAGCCATATCAAAGCGATTCTCATCGCTGATTCCCGCGACGCCCGAGTCCTGCAGATTTCGCTCCGCGGCTGCAAGAAGACGTTGAATGTCTTCACGCTGTGCGCTGAACTCCATCAGGCTCTGTATAGCCAACAAGTTTTGCAAAGTCATTTGCATCACCAATCAGGAAGAGCTTGGGCTGTTCAACCACTTCGCGCGCCCACGTGTTATTGGAAGCCAGCTTGGCACAAAAGTCGCCGCGTCGGTAGACCGCCGGATTAATTTCACGACGTATCGCACTCTGCGCTGGATGGAAGACTTCAACTACTTCGCCGAAACTGACGTCGCCGATTACCAGCACATCCACATCCGAATGAAGCGACTCTTCTCCACGCGCCACTGAGCCGAACACCAACGCGCATTGAATGCGTTCAGCCAGCGGTTGCAGGGATTCTGCTAGCAAAGGCGCTAATCCCAAGGTCTTCCGCAACAAGCCAGCCAATTCATCGAACACCGGGCAATCGCGATTGGCACGATAGTGAATTTGATTACCGACATGTTGCCTCGACAAAATGCCGGCATCCGCCAACTTGATCAATTCACGATTAATACTTCCCGGTAGCGCATCGAGCTGGCGCGCTAATTCCCTCACGTGCCAGGCAGTATCCGGCCGCAGGAGAAGGGCCGACAAGACACGCGCGCGGAAAGGGCCGAGTAAGAAATTTGCGAGCATGCACAGAATGTATCACGAAAGGATACGATTGTCTCCATTTGAGAGACGAAGCATTCGCCCACCATCGAAATTTTGATGGAGCGGGTGAAGGGAATCGAACCCTCGTATGAAGCTTGGGAAGCTGCCGTTCTACCATTGAACTACACCCGCGTGCATCGCATTCTAAGCGGCTTCCCACTAGTTGACAAGATCGCAAACCGAAAGGATGGCATCGAAAATCATTGGCCTCAACGAGCGCATAGAAAAGCTCAATCCCGCTGGCGGGCCCCGCATGTTATGGTATCCCCCTCTCGAAATTCCTGACAGGTTACCAACCACTCGACAGAGGAGGAGGTAAGAATGCTATCGGAATTAGATATTGAGGATCGCCGCGCGCTGGACGCTTTGGCCGGCGTAGTGGATGAGGGCCTCGACCTCGCCGAGCAATGCGGATGGCGCTATGCCCTCGCCTATCTCATCAGCGAACGCGTTCCGCCAAATGTCATCCAGCGATTGCTTTCGGGCGGCGGGCGCGTCCGGCACAAGCGAAGCCAGAACGAGCCAGGGACAGTTTTCCACGACCACAGTTTTGGCTGGACGGGGCGGAACCGCGATGAAATGCTGCGATTGTTCGAGGCGCTCCGGCAGCGCAGGGCTGCTGAGTCGAGCGGGGCGAA
>JGI25160J50197_1000902_pt1 | contig 15635 bp, 14 predicted proteins | sample AraplaMF_Cvi_mMS_FD_50197 | JGI IMG/M metagenome (IMG submission 50197)
ATCGTCGCGATCACCCCGATGAGGAGCGCGCTGCCGAGCGCCGGCGAAATGAATTGCCATGCGGAGATGCCGGCGGCGCGCGCAACCACGAGCTCGAGGCGGCGGGAAAGGGCGAGATAGCAGGTCATGGCGCCGATCAGCATGCAGAACGGCGTCAGCTTCTCCAGCAACTGCGGCACCCGGAACAGCGAGGTCTCGGCCACCATCAGCGCCGAGGCGGACGCCAGCCCCGAGGTCTTGCGCACCATCTCGATGTAGTCGACCAGCACGAGCAGCAGGAAGATGCCCAGGAACACGCCGAGCGCCGCGACCACGAAGCGGCCGGCGAAATAGCGTCCGAGTGTGTTGGTGAGCATGCTCATGCGGTGGCCGGCCGTCCGAACAGCCGCGCGATGCGTGCATTCGACCTGTTGATGGCTTCCATGAGGCGAGGGGGCGGCTCGACCACGACGCCGCCGATGATCATCCACAGCCCGACGCCGATCGCGCCAAAGACCATCGCGTATTGGACCAGGACCGGGCCCGGTGACTTCACCGCCATCACCGAGCAGGCGAAGCCGGCCATGCGCAGGCCGAACACCGCGACGACCGAACCGCCGATCGAGAAATTGCGGCTCTGGCGGGTGGTGCGGGGCGCACCGAGGAAGGCGAAGGTCAGCACGGCGAAGGCGAAGGGATAGATCGGCGCGAGCAGGCTGTCATGCAGTGCCGAGCGGAACTGGCCGGGAATCTGCTTGTAGACGGGATCGTTGTCGGACGGCGAGAGCAGCTCCCAGAGATAGCGCTCGCGGATGCCGAGGGTGACGTCGCGGCCCTGGTTGGAGAATTTCGACATGTCGAAGCCGTAGCGGCCGAAGGCCACCAGCGCGGGATCGCGCTTGCCCGCCTCGAAGCGCTGCAGATTGCCGGTCTCCAGCACCAGGAACGAGCCGGTCTCGTTCTTCACGACCTCGCCGTGCTCGGCGACGATCGAGACGCGCTCGTTCGGATCGCGGCGGTCGTCGATGAAGATGCCGGCAAGGATGCCGCCGGGCTGACGTTCGCGAATCCGGATCGTGAGATTCTGGTCGAGCTGGGCGAAGCGGCCGGGTTGCAGGATGTTGGTGAGCACGTCAGCGGTGATCTCGGCATCCCACTGCTTGATCCGCCGCATGCCGTCGGGGGCGAGATAGGCCGCGATGAAGGCCACCAGCAGCGCCACCACGCAGGTGGCGTAGAAGAACGGAAGGAACAGCCGGATCGGCGACAGGCCGGCGGCATTCATCACGATGATCTCGGAATCGGTCGCGAGCTTGTTCAGCGTGTGCGAGATCGCGATCATCAGCGCGATCGGCGAGATGATCAGGACGAGCGCCGGCACGACGAGGCTGGTGATGCCGAGGAAGGTGAGGATGGTCTGACCCTGGCTCGTCATCAGGTCGATGCCGCGCAACGCCTGCGTAATCCAGATCACGCCGGTGAGGCTGACCAGGATCAGCGCAAACGACGCCAGCGTCGTGCGGAAGATATACCTATCGATCGACCCCATGCGCTACCGCACGAATCCCACCAAGTCCCCAATGTCGGCCGAAATTCCGCTGCCCAACCAATCCCCGATCAGGGGATCCCCAAGGTTGGCCAGCGCCTCTTCCGCCAGCTCACTCTCTCACTACCATCCCTTTGATCCGTCAACAAAATGGCTGCCCCGTGGCACCCTCATTATATGGTTAATATTTCCCTCGTTGTGACCTTGCGGCCACGGGGGGTGCTTGGCATCTGCCGGGGCGCTGGCCCATAGTGCGGAAGGCTCAATGAATCGCCGTTCAGGTCGGGNCTCTGCCAGCGACCCTGAACCGCAAAAAGACCAAGAGTTTTGAAGGAGTTACCCATGTCNGATGCCATCAAGGTCGGCTTTGTCCCATTGTCTGCTGCCGCCCGTGGCATCCTGGTCGTGTTCTGCGACGACAGTCTGAAGGTCGGTCCGGCGACGGCCAAGGCGCTGGGCGGCGCTGTCGAACTCGTGAAGCGCGCGGCCGCCGCCGCCGCCTTCAAGGGCAAGACCGGCGCTGCGCTCGACATCCTGGCGCCGGAAGGGGTGAAGGCCAACCGTCTGCTCGTGATCGGCGCCGGCAAGGCGGCCGGGCTGAAGGCGAACGATTTACTCAAATTCGGCGGCGTGGCGGCGGGCAAGCTTGCCGCCGGCGCGGCCGCAATGACCGTCATGGCGGAACTGCCCAGCGGTGCGATGACGAGCGAGCAGGCGGTTGCGATCGCCTCGGGCCTGCGCCTGCGCGCCTANAAATTCGACCGCTACAAGACCAGGAAGAAGGACGGCGAGGAGGGCGGCCTGCGCGCCGACATCGCGCTTGCGGTCGGTGATCCCGCCGCCGCGAAGAAGGCGTTTGCCGCGGCCGGCCACGTCGTCGATGGCGTGATCATCGCGCGCGACCTCGTCAACGAGCCGCCGAACGTGCTGTTCCCCGAGGAATTCGCCCGCCGCGCCAGTCAGCTCCGCAAGCTCGGCGTCAAGGTCGAGGTGCTCGACGTCAAGGCGATGCAGAAGCTCGGCATGGGCGCGCTGCTCGGCGTCGGGCAGGGCTCGTCGCGGCCGAGCCGCACCGTGATCATGCGCTGGGACGGCGGCAAGAAGGGGGAGGCGCCGGTGAGCTTCATCGGCAAGGGCGTCTGCTTCGACACCGGCGGCATNTCGATCAAGCCGGCCGGCAGCATGGAGGANATGAAGGGCGACATGGGGGGCGCGGCCTGCGTCGTCGGCCTGATGCACGCGCTTGCGGCGCGTAAAGCGCGGGCCAACGTGGTCGGNGCCATCGGTCTCGTCGAGAACATGCCCGACGGCAATGCGCAGCGGCCGGGCGACATCGTCACCTCGATGTCGGGCCAGACCATCGAGATCATCAACACCGACGCGGAGGGCCGCCTCGTTCTGGCCGACGTGCTCTGGTACGTCGCCAAGAAGGTGAAGCCGAAATTCATGGTGGATCTGGCGACGCTGACCGGTGCGATCGTGGTTGCGCTCGGCACCGAGCATGCCGGCATGTTCTCCAACAATGACGAGCTTGCCTCACGCCTGCTGACGGCCGGCATCGAGACCGGGGACAAGGTCTGGCGCATGCCGCTCGGTCCCGAATACGACAAGCTGATCGATTCCCAGTTCGCCGACATGAAGAACACCGGCGGNCGCCATGGCGGCTCGATCACGGCGGCGCAGTTCCTGCAGCGTTTCGTCGACGGCACGCCCTGGGCCCATCTCGACATCGCCGGCACCGCCATGGGCGCGCCGAAGACCGACATCAACCAGAGCTGGGCAAGCGGCTATGGCGTCCGCCTGCTCGATCGGCTGGTCGCCGACCATTACGAGCGCAAATGACCCGAGATGACTGAAGTCCTGTTCTATCATCTGCAAAACATGACGGTGGAGAACGTGTTGCCGCCGCTTCTCGAGAAATCGCTCGAGCGCGGCTGGCGCGTCGTGGTGCAGTCCACCTCGGAAGAACGCGCCGACGCGCTCGACGCGCATTTGTGGACCTATCGCGACGATTCCTTCCTGCCTCACGCGACATGGCGCGTGAACGATGTCGCCGATCAGCCGATCGTGCTGGCGATCGAGGAGGGCAATCCCAACGGCGCCCATGTCCGATTCCTGGTCGACAATGCCGCCCTGCCGCAGGACGCGCAGGGCTATGCGCGCATGGTGCTGCTGTTCAACGGCGACGATCCGGATGCCCTCGCACTCGCCCGCAGCGCCTGGACGGATTGCAAGGAGCGGGGATTTGATGTCACTTATTGGCAGGCCGACGAGCGGGGCCGATGGCAGCGTCGGAATTAGCGGTCGTTCGCAATTAATGATAATTTGCACTTTTCGGGCGATGCTGGCTTTTGTCACCTTCGTGCCGCAAAGTGATGTTGGGACAATCGCTTAGGGCTGATCCTTCACGCGGGGAATTTGGTTTATCGTGCGACATCAAAAGCTTCCCAAGTCGCTCATCATTGCGTTGGCTGCCGTCGGGCCTCTGGTTGCGGGCTGCTCCGGCGGGACCGACCTGCTCGCGTCCGCCAAGGACGCACAATGGTTCAACACGCCCAGCCGGCTGTTCATCAAGAACATTTCGATCGAGTCGCCGCCGCTGACCCCCGACAAGCCGGTCGGAGCTGAGGATCTCGTCAGCGCCGACGGCGGCTGTCCCGGCATGGCGCCGCCTCCGGGACCTGCCGATGCCAATGCGTCGACGACGGCGCCCGTCTCCTATGGTGGCACGGTCGCGCTCGGCCACACCGAATGCGACGTGGTGCGCGGCATCGGTGCGCCCTCGAACGTCAATCTCTCCAACGACGCCGCCGGCCGTCGCGTTGCCGTCGTCACCTGGTCCACGGGACCGCGCGCCGGCATCTACACTTTCACGGCGGGTCGCCTGTCGTCGATCGAGGGCAATCCAGATCCGCAGCCGGTGCCGAAGGCGGCGAAACCGAGGGCGAAGAAGAAATCGGCGTAGGACGGTCGGTCAGACGGATTTTATGCCCTTGATAGCCGTCGCCCATGCGTGGAACGTAATCTTGCCGGCGGCGCTTGCGGGAAGCCTGTCCTGCAGACGGCGTTTCAGCTCCGCGATCTCTGCCTCCGACAGTTTTGCGAAGAGGCCGCTTGGACTGCTCACCACCATGGACAGCCAATAGTCGTCGAAATTATCGAAGGTTCGCTCGACGACAAGCTCGCGCGTCTCGACGTTGCGCAGTCCGAACTCCGCCCAGAGTGCCTTGAGCGCTGCAAAGCGCGAGATTTCCGCACTAGGCGGCCGCGGCGGCTGTTTGCCCATGGCGTCCAATTCCTCCCATAGGGCTTGAGCCGGCGTGCCGCCGCCAAGCACATCCCATGTGTAAGACGCGATGATGCCGCCGGGCTTGGTGACCCGGACCAATTCGGCAACACCCTTTTTGGGATCGGGCACGAAGAACAGCACCAGGGCCATGACGGCGGCGTCGAACTTGGCCGGCTCGTAGGGGAGTGCAAGCGCGTCGCCAATCGAAAGCTCCACCTGCTTGGCGGAGAGCTTTTGGCGCGCCGCCGCGATTTGCGCGTCGGAGGGGTCGATCGCGCTCACATGCGAGGGCGCGGATCTGGCGAGGATCAGTTCGGTGAATGCGCCATTTCCGCAGCCGACATCGGCCCATGACAAGCCCGGGTCTACAGCCAGCCAATCCAGGAAGAGGGCTCCGGCCGATCGGCTCCAGGGCGCCATGAAACGCTCATACGCCGCGCCGTCGGTGAATTTGATCGGTTCGGGTGACGACATCCGGGATTCTCCTCCGTACGAATTTTCAAAACATGCTTCGGCGGAAAAGCCGGTCGTCTTTTGGTAACATGGAGCGGTGCGTTTCGCGACGCGCTGGGTGAGTTCTTGGGCCCGGATCATCAAAGTGTGAAGCACCGTCTGCATCCGNCGTATGNTGCGGNNAGGCCGCTAACATCGATCGCATNNTGGTGATCAATGGGAGGGCCGCCGAAAGCATCAACTGCGAGGTCCCGCCCTTGCTGCTGGTCCGCTTTGCGAGGGCCCAGATTTTCAATGGCGCCTGATAAACCGGGGCGTTTTGATTATCCTGCCGCCTCGTCGAACTGAGTGCTCGCCTCCAGCCACTGCTCCTCAGCACGCGCCAGCGCGTCTGCTGCGTTCGCGCGGGCCTTTGATAGTTGTGCGGCCTGCTTGGGATCGCGCGAAAAGATGTCGGGCAGCGACAGGGCGGTGTCGATCTTGGCGATGATGTCGCTGACGCGCGCGATCTCGGCTTCGGCTTCGGAGATGCGCTTCTTCAGCGAGCCGCGATTGTCNGATCTCGGGCGCTGTGGCTTTTCACTGGCCGTGCTGCGCTCGCGCGGGGCGGGCTCGCCGTTGCGCGTGGACAGCACCAAGCGGCGGTACTCGTCGAGNTCGCCGTCGTAGTTCGTGACGGTGCGGTCGGCGACGATCCAGAGCTGGTCGGCGCAGGCCTCGATCAGATAGCGGTCGTGCGAGACCATGATGACGGCGCCGGGGAATTCGTTGATGGCTTCGGCCAAAGCGGCACGGCTGTCGATGTCGAGATGGTTGGTCGGCTCGTCCAGGATGATCATGTTGGGGCCGAAGAAGGTCGCAAGACCCAGCAGCAGCCGCGCCTTCTCGCCGCCGGACAATTTGCCGACCTTGGTGTCGGCCGCCTTGCCCGAAAAACCGATCGCGCCGGCGCGGGCGCGGACCTTGGCCTCGGGCGCATCGCCGCCCATCAGCTTGCGAACGTGGTCGTAGGCTGAGCCGTCTTCGTTCAGCTCGTCGAGCTGATGCTGGGCGAAATACGCGATCGACAGCTTGTCCGCGCGCGTCACCTTGCCGGAGAACGGCGCAAGGCGGCCTGCGAGCAGTTTGACGAGTGTCGATTTGCCGTTGCCGTTGGAGCCGAGCAGGGCGATGCGGTCGTCATTGTCGATGCGCAAGGTGACACGGCCGAGCACGGGCGTTGCCGGATCGTAACCGACGGATGCGTTGTCCACCGCGATGATCGGCGGCGACAGGAGTTTCTCCGGCGCGGGAAAACTGATCTCGCGCACGTCCTGGGTGACCAGCGCCGTGATCGGCTTCAGCCGCTCCAGCATCTTGACGCGAGACTGCGCCTGGCGGGCCTTGGAAGCCTTGGCCTTGAAGCGGTCGACGAAGGCCTGCAGCCGCGCGCGCTCGGCCTCCTGGCGCTTGACCGCCTTGGCATCGAGCATCTCGCGCATGGCGCGCTGCTCCTCGAAGGAGGAGTAGGTGCCCTTGTAGAGCGTGAGCTTGCCGCGCTCCAGATGCAGGATCTGGTCGACCGAGCTTTCGAGCAGATCGCGGTCATGGCTGATCACGATCACCGTGCGCGGATAATGCGCGAGATGATCCTCCAGCCACAGCGTGCCCTCGAGGTCGAGATAGTTGGTGGGCTCGTCGAGCAGCAACAGGTCGGGGGCGGCAAACAGCGTGGCGGCGAGCGCGACGCGCATGCGCCAGCCGCCGGAGAATTCGGCGCAGGGGCGGAGCTGGTCGGCGGCGGAGAAGCCGAGGCCGGAGAGGATCGCAGCGGCGCGGCTCGGGGCGGAATGCGCGTCGATGTCGACCAGCCGGGTCTGGATCTCGGCGATGCGGTGCGGGTCGGTCGCGCTCTCGGCTTCAGTAAGCAGAGCGTCGCGTTCGAGGTCGGCCTTGAGCACGACGGAGATCAGGCTTTCGGGCCCGTTCGGGGCTTCCTGGGCGAGGCTGCCGACGCGCCAGCGCGGCGGCAGGCTCACCGAGCCGTGCTCGGCCGCGAGCTCGCCGCGGATCACTTTGAACAGCGTCGACTTGCCGGTGCCGTTGCGCCCGACCAGACCGACGCGCGATCCCGGCGTGATCTGTACGGAACTCTGGTCAATCAGAAGGCGTCCGGCGAGGCGGATGGAGAGGTCGGTGATCCCAAGCATTCGGCCTTGTCACCGCAAGGCGCGGCGAACGCAACCCGTTTTTCGCACCCGCTCAATGCTGGTCGCGGTCGCGCTGCCTCAGCTCGTTCATGAGCTGCTCGAGGTGGGTCGGGAGCTGGGCTTCGGGACGCAGGCGCTGCTGGAGCCGTTCGCCTACGGCGTCGCGAATCGAGCGACTGGTGCGCCGGTCGATCTGATCGCTGTCATTGGCAAAAGCGCCGGCCATAGCGTTTGTTCCCTGTGTTCATAGTCAGGACACGGTACCAAGTCCTTGCCCCCCAAAATGGTTTCGCCGCTTTCGGGCAATGCCGGCATTCTCGTCAAAATTGCATGATTCTCGGCTTGTTCGCCCAAAATGCGAAGCCCCGGCGGGGGGGTCGCCGGGGCTTCTCTTGGAAGGTATCTGTAGGGGGCGCAGATACCTGTCGGTTTTTGGGAAGGTGCTGTCGGGCTCAGTAGCAGCGGTTGATCATCCGCCAGCGGGGTCCCCAGGGGGTCGGGACCAGCCGGCGCACATAGCAGCCGCCATAACCGTAGGAGACGGGGGCATAGAAGCGCGGTCCGCCCCAACGATGGCCGCCGCCGTGCCAGCGGCCACCGCCATGCCAGCCCGGGCCGCCGCCATGCCAGTGCGCTGAAGCCGAGGTCGGCGCCACCGCGGCACCCAGCGCAACCGCAGCGACAGCGGCAAGCGAAAGTTTCCTCAACATGGTGATCTCCTCAAAACTGCCGGCGCGGGGCTATCGCGTCCGATGGAAAGGCCTCCGAAACGGTCGGTCCGGTGAACGGGCTTCGGTTTCGATGGGGCCAACCCTATGCCGGCAAGCCTGAACCGAATCCTGACGGAGCCTTCAGATTGGGTTCATCTGGGTGAAACTGTCGTAATACTGTTGAAACCGCACCCTCCGGTCCTGCGGCGAAGGGCCTGTGACGTCATCCCGGCGGTCGCTTGCCGGATGACAAAGGCGCCGATATAAGCCCGGCAACCCGACAACCACCGCTTTTCTCCCCAAGGACAAGATTATGGCCATCGAACGCACCTTCTCGATCATCAAGCCCGACGCGACCGCCCGTAACCTGACCGGCGCCGTCAACGCCGTGATCGAAAAGGCGGGCCTGCGCATCGTCGCGCAGAAGCGCATCCGCATGACCAAGGAACAGGCCGAGACCTTCTATGCCGTGCACAAGGCGCGGCCGTTCTTCGGCGAGCTCGTCGAGTTCATGACCTCGGGCCCCGTGGTGGTGCAGGTGCTGGAGGGCGAGAACGCCGTCGCCAAGTATCGCGACGCGATGGGCGCGACCGACCCGTCCAAGGCCGCCGACGGCACCATCCGCAAGCTCTACGCCAAGTCGATCGGCGAGAATTCCGCCCACGGCTCGGATGCGCCGGAGACCGCTGCGATCGAGATCGCGCAGTTCTTCTCGGGCAACGAGATCGTCGGCTGATCAACCGGCCGTAATTTCAAGACTGGGCGAAAGGATCTACTGTGAACTGGCTTTGGCAGATCTTCGATCCCGCCACGATCGGGGCATTCTTCACCCAGTTTCGCACCGAGATGGCCGAACCGACCTTCTGGATTGCGGTCGGCAAGATCATCTGGATCAACATCCTCTTGTCCGGCGACAACGCGCTGGTGATCGCGCTCGCGTGCCGCGGCCTGTCGCCGCGACACCGCCTGTGGGGCATGATCTTCGGTGCCGGTGCCGCGGTGCTGCTGCGGATCATCTTCACCGGCATCGTCGCAACCCTGATGGAGCTGCCGTATCTCAAGCTGATCGGCGGTCTCGCGCTGATCGTGATCGCGGCCAAGCTGCTGGTGCCCGAAGGGGACGACGAGGACGACGTCGAGTCGGCCTCGCATCTCTGGCAGGCCATCCAGATCGTCGTTGTCGCCGACATCGTCATGTCGCTCGACAACGTCATCGCGGTGGCCGCGGCCGCCAATGGCAGCGTGCCGCTCCTGATCCTCGGCCTTGCCATCAGCGTGCCGCTGATCGTGGCCGGTGCGGCGCTGATCATGGCGCTGCTCGAAAAGCTGCCGGTGCTGGTCTGGGCCGGTGCGGCGCTGCTCGGCTGGATCGCGGGAGAAGTGATCGCGACCGATCCCGGCATTGCGCCCAAGCTGCACACGCTGTTCGAAGGTCCGTTCGGAACCTCGCTGGACAGCATGCTCGGCGCCTTGCGCATCCCGCCGCAGTTCGGCCATGGCGGTGCCGGCGGCGAATATTTCTGCGCTGCGCTCGGCGTTGTCGTCGTGCTGGTGGTCGGCAGCATCTGGCGCCGGCGCAAACTGACCGCTGCGGCACTTGAATCGTCCGAGCGGCACGCCAGGGCGTCTGCGGAGTAGATTTTCTGAGCACTGCACCGTCGCCTATCCCGACTCGGAGAGAGGTGATCAGTCTCCACCGATGCTACCGCCGCACGATCGAGCCGGCGCGATTGATCAGGCGGGCGAGCTGCTTGAAGCGGCTGCCGACGCGGTCGGCGACGAGGTCGCCGAGGCGGTGCTCGAACATGAGCATCAGCTTGCGGCCCTCGCTGCGGAAATGCGTGGCCGGCAGCACGCCCGGACGCGCCGCCGAGATCAGATGCGCGACACGGAACGCGGCGCCGAGCAGGCGCGCGCGTTCGAGCTGCGCCGGCGTCAGCAGTTCCTGCATGGTCAGCGGCGGCTGGTTTTCCTCGCTCAGGCCCGCATAGCGATAGAACACCGACAGGCCGACGAAGGCGCGCTCGGTGTGGGTGATCGCACCGAAATTGCCATTGACGACGAGGCTCAGCGTCTGTTCGCCGCGGTGATCGGGATGCACGCGCCAGCCGATGTCGGACAAGAGGCACGCGGCGTGGCGCAAGCGGCGGTCCTCCTCGGTCTCGCGCAGCTTCACCACGCGCGCGAGGCGGTCGGTCCAGGCAATCAACTCGTGGGCGTGCTTCGCCGAGCGGGACAGCAGCCGGTTGAGCTCCTCGGCGGCGCAGATCAGGCCGTCCTTGGTACGTTCCGCCTCCGACAGTTTCTCGTGCAGCAGGCCCTCGCGCACGCCGAAGGTCGAGAACACGATCGTCTTCGGCTTCGCCACCCGGATGATGTGCTCGAGCACCAGCGCCGCATAGGTGAGGAGCGGGCGGCGCGCGTCGGCGACGCTTTCGATGTCGGCGAGCATGTCCGCGGCCGCAAGACGACGCAGACGACGCGAGAAGTCGAGCGCCTCGGCGGCCGAAATCGAATAGCCGTGCATCACCTGGAGCGGATAGCCGCTCTGGATGATGTGAATGCGCGCGAGCGCGCGCCAGGTGCCGCCGACTGCGTAGAAGGAGCGGCCGCGGCCCGCGGTGAGCAGCTCGACCTCGTCGATCTCCTCGCGCACGATGCGGTCGGCCCGCTTGAGCGACTTATGCGCGAGGTCCTGCAGCGCCAGCCCCCCGAGCGGCAGCGTCACGCCGCTGCGCACGCTGTGCTTGCGCACGTCGATCAATTCGAGCGAGCCGCCGCCGAGATCGCCGACGATGCCGTCGGGATGATGGATGCCCGAGATCACGCCGAGCGCCGACAGCCGCGCCTCGCGCGGGCCCGACAGGATCTCGATCTTCACGGCGCAGATGCGCTCGGCCCTGGCGATGAAATCGGCGCCGTTGGAGGCGTCACGGCAGGCCGCGGTCGCGATCGCAAACACGCGTCCGACCTGCATCACGCGGCACAATGCGCGGAAGCGCCTCAGCGAGGTCAGCGCCTTGTCGACGGCGTCGGGCGCGAGCAGGCCGGTGCTCTGCACCTCGCGTCCGAGGCCGCACAGGGTCTTCTCGTTGAAGATCGGAATCAGGCTCCGCGTCAGTCCCTCGTAGACGACGAGACGGACCGAGTTGGAGCCGATATCGATGACCGCGACGCTCGAGCCGCGCTTGCGCGGCCGCTTCACGTCGGAAATCCCCGATCAGGATTGATGGCGTTCGTTCCGGCGCGTGAGACGACGCGGCGAGGATTCCTTGAGCGACTTTCCACGGCCAGACAGACTCGGATTTGTCATGAAGTAGTTGTGCACGTTGAAAGGCTCCTCGCCCTTCGCGGTCTTCATACGCGTTGAGGACCCGTCCGGCAACAATTGCCAGCTTTGCTCATTGTCCTTCAGGTTCGCGACCATGATCTGTTCGAGAACCTGCTGATGCACCGTGGGATTCTGCAGCGGACANAGCACCTCGACGCGGCGGTCGAGGTTGCGCGGCATCATGTCGGCCGAGGAGATATACACAGCCGCCTTGGCGCTCGGCAGGCCCTGGCCCATGCCGAAGCAGTAGATTCGGCCGTGTTCCAGGAAGCGTCCGATGATCGACTTGACGCGGATGTTCTCGGACAGGCCGGGAATGCCGGGGCGCAGGCAACAGATACCGCGCACCACGAGCTCGACCTGCACGCCGGCCTGGGAGGCCTCGTACAGCGCGTCGATGATGTCAGGGTCGACCAGCGCATTCATTTTCATCCAGACCGTGCCNGGCCGGCCGTGCTTGGCGTGTGCGGTCTCGCCCTGGATGTGCTCGATGATGCGCTTGCGCAAGGTGAGCGGCGACACCGCCATCTTTTCCAGATCGCTCGGCGCGGCGTAACCGGTGATGAAATTGAACACGCGCGCGGCATCGCGGCCGATGGTCGGATCCGACGTGAAGTAGGAGAGGTCGGTGTAGATGCGCGCGGTGACCGGGTGATAATTGCCGGTGCCGGTATGGACGTACGTCGTCAGGCTGCCGCCCTCGCGGCGCACCACCATCGAGAGTTTTGCGTGCGTCTTCAGTTCGAGGAAGCCGTAGACGACCTGCACGCCGGCGCGTTCGAGGTCGCGCGCCCAGCGGATGTTGGCCTCCTCGTCGAAGCGCGCCTTCAGCTCGATGAGCGCGGTGACGGATTTGCCGGCTTCGGCAGCTTCCACGAGCGCGCGCACGATCGGCGAGTTGCTCGAGGTGCGGTAGAGCGTCTGCTTGATGGCGACGACGTCGGGGTCGCGCGTGGCCTGCTGGAGAAACTGCACCACCACGTCGAAGGATTCGTAGGGGTGATGGACGACGAGGTCCTTCTGCCGGATCGCAGCGAAGATGTCGCCGCCTTGCTCGCGCACGCGCTCGGGATGCCGGGGCACGTAAGGGGTGAATTCCAGGTCGGGCCGGTCGAGGCGGGTGAGTTGCGAGAGCTCGTTCATGGCGAGCACGCCGTCGACCAGGAACACCTCGTCGTCGGCGGTCGACAGCGCGTGCTGCACGAAGCTGCGCAGCTGCTCCGGCATCTTGGCGTCGATCTCGAGCCGGATCACCGAGCCGCGGCGGCGGCGCTTCAGCGCAGTCTCGAACAGGCGGACGAGATCCTCGGCCTCTTCCTCGATTTCGAGCTCGGAGTCGCGGATGACGCGGAAGGCGCCCTGGCCGTGCAGATTGTAGCCGGGGAACAGGCGGTTGATGAACAGGGCGGTCGCCTGTTCCAGCGAGATCAGCCGGACCACCTTGCCCTCGGCCGGCAGGCGGATGAAGCGGTCGATCTTGCCGGGCATACGGATCAGCGCGTTCATCTGCTTGCCGTCGGCGGCGCGCGTGAGCTGGAGCGCGATGGTGAAGCCGAGGCTCGGAATGAACGGGAAGGGGTGGGCTGGGTCGATCGCCAGCGGCGTCAGCAGCGGGAACACGTTGTTGAGGAAATAGTCCTCGATCCAGGTCCGTTCCGCCTTGGTGACGTCCTTGCCGTCGACCAGCACGATGCCGACGTCGGCCAGCGTGCCGCGCAGGTCGCGCCAGATCGCCTGCTGGTCGGAGGCCAGCTCGGAGACGGTGCGATTGATCAGCGCGAGCTGCTCGGACGGGGTCAGGCCGTCGGGGCTGCGTTCGGCAATGCCCTCGCGCACCTGGGCCTTGATGCCGGCGACGCGGACCATGAAGAATTCATCAAGGTTGTTCGCCGAAATCGACAGGAATCGCACCCGCTCCAGCATGGGGTGGCTGGGATTGACCGATTCCTCCAGGACGCGGCGGTTGAAATGCAGCCAGGAGAGCTCACGGTTGATGAAGCGCTCGGGACTCGATGCGATCGCCGGCAGGCTCTCGGCCTCCGGGGCTTTTTCTTTAGTTTCAACAGCTTGCGCAGAATCCATTAGAAGTCGGTCCATCCAGTTCGCCCCAATTTGCGACTTACGCGCAAAACCGGCGGGAGCATGTGTTAGAGCGATGACGTTTCGATGACATTGATGTTCCGCGGCTTCGCTGCGTCAAGCTGGCCTCGCGTCGGCCCGGAAGGTGCAGGTCAGGCGTCCCGAAGGAGCTCGGCGGCCAGCGCCCGTGTGACGGGGCGGCCGAGGCGCAGGGCCTCGCCGTCGAGCAATTCCACGGCCTGGCGGGCGGCGGCCGAGGACCGCTCCAGGCGGGTGGCGAGGTAGCTGACTACGCTCTCGTCCACGGCGAGCTGGCGGTCGGCGCAGAATTTGACGATCAGCCCGCGGAACAGCTGGTCGTCGGGCGGCAGCAGCGCGACGACGGGCACGGCGCGCAGACGCGAGCGCAGGTCGCGAAGCTCGATCTCGAGCGCTGCCGGCACCTCGCGTCCGGTCAGCAGGATATAAGCGCCGTCCTCGCGGGCGAGGTTCATCAGGTGGAAGAGGGCGCGTTCGTCAAATTCCCTCGCCTTGAGATCCTCGACCACCAGCGCGCCGGTGGCGAGCGCGCCCGGAACGCCTGCCGCGGTCAGCGCACTGGCGATGGTGGAGCGGGCGCCGGCCTCTTCGGCCCAGATCGCGGCGAGATGGCTCTTGCCGCTTCCTTCCGGGCCGGCCAGCCACATGATCNGGTTCGGCCATTCCGGCCAGCTGTCNATCAGGCCGAGACCGGCCGCGTTGGCGGGGCCTTCGAGGAAATTGTCCCGGCTGAGGCTTTCCGCGTGCGGAAGCGAAAACGCCAATTGTCGGGGGTGAACGCGGCCTGGCACGCTTGCTTTGCTCCATGCCGGCGGGCCGGCGCGATGTGAAGAGATCGAACGTATCGAGCGGGACTTGTCAGCGGGACTTGGCCTTTTGCGAGGCCGCATCGCCGCTCATTTGGCCTCGATCGTACTCATGTGCCGCAGCCACTCGACCAGATAGAGCGACACGGAGGAGAGCGTGAAGACCGTGACGAGGCTCATCAGGATGATATCATAAGGGGCCGGCTTGAAGCCGAAGGCAAGCGCCGCCAGCACGAGGGCTGCGAACGCCACCTGGGCCACGGTGTTCAGCTTGGACACTTTCGACGGCTTCATCTCGACCGGACGGTCGAACAGCCAGGATACGAGCACGGCGGCGACGATCATGATGTCGCGCGAGACCACCAGGATCACGATCCAGCGCGGAATCGCGCCCCANATNCCGAGCGCCATGTAGATCGAGACCAGCAGCGCCTTGTCCGCGAGCGGATCGAGCAGGGCGCCGAGCTCGCTCGTCATGTTGAAACGCTTGGCCAGAAAGCCGTCCACCGCGTCGCTGATCCCGGCGATCAGGAAGACGGCGAACGCCACCTCCATTTGGCTCGACACGATGGCCCAGACGATGATCGGGACCAGCATGATGCGGCCCAGGGTAATGATATTCGGAATACTCACGAAAGCGCTTCCCGGCACCCGGTCTGACCTCGAATCCGGCCCCTCGGGAGGCTGAACCGGTTGATATCTACATACTATAGGGTGGGGCGCCACGCTTGCCATTGCGCGTCCCCGGAATTCGACGTAACCAGCCGCAAACCCACTGGAAATCGGGCATGACCGACCGCAAAAACGGCCTCACTTACGCCGATTCAGGCGTCGATATCGACGCGGGCAACCGCCTGGTCGATTTGATCAAGCCGATGGTGCGCGCCACCGCACGGCCCGGCGCCGACGCCGAGATCGGCGGCTTCGGCGGCCTGTTCGACCTCAAGGCAGCCGGTTTCAAGGACCCGGTCCTGGTGGCTGCGACCGACGGGGTCGGCACCAAGGTCAAGATCGCCATCGAGACCGGGCTGCATAGCGGGATCGGCATCGACCTCGTCGCCATGAGCGTCAACGACCTCGTGGTGCAGGGCGCCGAGCCGCTGTTCTTCCTGGATTATTTCGCCTGCGGCAAGCTGGACCCCGAGGCCACGGCTTCGATCGTCGCGGGCGTCGCCGAGGGCTGCCGCGAATCCGGCTGCGCCCTGATCGGCGGC
>JGI25160J50197_1000911_pt1 | contig 15530 bp, 14 predicted proteins | sample AraplaMF_Cvi_mMS_FD_50197 | JGI IMG/M metagenome (IMG submission 50197)
CCGCACTCCTTCGTCAACAACGGCTACAAGGGCTATCTGGAAGACCGCCGTCCGAACTCGCAAGGCGACCCATACCAGATCGCTTCGCAGATCCTGAAGACGATCGCGTCGGTCCCGGCTGACAAGAAGGCCGCGGCCTAAGATCCTCCCGGCCCGGGCTGGGGGGCTGGCCTGGGTTGGATCTCAATCCGCCGGAGCGACAACGCTCCGGCGGATTTTTGCATTCTTGTGACAGCCGTTGTTGTGGGTCTGCCGGCCATGCCGGCCTGAAGCCTGTCCATCGCTGCCCAAAGCGGGATAGAGTGCCGTCAGGATACGCGCGGGGCCGGGGACGGCTGGTGTTCGAAGGCTTCTACAAGACGAGATTTCAGCTCGGCGACGCGGTCGGCCGGAGCGTGATGCATGTGGCGAACGGCAAGCTGCTGGGCGGCAATTCGGCCTTCGCCCATATTGGCACCTATGAACGAACCGAAGCCGGCGTCGATATCGTCATCAAGACCGTCCGCCATAACCCCGACCCGAACTACCGCGCCATGGCCGGCACCGACGATGCGACCCTGCTGGCGAAGGGCTGGGCCGACGGCGATCTCTATCGCCTCAAGGGCGAGTTGAAGGAGCTGCCCGGCGTGCCGTTCCAGTCGCTGATGACGCCGATCACCGAAGACGAGGTGCCGATCGCCGGCAGCGTCGGCGCGGACGGCATTGCCGACGGCCTCTACTCGATCCACCTGCGCATGCTCGACGGCGTCGATGGCGGCCTCACCGGCGTGATGCTGCTCAACCAGGGCCGCATCCTCGGCGGCGATGCGGCGTTCTACTATCTCGGCAGCTACACCGCCGCGAAGGGCCGCTGGAAGGGCCAGATCCTCAACCAGGAGCACACGCCCGCCAAGGACGATCCGATCTTCGGCGGCCACGAGGTCGGCATCGGCTTCTCCGGCTCGTATGATGCGGAAGAGGCGGTGCTGGAGGCGACGGCACTGGCCGGCAAGCGATCCTTGCGCCTCACTGCCGCGCTCAAGCTGATGCACCGCGCCTGATTGCACTTTCGGGAATCCACATGACCAACACCATTCGCATGCTCTCGACGCTCGGCCTGATGGGCGCGATGCGCAGCCTGTCCTCCGCGTTCGAGGCCGCCAGCGGCATTCGTGTCGATGCGGACTACGCGCCGACGCTGGCGCTGCTCAAGCGCCTGCGCGCGGAGGAGGCCGCCGATCTCGTGATCCTCACCCGCGAGGGGTTAGACGAGATGATCGCCGAGGGCCGCGTCATCGCGGACGGCGCGGCCGACCTGGCGCGCTCCTATGTCGGCATTGCCGTGCTTGCGGGGCAGGCGCACCCTGATATCGCCACGGAAGCTGCATTGCGCCAGACGCTGCTCGCGGCGCGGTCCGTCGCCTATTCGCGGCTCGGTGCGAGCGGCGTGTACTTCGCCCAGTTGATCGTGCGGATGGGGATCGCGGCCGAGATCAATGGCAGGGCGACAATTGTCGAGCAGGGATTTACGGCCGAGCGGCTCGTCAGCGGTGAGGCCGACCTTGCCGTGCAGCAGATCAGCGAGCTGAAGCAGGTTGCGGGCATCGAGGTGGTGGGCCCGATCCCGCATGATCTGCAGACGCCGGCGGTGTTCTCAGCCGGGCGCATGGCGAATGCGAAACACGCCGACGCGGCCGACCGGCTGCTGCGCTACCTCGCGTCTCCGGACGTCGTGCCCGTGCTGCGCCAGTCCGGACTCGAGCCTTGAATTTGCCGGAGCGCGGACGCAACGTGGCGGCCATGCGGACCTATCTCCTTGCCATCATCTTCGCGCTCGCCGCGCCCCTCGCGGCGCATGCGCAATCGGCCGACCTCGTCCTGTGCGACCGGGTCGCCGCCGATCCCAGCGATCCCGACAAGCCGGCCGACGTGAAGGGCGTTGCGGAGGTCGCGGCGTCCGACGTTGCGACCGCCATCAAGTTCTGCAAGCAGGCCGCATCATCCTCGCGCCGTGCGATGTTCGAGCTGGGACGGGCCTATGCCGCGAACCGGCAGACGGCGGAGGCGATCGCCGCCTGGCGCAAGGCCGCCGACAAGGGATCGAGCGCGGCGATGGTCGAGCTCGGCGTGCTCTACGGCACCGGCGCCGGCGTTGCCAAGGACGAAGCGCAGGCGCGCAAGCTGTTCGAGAAGGCGGCACAGTCAGGCAATCCGCGCGGCGTCAGCAACCTTGCCGCGCTCGGCGGCGCAGGCGGTGCGGCACCGGCCGATCCCGCGCAGGCCCGCGCGCTGCTCGGCAAGGCCGCCGAGACCAACGCGGAGGCGCAATATCAGCTCGGCCTGATGCTGTCCGAAGGTACGGGCGGCGCCAAGGACGACGTCGCGGCACGCGCGCTGTTCGAGAAGGCGGCGGCGCAGAACCATCCCGCTGCGCTGGAGCGGATGGGCGCCTTCGCGCAGGAAGGCCGCGGCGGGCCCAAAGACAAGGACGCCGCAAAGGCCTATTACGAGCGCGCCGCTGCGCTCGGCGACGAGGACGCCAAGAAGGCGCTGGAGCGGATTCGCTGCCCCTACGCGATCAAGGACAAGCAGGGCAAGCTCGTCACCACGCTGTGCTTCTGATCCGCCTCTTGCTTCGACAGAGCGGAGCGCACGCGCGAGCTGGCTCAGCTCACTTCATGTAGTAGGCGAGATTATTGCGGGCGTCGCGATAGGTCGTCTCGAGGAAGTCTGGATACTCCGCGGCGGCCTGCGCGACGGCGCGTACGACACAGGCCCAGAAGTCGCCATCCCATTTGAAATGCGCTTCGGTCGCGCTCTCGAACTTGACGGCGGTGATGATGGCTTTGCGGATCGCCGCGTCGTCGGCGCGGGGATGGGCGCGCTTGAGGTAGCCGAACATCGGCCCCTCATGGGCGTGGTCGCGGTCGTAGCGGTATTTCTCGCCCATCTGCTGCGGTGTGAGGGTGCGATTGATGCGGATCTCCTCGGCGGTCGGGCGCCCCTCGATCGAATTCAATCGGTTGCGCCAGCGCCAGAGTTCGAAGGCGGCATCGAGCAGCGGCTGCTTCGCTGCGCTCGCGACGAATTCCGCGATCTGCTCTTCGGGGGATGGCTCAGTCTGGTTCGATGTCTGGTTCATGCCCCTTGGTCGCGTGCCTGCGCCTGATGGTTCGAAAGCCGCCTGCGGGAGGAGGAACCAGCGCCAGCAAGGGCCGTTGAAGCCAAACAAGCGGGAGAGGTGATCATGATCCGCAAGCTGGCATCCGGCGAGTACCGCCTTTACTCACGCAAGGTGAACCCGAAGACCGGCAAGCGCCGCAACCTCGGCACCTTCAGGAGCCGCGCGGCGGCCGAGAAGCACGAGCGCGAGGTGCAGTATTTCAAGCGGCACTGAAGTGCCCGGACGGACCTCCAAAACAAAATCCCGAAAACAACCCCATGCACAGTAGCCGGGGCCCTGATATCGCAGCGGAATCCCGTTCTGCTGATTTTGCGAAGTCGATTTGACCCGTCGGGCAAAACAGGGGCATAATGGCAAGGTGGCAGAGCGCGGTCCCAGGGAGCCCTGAAGCGAGCCCTGAAGGGGCCCTGCGCGGAAAAGCCGGGTGGAATCGCTGCGGCAGCAGTGCTAGGTAGCCGGCGATTCCTTTTTGATTTACAGGCTCATTGCGTTGCTGGACGGACTCTACAAGGTTGAATACGGCGTCAACGATGCGTTCGGCCGCAGCATCATGTGCCTGCACGACGGCAAGATGCTGGGCGGCAATTCGGGCTTTGCGCATCTTGGTACCTATTCCGAGCAGGGCGACGAGATCGTCGCCGAGGTCATCACCGAGCGGCATAACCTCGATCCCAGCTACAAGCCGCTGATGGGGGCGGACGTCGCCGCGATCGGGGCGCGGGGCCGGCTGCACGGCAACGAGATCCGCCTGCAGGGCGGTGCGAACACGATGCCGGGCGCCCATTTCTGGGCCAATTTGACCCGGCTCGACGACGGGGCGCTGCCGCCGCGCGGCGCGATCGGGCAGGGCGGCATCGCCAACGGGCTCTACGGGATGAGCCTGAGGGCGCTCGACGGCGTCGATGCCGGGCTGTCCGGCGTGATGCTGCTGATCGACGGCCGCATCCTCGGCGGCGATGCGTTCTTCTACTATCTCGGCTCCTATTCCTCGGCCGACGGCCGCTGGAAGGGCGAGATGCTGAACCAGGAGCATACGCCGGCGAAAGGAGAGAACCCCGTGTTCGGCGGCTTCGAGGTCGGGATCGGTTTCTCCGGGACCTGCACGGAGGACAGCGGCGAGCTCGAAGGCATCGCGCTCGCCGGCAAGCGCAGCCTGCGCCTTGCAGCTTCGCTCAAGCTGATGCGGCGGGCCTAGGGCATGCGGCCAAGAATGCTGGATGTCCGTTCGCAAGGATGAAGCAAACTCATGCGTCGTCCTCCCGGGCGATGGCAGCAATTGACATCAAAGGCGACGGGCCGCGGCCCCTTCGTGAATTGCCGCCGCTTCGTTCGCCGACTTCTTGTCATCATCGGCAACAGCATCTCGTTCTTGCCCCGCGGCCGGGTGGCCGGTTTTGGTCATCCTTCCTTCCGTGCTTTCGCGGAAAGATGTGATCCACTTCACTTGCCAAACGTGTCGGTCGGTCCGATGATGGTTGTTATTTCCCGGCCAGACAATCAGGAGTCGGGCCATGCTGAAATCGTTTCGGTGGCTGCCTCTCTTCATGGCTATCACGCCTGCGGCGGCCATTGAGTGCGCCGATTTGAAGCCGTCCCCTCCCAAAAACGAGGATACGTCTTTCACAGGCAAGTTGGATGCAGCGGTAGATGGCTTGTTCGCGAAGCTTGCGTCCGTCGGGACCAAGGTCGAAGGGACCTATCGTCAAGTCGCAACCAGCGTCCTCGTTCAGATGCCCCATGCAAATGAACTCTACATGTGGGAGCGCGTCCTGTATCTCAACTGCCAGTTACTCAGCGAAGCGAAGGATGTGCCGAGCGAGAAGAAACTGCAGATGGTGGGAGAGTTATATGCAAGGTTCGGAAGCCCCCCTCCGACGCTTTCCCCTGGTTCCGGCGATACGGTGACCACCACGGGGAACAACTCACCTGGCATAATTGGCAGCGGTAATAGTGTGAGTATACAAAACAAATAGCGGAAGAAGCGCCTTGAGGATTGACAGCTTCTCCCCCGTGGATCGTTGTGGAGTACGCTCCAATGGTACGGGTTGCCTTGTTACTTTTTTTTTGGATCGCGATTGGAGGGGCATCCAGCTTCGCTGACAATGCAATCACGACACATGGCGCGAACAGTCCAGCCATTGTCGGTGACAACAATAAGATCGTGATCCTCCAACAATTCAGTCTGGCATTCCCGAAGGCTATGCCGAGGGAGCCTAGCCAGCGTTCGTCGGGTCATCCCCATGTTGCGACCGATGCGCAAGGGACCTTGTTACCGCAAGACGGATACGACTGGGTCAATAGCGCTGACCCCGCTGATTTTAGAGTGCAGTGGGTGCCCGGGAAGCTTTCCAAAAGCGATCCCCATGTTGTAGCGGCGAGCAGCGAAGGCCAATTCCATCCGCAAAGGGGATACGACTGGATCAATCCCGACGACCCCGCTGATTTCCGTGTCAGGTGGCAGCCAGGGAAAGTTTCCAGAAGCGATCCCCATGTTTTGGCAGGCAGCACTGAGGGGAAATTCGATCCGGAGGACGGGTACGACTGGATCGATCGCGACGCCCCCGCTGATTTCAGAGTGCGGTGGGTGCCCGGAAAGCGGTCCGAAAGGGGCCCTCACGTTGTCGCGTCGAGCACCGAGGGCCAATTTCGTCCCCAGGACGGATACGACTGGGTCAATCGCGACGCCCCCGCTGATTTCCGTGTCCGTTGGCAGCCAGGCAAAGTTTCCGAACGCCATCCTCATGTTGTTGCGAGCAGCGTTGAGGGGAAACTTGAGCCGCAAGATGGATACGACTGGATCAATGACGGCGCCCCCGCCGATTTCAGAGTGCGGTGGGTCCCCGGAAAGCTTTCCGAACGGTGGCCTCATGTTGTCGCCTCGCGCCCCGAGGGCCATTTTCGCCCCCAAGATGGATACGACTGGGTCAATCCCGACGATCCCGATGATCGTCGCGTGAAGAAGATAGATGATTGAGGTGTGTACTCACAAAAGAAATGTCGGCTCCTGTAGGATGGGTTGAGCCATTGCGAAACCCATCATTGTGCCGTCATTGGAAGGCCGTTTGATGGACTTCACTTGCGCTCTACCCATACTGCGAGTTTAGGTCATGCGGATCGGGCGCCTCTTGGATCGACATCCCGGTTCGCGGCGACGTAGTCGATCTCGCCGCGCGAGATACCGATGTCGTGGAGCGCCATGTCGCTCAGGTCGGACAGCCTGGCCGTTAGCCGTCGGCGTTCGTGCCTGTCGCGGAGGGCAGCGCGGCAATTGGTGAGCAGGTCCAGCCCGAAACGAACCAGCCCAAATCGAACCAGCCCAAGTCGAACTGGCGTGAGCGTCTGTCTCGACGTGGACATATCGAAGGTTGTAGCCATCTGAAATCTCCCCGGTGTCTGCCTCGACAAGGCAAGGATGCCAGGACGCTCCGGGATACGCTTGACATCCGGCTTACATTTTCCTTACCGGCGGCATATTCTTTCGTTTCCCGACTGTGCCGGAGCGTGTGAGGCGACCCGTGAGGTGACGAGGGAGCGGTAGCGTGCGCTATTTGTTCGAGGACTATGATCTCGACACCGACCGATGCGAGCTCCGCCGTGGGTCCCATATCGTCCCGACCGCACCGCAGGTTTTCGACCTGCTCGGCTACCTGATCCGGCAAAGGGAGCGTGTCGTCAGCAAGGACGATTTGGTCAACGCCATCTGGAACGGACGCATCGTGTCCGACGTCGCTCTGACGACCCGCCTCAACGCGGCCCGGAGCGCGATCGGCGATTCCGGCGAGGAGCAGCGCCTGATCAAGACGCTGCCGCGAAAGGGCTTTCGTTTCGTCGGCGTGGTCCGCGAGGAGGACAGGCCACCTGCCGTCACGGCTCACTCCGGTGATGCGGATTCGTCAAAGGACGCGCTTGCGCTGCCTGACAAGCCTTCGATCGCCGTATTGCCCTTCGAGAACATGAGCGGCGATCCCGAGCAGCAATACTTTGCCGATGGCATGGTCGAAGAGATCACCACCGCGCTTTCGCGGTTCAAATGGCTGTTCGTCATCGCGCGTAATTCGAGTTTCACGTTCAAGGGCAGGGCAGTCGACATCAAGGAGGTCGGGCGCAGCCTCGGCGTGCGCTATGTTCTCGAGGGGTCTGTTCGCAAATCGCCGGGCAAGGTTCGCATCACGGGGCAGTTGATCGATGCGGTGACAGGCGCGCACATCTGGGCCGACAGGTTCGAGCGCGACCTGACGGACGTGTTCGCCCTCCAGGACGAAGTGGCCGTTGCCGTGGTCTCGGCCATCGAGCCCAAATTGCTTCAAACGGAAATCGCGATGGCGGCGCGGCGGCGGCCGGAGAACCTTACGGCCTATGATTTCTATCTGCGGGCTCTGCCGCATTATTCCGCCTCCACCCGCGAAGGGATCGCCGAGGCGATAAGGCTCACTCACAATGCCCTGGAGCAGGACCCCCGGTTCGCCTTGGCGGCTGCCTTGGCAGCTTCTTGCCACTCGCTCAATGTGACCATGGGCTACTCCGTCGATCCTCAATTCGATCGCAGGGAAGCGATCCGCCATTTTCGTCTGGCGCTGAATATTGACGACTGTGATCCCGCAACGTTGGCTCATGCTGCCGTCGTCTCGGCCTTCATGGTCGGCGATTGGGAAAGCGAGATCGAGATGGCGGATCGTGCAGTCGCACTCAACCCGAACTCATTTGTCGCATGGCATGCCAGAGGCTGGGTGTACCGGATTGCGGGGCAGCCGGAAGAGGCGATCAGAAACTTCGAACATGCCTTTCGTTTGAGCCCGCTCGATCCGCAACTGCACCGGTCGCTGATCGGAATGGCGATGGCCCTCATCGAGCTCGGCCGGTTTGACGAGGCGATCATGGCGGCGAAGAAGGCCGTACGTCAGAATCCCGCTCATGCGGCATCATACCGATGCCTGGCGAGCGCTTTTGCCCATCTCGGCCACGACGCGCAGGCGCACGAGGCGGCAGCCGGCGTGATCGAGCACGATCCGACCTTTACGATATCGACCTATATTGGCCGAGGTGGCCAAGCCAAGGCGAAGCGATTGATCGAGGGGCTTCGGAAGGCGGGGTTGCCTGAGTGATCCGCGATGAAGTGCTTTGGGATGATTTGCTCAGTTGGCGTGGGCGTTACCCATCCGGTGCAGCTTGAGCATGACATAGACCGCATTGTTGGCTGGCGTAGGAACGCCAAGCGAGCGCCCGAACTCCACCACCTTTCCGGCGAGCCAGTCGAGTTCGAGCCGGTTGCCGCGTTCGAGATCGTGCAGCATGGAAGCCTTGAAGGTCGGTGGCGAGGCTTCGGCGAATTTTATTCTGTCCTCTGCAAAATTCTCCGGTATCGAAACGCCCTTGGCGCGGCCGACCGCCACGACCTCGCTCATCAAGCTGTAAAAGAACGCTCGTGTATCCGGGTCGGCCAGGATTGGCCCCAGCGGCTGGCGAGTCGTTGCGGTCGCGCCCGATAGCCCGACGAGAAATACAAATTTCTGCCAGCGCTCCCGGTCGATCGCGTCGGATACAGAGATGTCGATCCCGGCCACATGAGCGGCGTCGGCAAAGGCCTTGAGACACCCATCGGGCCTTCCGTCGGTCCTCCCGCAGACCATGCGCGCGAACTGACTCGTGTGGGTGACGACGCCAGGCGCAGACAGCACCGTAGCAATATAGGCACTCCCGGCGACCACATTGTCGGTGCCGAGAATTGGGGCGATCCTCTCCGCGCTATCCACGCCGTTTTGCAATGGGATCACCCGGGTGTGGGGTCCGACCAGGGGGAGAGACAGCCTGGCCGCCTTCTCGCTGTCCCAAAGCTTGACCGCGAACAGAACGATATCAACCGGGCCGACCGCGGTCGGGTCATCGGTCACATTGGGTTCAGGCAAATGAAGATTGCCAAGCACACTCTCGACCTTGAGACCATTTTTCCTGATTGCCTCCAGGTTGGAGCCGCGTGCGATGAAGAACACATCGTGCCCTGCCGCGGCCATGCGTGCTCCAAAATAACCGCCGAGGGCACCGGCTGCCATCACAGCGATACGCATGTCATCCTGCCTCCCTATAACGACACTCAGCCGATGGAGGATACCACACGACGGACCTGGGTTCGATCCATTGCGAAACCCATCGCTGCGACGGGCGGACGTCGTACCCCGTCATTCTCGTTAGTTCGATCCGTCGTGAGGATGAAGCTTGATGGGTTTCGCAAGGGCTCAATCCATCCTACGCGCTACGGTGGACCTGGTGGGAAGGCGCTCCCGGCACACATGGCCCAAGCAGCCCCGGCGCTCGCTTAGTCGGCGCTTGTTTCCGAAGGTTCACGCGATGCTAGAATATTTCGCGACTCCTCAGCGCGCGTGTACAGTCATAGGATTGGACCACCCGAGCGAACGGGCGCCAGTTTCAACGCATTCGTTTTGAACGCGGAGGTGGCGCCGGGGGATCGCTCGTCGAAGCCGGCCGCATCCGCAAATAAAAAGCACAAGGGGGGTATCATGTCCGCGTTGTCACGCCGCGATTTCCTTGCACTGTCGACATCAGCCGCAGCCATCAGTCTCGCCGCGCCTGCGCGCGCCGCGATGGGACCGAACGACAAGTACGATCTGGTGATCCGCGGGGGAGAGGTCCTCGACCCCAGCCAGTCTTTGCGAGCCAAACGCGATATCGGTATCCGCTGGGGCGTGATCGAAACCGTCCAGGAGACGATCCCCGCCGAGCGCGCCCTGAAGAGCATCGACGCATCCGGCAAGCTCGTGATGCCCGGCCTCATCGATCTGCATTGCCACGTCTATCCCTACGGCTCGGCCATCGGCATTCCCGCCGATGAGCTGGTGCAGTTCCAGGGTACGACGACCGTCGTGTCGGCAGGCGATGCCGGGGTCAACAATCTGGCGGCGCTGCGCCGTTTCATCGTGGCCCAGACGCGGGCGCGGATGTACGCCTTCGTCCACATCGCCAACAACGGCCTTTCGGCGTTCCCCGTCGCCGAGCTCTACAATATCGACTCCGCGCAGACCGAGGCCTGCGCGATGGCTCTGGCCGAGAACCAGGACTTCCTCCTCGGGGTCAAGGTGCGGATGTCGGAGAACGTGATCTACAAGCACGGGCTCGAGCCGCTCAAGCGCGCCATCCAGGCCTGCGAGATGTGCGGCTGGCCGGCGAAGATGATGGTGCATATCGGTGGCGTTGAGTCCAAGGAGCTGATGTCGCAGATCCTCGATCTGCTCCGCCCGGGCGACGTGCTGACGCATGCCTATTCGGGGGCCCCGAACATGACCAACGTCTTCACCAATATCGTCCAGGAGGGCAAGCTGCTGCCTGCGGCCCTGGCGGCCAAGCAGCGCGGCGTTCTGTTCGACGTCGGCCATGGCGGCGGCAGCTTCGATTTCACCGTCGCCGAAGTGGCGATCCCCGGTGGATGCACTCCGGACACCATTTCCTCCGACATCCACGTCTTCTCCGGCAATTCGCCGGGCATTCCCTTCCTGCCCAACGTGATGAGCAAGTTCATGACGCTCGGCTTCACGCTGGAGCAGGTGGTGGCAATGGCCACGACAGCCCCTGCGAAGATCATCAACCGCGCGCCGAAGATCGGCACGCTGCAGGTCGGTGCGCCCGGCGACGTCGCCATCATGGAGCTGGTGGAGGGGCCGGTCAGCTTCCTCGACACCCGCAACAACAAGAGAGAGGGGAAGGCGCAGCTCAAGCCGGTCCAGACTGTCATCAACGGCGTGCCGTTCGGCCGGCCCTATCAAGCGCCGTTCGCAGTGAGGTAGCGAACCGACTGGCGGTTTCGGCGGTCGTGCAGGCGGCCTCGCGCCTGGCCGGCCGATTCTACCGGTCCGCCGGTGGAGACCCGACCCAACAGGCGCAGAGGGCGCAGGCCTGGATGTCGGCGGCGGAGTGGATATTTCCGCATGACGCGGAGAAGGCTGCCTTAGCCCTCCTGTAGTCCGGCGACACGATCCTCATGGTGGCCAGACCATCAAGGATGCCGCGGACGCTCGCCCTACTTCGTAGGGCCCTCTTACTCACGCTTTGTATTTGCACGATTCAACCGACGGTCGTCGCGGATGCTGAATCGCTGTTCGCTATGCACTGTACAGGTACCATTGGGTGTGAATGGGTTCACAACGACGTCGCCAGGCGAATGCTATCATTCCAGCCATTGAACTGCTGACTGAGCTCATTTGAAAAGGGGGACTAATCTGAACATCCTCTAGGAGAGAGTCATGTTCAAACAATTCCTTTTGGTCGCGGCAATTGCCTCTCTGACGTTAGCGACTCCTTCGAGAGCCCATTGCGAATATGCTTTGGAGCGAAGCGCGACGACCGGGTCGCGTTCGGTTTCGTTGCCTTCCGATACGGCTCAACCTACGGAAGGCTTATTGGATGACATCGTAACTTGGCTCTCATCCAATTTTGACCTGCCTGCCATCAAAGAACGTCCCATCATTGAATTTACGTCGCGGCTGGAGCTCGCGAGGTTGCGTGCAAGGGACCTTGGTTCTTCGCAAAGTTTCATGGGAAACGATGGGCAACTCGTTCAGCGCGAGGTTGTCGCCCTCTACGACAACAATACGAGAGCGATCCTGCTTCCTGATGATTGGGGTGGGATTTCGCCGGCGGACCAATCGGTTCTGGTACATGAAATGGTCCATCACCTTCAGAATCTGGGGAAGCTCAAATTTGATTGCCAACAAGCGCGAGAGAAAACGGCCTACCTGGCTCAGGCTAAATGGCTGGAGCGGTTCGGACTGAGCTTGGAGAAAGAGTTCGACGTCGACATGTTTACGGTGCTGATTTCGTCAGCATGCATGTATTGATCGTGACCTGTCAGTTTTGGTCGCTGTCAAGCCAAGATCGATCTCGTACGGACAAGCAAGATTTCAGCGGATTTGACTGATGGCCAAGCTCTTGATGGTCCTTGCTATTGCATTTGCGATCCTGGCGATAGCGCGGGCGCAGCAGGTTCAAATTGTGCCGCTGCCAACAGGACCACTGCCAGCGGCGCTTATCCCTTGAGAGAGCTTTCAATTCGCGTCGGCCAAACCCTGGGTACTTAAAGGGGCGAGCCGCAGCTTCGCCGAAGCGAGGTCGAAATATCGGCTAGGGGCCAGCCTTGAGATTTCGGCCCGCGAGCGGTTCGAGGTCGTCGTCGGCTTGATCCTCCCAATCGTCCCACTCGACGTTGTTGATCTCGAGATAGCGGGAGACGGCCACGCCGATGGTCGGGAAAAAATAATGTTCGCCAAGCTGCGCGAACAGGCCAAATCGCTTCAGCTTGTCCTTCACGGGGTCCTTGAGCTCGGCAAAGCAGAACTCGATGCCCTGCGCGTTCAGCGTCTGGTCGAGTTCGGCGACCACATCGCAGGCGGTGACGTCCACGCTCGTCACGGGCTCGGCGGCGACCACCAGCCAGCGCACGGGCGTCGGCGATGTCGCGATGGCATCCAGGACCCGCTCCCTGAAGAACTCCGCGTTGGCGAAAAACAGCGGCGCGTCCCACCGGAACAGAACCAGTCCCGGGACCCGGCGCGCGGCCGGATATCGCGTGATGTCGTGGTAGCCTTTGACACCCTCGGCGCGCCCCAAGATCGCAGAATGCGGCCGCCAGCCGTCCCACAGGAATTCGATGATCGCGAGCGCGATCGCAAGACCGATCCCCGGAATGACGCCGAGCACNGCNACNCCGACAAAGCAGACGATCGACAGCCAGAATTCCCAGCGCTGGATGCGATAGATCCGCTTGAGNTCGGCAACCTCGAACAGGCCGATCGCCGAGGCAATGACGACGGCGGCCAATGCGGCGGTGGGCAGATGCTCCAGCAGGCTTGGCGCGACCAGCAGGAGCAGGGCGATGGCCAGCGCGCCGACGACGCTGGTGAGCTGGGTGCGGGCGCCGGCGGCTTCCGCAACGGGCGTGCGTGAGCTGCTGCTGCTGATCGGAAAGCCCTGGAAAAAGCCGGTCGCCAGATTGGCGGCGCCGAGCCCCACCATCTCCTGATTGGGATCGACCCGCATCCCCAGTCGCGCGGCGTAGGAGCGCGACAGCACGCTCGTATCGGCGAACGACACCATTGCGATCGCGCAGCCGCCGAGCAGCACCGGGATGATGTCGCTTTGGGTGATCCATGGGACCGCGAAACCCGGCAGCCCCTGCGGCAGCGGGCCCAACACCTTGACGCCGTATCCCGTCCCTAGGCCGAGCATCCCGACGACGATGGTCGCCGCAACGACGGCAATCAGGATGCCCGGCAGTTTGGTGTTCTTGAGAAGGATGATCGTGGCCAGCGTCGCGAAGCCGATCGCGAACGCTACCCAATTGATCTGCCCGTCAAGGATCGCCTTGGCGATCGCCCACAGGCTTCGCAGCGGTCCTTCGCCCTCGATGGAGAAACCCAAGAGCTTTGGCAATTGGCTGATCAGGACGGTCAGCGCAATTCCGTTCATGTAGCCATAGCGGATCGGCTTGGAGAGAAGCTCGGTGACAAAGCCCAGGCGCGCGACACCGGCCAGGATGCAAACCAACCCGGAGACGATGGCCATCATGCCGGCGAGCGTCACGGCGCGCATGGGATCGCCGGCAGCCAGCGGCGCGATGACGCCCAGCAATATTCCCGCCAGCGCCGAATCCGGGCCGAGCACGAGGATGCGGCTTGGGCCGAACAAGGCGTAAGCCAGCAGCGGCACGATGGTGGCGTACAGGCCATAGATGCCCGGCAATCCCGATGCGACGGCGTAGGCGATTCCGACCGGGACCAGCATCGTCGCCAGCACCACGCCGGCGAAGACGTCGTGCGGAAGCCACGCGGCTTCATAGCGACGAAGCGTATCGAGTCCGGGCAGCCATTGCTTCATCAGATGTTGCGTTCCTCGGTTCAGCGTGCGCGCAGCGCCAGGCCCAAGCGGCGGCCCAAATCGCAGGTTCCGCCACGATCGTTGTAGAGGTTTGATCAAGATCAACGCTCGGACGCCGCCGCTCCAAAAGCCCGGTCGAGCCCCCCTGTGCGGTCCGAACCGGGTGGCAACAGCGGTCAGAGGCCTCGCGCGGGCCTAAGCATCGGGCCAAACGAGCGGAATCTGGCGCCTGACGGGCGAGTCCGTACCCCGCCGGGCTTCCCCTGGCGGCCCGCATGGCCTATGACGCTGCAACGCAAAAATCCCCCCAAAATGACCCCATGATCCGCCTCGACAACGTCAGCAAGCAAGCCGGCCACCAGATCCTGTTCATCGAAGCCTCCGCCGCCCTCAACAAGGGCGAGAAGATCGGCCTGGTCGGGCCGAACGGCGCCGGCAAGACCACCCTGTTCCGGATGATCGCCGGCGAGGAGCTGCCCGACGAGGGGCAGGTCTCGACCGATCGCGGCATCACCATCGGCTATTTCAACCAGGACGTCGGCGAGATGAGTGGCCGCAGCGCCGTCGCCGAGGTGATGAACGGCGCCGGTCCCGTCAGCGAGGTCGCGGCCGAGCTGCGCGCGCTCGAGGCCGATATGGCCGACCCCGACAAGGCCGACCAGATGGACGAGATCATCGCCCGCTACGGCGAGGTGCAGCACCGGTTCGAGGAGCTGGACGGCTACGCGCTCGACGGCCGTGCGCGCGAGGCACTGTCCGGCCTCGGCTTCAGCCAGGAGATGATGGACGGCGACGTCGGCAAGCTCTCCGGCGGCTGGAAGATGCGCGTGGCGCTGGCCCGCATCCTGCTGATGCGTCCCGACGTCATGCTGCTCGACGAGCCGAGCAACCATCTCGACCTCGAAAGCCTGATCTGGCTGGAAAAGTTCCTGCACGATTACGAAGGCACGCTGCTGATGACCTCGCATGACCGCGAGTTCATCAACCGCGTGATCTCCAAGGTGATCGAGATCGACAGCGGCTCGCTCACCACCTACACCGGCGATTACGAGTTCTACGAGCAGCAGCGCGCGCAGAACGAGAAGCAGCAGCAGGCGCAGTTCGAGCGTCAGCAGGCCATGCTCGCCAAGGAGATCAAGTTCATCGAGCGCTTCAAGGCGCGCGCCTCGCATGCGGCGCAGGTGCAGAGCCGGGTCAAGAAGCTCGACAAGATCGAGCGGGTCGAGCCGCCGCGCCGCCGCCAGAGCGTCGCGTTCGACTTCCTGCCGGCACCGCGCTCGGGCGAGGACGTCGTCGCGCAGATCGACAGCGGCTCGCTCACCACCTACACCGGCGATTACGAGTTCTACGAGCAGCAGCGCGCGCAGAACGAGAAGCAGCAGCAGGCGCAGTTCGAGCGCCAGCAGGCCATGCTCGCCAAGGAGATCAAGTTCATCGAGCGCTTCAAGGCGCGCGCCTCGCATGCGGCCCAGGTGCAGAGCCGGGTGAA
>JGI25160J50197_1000934_pt1 | contig 15362 bp, 16 predicted proteins | sample AraplaMF_Cvi_mMS_FD_50197 | JGI IMG/M metagenome (IMG submission 50197)
GCGAGGTCGCGGCCCCTGACGATGCCCAGGCGGGCGCTCAGGCTTTGCAGCAGTAGCGCCATAAGGTTGCTCATCAGCAGTACCCATAGCAGCTTGTAACCGTATTGACTGCCTCCGGCCAGGTCGGTGGCCCAGTTACCGGGGTCCATATAGCCTACGCTCACCAGGTAGGCGGGCCCGAAAAAGGATAATAATTTTCTCCAGCGCGAACGTGCGGTTGTGTCTATACTCTGATGTACTTCACTCAGCGATGTAGCGGTATGATCCATAAACGTATGAGCTTACACCGGTCTTACCATGATGTTTTTGCTTACCTGTTCACTGATGGTAAAAGCCGGTTGATTCCTGATCTTTATTTCAATTGAGTTATCAAATTCGTAGCGTTCTATTATTTCCAGCTGGGTACCCAGGCGTATGCCTTTGGCGGTAAGGAATTCCAGCAGGGCGGTAGATTTATCGGATACGGCTGTTACCTCCAGGCGTTTGGTGCGTGCCTGGTCCAGCGATACCTGTGTGCGTTGCTTGCTCATTTTGCCCTGTGCATCAGGTATGGGGTCGCCGTGCGGGTCGATCGTAGGGTTACCAAGGAAATCGCTGAGGCGATTGGTAAGCTTCTCGCTCCTTACGTGTTCCAGTTCCTCTGCCAGCTCGTGCACTTCTTCCCAGCTGAAAGCCAGTTTTTCTACCAGGAAACATTCCCACAGCCGGTGGCGCCGTATAATATGCAGCGCGGCTTTTTTGCCTTCGGGGGTCAGGCTGATGCCCTGGTATTTCTCATAATCTATCAGTTTCTTTTCTTTCAGCTTCTTCGCCATATCTGTTACAGAAGCGGGCTTGGTGTCCAGCTCATAGGCAAGTCCGGTGGTGGTCACGCCGTCTGTAGTTTCTTCCAGCTTGTAAATAGATTTGATGTAATTCTCCTCAGCTACCGATAAATTCATAAGGTCTAAAATAAAATTTAGGCAAATCTAACTTATTAATGCCAGAATTCAAATAGTCCATGGTCCATAGCCGATGGTCCATGGACTATCCGTAAAGGNGGTTTGCTAACCCACCATTGTAATTTTTCCATTTATATATCAAAATTATCTTTAACTTTTCGGCTGGATAAATCCTATAATGCGCATGAACAGGTTGTTGGCACTATTACTGGCAGTGCTTATGCTGGCAGGTTGTAAGTCTAAGCAAAAGCAAACGGCGGGCGACCGTCCGCTCACTTTCGCTGATTTCAGGGCCTTATTTCCCGAGCGGCCGGTTCCTTACAGGCTGTCTGCGGATTCCCTGGGCCTGGAACGGCCTGCAGATTCCCTGGCATTGAAGCCGGAAGTATTGCAGCAGTTCCTCAGCGATACATTGGCAGTGGCGGATTTTCCTAAAGCCGCAAGGGTCCGCTTTTTCCCGCTGGCGCACCTGGAGGGAAATAACCTGCATTATTTTGTAGTGCTGGCGGCTGATAAAGTGAGCTCCGCGGCTTATCTCTGCCTGACCGAGCCTAAAGGCAAATACCTGAACCGTGTGCTGGTAGCCAAAAAGAGCGCTAATAGTAAAGAAACCATAAGCTTTACGCTGGATGCCAGGTACCTGGTGAAGATCAGCACGGAAAAGGAGCTGAACCCATCGCACAGCGCTTTAAAAGAGGACTTTTATACAGCCGGCGCCGATGGAAAGCTGACGCTGATCATGACCAATTCAAACGAACCTACTACACCGGGGCAGATCTTCAATCCCATCGATACCCTGCCGCGCAAGCATAAATATTCTGCAGATTATAGCTCCGGAGATATGAGCATTGTATCCATCCGGGACGGACAGGATCCTAAAACATTCCAGTTCTTTATCACTTTCTCGAAAGATAATGGCAACTGTAAAGGAGAATTAAACGGCGTGGGGCATTTTACCGGTGCTAACAAAGGGGAGTACAAGGATAAGGAAAGCTCCTGCGGTATTGCTTTTCAGTTCTCATCCAGCAGGGTGAATATCAAAGAGATTGGCGGTTGTGGGGCTTACAGGGGGATTAAATGTTTCTTTGAGGGAAGCTTTGGAAAGAAAGCCAGGAAGACGGATAAATAATCTGTGAGGGTCTTCATCCCAGTCATTGACGGGGATGAAGACCTTTACAATAACATCACCTCAATCACCTACTCCTTCGGAAACCCCGGATCAGCCTTTACTTCCTGTATCTGTTGTGTATGCCTTCCGCTATGGGTAGCCACCAGGATCAAGATCTGGTAGGCATCCATGGGAGAGCCCATTGGCATGTCTGCCACGTGATTGCGCACATCATCATTGGTAGTTTTTACATAATCAATGATCTTGTCGCGTTGTTCGGTAAAGGCCTGAACGGCTTCGGCGGTAGTGGCAAAGGTGCCTTTGGGCTGGATCTGCTCCGGCGCCTTGGCTTTCTTGCTACGATCCGCTATCCTTTGTGCAAGGGCTTCGTCCGTTACCTTAATTTCTTTTCTTTTGTCGGGGTTAGCGGGTTGCGCCATCGCGTTCTGCTCCATACCAAAGAGTGCTTTTTCCGAAATGGTGATGTGTTCCAGGCAGTCTGCCACAGACCAGCGGTCAGGCGCAGGTTTAAACTTCATCTGGGCGTCGCTCAGTCCGTTTATCTCCTTTAACAGGTTGGCCTTGGTGTCTTCAAATTGTTTGACAATAGCGGCTCTTTCCTCCNGGGTCATACCCTGACCTTTAACGGTAAAGGCTGCCAGGATGATGGCGGCAAGAAATAGTACTGTTTTTTTCATGGTGGTAAATTTTAGTGCTGTGGGGTAAAGTTCCGTATAATTTACATTTTTTCTTCCAGATGCGTCGCCAGCAGGTCCATAAAGGAGGCCCGGCTGATGAAACGGGCGCCCAGGGAGGCGAGGTGGTCGGTATATACCTGGCAGTCTATTAAAGCCAGGCCTTTGGCCTGTTCTGACTGTACAAAGGTGATAAATGCCGCCTTGGAGGCGTTGCTGACATGCGAGAACATGGACTCGCCAAAGAACACATTGCCCATCCGTACGCCGTACAGTCCGCCTACCAGCTTATCTTCCAGCCAGCATTCTACAGACATGGCATAGCCTTCGCGGTGCAGCTGTGTATAGGCTTCCTGCATAGGGTCGGTGATCCAGGTACCGTCCTGCCCGTGACGGTAGGTATAGCGGCAATGCCCTATGACGGCTTCAAAGTTCTGGTTCACGGTGATACGGAATACCTGTTTCTTCAATATTTGCTTCATGCTGGCAGATACCCTCAGCTCTTCCGGGAAGAGTACAAAGCGGGGATCGGGGCTCCACCACAGTACGGGCGGTTTGCTGTACCAGGGAAATATGCCGGAACGGTAGGCCAGTATGAGCCTGGCCATAGAAAGATCGCCTCCTGTGGCTAACAGCCCGTCGGGCTCAGCCAGATGTACCGGGGGAAATTTGAGGTGCTGTGTAAGTGAAAATATCATTTTAACCTTCCACTGCTTCTTAACCTTCCACTGCTTCTTCTATAGTGGCGCTGATGCCCCTTTCAAGGAGCGCTTCGCACATGGGGCGCAGTTTAGTGTATTCGCCGTGCTTTACAGCGTATTTGCCATTGTAATGTATAAAAAGGGCGCATTGCTCCGCCTGTTCAGGGCTATGATCGCAAACCTCTATCAGCGATTGAATCACCCAGTCAAAGGTGTTCACGTCATCATTCCACACAATAAGGCTGAACGGGAACTGCTCATCTTCCGCAACGAGTATATCCTCCCATTCTTTTGTAACAGTGCCTGTTTCTTTACGCTGACTCATGATAATTTACATGGCTTTTCGCAAAATTACAGTTATTATCGTGAAAATGCCAGCGAAAACATGCCGCGGATACCCCTGAGCAGGTCAGGAAAGGAACAGGCATTCGTCCCAGTTTTCCCGGAGGCCGGGGTACAGATAAGCCAGGAAAGAAAGTGTTACACCCCCCAGGCCCTCCAGTATGCCCGAAACCGGTATGCCCAGTTCCTGCCCGGAGTGAAAGAGGTAGCCGGCCGGCCCTTGTTCTTTGCCAAAATCGCAGGTTTGCAGATACCAGTAATCGGCTGTTTCCTTAAACGCCGNGATCCCTGTTTGCCTGTAAAGCTTTAAATAGATATAAGCCACGCCGCTGGTGCCATGACAAAATCCGGCTTCCTCAATGTCTGTTGCTGCGGGTGCTTTCCTTTCGCAGGTACGCAGCAGCATTGTTACAACGGCTGCTTCCAGCCCTTCGTCTTTTACTGTTCGTGACACCTGCAATAAGGTGTAAAGGATGTTAAGGTCGCCATAACACCAGGCTATGCGCGAGCGGGAAGGGTTATTTTTTCCGTTGTCATATTTAGCAGTGGCGATCCAATAGGGGAAGAAGGATCCGGTCTTTTCTTCGTCCTGGATATTATGCAGGAAAAACGCGATCCCTTGCTGCAGCAATGTTTCGCACAAGGCCGGTAACACATTCTCCTTGTAACACTTGTTGATGAAATACAGGATCCCGGTGATGCCATGCGGCAGTCCCAGATCATACCTGGGTTCTGCAGATGTAACGGGCCTGAATTGGATCCACTTCATTTCATCCCGGTCTTTCACTGCGTTGTCTGAAAGATGGCGGAGGATCTTTTCTACCAGGAGGGTCTTTTTTCTTTTCAGGAAATACAAACCGATGCCGAGGGTTCCGTAGAAGAGATCATAGTTCCCGTTATCCAGCATGGCGTCAAGATTGCCAGCCACCGCTGCATCTATCTCTTCCAGTATGCTGTCATCAAATTCCTGTAAGATGCCATGTTCTTTTAAATAGATCATCAGCCATCCCCATCCCGCCAGCCCGTCGCAAAAAGCAGGAGAGAGACGATCGGAGGTGCTGATCTTATTGAACATAAAAGCTTCCGCTTGTTGCATGGCTTCGCGGTATCGCTCATCGCCGCTGAGCTGTAAGAAAATTCCCTGTAATAAGAGGCAGCCTCCGCGGCCGGGCAGCAGTGAGAAGTTGTCCAGGAACTGTTCTTTTGCATAATCGCGGGTGTAATGATCTCCCATTAAACGAAGCTTTGCAGCGATCTGCTCCTGCAGATATTTTTCTGTCTGATTCATTGTGCAATCATTAAAAAAGTGATCAGGAAAAAATAAGCTAACCAAAAACTGGTTAGCTTATTTTTATAGTTGAGCATGTTAAGCTACCTGATGGTTGGCTTAGGCATCCTGGCCCGGCTGATCACCTGTACCGGTAGTAGCGGGAGGGCAGCAGGTAAAGCCTGTGCAAGGGCCCCATGAAGTGGTGATTGCTTCTTCATTCAGACCGCCTTCTACAGATTTCTGATCATCGCTGGATAAAACAGCTACAGTTTTCTTTTGCAGGTCTAATTTTTTTGCGTCTTGATTTACTGGTTTCATGATTGTAAAATTTTAAGGGTTTAAAAGTTTTTCCTTGAGCATGTTAAACTACCTGAATGCCTGGCTTATGCTTCGTCATTTCCCTGACCGGTAGTAGCGGGAGGGCAGCAGGTAAAGCCTGTGCAGGGGCCCCATGAAGTAGTGATGGGAGCTTCGTTCAGACCGCCTTCTACAGATTTCTGATCATCGCTGGATAAAACAGCTACAGTTTTCTTTTGCAGGTCTAATTTTTTTGCATCCTGGTTTACTGGTTTCATGATTGTAAGATTTTAATATGTAAGTTTTTTCCTACTCTCTTCAAGGATTTTCGGATACCTCCTTTGCTTAGCTAAGTGTTGTTTTGTTTTGTTAACGATGTAAAAATAAGATGGAGAACAGGGGGCAAAAAAGTATAATCCACCAACATGAAGATGGCTTATATCAAATCAGAGAAGAATAGTACAAGGCACTTTTTTTTCCTGTGTGAGTCTACATAAAATAGAGTAATTTATGCCCGAATTAATATAAGGCCATGATGAATGTTGTTTTGAAAGGCACGATTTTATTGTTGGATATCAGCTTGCCATTGAAAGATCCGATCCCCATTTTTTCGCTGGTATTGTTCATTATTCTCCTGGCTCCTATTATCCTGCGCAAATTCCGCATCCCCAGCATTATCGGCCTCATCCTGGCTGGTATGGCTATCGGGGACCATGGGTTCAAGATCATCGAAAAAGGCAGCATAGATCTTTTTGGCAAGGCAGGTTTATTATACATCATGTTCCTGGCGGGGCTGGAGCTGGATATGACCGAGTTTCGCAAGAACCGTCATCGCAGCCTGGTATTTGGCGCGTTCACATTTTTTATACCACTGGCATTGGGTTACCTGGTATGTACTTACTGGCTGCATTTCAATTTCATGGCCACTTTGCTGGTGTCGAGCATGTTTGCTACCCATACGCTGGTGGCTTACCCGCTGGCCAGCCGCCTGGGCATTACAAAGAATGAGGCCGTAACAGTAGCAGTAGGAGGCACTATTATAACAGATACCGCGGTATTGCTGATCCTGGCTATTATAACAGGCGCCACCGCAGGCCACCTGGACACTTATTTCTGGATCCGCCTGGGCGTATCACTCGCCGTTTTCGCAACGATCATCCTCTGGATCTTTCCGATGATAGGCCGCTGGTTCTTTAAAAAGATCAAGGACGATAAAACCTCTCACTTCATATTTGTGCTGGCCCTGGTATTCCTGGCCGGTTTCCTGGCAGAGCTGGCAGGGGTAGAAGGCATCATTGGCGCTTTCCTGGCAGGCCTGGCGCTGAACCAGCTGATACCGCATACTTCTACTTTAATGAACCGTATCGGGTTTGTAGGCAATGCGCTGTTTATTCCTTTCTTCCTGATCAGTGTGGGAATGCTGGTAGATCTGCGGGTGCTGCTCAATGGTACAGATGCCCTGATCATCGCAGGCTCTCTTACCGTGGTAGCTTTGCTCGGTAAATGGCTGGCAGCATTCTTTACCCAGCTGTCATTTAAGTACAGCCCCGTGCAAAGGAATGTGATCTTCGGGTTAAGCGCTTCTCACGCTGCCGCTACCATCGCCGTAATATTGATCGGTTATAACATGGGCATCATTAATGAGCATGTGCTCAACGGCACGGTATTGCTGATACTCGTTACCTGCCTGGCCGGCTCTTTTGTAACAGAGAATGCCGGGCGTAAGCTGGCCATTGTGGAAGCGGAACGCAAGCCGGAAACAGGCGATGCTCCTGACCGTATATTAGTACCCGTATCCAACCCCGCACGTATGGAGGCCCTGCTTGATATGGCGGTGATGATCAAAGATCCGCAATCGCAAACACCGGTTTATCCGCTGGCTATTGTACAGGACGATGGGGAGGCAAAGGAAAAGATCCATGTTACCAATAAGATGATGGAAGTGGCCATTATACATGCCGCCGCTACCGAAAGCCGTGTACAGCCCATTACCCGGGTAGACCTGAATGTGGCAGACGGCATTGCCCGTGCGGCCAAAGAGCTGCTGGTAACGGATGTCATATTGGGCTGGACGGATAATCACAGTACTACCGACCGCCTCTTCGGATCCATATTTGGCACTACCCTCGATAACGTAGTGCAGAGCGTTTGGGAAAATGTATATGTATGTAATTTCCACCATCCCATGAACACGGCAAAAAGGATGGTGCTGGTATTGCCACGCAACGCCGAATATGAAAAAGGTTTCCTGCACTACCTGCAGAAAATGATCATACTGGCCAAACAGATAGGCGCCCGTATGCTGGTATGTTGCCACGATAAAACAAAAGCAGCCGTGGAGGCTTTTATACAGTATACCAAGATAAGCGTGGAGATCACGTTCAAGCATTTCGGCAACATAGAAGATCTGCTGACCCTCTCCCGCGAAATTACCCGCGACGATCTGCTGGCAGTGGCCTCCGCCCGTAAAGGCACTTTGTCTCACGGCACTTACCTGGAGCATATCCCTGCCAGGTTGAGCCGCCATTTCCCGGATAATAACATTATCCTCATTTTTCCGGAGCAGATAGAAATGGAGTTTATGGAAGCAGGCGTGCAACCGGAAGACCTTACGCTGGCGCCCATACAGGAGCAGCTGGCAAACCTGAACAAGCTGGGCAAAGTAGTGAAGCGTATCTTTAAAGGGAAAAAATAAGCCTCGATATGTTTTTTGATCATCACTCGCAGCCATTACTGCCACGCCGTCAGTTTGTACGGCGTTTGGCCCGCTACGCTATCTACGCCCTGGCTATCATTGTTTTCTCTCTGTTCCTGGGCATGGTTGGTTACCATTTACTGGGCCGGCTGGACTGGATAGATTCTTTTCTGAATGCCTCCATGATATTGACCGGTATGGGCCCGGTAAACCCTATGCCTACGGCAGGGGGCAAACTTTTCTCCGGCCTGTATGCCATTTACAGCGGCGTTATCTTCCTTTCCGTGGTAGCTATGATGTTCACCCCTATTGCACACCGTTTACTGCATATCTTCCACCTGGAAGGCGCAGAAAAGTCATCCTGATTTTTTTTCAGTATAGTCATGGGGCGGTTGGTATTACCGGTCACCGTAGTTGGTGTATCTTTTTTTATAGCAAATGAGGTCCGTAATATGTTTGCTATGAAAACTGAAACGAACGACTATGAAGAAAGTAATCCAACATATCTGCTGGCTCGGGATGCTGACAGTGCTTGCTGTACAGCAGCAGGCAGCAGGGCAGGCCCCCTCCCCAAAGGATTCCGTTCCGCCCAAAGATACCGTTCAGCTGAAAGCGGTAACGGTGGCAGCTACACGGCCTTTCATGGTGCAGTCGGCAGACCGTATCACCCTGAATGTGGCAGAAAGCCCCGTGGCAGCAGGCAGCAATGCTTACGATGTGATCCTCCGGGCGCCCGGCGTATCAGCCGACCAGTCGGGCAAGCTCTCNGTAAGGGGCAGGTCNGTCANCGTATGGATAGACGGACGGCCTTCCAATCTTTCAGGAGAGGAGCTGAAAAATACCCTGCAAGCCATGAACGGCAGCAGCCTGGATAAGGTAGAGGTTATTACTCATCCCTCCGCCAGGTACGATGCCCAGGGCGCAGCAGTGATCAATATTAAAACCCTTAAAGGCAGGAACCTGGGCACTAATGGTACGCTGACAGCTGGTGCAGGTACAGGGCGNTTCCCCCGGTTTAACAGCGGCATCAGCCTGAATTACCGCAGCGCCAAAGTAAATGTCTATGGCAGCTATGACTACAATAATAATCAGCAGTATTATGATAACCATTCTACCCGTTACATAGGCGCCGCCTCTACTATCGCAGAGAGCGAATATGACAAGCGTAAACGGAACAGCAACAGCTTCAGGCTGGGCCTGGATTATGATCTTAATAAAACCACTTCCCTGGGCGTACTGGCAAGAGGCTATCTTAACTACCGCAACAGGCAGGTGGAGAATACCACCCAGCTGCGTACGCTGCAGCAGCCGGATTCTTTGTCCACAGTTTACACCAATGGAAAGGCAAGATTCTTCAGCCCTTCTGTCAACNTATTCTTTAAGAAGATCCTGAATAAGCAGGGAAGCGAAATAACGGTGAANGCAGATTATTTCCGCTACAATAAATCCTGGGAAGATCACTTCATTACCCGCTTCTATGACGGACTGCAAAAGCCCTACCGGCAGGCAGACACACTGAATAATCATTCTCCTGCACATAATGANGTATATGCAGTATCGGCAGATTATACCTACCCTGCAAAATGGGGAAAGCTGGAAAGCGGGNTCAAGCTCACGCGCACCACTACCGATAATGACGTGCAATGGCAAAATGCAGTAGATGGCGATTGGATAACAGACAACAGCAAGACCAATCATTTCATATTTCACGAAAATATCAGCGCGGCCTATATCAACTTCAGCAAAACGATCGGGAAGTACAGTATACAAGCCGGTGTAAGAGCAGAACAAACCAGCACGGAAGGATATTCAGTGACCCTGCAGCAAAAGAACAACAATGACTACTTCAATATTTTTCCCAACCTGCTTGTACAATATGCCATGTCGCCCCTGCATGTTTTCGGACTGGGGTATAAGAAGAATATCGTGCGCTACGGGTTTGACTATGTGAATCCCTTTATCCTTTACCAGAGCCAGTATACGTATAGCCAGGGCAACCCTTACATCAGGCCGCAGATCGATAACAGTGTGGAGCTTTCCTATAGCTATGCAGGGAAATTATCCGCCAGCCTTACCTATGCACGATCCACCAATTCACTGACGCCTGTTTACCGCCAGGATACCGTATCAAAGCTGATCATCAGCTCTTATGATAACCTGTCGGAAGCAGACTTCCTTTACTTCACCGTCATGTCTAACCTGAGCATTGGTAAAAGCTCATCCATTATAAATACAGCCAGCGCATTGTATTCAGCCTACCATGGCACATCCGGCGCGGGCGCGTTAGATAATAAAGCCTTTGCCGCACAGTTCTCCTCCAACTATATACTCAAGCTGTCACAGCGTACAACAGCAGAGGCCACGGGCTTCTATGTTACACCGGTAGCATCGGGCATCTACAAAGTATCGTCTGTGTTCAAAATAGATATAGGGATCAGCAGGAAGATCCTGCAGGACAGAGGCAGCCTGAAGCTGAGTGTAAGCGACATCTTCAACACGCTGCGGTCAAAGTATACGGTAGAGAATTATCAGAATGTAAACGCCAGCTACAATAATAAGCCTGAAACACGCTTCTTTAACCTGGTGTTCAATTATAAGTTCGGTAATCAGTATGTGAAGGCCGGGAAGAACAGAAAAACAGGTACCGACGAATTAAGGGCCCGTATGGGTAGCAACTAAAATAACTAACAACTAATAATACAGGAACATTAATCCATAAACTCACTATTATGAAACCTCGTTCAACAAATCGTAAATTAAACTTCAACAAAAATACTATTGTAAAGCTGGATGCCGATGTGTTGGGCAGGATAAACGGTGGCATTGAAATAACAGAGAAAGTACTGCCCACTATCAGAAGCGCTGCTTTCTGCCTTTCGCTTACTTTTTGCCATGTGGATGAAAATACAGCGATCATTACAGAACCGGAAGTACATGCACATGATCTGGCAAGGGCTTTACCGATAGGGTTGCCGCCACAGCTATAAAAAAAAGAGGCCTCCTGAACGAGGAGGCCACCCAGATTGTACTAAAATAGTACAATCATGAAACCACTACTAAGTTCGGATAAAAAATTCAGAACTACAAAAAAAGAGCTGCGTTGGTCAAAGGGTAAAGACGTCTTCCTTTCACGAAGAAGATATAGGTTCGATTCCTGTACGCAGTACAAAAAATGATCTTATCACTTTAAAATCAAGTTTATATGAATATTCCGTACTCATTTCATAAAAACCTGGTATTACGCACCCCCAGATTGCCTTTATTCCGCCACCTGGACGAACAAACGATCATCGCCCAGCTGGATAATGAAATATTCCTTGAAGCGGTTTATCTCGCCTCTCCTGTGCTGTACGATGAATGCCTGAAATGGAAGAACGGGCATGTAAAAGGAGAGAAGGAGCGCCAGAAGCTGCTCCGCTCCCTCATGAAGTATTTTACCCGGATGAGCAGCCGCTGCACGCCTTTTGGCTTATTCTCCGGTTGTAATGTGGTACAGTGGCAGCCGGAGCCAACGGCTATCACGGTAAGCTCTGCCACTACCAGGCGTCATACCCGGCTGGACATGCATTATCTCTGTGCGCTGGCGCAACGGCTGGCGGTATTACCGGGCATACGGGAACACCTGCTGTATTATCCTAACAGCAGTATATATACTATAGGCGATGAAATGCGGTATGTGGAATACCGTTATGTAGGTGGCAGAAGAAAGCACCATATCTCCGCCGTGACGGCTTCTGAGAGCCTGGAGCTGTTATTCCGGCAGGCAGCCGGGGGGATCACCATCAACGGCATGATTGAGCTGCTGGTGGATGATGAAGTGAGCCGGGAAGAAGCCGCNGCATTCATNGANGATGTGCTGAATGCACAGATGCTGGTAAATGAGCTGGAACCGGCCATCACGGGGGATGAATTCATTTACCAGGTGATCCGCGTACTGCAACGTATTTACAGTATAGACCCGCAGGAGGGTACCAGCACTGTTATCAGCCTGCTGCAGCAGGTGAATGAACGTTTGCAGGAAATTGATAAAGCCACTGCCAACACCGCCGCCGACTACCGCGGGATCAGCGCACTGCTGGATAAACTGGGCGTGCCCTATGAAGAGAATAAGCTGTTTCAAACAGACCTGGTTAAAATAGCGCCGCAGGCAGGGTTAAACGAAGGACTGCAGCAGCAGCTGTTCGAAGGCCTGGCATTGCTGAACCGCATAGCAGGCCCCCGTGAACAGGGCAACTGCAATCATTTGCGCGCAGGTTCTCAGAGCGTTATGAAGAAAAGGAAATGCCGCTGCTGGAGGTGCTCGATACCGAAACGGGGATTGGCTACCTGGCAAAAAGCGCGGATGATAATACGCCTTTGCTGGATCAGATCATACCTCCCGCTCCTAAAAACAGAGAGAACAAGATCAAATGGGGCGGTATAGAAAAATACCTGGTGAACAAGGTAAATGAAGCCTACCGGGAAGATGCATACAATGTAGCCATACGGGAAGAAGAGCTGAAGCATTTTGATAACAAGGAATGGAATGATCTGCCGCCGTCTATGTCTGTCATGTTCCGTTTGATCAATGCAGAACAGCAGCAGGTATACCTGGACCATGCCTACGGCCCCAGCGCCGCCAATATATTGGGCCGTTTTGCCCATGCAGACGAGGAGATCAACCGCATGGTATGCGAGATCACGGGTGCAGAGCAGGAAAAAGATCCTAACGTTGTGTATGCGGAGATCATTCACCTGCCTGAAAGCAGGATCGGCAACATTCTGCTTCGCCCGGTATTCAGGGAATACGAAATTCCCTACCTGGCAAAGTCTGCGCTGGACCAGGAACACCAGATCCACCTGCAGGACCTGATGGTGTCTGTAAAGAATGGCAAGGTGCTGCTGCGCTCAAAAAGATTGAACAAGCAGGTGATGCCACGCCTGAGCACCGCACATAACTACAGCTTCAATTCCCTGCCTGTTTATCACTTTCTCTGTGATCTGCAGCGCCAGCAACAACGCGGGGGCCTGTCTTTCAGCTGGGGCAGCCTTGTGCATCAGTATAAATTTCTTCCCAGGGTAAGCTACCGGAATATCATCCTGTCGCCCGCTAACTGGCGCTTTATAAAAAGCGATTATGAACACTTGCTGCAAGCGGCCGATCAGCAGCTGATGGAGGAAGTACAGGCATTCCGGAACCGCTGGCGTATGCCCCGTTACATTGTGCTGGCAGATGGCGACAATGAAATGCTGATAGACCTGGAAAACGAGATACTGGTAAAGCTATGGCTGGAAACAATCAAGAACCGGNCCGGCCAGGAGCTGAANGAATTCCTCTCGCCTGAAACCGGTGTGCTGGATCAGCATGGCAATATTTATTCGAACCAGCTGGTGGCTGTTTTAACCAAACACANAGCTTCTTACGGTGCAGCGGCAGTCACCNCTTCTGCNGTAACAGCGGCGCCAACAGTAAGAACATTTTCAACGGGCTCAGAATGGCTCTACTATAAATGCTATTGCGGCGTGAAAACAGCCGACAGGATCCTGACAGAGGCTATACACCCTGCAGTGAAGCAATTGCTGGCTNGNGGCGAGATCGATAAATTCTTCTTTATCCGCTACCAGGATCCCGAGTTTCACATCCGGCTGCGCTTCCACTTGCCGGATCCCGGCAAGCTGGGCCAGGTACTTGCACTGCTGCATCNGCATCTCCTGCCCTTTGAAAGGCAGGGCTATATCTGGAAAACNCAAACAGACAGCTATAGCCGGGAGCTGGAGCGCTATGGTCACCGNAGCATAGAACAGGCGGAAACATTATTCTTCCATGACAGCATGNCCGTGCTGGAAATGCTGGAAAACACCTGGGGCGATAAGCGGGAAGAAGTGCGCTGGCAGTGGACGCTTCGTGCAATAGATGAATTGCTGGATGTATTCGGATATACGCTGGAAAGAAAGCAGCAGGTGATGGAAATACTCAAGGATTCTTTTGCAGCAGAGTTTAATGCAGACAAGTTCCTTAAAACACAATTGAACAACAAATACCGGGATAGCCGCAAGGAGATAGAAACGATCATGGACAGNCAATGCGACAGCGGCAGTGCATTGTATCCTGTACTGGCATTGCTGAAGGAAAANAATAAAGCGCTGCAGCCCGTGGCCGCACAGTTGCTGGAAATGAAAGCGGCCGGCGCCCTGGAACGCCCGCTGGACGAGCTGCTATTCAGCTATATCCATATGCTTGTTAACAGAACGATTCCCTCCAAAGCAAGGCTGCACGAATTGGTGATCTACGATCTGCTGCACCAGTACTACCGCTCACAGATGGCCCGGATGAAGAAAGACAACGGAAAGAAACAAATTGCTCATGCAGCTTAGGCTACAATTCATATAACTATGTTCAGGAGATTCCCATTTTACAAGCAGTACAATGAGATGGACTGCGGCCCCACCTGCCTGCGGATGATCTGTAAATATTATGGCAAAAGCCTCTCCCTGGAGTACCTGCGGAACATGATGTACACGAACAGGATGGGCACCAGNCTCCTGTCGCTGAGTGAGGCTGCGGAGAAGCTGGGCCTGCAGTCGGTAGGGCTTAAACTCACATTTGAGGACCTGGTGGAGGCCGCCCCATTTCCCTGTATTGCATACTGGCAGCAAAGGCACTTCATTGTGATCTATAAGATAAAGAAGGATAAGGTTTTTGTGGCAGATCCTGCGCATGGGATGCAGGAATATTCCACCACTGAGTTCCTGCAGGGCTGGTCTGTTGATGGAAGCAGCGGTATTATCCTGTCTCTCGAGCCTTCCCCGGCTTTTGATAATATAGAAGAGGAGAAGCAGGCGGAGCGGAATACCGGCTTTATATTCTCTTACCTGGGCCATCACAAGTCGCAGCTGCTGCAGATCTTTCTGGGCCTGCTGGCAGGCAGCCTGCTGCAGCTGGTAGTGCCTTTCCTTACACAAAGCCTGGTAGATATCGGCATCCGGCATCATGACCTTTCATTTATTTACCTGATACTCTTTGCCCAGCTGATGGTATTCATTGGTAAAACAACGGTAGAAGTGCTGAGAGGATATGTGATCCTTCACCTGGGCAGCAGGATCAATATCAGTTTGCTGTCTGATTTTTTTGCCAAGCTCATGAAGCTGCCGCTTGGCTTCTTTGATACGAAACGTATAGGAGACATCCTGCAACGGATCAGCGATCATCAGCGCATTGAGAACTTTATGACATCGGGGGTGATCAACGTGGTGTTCTCCATGATCAATCTTTTTATCTTCAGCATTATCCTCGCTGTTTATAACCTGCAGATCTTTGCGGTATTCTTACTGGG
>JGI25160J50197_1000948_pt1 | contig 15218 bp, 14 predicted proteins | sample AraplaMF_Cvi_mMS_FD_50197 | JGI IMG/M metagenome (IMG submission 50197)
TACAACGCGGCCGTGGAAGCGGGCATCGACGTCATCCTGGATGACCGCGGCCAGCGTCCGGGCGCCATGTTCGCCGACTGGGAACTGATCGGCGTGCCGCACCGCGTGGTGATCGGCGAGCGTGGCCTGAAGGAAGGCAACCTGGAATACCAGGGCCGCCGCGATACCGAAGCGACTGCCGTTCCNGTGGCCGAGGCCCTGGCCTTCATCAAGGGCAAGATCCAGAAGTGATCGCCATGGCAAGGCACTTGCCAAAGCAGGGACGTGAACGCCGCCGCTGGTGGGCGCGTCCCTTGCGCTGGTGGCATACGCTGGCATTCGCCTCCGGCGTGCTGTGCGCGCCGTTCGGCTTTGCCGGCAACCAGAAAGAGGAAGCACTGGCCGACGGTGTGCGGGTGGCGCTGTCCAACGCCATCATGGATGCCCGGCCGCCCAAGCCGGTGTTGCTCACGCCCACCGACCGCGCGCAGTATGACCAGTGGTATGCCGCCATGTCGGACCGCCTGAAGCGCAAGTTGCCGGACGAATTCACNCGCCGCGAGTTCCTCGAGACCGCCTGGTACGAAGCGCGCCGCGCCGGCCTGGACCCGGGCCTGGTGCTGGGGCTGATCCAGGTTGAATCGGCTTACCGCAAATACGCGGTGTCGATTGTCGGCGCGCGCGGCTATATGCAGGTGATGCCGTTCTGGACCAATGTGATCGGCGACCGCGACCGCTCCAAGCTGTTCAATATGCAGACCAACCTGCGCTATGGCTGCTCCATCCTGCGCATGTATATCGACATGGAGCAGGGCAACCTGTACCTCGCCCTCGGCCGCTACAACGGCAGCCGTGGCCGGCCCGAGTACCCGAACGCGGTGCTGGCGGCCTGGAACAAGTGGAAGCTTTAATGCCGTTGTGACATTCCGTGCATCTGTGCGAGGGGGCTGGCGCTTACACTCTGCGCCTTGACCCACTCGCTACGGAGCACCCATGCATTCCAAAAAATTCCTGTTCATCCTGGCCAGCCTGGCCTTAGCCGGCAGCGCGGCGGCGGCCCCAGGCCAACTCGTTAAAGGCAAGCTGGTCGACGGTGGCGGCGGCGACGATATGTCCGTGACCATCCTGTCCGACCAGGGCAAGAAGATCCAGGCCTACTGCGCCGGCCAATGCGGCGACTGGTTCGTCGAGGCTGGCGGTGGCGAATACTCGACCCTCAATCCCAAGCTCAAAGGCAAGCCGGTCATCGCGACGATTGCCAACGAACGCAATGCCGGCCGCGTCGCAGGCCCTGGCGATGACGAGCGCTTCCAGTTCATCAAGAGCATCTCGTTCAGCAAATAAGCCGGGTGATTAAACTATTAAAAAATGTATTGATTTTTCGGAAATCTTTGCATTTGTCTAATTTTGAACATTAGCTAATTTTCTAACTAGCTGAAAGATAAGAATCTTTTCCTTTTGGCATGATTCCTGCTTGGAAATATTGTAGTAGTTAAATATTTCATGAAATCATGCAAAGGAGAGGGTGTTGAGCAATACCGTAATCAAGAAGCTGCTGGGCGTTGCAATGGCAATTGGTGCTGTCGGCAGCGCGTTCGCAGGCCCGACGGCCCAACTGACCGGCGTCAAGCCGATGATCAGCGCCGGCGCGCCACCGGACTCCCCTGAGGCCCGTGTGGACAGCAACCTTGCTTTTTCACGCTTTACCGGCGTCGTGAGCCTGGCCATCCAGAAAGACAACCAGTTGTTCATCTGCTCCGGGACCCTGGTCGGCAAGCGCCACGTGGTAACGGCCGGCCACTGCGTCGACTCCAACGACAATGGCGTTTTGATCGACCTGAACAAGCCGGGCAACTCCGTGCGGGTAGTTTTCAACGCAACTTCGTCCGGCTCGGGTTCCCAGGTCATCAACGCCTCGAAAATCTCGATGCACGGCGATTACGCCGGCTTTGGCAATTGCCCGGCCGGCTACGGCCCCGATGACCAGTGCGTCAATGACGACGTGGCGGTCGTCACCCTGAGCCAGGATGCGCCGAAGGAAGCGAAAATCTACAAGATCGCCACCGCCGAACTACAGGCGGGCAGCCGCCTGATCATGGCCGGTTACGGTACCTCAGGCGACGGTATCAACGGCTACACTGTCGACCCGCAGTTCCGCGTAAAGCGCAGCGGCGAAAACTATGCGGACGTGTTTGACGCCGACGACGAGCAGGGCTACACCGGCCGCCGCGAAGTCTGGTATGGCGACTTCGACGGCGAAGGCAAGGACTTCTGGTGTGCGAGAGCCAGGGTATGCACGCCGGTCCTGCCCAACGACCGCGAAGCCAATATCGGCGGCGGNGACTCGGGCGGCCCTTCGTTCATTGAAATGTACGGCGAGCTGATGCTGATCGCCACCAACACCTTCGGCGGCACGCCGCGCGGCCTGGCNGACGGCGCATTCGGCAGCTACTTCGGCGGCATGCTCCTGCACAGCTACCTGGACTACATCAAGGACGCTACCGATGGCGACGTGTCCTTCGTTCCGGANCCTGCCTCGCTTGCCGTATTCGGCCTGGGCCTGCTGGCGCTGGCTGGCGTCCGTCGCCGCAAGCAGGNGAAGTAAGGCTTACCTGGGCAGCAGCAGCGCGCTGGCACTGACCATCGCGAACAGCAGCCCGCCCAGCGGCAGCAAGCCGTAATGCAGGAAGGGCGCCACCAGTTGCGTGGCGCCTGCAACGCAGGCAAAGGCCAGGAACATCAGCAGTCCCGCGCCTTTGCCGGCATCGTCTCCGGCCGCATGCAGCGCACCGCCCATGGTGGCGGGGCCGCGCAGGCCAAGCCCGCCGCAAAACAAGGCCGCCAGCACCGCCAGCACCGCCAGCCCGCGCGTGCCGGCCAGGCCGGCCAGGGCCATCCCCATCAAGCCCGCACCGGCCAGGAATTGCAGCAGCGTTCCGCTGCGCACCAGCCATTGCTGGCCAAGCCGCTTCACCAACCTGACCGCCGCCGAGGCGCCGACCATGAAGGCCAGCACACCGCAAATCTGCAGGATGGCGAAGGCTTCAATCCCCAGCCCAAGGGCATGCGTGACCAGCACGGGCGCGCTGGCCACGTACATCAGCAAGGCGCCGAACATGACCGCATAGCTCAAGGCGTAGCGCAGGTAGAGGCGGTTGCGCAGCAGCGGGGCATAGCCGCGCTGGATCGGCGCTGGCGCGGGCGCGGCATGCGGCGCGCGGCCGACGATGCGGGCAACCAGGGGCAGCAACAGGAGCGACATGGCAGCGATCAGCCAGAAAGTGGTGCGCCAGTCCGCGTACAGCACGATCGCGGCGCCGGCTACCGGGCCCAATGCGGGGATGGTGGATTCGGCCATGGCGACCAGGGCCAATGCTTTCACCGCATCGGCCTCGTTGAAGCGCCGCCGTATCAGCGCGGGGACGGCTACGGTGGCCGCGCCTGCGCCCAGCCCCTGCAGCAGGCGGCCCGCCAGCATCCAGTCGATCCCCGGCGCCAAGGCGCAAACCAGGCTGCCTCCGCCAAGCAGGGCGGTGCCGGCCATGATGGTGCGGCGGTCGCCGAAGTGGTCCGCGGCCCAGCCCCAGCCCAGTTGCGACAGCGCCAGCGCCGCCATGAACAGCGCCATGGTCGCCTGCGCGGAAGGAATGGATGCGCCGAGCTCCGCCGCCATGACCGGGATGGCCGGCAGGTACAGGTCGGAGGCCAGCAGGCCCAGCGCCGTCAGGCTGGCGAGGGGGATGGCAAGGCGGTGNAGTGCTTGCATGGCGGCTGGCGGGCGACAGGAAAAATAAAAAAGCCCCGAGCGCGTGGCGTCGGGGCTCCTCGAATGGCTGCAACAGCCAGAAGCAGCTTATTTCAGGTGGTCGGAAATCAGCTTGGTCATTTCAAACATGGAAACCTGGGCTTTGCCGCCGAAGACAGCTTTCAGCTTGTCGTCCGCATTGATCATGCGGCGGTTTGCGGCGTCCTGCAGGTTCAGTTTCTTGATGTAGTCCCAGACTTTCTTGGTCACTTCGGTACGCGGCAGCGGTGCGGAACCGACTACGGCGGACAGTGCGCTCGATGGTGTCATCGCCTTCATGAAGGCTGCGTTTGGTTTGCGTGCTGCTGGTGCTGCGGCTTTCTTTGCTGCTGGCTTGGCGGCTGCCTTCGCTGGAGCAGCTTTCTTAGCTGCTGGCTTGGCGGCGGCTTTCTTTGCTGCTGGTGCTGCTTTCTTGGCTGTTGCCATATTCGAGCCTCCTTAACAAACAAATGGATAATTGCGCAATACTATCGCACGGCTAATATTGGCGGGGGTTTGCAGCTTGTGCAAGTGTTTTTGTGGGTTTTTTAGGGGAAACAAGACTTAAACACAAAAAAAGCCGCCCGAAGGCGGCTTTTTGCGGCTGCAAGGGGCTTAGCGCATGCCCGGCATCATGCCTTTCATGGAGCGCATCATCTTCATCATGCCGCCGCCGGACAGCTTTTTCATCATGGTCTGCATCTGTTCGAACTGGGTCAGCATGCGGTTGACTTCCTGCACCTGGACGCCGGCGCCGGCCGCGATGCGGCGCTTGCGCGCCGCCTTGATCAGTTCCGGCTTGGCGCGTTCCTGCGGCGTCATCGAGTCGATGATGCCGACCATGCGGCGCACCTGCTTTTCGGCCTGGTCCATGTTGGCGCCGGCTGCCGCTTGCTGGAACTGGGCCGGCAGCTTGTCGAGCAGGCCGGACATGCCGCCCATTTTCTTCATCTGCGCCAGCTGGGCCTTGAAGTCNTTCATGTCGAACTTGCCGCCCGACTTGACCTTGGCCGCCAGTTCGGCCGCNGCCTTGGCATCGACGTTCTTCTGTGCTTCCTCGACCAGGGCCAGGATGTCGCCCATGCCCAGGATGCGGTTGGCCATGCGCTGCGGGTCGAACGCTTCCAGGCCGTCCAGTTTTTCCGACACGCCGGCAAACTTGATCGGCTTGCCGGTAATGTGGCGCACCGACAGCGCGGCGCCGCCGCGCGAGTCGCCATCGAGCTTGGTCAGCACCACGCCCGTCAGCGGCAGNGCGTCGTTGAAGGCCTTGGCGGTGTTGATGGCNTCCTGGCCCAGCATGGCGTCGACCACGAACAGGGTTTCGATCGGNTTGACCGCGCCGTGCAGGGCGGCGATCTCTTTCATCATCTCTTCGTCGATACCGAGGCGGCCGGCGGTGTCGATGATCAGCACGTCATGGTGGTGCTTCCTGGCCCAGTCCAGCGCGGCCAGCGCGATGTCGACCGGCTTGTCCTGCGCGGTGGAAGGGAAGAAGTCGGCGCCGACCTGGCCGGTCACCGATTGCAGCTGGGCGATTGCGGCGGGACGATAAACGTCGGCCGACACGGTCAGCACTTTCTTTTTCTTCTGCTCTTTCAGGTACTTGGCCAGTTTGCCGACGGTGGTGGTTTTACCCACGCCCTGCAAACCCGCCATCAGGATGATGGCCGGCGGCTGCTGGGCGAAGGANAGCTGCGACGCTTCCACGCCCAGGTCGGCGCCCATCAGGGCGCCCAGTTCGCGCTGCACCACGCCGACCAGGGCCTGGCCCGGGGTCAGCGAGGAAATCACTTCTTCGCCGAGGGCTTTTTCCTTGACCTTGGCGATGAATTCGCGCACGGCCGGCAGGGCGACGTCGGCCTCCAGCAGCGCCATGCGCACTTCGCGCAGCATCTCGGCGGTGTTGGATTCGGTCAGGCGGGCCTCGCCGCGCATCGTCTTGACGACTTTGGCAAGGCGCGTAGTCAGGTTGTCTAGCATTGGTGGCCTACTAATTAATGGAGAATGACGCGGGAAGCGGAAAATCCCGCCATTTTACCTTAGGAGTCGGCTGCGGCGGCAGCGCCGGGCGGTGACCACGTGTCTCTCACAAATTGTCACTATCNTGCACAAATTTGTGAAATAAACAAAGTTTCTTCTTGACAAGACATGCGACCACCGTGCATCTTGTTCATAAATTAATTTTATGGATGAACTTGTGCAAACGCTGGCCGTNCCAAACCTGATCAATTTATTCGCGCCCGGCCGGCGGCGCGCACTGCGCCATTGGCGCCTGGCCGCCCTGGTGGCGGCGGGCTGCGTTGCGCTGTACGCCGGGTGGCAATGGGCACGNCCGGCGGCNGTCGANCGCCTGGCCGAGGCTTTCCCGCCGGCGCTGGAAGTCCAACTGGGGCAGGGCATGCTGCGCGCACTCGAGGCGCAAGCGCTGAAGCCTAGCGAGCTGTCGGAAACGCACCAGGCCCGCATCAGCGGCGCCTTCGCCAGCCTGCAGGCGCCGCATGAAGGCGCGCCGCGCCACCGCCTGCTGTTCCGCAGCAGCGGGCTGGGGGCTGCTGCCTTCACGCTGCCTTCGGGCGACATCATCCTGACCGACAGCCTGGTGCTGGCGCTGCCCGACGACGGCGCAGTGCTGGCGGTGCTGGCGCATGAGCTGGGCCACCAGCAGCAGCGCCACATGCTGCGCCGCCTGGTGCAGGAAGCGATGCTGCCGGCCGCGGCCGGCGTGGTGCTGGGCGATACCAGCTGGCTGGTGTCCAGCATGGCGGCGCGCGCGCCGCACCTCGAGTGGCCGCAGCAGGCCGAAATCGAAGCCGACAAGTATGCCGCCGACCTGCTGGAACATAACGGCCTGTCGCTGCGCCTGCTGACCGAAGTGCAGGAGGCATTGAGCGGCGCGACCGGCACGGCCGGCACGGAGCGCGCCTACCTGGCCATCCATCCGCCCTGCGCGGAGCGCCTGGCGCAACAGCGCGAACGCAGCGCACTTTAAGCGTCCCAGCCTTCAATGTATGATGGGCGCGCGGCCGCTCAGGCCAACTATTCACTAAGGAGACCTGGATGAAACTGAAAAGTATCGGCAAGGCCGCGGCCCTCGTGGCACTGGCGAGTTTGGTAACCGCTGGCAGCGCGCAGGCGCAGGAAGTGGTGCGGCTGGGGAACCTGAAGTTCGCCCATTACGGCGCCGTGTCGTATATCAAGGAGATCGCACCGAAGTGCGGCATCAAGGTCGAAGAGCGGGTGTTTGCCAAGGGCCTGGACGTGATGTCGGCCGTCCTGGCCGGCGAGCTGGATGTGGGCGCGACGGCTTCCGAGGCAGCCATCTCCGGCCGCGCCGGCGGTGCGCCGATCTACGTGGTGGCCGGTTTCGCCAAGGGCGGTGCACGCCTGGTGGGCCGCAGCGACCTGAATCTCAAGTCGGTCAAGGACCTGAAAGGCAAGAAGGTCGGCGTGACGCGCGGCGGCATCCAGGAAGTGCTGCTGCTGGCGGAGCTGCAGCAGGCCGGCCTGACCGTGTCCGAGCAGCCGGGCAAGGACGTGCAGACCGTGCTGCTGGCCTATGCTGACCTGAACCAGGCCCTGCTCGGCAAGCATATCGATGCCATGATGCAGTCGGAGCCGCAATCTTCGCAGGCCATCAACAAAGGCTATGGCAGCGAAATCCTCAAGCCCTACAACACCCCGATCGGCGAGCCGATCCGGACCATGGTGATGACCGAGAAGTTCTACAAGGAGCGCCGCCCGGTGGCGGAGAAGTTCATGCGCTGCTTCGTGGAGGCGACCAAGACCTTCATCGACCAGCCGGCCACCGCCGAAAAATATGTGCGCGAAACCGTGTTCAAGGGCCAGATCACCAGCGACGATTTCCAGGACGCGATCGGCAATTCGCCTTATTCGTATGACGTGACNCCGGAGCATATCCAGGTCACCACCGACACCATGGTCAAGACCGGCGTCGGCAAGATGGCCAAGCCGCCGGTGGCCAAGGACTGGGTCAAGACCGACCTGCTGGAGCAAGCCAAGAAATCGCTGGGCGTCAAATGAAGGTCGCATGGCGGGATGTCGGCGTCGGCCTGGTGGTGCCGGCGGCGCTGGTGCTGGTCTGGCATTTCGTGACNTATCACGGCTGGGTCAACCCGCAAGCACTGCCTTCGCCGGAAGCGGTGGCGCGCAAGTGGGTGGAATACCTGCTGCCGCTGCAGCCGTATGACGGCAACGGCAACTGGCTGGCGTGGGCCTTCTCCGGTGAATTGATCCACGATGCGATCGGCAGCATGTATCGCGTGCTGCTTGGTTTTGCCATCGGCGCCGGCCTGGCGCTGCCCCTGGGGCTGGCCATGGGCGCCAGCGCCCATGCCTACCGCCTGTTCAATGTGCTGGTGCAGATCATCCGCCCGGTGCCGCCGATCGCCTACATCCCGCTGTCGATGCTGTGGTTCGGGCTGGGCAACCCGCCGGCCATTTTCCTGATTTCGCTGGGCGCCTTCTTCCCGGTGCTGATCAACACCATCGCCGGCGTGCGGCAGGTCGACGGCATCTACCTGCGCGCGGCGCGCAACCTCGGTGCATCGGGGCCGACCATGTTCCTGCGCGTGATCCTGCCGGCGGCCGTGCCGTCCATCCTGGCCGGGGTGCGCATCGGCATCGGCACCGCCTTCATCGTGGTGATCGTGGCGGAAATGGTGGCGGTGAACAATGGCCTGGGCTTCCGCATCAGCGAGGCGCGCGAGTACTTCTGGTCGGACAAGATCATCGCCGGCATGATCACCATCGGTTTGCTGGGCCTGGCCATCGACGTCGCCATGGACCGCCTGAACAATCACCTGCTGCGCTGGCACCGCGGCCTGGAGAGCTGAATGAGCGCTGCACATATCGAAGTCAAGGGCGTCAGCAAGGTGTTCGGCGCCTCGGTAGTGGCGCTGCAGGACATCAACCTGGAGATCCCGCGCGGCCAGTTCGTCTGCCTGCTGGGACCATCGGGCTGCGGCAAGTCGACCCTGCTGAACGCCATCGCCGGATTCTCAGCACCGAGCAGCGGCAGCATCGTCGCCGACGGCCGGCAGGTGGCCGATCCGGGGCCGGAGCGCGGCATGGTGTTCCAGGAATACGCCCTGTTCCCGTGGATGACGGTGGCCGACAACGTGGCCTTCGGGCTGGAGATCAAGGGCATGCCGAAAGCGGAAATCGCCGCCACGGTGGAGCGGCTGCTCAAGACTCTGTCGCTGCAGGACTTCCGCCACCGCTTCCCGAAAGACCTGTCGGGCGGCATGCGCCAGCGGGTGGCGATCGCGCGCGTGCTGGCGCTCGATTCGCCGATCATGCTGATGGATGAACCATTCGGTGCGCTCGATGCGCTGACCCGGCGCGACCTGCAGGACGAACTGCTGCGCATCTGGGACCAGCAGAANAAGACCATCATCTTCGTCACCCACAGCATCGAGGAAGCGATCTACCTGGCCGACCGCATCGTGGTCATGACTTACCGTCCCGGCACGGTCAAGCGCGACATCCTGGTCGACCTGCCGCGCCTGCGCGATCCGTCGGCGCCGGAATTCAATGCCCTGAAGCGCGAGCTGGGGCAGTTGGTGATGGAAGAACAACAACGCCATCATCATGACGAACTAAGGGCCGCGGCCGTGGATTAAGATCGTCCCGGTGCCAGNTCCNGACACGCGCAGCGTGTTGNGACCTGGCACCGCTGACTGAGTGTTAAACTTACCGGATGCAAACTTACTTCCTGCTCGCAGCAACGCTGCTTTACCTGATCTGTGGTTTCCTCCCGTCGCGTAAATCCGTGCCCATTGCCGCACTGACGGCCGGCGCCTGGCTGCTGCACGGGGCGGCGTTGTGGGTCGACGTGATGGTGCCCGGCTCGCTGCGCATCGGCTTTGCCACCATGTTGTCGTCCGCACTGTGGATTTCGGTGGGCGCCTACTGGCTGGAGAACCAGAACTTTCCGCTGGATGGCCTGCGCCGCATCGTGATGCCGGTNGCTGCCCTGGCGGTGGCCTTGCAGGCCGGCTTCCCCGGCTCCCTGGTGCCGATGGCCGGCCGCTCCACCATGCTGGGNTGGCACATCGCCATTGCCACGCTGGCCTACAGCACGCTGACCATCGCCGCCTTCCACGCCGTGCTGATGGCGCTGCAGGAGTCGCGCCTGCATACGCGCAGCGACAGTCCCGGCTTTTTCGCTACGGCGCTGGACCAGTTGCCGGCCCTGCTGACGATGGAAAAGCTGCTGTTCCGCCTGATCGGTTTCGGCTTCGTGCTGCTGAGCCTGACTGTCCTGTCGGGCATTGTCTTCAGCGAGGAATTGTTTGGCCGGGCGCTGAAGTGGGACCATAAATCGGTCTTTACCCTGCTGTCCTGGGTNNTGTTCGCGGCCTTGCTGGCCGGGCGTCATTTCCGCGGCTGGCGCGGCAAGACGGCCCTCAGCTTCACGCTGGCGGGCTTNGCGACCCTGCTGCTGGCTTATGTCGGCAGCCGTTTTGTACTGGAAGTGGTTTTACATCGAGGTTTGGCATGACACGACTCCTGTTCTGGCTGGCNCTGGNCTTCCTGGTCATNGCCGCCATCCGCAGCAAACTGCGNAAGATGAATGGCCCGCAGCAAGACGGCCACTCGCCTGCGCCGCAGCAGCCGCGCACTGCCGAACCGCCACAGGCCGAGAAAATGCTGCAATGCGCCCATTGCGGCGTGCATTTCCCCGCCTCCGAAAACGTGCCGGCCAACGGCCGTGACTACTGCTGCGCGGCGCACGCCCCGCATTAAGCCCTAGCGTGTTTGCCCGCCTCCACACCCTGTCGGCCGCCTCGCGCGACACTTTCTGGCGCTCGCTGAAAGCACTGGGCGCGACCCGGATTGTGATCGCCCTGGTCCTGCTGCTGTACTTCAGCGCCGGCACATTCTCCGTCTCCGCCTCCGAGCTGTCGCCGAAAGTGTGCGCCGCCTATTTGCTGGCGGCAGTTGCAATGCAGGTACTGGCGATCCGCTGGCGCCGCCACTTCATGCTGCAGCTGATGTCGCAGGTCGCCTGCGACCTGACCTGCATCTCGCTGTTGTTCCTTGCGGCCGGCGGCATGCGTTCCGGCCTGGCCATCCTCTACCTGTTCCCGCTGGCCGGCTGCGCCATCCTGGCGCCACTGGTGCTGTCGCTGTTCAGCGCNTCGCTGGCAACGCTGTTCATGCTGGCCCACAGCACTTACATTGTCTTCTCGGGCGGAGAGTCGCTGGTNCTGCAGGCNGGCCTGTATGGCGTNGCCTGGTTTGCCGTGGTGCTGATCGTAAGCCGCATGGCNGCGCGCCTGATCGGCCAGGAAGAGCTGGTGGCCCAGCGCGGCATTGAAATCGGCGTGCAGCAGGCCGTCAACCGCCTGGTGATCGCGCATTCGGCCGACGGCATCCTGGTAGTCGGGCCGGACGGCACCATCCATATGAGCAACCCGGCGGCGCAGCAGATGCTGGGTGCCGGCGCGCAAGTGCTGGACGGCGCGGCCCTGCAACCGATCGCGGTCGCCTATGAAAGCTGGCGCAGCGATCCGCAGCAGTCCAGCGCCTTCATCACCATCAAGCCTTTCGACAATCCGGAGCAGGAAGACATGGCGGCGGCCTGGAATTCTCGGCGCGACGTGGCCCTGCACCTGAAGTTGCGCTTTGCAGCCGCCGACACCAATGGCCTGGAAGTGGANCGCAACGTCATCTTCCTGGAAGACGTGACCAGCATCGAGGAAAAAGCGCAGCAGCTCAAACTGGCTTCGATGGGNCGCCTGACGGCCAGCATCGCGCATGAAGTGCGCAACCCGCTGTCGGCGATCGGCCATGCCAATTCGCTGCTGGAGGAGGATTTGCAGACGCCGGTGCACAAGCGGCTGCTGAAGATCATCAGCGACAATGTGGCGCGCGTGAACCGCATGGTGGAAGACATCCTGCAGCTGTCGCGCAAGGCGCAAAGCCACCACGAACCGATGGAGCTGGAAGCCTTCCTCAACGAATTGAAGGCGGAGTTCGACGAAACCCACAAGCTGGACCGCAAGATCGTCTGCCTGGGCGGCATGCGCCAGGTGATGGTGCGCTTCGATCCGCTGCATTTGCGTGAAGTGCTGATCAACCTGCTCAACAACGCGGTGCGCTATGCCAGCGGCACGCCGGCCAGCATCCGCGTCTTCATCGTCCAGGTGGCCGGCCGGCCGATGGAGCTGCACGTGCAGGACGATGGCCCCGGCATTTCGCCGCAGGTGCGGGCCCACCTGTTCGAACCCTTTTATACAACATCAAGCAAAGGCACGGGCCTGGGCCTGTATCTGGCGCGTGAATTGTGCTTGAATAATGATGCCATGCTGGACTACGAGCACCGCTTCGAAGCCAGCATGACAGAGGGCGGCGCGCGCAAGTCGAGCGGCCGCTTTGTAATTACATTTGCGAAAAACACATGACTTCTCCACGTGTCCTGGTCGTTGACGACGAAGCCGACCTGCGCGAATTGCTGGAAATTACGTTGCTGAAGATGGGGCTGGACGTGGACAGCACCGAAACCCTTCAGCATGCGCGCCAGCTGTTTGCCGAAAAAGATTACCAACTGGTGCTGACCGATATGCGCCTGCCAGACGGCCTTGGGCTGGAACTGGTNCGCGAAGTGGCGGCCAGCGGCAAGAATATCCCGATNGCGGTGGTGACGGCCTTCGGCAGCGCCGAAAATGCCGTGGTGGCGCTGAAGGCGGGCGCGTTNGATTATGTCAGCAAGCCNGTGCAGCTTGAGCAGTTGCGGGTGCTGGTCCAGTCGGCACTGAAGGTGAGCGACAGCGCGCCTGCCGCCGCGCCGGCGCGCGGCCAGCCGCCAAGCCGGCTGCGCGGCACTTCGGCCGCCATCCAGGCACTGCGGGCCCAGATTGCCCGGCTGGCGCGCTCGATGGCGCCGATTGCCATCAATGGCGAGTCGGGCAGCGGCAAGGAACTGGCGGCGCGCGAGATCCACGCCCAGAGTTCGCGCGCGGACAAGCCTTTCATCGCCGTCAACTGCGGCGCCATTCCGGAAGCGCTGATGGAGGCCGAGTTCTTCGGCTACCGCAAGGGCGCCTTCACNGGTGCGGCCGACGAGCGCGACGGCTTCTTCCAGGCAGCCAATGGCGGCACCCTGATGCTGGACGAGGTGGCCGACCTGCCGCTGGCGATGCAGGTCAAGCTGCTGCGCGCGATCCAGGAGCGCCGCGTGCGCAAGATCGGTGCCACCGCCGANGAACCGGTCGACGTGCGGATCATCTCCGCCACCCACAAGAANCTNGAAAAGCTGGTGGAGGATGGCCTGTTCCGGCAGGACTTGTTCTACCGGCTGAACGTGATCGAATTGCGCCTGGCGCCGTTGCGCGAGCGGCTCGATGACCTGGATGAACTGGTCGATGCTATCCTTGCGCGCCTGGGCAGCTTTGAGCACAAGGTGGCGCTGGCGCCTGGCGTGCTGGAAGTATTGAAGGGCTACTCCTTCCCGGGCAANGTNCGGGAACTGGAGAATATCCTCGAACGTGCGCTGGCGTTTTCCAACGATGGCGTGATCTCCGCGGAAGACCTGGCGCTGAAAGGCGGTTCGCTGCCTGCCCCTGCGCCCATGCCAGNGGCCGCGCCGGCCGCCCCTGCCAGCCCTGCGGCCGGCCCGGCTGCAATTCCGGCCGCCAGCGCGCCGGCGGCGCCAGGCATCACGGCCGAGGCCCCGGCGATGGACGCGGCGCCGGNCCGNGAACCAGCCATGCCGCCGCTGCCGGTATTCGACGTCNTGCCCAGCAANCTGCCGGCCTACCTGGAAGCGGTCGAGCGCGACATCATCACCCGCGCGCTGGCCCAGACCAATTACAACCGNACCCAGGCTGCCCAATTGCTGGGCATCAGCTTCCGCCAGTTGCGCTACCAGATGCAAAAGCTCAACATCCAGGACCCCGGCTAGTGGTTCGTGGCGGCGGGGCACCCGCCGCCCGATTGGTCTATAATCCCGGTCCGCCGCGAAAATCCCGTCCAATCATGTAGCGTTTTCGCCAACGCACAAGGCTGTGCTGCGCCGCAACATTGCTTATTAAATCAGCACGAAAAAAGCAGTGTTAGTGCTCGCTCACCGCCGATCGCCTGTAGCGATGGGACATATCAAAAGTCAATAAGAAAACGTGGTCTAAACGAAAAAATTTCACCTTGTACGATCCGAATCACGTCACTACAATTAGTGGACAGAATTCGATGGTGCACTAGATATAGTGGCCATTAACAAATACTGAATACGCGGAGCATAAATGCAATCTACTCAAGATATTTCCACCACTCAGGCGCCTCAAGTGCCTGTTTCCGCTGGCGAAACCGCTGGCGGCGTCGCTGTTTCCGCTAGCCAAATGGCCGACTACCGCATCATCCGCCGCAACGGCGCCGTGGTCGCTTTCGAGCCATCCAAGATTGCCGTGGCAATGACCAAGGCCTTCCTGGCAGTAAACGGCGGCCAGGGTGCGGCTTCCGCCCGCATCCGCGAACTGGTGGAAGAACTGACCAAGAACGTNGTGGGCGCCCTGATGCGCCGCCAGCCAGCCGGNGGCACNTTCCATATCGAAGACGTGCAAGACCAGGTTGAACTGGCCCTGATGCGCTCCGGCGAACACGACGTGGCACGCTCCTACGTGCTGTACCGCGCCAAGCACATGGAAGAACGCCGCCTGAAGAAAGAGGCAGCCGGCGCCACCGCCACCGCCGAACCGCAGATCAACGTCACCGAGAACGGCGTCGCCCGTCCGCTGGTGATGCAGGAAGTGCGCGACCTGATCGGCGCCGCCTGCAAGGGCCTGGAAAAGCACGTCGATGCCGACGCCATCCTGGCCGAAACCGTGAAGAACCTGTACGACGGCGTGCCGGTTGAAGAACTGCACAAGTCCGCCATCCTGGCTGCCCGCGCGCTGATGGAAAAGGATCCTGCCTACTCCCAGGTGACCGCCCGCATCCTGCTGCACACCATCCGCAAGGAAGTGTTCGGCAAGGAAGTGCCGCAAGCCGCCGCCGCCGCCGCCTACATCGAGTACTTCCCTCAGTACATCGCCAAAGGCATCGCCGCTGAACTGCTGAACGAAGAACTGGGCAAGTTCGACCTGGCCAAGCTGGCCAAGGCCCTGGTGGCCGACCGNGACCTGCAGTTCGGCTACATCGGCCTGCAAACCCTGTACGACCGCTACTTCCTGCACGTNCGCGATGTGCGCATCGAAATGCCGCAGGCCTTCTACATGCGTGTCGCCATGGGCCTGGCCCTGAACGAAACCGACCGCGAAGCACGCGCCATCGAGTTCTACAACCTGCTGTCGACCTTCGACTTCATGTCGTCGACCCCGACCCTGTTCAACTCCGGCACCCAGCGCTCGCAGCTGTCCTCCTGCTACCTGACCACCGTGTCCGACGACCTGGAAGGCATCTACGACGCCATCAAGGAAAACGCACTGCTGGC
>JGI25160J50197_1000977_pt1 | contig 14901 bp, 8 predicted proteins | sample AraplaMF_Cvi_mMS_FD_50197 | JGI IMG/M metagenome (IMG submission 50197)
CTTTTGTAGTCTATGACAAGGAAACAAAACAAAGCCGGGGTTTTGGTTTTGTTGACATGCCGAACCTTAACGAAAGTCACATGGCGATCAGCGAATTACATGGCTCTGGTCTGGATGATAAGACGCTTACTGTAAAGATCGCGAAGGATAAGCCGGTACAGGTGATAAATCCGTTTAGGGGGAAGAGGGGTTATTAACAATGCATGAGATTATGCCGGTCTATTTTGGTGAGCGGTAAAGCGTTAGCGCGGGCGCGTTGATAATTGGGGGAGGTGCGAAGTGGATGGGAATGGGTGGCGCTTAAAATTTATAGAAGTAGATTATCAACGATATTGGTCATTGTCAAGACTTAAATTAATAAGATTTAAAAGTTTTTTTATTAAATTGCTTTAAAAGATTTTTTAAATTTTAGTATAATGAGTCAGTATTTGATGAGTTGCCCTGTTTGTGAGAAAGAACATGACATTAATGTAGATTTCTGTTCTGATCACCATCAATTTACTGAACCTGTGAATGTCAGACGCGCTAAGATAAAAAATGAGGTTAACGCACTTAATTCGAGATATGATTTGGCAAAATCTCAGCTAATAAATGCTGGACTTTCAGAAAGCTTAAATCTTTTGGAGGAATTGGTAAGAACAAATAGCAATGTTATAATTAATACTTCATTTGAGTTTTTATGGAAATGGCTTCTCACGAGTACCGATTCTTATATCGGGTATGCTTTACAAATTATTAATGGAGTAAGGCCTAAAGCTTCATTTCAAAATGACGTCGACAGATCTTTAGTCGAATCATATCTCTATGGTTCGGTTAAAAATTTCTCTTACGCAACATTTTCAATAAGCGAAAGAGGATTATTTAGCTATGGAGATGTTTCAGTAATTTTGAAAATATCAGATGTTGTGGATAGAATTTCAGTATTAGAAACAAATTCCTTTTTATTTGTAGACGACATCGCTGAACGTGGTCTTTTGAGGCTAAGAAAGCCAGCTCCTTTTGGTCATATGTGTGTTTGGAGTGAAAGACAAAAGCTTGTCGTTTCGAAACTTGCTCATAACTTACACCAATCCGACACAATCTCTGATTTAGATAATTTAATTGTTTTCTGTAATGGGGATAGGGAAAAAGATATTTTCATTGAATTGCATATCGCGGGCGGCTTCTTAGGAGCATCTATTCAAAAAATAAAAGTTCCTTTTTCGGCTCAAAATTATCAGAACGGCCTTGGAAAAATCAGGATCAATGAATTAACAAAGAAATTTAATTTAGAACTATTTTGATGTCGAACTATGCATACATATTACCCGACTTAAATTGTGCACTGATTAAAAAAGGAAAATATTATTTTCTTTGGGAATCATCCAAACCATATGCGGAATCTCCGTTGACAGATTACCAATGGTCACAATTTATTTCGACACGAGCAGAGTTTGTTGAAGTTGAATACAATAGTTATGAAAACTTACAATCTCTTTGCACAGAATATCATGAGAAATATATAGCCCTGAATTTGTGCATTGAATTAATGGATGATAACCTTTCGCAGCAATACAAGATTGAAATTATACCGTTAGCAAAAGAGTTACTTAAAGGAGAAGATATTCAAGATTTTGTAACTACTCGTCTAATTTCGTTTCCTGTTCCTGATAATTTTTCACCGCTTATCGCCGCCAAATTAGTTTTAAGCCAGTCCTGGAACGAGATGTACCAACTTTACAAATTTATTGGTAGAAACAATGACAGATTTGAGCTCTTTTTTTCTTTAATCCCAATCTATTTAAAACTTGATGTTGAAAAGACTAAGTATTTAATTGCTTCACTTTTTTCCCAGAAAATTGCAGCCAATTTTGCTTTGTCAATTCATAATTTGTCATCTGAACAATTTAATGAAACAAAGAAGAGAGCTCTTGTAATGCTAAATAAAATGGGAATTCCGCATGGTGCCGATATTTTTAACAGAGCCATGCAGAAATCTTGCAACGATTTTGATTTCGGCATTACATCAACTATAAAAAACGAAAACATATTTACAGAGGTTTTTAACCTTAAAATGTTCAATGCTTTTGCAGAAGAACCTAAAAAAGTTAACAAGTTTGAAAAGAATGATTTCAGAAACGTTGCAATCATTGCCCATGTTGACCATGGTAAGACCACGCTGGTTGACCGCATTTTACAAGCAACCAAGGTTTTTCGTGACAACCAAGAGACCGGTGAACTGATTATGGACAGTAATGACCTGGAACGTGAACGTGGTATTACGATCTTTAGTAAAAACGCCGCCGTTACCTACAAAGGCGTAAAAATAAACGTTATTGATACTCCGGGCCACAGTGATTTTGGCGGTGAGGTAGAACGTGTTTTAAAATCGGCTGATGGAGTTATTTTGCTGGTAGATGCATTTGAAGGCCCCATGCCTCAAACCCGCTTTGTGTTGGAAAAAGCGTTAAAACTTAACCTGAAACCGATCGTGGTAATCAATAAGGTAGATAAACCTAACTGCCGTCCTGATGAGGTACACGATGCCGTGTTCGAGTTATTCTTTAATCTGGACGCTACGGAAGAGCAGCTTGATTTTCCAACCTATTACGGAAGTGGTAAAAACGGATGGTTTAGTGACAGCTTAACCCAAAGCGAAGATATTACTCCATTGCTGGATGGTATTATTAAATATGTGCCGGCTCCTAAAACAAATGAGGGTCCGCTGCAGATGCAGATCACATCGCTGGACTACTCTTCCTTTTTAGGTCGTATTGCCATTGGCAATGTAGCCCGCGGCGTTATTAAAGAAAACCAGCCCGTTGCCTTAATGCAGGCAGATGGAAGGATTAAAAAATTAAGGGTTCGCGAATTATATGTATTTGAAGGCATGGGCAAAAGGAAAGTAACAGAAGTAATTGCCGGTGATCTCTGCGCCGTTGTTGGCCTAGAAGATTTTAGTATCGGCGATACCATTGCCGATGTGGAAAATCCTGAAGCATTGCCCGTTATTAGCGTAGATGAGCCAACGATGAGCATGCTCTTTAGCATTAACAACTCTCCGTTCTTTGGTAAAGATGGTAAGTTTGTTACCAGCCGACATCTTCGCGACCGCCTGATGAAAGAAACAGAAAAAAATCTGGCTTTACGTGTGGAAGATACGGAAAGTGCGGACAGCTTTTTGGTTTATGGACGTGGCATTCTCCACCTTGGCATACTCGTTGAAACCATGCGCCGCGAACGTTATGAATTAACCGTGGGACAGCCGCAGGTTTTGATTAAACATATCGACGGTAAAAAATGCGAGCCTTACGAAAACCTGATAGTAGATGTACCAAGCGAATTCAGCGGCAAAGTCATTGACCTTGTAACACAGCGCAAAGGAGAAATGCATGTTATGGAAACCAAAGGAGAAATGCAGCATCTTGAATTTGAAATTCCTTCAAGAGGTTTGATTGGTTTGCGTTCTAACATGCTTACCAATACTGCCGGTGAAGCGGTAATGGCGCATACTTTTAATGAGTATAAACCATGGAAAGGAGTTATGCCTGGTAGAAATAATGGTGTTTTAGTATCAAAAAACCAAGCAAAAACGACGGCTTATTCAATAAATAAGTTACAAGATAAAGGTGCTTTTTTTGTAGATCCGGGTGAAGAAGTTTACGCGGGGCAAATTATTGCTGAACATCATAAGCCGGGTGATTTAGTAGTTAATGCTTGTGAAGAAATGATTATTAGAAGCCGGCAATTCGACGCTAGCGATGAAAGATTTAACATTACGCCAAAAGTATTTATGACATTAGAAGAATGTATGGAATACATTCAACAAGACGAGTGTATTGAAATAACACCCAATAAAATCAGATTGAGAAAAATCATTTTAGATGCCGATGAAAGAATTAAAAGCCATTCAAACAAACCTTCTTCAATATATAGCTCTGATTAAGTTTTGTTTTTGAATTTGCATTCCAAAGAATAAGTGTGAATATTAGTTTATACAATAATATAAAACAAGACAGACGAGTCGTGTTTAAAAATTATAGACTCCACTGTATCTTTAGCTACATTTCACATAAAGTCTTATTAGAAGTGTTAACAAATATTATCTCTGATTTTTGGCGCATGCTAGTAAGTCGATGAATCAAAAAGAGAAATTTCGACATAAGTTTTCCTGCTATGAAAGTTCACGCGTAACTTTTCAAATGTAAGCTACTCACATTCTATTTTCACCATAACTCTAAACCTTAATACAAAAACCCTAAAGATTATCATATTAAACTTCTTACTTTAGCTGCAATAAGCTCATCTACTGTCCCAACTGAAATTTGAGAGCCCAGTAACAAATTAGTGTGCAAGAAAAATTGTGAAGAATGATAATAGACATTGTAACGAAACAAGATATCCAACTTGTCAAAGAAGAACTATTACAAGCAATAGCTAAAATCAATCAGAGTCAAAAGCCAATAAATGAAAAGGAATGGCTCCGAAACAAAGAAGTGAAAAAGCTATTGTGTATTTCTGATGGAACCTTACAGAATTTACGAACTACAGGAAAGCTTCCCTTTTCCAAAATTGGGAGTATCAGTTATTACAAGCGGGAGGATGTTTTGAAGATGTTGAAAGCTGGAGGTAAGGATGCAAAATAACCTGGCACAAATCAAACTCTTCTTACTGCATGATTTTTTTGACAAGGCATCACATGATCCCTTGGTTTCAAGCACTCATGTTAGCCTCTATTGTGCATTGCTCAGCAGAAGCATCTTTGAAAGAGATATGCTTGTTACCCGTTTTTACAGATTCAGTATTGTACCCTTGGCAAGAATAGAAGGTAAGGCAACCTTTTATAAATGTATTTCAACATTAATAATAGGCAACTACCTATGTTATCAGCCATCCAAAAATTCCAGGATTGAAAGCGCGGTTTTCTTCATGCTAAATCATGTTTTTGATCACCACAAAAATTTTAATTCACCTAGATATTTTCTTTAAAGTATCTTTGGACGAAACCGAACCCTCGTGGTCGGAGGGAATTTATTTTGCCGGTGAGTGGTTGGTGAGTAGGCGTAACCCAGGTCATTTAAAACATTGATAATTAAATAGTTGTTCGTAGGGTTCAATTCCCGTACGCTCTACTAGGTCACTTATCAAAATGTACTAAAAGCCTGCAAACGCAATATTTACGGGCTTTTTATTTTTAGCCAGTACTCACACGGTTTTGGTGAGTAGGTGAGTCCTATATTACTTAAAATTTACGCATCCTTTTTTTTCTAAAAAAACCTAAGCACTGCACTTCAGGAATGCGACCTATTTACATTCGCATCATCGTCGATGGCATCAGAGTTGAGTTGAGTACTTTAAGAAAATGTGAAGCATTTTCATGGCATTCAGACAGTGAAAGAAAAGATTACAACATCTCGTTTTTTTCGAATCTGCTTAATTTTTCCGAAAAGGAAGTGCTCCAATCAGCTCTAATTAATCATTCCATTTCCTATTTTACTTTGCACAGTTAACCCACCATTCTGCACAGTTTTACCTTGTATTGACACACCTGCCAGATTTTTTAAAATAAACAAATACTAAGTACTACATTACCAGCGCAACCTGAATTTTCAACCAAAAATCTTTTACTTTTTTCTAAACTCTACATCATCACAACACCTGATACTCGAAATCTTTTTCTCTAATCTAAATCTATCAAAATGAAAAAACATTACACTTCATTGCTACTTGCTTGTGCCTTAAAATCAGTCTTTATTCTTGCTATTTCCTTGAGTACTTTGTGGTCGTCGGCCCAAACATTTACACCTATTACAAAATCTATTGACACCAAGATCGGGGGATATTATGAATACCTTCCTGTTAACTACGCTTCCAATCCAGGCAAAAAATATCCTTTAATCATCTATTTGCATGGCCAGGGAGAAATTGGAACCGGATCTACCACCGACCTGCAGAAATTACTCGTGACCGATATTCCCAAGAGAATTGATAACGGCACTTTCCCCGCTACCTTCACCGTAGGTGACAGCACTTTTTCTTTCATCATTATTTGCCCGCAGATAAATACCACCAGCAGAAGTACCGGCATGATTACAAGAATGATTGATAGCTGCTATAAATACTACAGGGTGGATTCTTCCAGGGTTTACATCACCGGCTTAAGCATGGGTGGCGGAACCACCTGGCAGTTTATCAGTTCAGGCTACAGCGGCGGCACATTACCGCTTGCAGGAAAGTATATTACCGCAGCAGTACCAATCTGCGGAAACTATCCTTCCAGCATTAAAGGTGCTAATTATATAAAAGATGCAGGCTTACCTGTTTCTATTTTTCACAATTTGAATGATCCCCAGGTAAGCTATGCCACCAGTAAAAAATGGAACGATAGTCTTATCGCTGTCGGTGTTAACCCACCGCCCGTGTTTACTACATACAATTCCAATGTGCATGATGCCTGGACGCAAACCTATGATCCCGCATCCAAGGTAAATGGGCTGAACGTATATGAGTGGATGCTGCAATACAGAAGGGTTAGCCCAACACAGGTGATAAGTATTCTTACCAACCCTCATGCAAAAATCTATGGTAATACAGTCATTAACTTACCAAAGGATACTACAACGCTGTATGGTGATTCTTCAACAGGAACAATCACTGGCTACCAATGGAAATATGTATCGGGACCAACGGGTTATACTACCGGTAGTACTACAGCCACAAATCTTAATATCAGTAATCTTTCCGCAGGGTCTTATATCTTCCGCCTGGTGGTGAGCGGAAGCGGCACGCTGAAGGACAGTATACAGTTTACTTTTAAAGTAAATGCAAAACCAGTAGTAAATGCCGGCTCTGACCTGGTAACCACTTTGCCAGCAGATAGTGTGACGCTTGCCGGTACTGCAACTGATACAGACGGTAGCATCAGCAGCTATAGCTGGACGAAAGTTTCCGGTCCATCCGGTGGCACAATTGTTACACCAACTCTAGCTACCACAAAAATTACCGGTCTACAACAGGGCACCTATGTGTTCAGGCTTACTGCGACAGATAACAATGGATCTACCGGCTCAGATGATGTAACTGTGACAGTGAATCCCGCTTCCAACAAGGTAGTAAATGTTAATGTTTATGGAGGGAACGACACTTACTCTGATCCGGCCTGGAACAACTGGAGTGTAACTGCGGCAGCTTTTACTATTCCCAAAACATCATCGGCCTTTAAATATGATGATGGCAGCAGTTCTTTGATTACCGCAACGCTAAGCTCCCAATCATTTATGACCAATGAAGGAGTTCTTACAACCACTTATGCACCGGATTCCGTAATGCTGCATGCCACCGCAAGTACTGCGGCGTCAAGGACTCTTACCTTAAACGGACTTTCTACTTCTAAATTCTATGACATTGAGCTTTATGCAGGAAGAAATTTTGTCACCGGTGCAAAAACCATCTTCACTGCAGGTACACAGGCCGATACCGTTTCTACTTATCATAATTATACCCATAAGACGGTATTTACCAACCTGACAGCCGATGTTTCAGGTAACCTGGTGATAACGATCACCAACTATGTATCCGGCAACTACCTTAACGGATTTAAGATCATCGAAAAATCGTCAAGCAGCCGCATCGCCCAGGCTCCTGTAGCAGCAAAGGCAAGCGAAGCTTCGAAGGAAATTGCGGTTAAAGGATTGATCATATCTCCAAATCCTGTGAGAGACCGTACCCAGCTTCAGCTAAATAATTCCAGCAGGGGATTACTCAGCATTAAGGTGATAGATCTTTCAGGCAAAGTTCAAAAGGAATTCCGCTATCAGAAGGACTTTGATCTGTTCAGACAAAACATCCACCTTGGTAACCTATCCGGAGGTAATTACCTTATACAGGTACAGGTTGGTAACTTTAACGGTGCAAAAATGATCACCAAAGAATAGAACATTTTCTGCTTTACCAACAACAAGGATCGCAAAAATATTTTTGCGATCCTTGTTCTCATATAGCCAAGTCGTGAACTAAAAAGATGCAAGCATGAATAATCATATTATACTCAATTAAATTATCTTCATAAAAAACAGACCTTAAGTAATTATAGAGATTTTCTTTGCCAGTAAGTGAGTGGTGAGTGAGTTTGACTCAGGCTACTTATTGCATTGATAACTAATCAGTTGCGAGCTTTGTTCAATTCCCGTTCGCTCTACCAAAAGGCCTGATAAATCAGGCCTTTCTTCATTTTAGCCACACTGCAGCAACAGATATAAAAAGGGGAGAATCGTGTTTTTAGGAATTTTCTAAAAAGCTCCGGGTAATAAACCTGTAATTACCTTTCAGACCTTCCAAACTTTATACGGTAGTTAAGGAAGTTTCAAAATATCGCATTACTGAACAATAATTCCGAGTACTGATACTTTAGATCACTTCATACATTTTAAGAACACATTTACATGAACCTGATAAAGATGCAGTGCCGCAGATTTTGTCACCACTCTATGATGTAATAAAGGCGATGAACCTTTATCAATAACCATCTGACTACTATATCTTCTCAACGATTGGGCAACCCGGTCTTAATGCGGAGGAAGGAGAACAAGGTTTGGCAAACAATTTTTACTACCCCGCTATCATGCAGTCCCAAGCCACCTCCCGGGGTAGAGAAAAAATTTTGCCAACCGCGAGGCAAGGCGCAGACCTTTTTAGACAAACAACGCAGGAAGAAATTCGCGCAGAAGAAAAAGAAGGGAGGAAAAATAGCATCAAATCGGATGACTGGTAACTGCATTACCACAGCAATTTGTGAACAAAAAAAGGGAAGAAAAATATCCAAAATGCTAAAAAAATTAGTATTTTTGATTTCAGTCTGATAGGTGCACCACAGACTTTTTGTACTTACATTTTTTATCACAAAAATCACCTTATGGCACTTACACAAGTCTCGAAGACTTATCTAACCATGATAGATCTCAAAAAAGAAAATGGGGATGAAAATACAACAGTAGAACTATTAGGATATTATGAACCCTATGATGGCGGAGGGGGAATATTTTATTGGGATAACTCATCATCAGCTAATGATAACATGGGAACAATAATTGAGGCAAAGGCTGTTACAGGCCGATGGCTTCGGGTGTATCATGATCTTATCCATGTAAAATGGTTTGGCGCGAAAGGTAGTGGAGACCCTACAGACGATGATACTACAAGCATCAATGCAGCAGTTAAATATTGCGTTCCCCTGGGATTACATTTAAAATTTGATAATGGAGATTATCAAATCTCAGGCGCTATTGAAATCCCTTCTGGTAAAGGGTGGACAATATCTGGCGCATCAAAAGGAGCTACAACAATCACACAAATTACAGATGGGAAACCGATATTTAATTTTCTCAGGACAACCACCCAAAAGTTTAAAATCCACAATTTAAACCTGACCTGGAAAAATGATCAAAAGTTTCAAACAGAGTCAAGTGCATTTCTTTTTACGTTTACGACTAAAACCGAAGATGGTCATGAAGCGAGCTGGGGAATATACAATTTTGAAATTTTCGATATAGCTATCATGTATGCATACCGTTGTTTTTCTAACAAAAACGGAATGAATCTTTGGGGATGGAATATACACGATATCAATGCTGAAGATACTTACGGAAGCTTTATGAACCTTGACAACAGGAAAACGGTTGGAGGTGAACCAACCGGGGGATCTCCTAATTGTACTTTAAGAAATATTTATTTCAAGCGAAATACCGAACCTAATGACAGTTCATACCAGAGCTTTAATGAATCTCTGATTAGAACTAATTGTGTAGATACCTGGTTATTAGAGGGTCTAGAATTTAATAAAATGGCTTTGGGCAGCGCATCACTGATCGAGGTGCTTGATGGCCAAAATATCATTATCAAAGCAGTTCGTTGCGAGGAGGTAAGGCAAATTCTAAACAGGGCCTTGATAGAAATAACGACAGCAAATTGTACCATTGAAGGTTTTTTGGTGCAAACGTTAAGAGTTGCTCCTCAAAAAACGACCTGGGCAGTTCGTACAATTGCAGCAGCAACTGTTTCTTGTAAAAATATTACCTACAAGGGTGCTGTGATTACTGATCCAGATCCTGATCCTAATACACATAATACTTTCGCTCACTACGTATTTAACTGTGGCCAGAATCAATTAAGATCAATGGAGGGAACAAAAACGCAGAGCGGGGTGTACTTGTATTATGGAAGCGGACCAAATCTTAATGTCGACGCACCTCATGCCGTTCGTACATTGACTAATCCTACCCTGATCTCACTGGCCGGTGTAAGATATGTTGATGTTTCTGTTTCAACGCCTACAACGGGCAATACATTTACAATTCCCAATCCGATCCTGGGTGCATCCAATGTTTTATATTTCTTTACTATCAGGAATTTGACTTCTGCCAATCTGAGCCTTACCTGGGGAAATCAGTTTAAGCTCACCGGCGAAATACCGTTCCTCGACTCCGGCGATATAAAGTCTGTAGGTGTTCATTATGATGGAACTTTTTTTACCATATTAAATCTGGCAATGGTTTAGGATAAATTCAGTGATATCTTAGTCGCCACTTTGCATTGGATTGATTATATGCGATAAGCCTCAAAAGTCTGACTTTAAGCTTTGATTTAGCTTGCAAAAGGGTGAGTGATATCTATTCAAACAGCGTTGTAAAAAGGACGAGCGATCTTTCGTTCTTTTTACAACAACCTGTTTTATAAATCTATTTCTATAGCTACATTCTCCGGGTTAACGCATATCTTCTGCGGTATTCCGTTCAGCTTTACCGGGAAGTTGGCGAAATTCAGCTCGATGGGTTTATGAATGCAGTCTTTTCTTGCTTTGGCGCGATCGTATGACGGATAAATCTGCTGTGGTGCGTCGCGTTCAACAGGTGCGATCACTTCCAGTGGTTTAGCTTTAGGCTTGTGACCACATTTCTTACCACTGACGGAGGATTTGGATATAACTTTTTTCTGATGAAGTATCTAACTTTTTCTTTAAAGCATATCGTTTATCAAAAACTATATGTTTCTTATTTTATACTTTTTTTTGTTATCCCTGCTGTCCCAAGGTTTAGAACGTCCTGTTCAAACTGCGCTGAATCCTTTCGCTTTGTCATTTGCAAAAATTGATTTTATGAATGAGTAACTACATAGCCCTTAAGAGGTCATTGAAGATTTTAAATTGTTTCTTATATAGCTGATTAATTTAACTACGTTTTTTCGTTCATGACTGGTGATTTTTGGCTCGCCAAAGGTTAACAGAGATACAGCTACGGAGGATGAATTTATGTACATAAATGCGGATATAAGAAGGTTCAAAAATTAGCGATAATGCATCATAAGCGAAACGATCATTGTCAAATAAACTTTATCTTCTTTAAATCGACTAAACAGCAGTATTCGCTAAATTGCCTGAGCGAGCATTCCATTATTTCCATGCAATTGCAACTACATGCCTGAAAATAAAAAGAAGATTCCTGTAAATGCGATGGATGACAGTTTCAGCCTGGGCATCGCTATTGATAAAATCAGCCTGCGAAAATCTGATTTTACAGAAGTGCAGCAATATATAGATGCGAGCCAGTCCCACCGGGATGAGGGACATACCTTTCATGTCGTTATAAAAGGCAGCCTGCGGATTGAAATCGATTTTGAAGAATACCAGATCAAAGCCCCTGCAATGGTGTATATGCATCCACAACAGGCACATCGAATCATCACGTTTAATAACATTACCGTTTGTACCCTGGCAATGACATCGGAAAACTTACACCCTGAATTTCTTAACCACCTCAATGATATTGCTCCTGCAAAACCACTAGCGCTAACCAGTGAAGATTACTTATGCATAGCTGATCTTATTTCAGTTTGCATGAGATTATCGGCCCTGAAAAATAACCGGTTGTATCATTTCATTCTGAGGGACAGTTGTAATAGTTTAGTCGGAATGCTTATTGAGCACTTCCTCCACAAGCGTAAGTTCACGAACAACCTATCAAGAGCGGAGCTGATTGCCGGATCGTTTAAACAACTGCTGGAACAAAATTATTGTACGTTAAAGCGTCCTGCAGATTATGCCCGGAAACTAAACATCTCCGTTCCCTACCTCAATGAAAGTTTAAAAAAGGTGACCGGTTTGTCTGTTACCCGGCATATCCAGGAAAGGATCCTGCTTGAAGCAAAGCGGCTGCTTCACCACACATCAAAATCTGTCAAAGAAATCGCCGCTTATCTAGGCTATGATGATTATCCTTATTTCTCCAGGCTGTTTACCAGATTCACCGGTATGTCTGCCCTTGCTTTCCGGAATAAAAACAACGATTAGTCCAATCCTTACTGCGATCAGCCGTTGTCAGCCTTTATCCTTCAGTAGAATTTTGCATACTTAAATCAAAGTAACAACAGATGGAACAGCATAAAGAAGTGCTCGTATCAGGGGCAAGTTTTGCAGGACTTACCACTGCTTACCGGATGAATCAATTGGGTTACAAAGTAACTATTGTAGAAATTGGCGATCATCTTAAGAAAGGCGGGACGCCTGTTGATATAAAAGATGACACCGTTGACATTATCAAGCGAATGGGACTTTATGAACAGGTTAAAGCCAATAGGCTCGGCCTGGAGAAGTGGGAGTTTAAGGATGCCAACGATATAACCCAACATACTGTTTTGCTGAAACAACCTGGAGAAGAATTACCGGACAATGAGTTCGAAATTGAAAGAGATGTCTTACTTCAAATGCTATTTGACCTCGTTAAAAATGACGTCTCATTCATCTTCAGCAACAGCATCCGTTCGTTACAGGAACAAGAGGAAAAGGTTGAAGTTGAGTTCAGTGACGGAAGCCGGCGCCGGTTTGCCATGGTATTCGGGTGCGACGGGATTCATTCGGTTGTAAGGAAGAACTGGTTTGGGGAGGAAAACAAGTATGTTCATTTCTTAGGACAGTATTTTTCCATTGCTATTGTTAACCGGTTACTCATTTCTGAAAACACACTGCAACTGTACGCGGAGCCCAATAAGGGCATTATGCTGAATGCATACAGGGGCAAGACGGACATCGTGTTTAGTTTCCGCCCTGGGCATGAAATCGACTATGATTTCAGGAACCAGGAACAGCACCAAAAAATCATTGCTGCACAATTTGAAGGCATGGGCTGGCGAAGCTCGGAACTGCAAAAAGAATTATTCAACGCGAGTTCATTTTACTTTGACAAATTCTGCCAGGTGAAAATGCAAAGCTGGACAAAAGGCAGGGTTGCACTGGTTGGCGATGCCGGCTATTGCGCATCCCCGGCAGCAGGCATGGGCGGTTCCTTAGCGATCATTGGAGCAACTGCCCTGGCAGATGCGTTCGAGAAATACCCGGGAGATATCGGCGCAGCCTTCTGGGAATATAACAAGGTGTTGCATCCATTTATTGACCAAGTGCAATCAGACGCGGTGGATATGCTGGAAAAATTACTACCCCGAACGCAAGAGGAGATCAACCTGCGAAACCTGCATGGGCTATAGGATCGCGCAAGAAGGGTTTTTGAGGGTATACCGATGAACTGTATGACAGGATATATTCACCGGGCAGTGATAAATCACAAATTTAAATTAGTAAATCACATTTAAATCACCCTCCGGATGTAACAATTTTGTGCCTGTTACTGACGAGCAACTGAAGTAACAAACTAACATTTCATTGGGGGTTATATGCTGACAATAAACGGGGGTTTTCCAATCCCCGTTTTTCATTTTGTTCGGTGACAAAGTGTAACGAGTACATTCTTCTTTTAAAGATTCGTTGTTATCTTGATAGCGTTGTTGGGGCGAACTTAAATTAACTTATATAAACATACTATACAATAGGGGATATTATCTTATCAAAACTAAACCTATCCAATATGGCGCAGACATTGGTAAGACCGCGATTACTTGAAGTGCCTGCATCAATATTTCTGCTCTTAACCATTGGTGTTTTCGATGGAAGAATGATCAGCTTGAACTTACGATCGAATTTGCAAAAAATTGGTTTATAAATAGCTATGAAATAAGCTCCGATTCTGATCTCAGTGCTGTTGGTTATTTATCATCCATGTATTTGTTTTTATAAACATCAGCATTAAGAAATTATTTTAACTATTTTAGTCTTTCTAAGAAGCCATTAAAACCCAATGTATTGATTGCTTAAAACGGTTTGTAAGCAGCGGCGAAAGAATAACACCTAATGGTTTCTGATACCTTCATACAAAGGCAACATGCTGCTGATCTGCAAATAGGTTGCGCTTACCCTTGCCATTATTTTATAGGATTTAAATAGCTGAATAACAAAAATGAAAAAATTGCTTATCCCCATTGTATTGTTACTTGCCATAGCAGTAATTGTTTTCAGTTGCAATCAGTCAAAACCTGAAACAGTTCGTCTTAAAAAAGACGCCCACATCATTCTTATTGGCGGCAACCTAGGCTCCCGTATGATCAACTATGATTACTTCGAAACGGAGATGCAACTGCGTTACCCTGATAGTAGCCTGTACTTTCGCAATATGTGCGACGGGGGCAATACGCCGGCATTCAGGCCGCATTCCGGAAGGCCCTCTCCATGGGCATTTCCAGGCGCCGAAAAATTCAAACCGGCATTGTATCATGATCCGGGTGATGAAGGTTTTTATGAAAAGCCTGATGAATGGATTACACGCCACAAAGCAGATATCATCATTGCCTTCTTCGGGTATACCGAATCATTTTATGGCAAAGATGGGTTGGAGAATTACAAGGCAGAGCTGGATGCTTTTGTAAAGCATACATTGTCTCAAAAGTACAACGGAACTTCCGCGCCTCAACTGGTGATCGTATCCCCGATAGCTTTTGAAGATCTTTCAAAGAAAGCCGATCTTCCTAATGGTGAAAAGGAAAATG
>JGI25160J50197_1000998_pt1 | contig 14667 bp, 5 predicted proteins | sample AraplaMF_Cvi_mMS_FD_50197 | JGI IMG/M metagenome (IMG submission 50197)
CGCCGCCATGGCTACCCGGTCCGCCAGCAGGCGGCGCCAGGCCAGTGTCCACAAGCCGGCCGAATCATGAATTGCGTGCATGCGCTGTCCTTACTTGAGCTGTACGCGCGGATCGACAGCCTGGTACAGCAGATCGGTCAGCAGGTTGAACACCATGGTGGCCACGGCAACGTAGACGGTAATGGCTTTGATCACGGGAAAATCGGAACGTTCCACCGCCAGGATGACTTCGCGCCCGATGCCNGGGATGCCGAAGAAACGCTCCAGCAGGAAAGCGCCGATCAGCATGGCCGGCAAGCTCGCCATGACATGGGTAATGATCGGGATCGCAGCATTGCGCAGCACATGCACCCACATCACGCGCCGCTCCGGCAAGCCCTTGGCGCGCGCCGTGCGCACATAATCCTGGCCCACCTCGTCCAGCACGAANCTGCGGTACAGGCGCAGGGTCGGCGCCAGCGAAACGGCCAGGCCGATCAGGATCGGCAGCGCCGCAAAGTGCAGGTTCTCCAGCAAGCCGGCGCCCCAGCCCTGTACCGGAAACAGGCCGGCCTTATAGGCCAGCCAGTACTGGAACACGATGATATACACCAGGATGGAAATCGACATGCCTACCGTGCAAGCCACCATCACCACGCGATCGGTCAGCGAGCCGCGCACGAAGGCCACGGCCAGCGCAAGGGCAATGCCGAGCACGGTCTCCAGCACGGTCAGCGGCACCAGCACGGTCAGCGAGGGNCCCAGGCGGGAAGCAATGATGTCCGAAACGGCCTCGCCGGTGGCCCAGCTCTGGCCGAAATCGAAGGTGGCGATCTGTTTCAGGAAGATGCCCAGCTGTACATACCACGGCTGGTCCACGCCAAGCTGGCGGCGAATATTTTCGATGCNGGCCGCGTCAGACATNTTGCCAGCCAGGATATAGGCCGGATCGCCGCCAACCCAGTTAAACAGCACGAACACCAGCAGCACCACACCCAGCATGGTGGGCAGCATCTGCCACAGGCGGCGCAAGAGATAGGAAGCCATGGTTGATTTCAGTGGCAAGAACTGGCCGTAACAATAGCGCAAAACTGTCCAAAGAGAAACTCACTACTTTCCCAGCTTGTGTACACAAGCGCACTGTATCAACTTGGTTACAAACGAAATATACACCACTCAAGCANTTTTGCTGCGATNCCNAAATAGCCTGCAATTAGCAGNAATTTCNCGCAACAAGACGGCATTTATAAAGTTCAAGCAATCTCTAAGTGAAATACTTATGTTGCGNTTTCGTAACAAGATGTGACCTTTTGTTTCAAAAAGATTGCAAGCCGAGAACACTTGCAAGAAAGTACTAGCAGCCTATTGTTAGGTTTTGCGCAAAAAGCAAAGAACAGTTCACCTTCTGGGAGTTAAAGAATTATGATGAAAGAGAATGCCCTGTCGCATGCAATCCGCCTGGCGTGCGCCAGCGGTTTGCTGGCAGCCGGAGTCTGCGCACCAGTCTTCGCCCAGCAAGCCGACGCGCCTATCCAGCGCGTTGAAATTACCGGTTCGTCGATCAAGCGTATCGCCCAAGAGGGCTCACTGCCAATCCAGACCCTGAGCCGCAAGGACATCGAACAGACCGGCGTGAAGAACGTGGCCGACCTGATCGCGATCCTGCCGTCGATGCAGGGCATGATCACCTCGTCCGCCTCCATCAACGGCGGCGGCGGCGGCGTGCAAAGTGCATCGATCCACTCGATCGGCACCGACTACACCCTGGTGCTGCTGAACGGCAAGCGCATGGCGCCTTATGGCACCGGCAGCGCGGTCAACCTGGCATCGATTCCATTGGCAGCAGTCGAGAAGGTGGAAATCCTGACCGACGGCGCCTCCACCCTGTACGGTTCGGACGCCATCGCCGGCGTGGTCAACTTCATCCTGAAGAAGAACCAGACGGACCTGAACATTGACCTGACCTACAACCGTCCGCAGCACAAAGGCGGCCAGAGCGCCAACGTCTCGATCACCAAAGGCTTCGGCGACCTGCAGCAGGACGGCTTCAACGTGATGCTGGCTTACAGCCACGACCAGGCCAAGGCCCTGAATGCCGACCAGCGCGAGTTCGCCAACTCCGGCGTGCGCAAATTCAGCCAGGGCGGCAANCAGTACGCGACCTGGCAAAACTCGATCAACTCGATTCCAGCCAATGCCGAAGTCGTNGACAGCGCCGGCAACGACGTCGCCTTCTCGCCTGACCTGGTCAACAATGGCAAGTGCAGCGGCCCGAATACCTTCGCACGCGGTGGCGTCTGCCGTTACGACTATGCAGCCACCGTCGAACTGCTGCCTGAGCTGAAACGCGACAGCCTGTTCACGTCCGGCACGCTGAAGATCTCCGACAAGACCCGCCTGAGCGGTGAATTCGTCTATTCCAAGTTCACCAGCACCGCCCGCTACGCCGCACCGGCGCAGCCGCTGACCACCATGAGCACCGATCCGATCACCGGCGTGAAGACTGTCAGCCCGGTGTACATCGTGCCTTACAAGGCGTCCGTGGAACCGCTGCTGGCTGGCCAGGGCATCGACCCGTCCCAGGTCACCGACGCCTGGCTGTACTTCCGCGCGAAAGACGCCGGCGGCCGCGCCGACGACTGGGGCACCAAGGCGCTGCACTTCTCGGCAGCNCTGGACTCCGAGATTGCCGACTGGGCCGTCAACGCGACTTACACCCACTCGGAAAACAAGCAGACCGATGACGCCGCTGGCGGCTACATGAGCGGCGACAAGTTCGAAGCCCTGGTCAAGTCCGGCGCCTACAATCCGTACATCATCAACCCGAACGCCAGCGGCATCCTGGCGCCGGCCGTGCTGAACGAAACCCTGGAGACCCAGAAGTCCAAGCTCGACGTCTTCAGCGCACACGCTTCGCGCGAAGTGTTCGCCATGTCCGGCGGTAACGCCGCACTGGGCCTCGGNGCCGACTACACCATCCAGCGCTACATCGACACGCCGAGCCAGATCCTGATGGGCCCAGGCCCAGGCAATCCGGGCTGGACCGACACCGTGATCGGCGGCGGCACCGGCTCCCAGCCGCTGGACGCCAAGCGTAACAACTGGGGTGCTTTCGCCGAGCTGGTCATGCCTGTGCTGAAGGACCTGGAAGTGACGGCCGCAACCCGTTACGACAGCTTCGACGCAGTCGACAAGCGCAACACCAGCTACGACGTGAACGGCAATGCCTCGGCTGCCGGCAAGCAAGGNAACGACGTCTCGAAGGCAACCTACAAGCTGTCCGCCAAGTGGCAGCCTACGCGCCAGTTCATGCTGCGCAGNTCCTACGGCACCGGCTTCAAGGCGCCGACCATGAACAATATCTCGGACCCGCTGAAGAACGGTGGCTCGTCCAACTTCTTCGATTGCCCGATCAAGTCCGCGACCGACCCGCGCTTCCCGTACTGCCGCGGCGTACAGGAATACGGCTTGCTGACCGTGGGTAACCCAAGCACCGGTGCCGACGCACTGAAGCCGGAAACTTCGAAGCAGGCGACCCTGGGCATGCGCCTGGAGCCAATGGATTCGCTGTCGCTGGGCGTGGACTTCTGGGACGTGAANCTGAAGAACCAGATCCAGAAGCTGTCGCAGGACATGCTGTTCCGCACCCCGGCCCTGGCNGAGAAGTACGCCACCATCTACTTCGACCCGATCCAGAAGTCGAAGGTGCTGGTCATGACCCAGTCGCCGCTGAACCTGGCCAGCTCGCACTACCGCGGTGTCGACTTCGACGCCACCTTCCGCAACAACACGCCTATCGGCAAGCTGACCACCAACTGGACCGCTACCTATATGCTGAAAGCGGAAAAAACGGTGCCAACGGCCGACGGCTCGAACAAGACCGAAAGCAGCATCGGCCGCTTCGACTCCTATGACGACGTGACCTTCCGCTGGATCTCGCGCCTGGTGTTCTCGCTGAAGTCGTCCGAGCAGTGGGCCAACTCGCTGACCGTGAACTACAAGTCCTCTTACGCCGACAAGGAATACGTGGCTGACGACGGCCGCGTGCGTTCGGTCAACGCCGACGGCACCCTGGGCGGCTATGTCGACATGAAAGGCCACAAGGTCAAGGAGTACTACACCCTCGACTGGCAGTCGAAGTACATCTTCAGCCAGAACTGGTCGGTCACCGGCGGTATCCGCAANCTGCTGGACAAGGATCCTCCGCTGTCGATCCGCGACACCGGCGGCGGCAACCAGGTTGGCTACGACGGTCGCTACGCCGACCCGCTGGGCCGTACCTTCTACCTGACCGCCAGCTACAAGTTCAAGTAATCCTGCTTTAGTAATACTCCCGCTCCCCGCCCGCGCAAGCCGGCGGGGATTTTTTTATGTCGCTTAATGTTTCATTTGTTTCACTTATCAAACATCCATTGCTAAAACAAACCGCCAGTGGTTTGATGACGTCCCCATTAGTTCATTACTGAGACGTTTATCAATGATCATCGAGAAAGCCCTGTCGCGCTCCCTGCGCGTGATGTTCGCTGGTAGCCTGGCCATCGGCAGCGCCGCTGCCCTGGCCCAGGAAGCAGCCCCTGAAGCGCCGATGCAGCGCGTTGAAATCACCGGTTCCAGCATCAAGCGTATTGCCGCCGAGTCCTCGCTGCCGGTGCAATCGTTCAGCCAGAAAGACATCAAGAAGTCCGGCGTGTCCACCGTGACCGACTTCATCCAGCAATTGCCAGCCATGCAGGGCTTCTCCGTGGCAGCCGACTCCGTCGGCGGCGGCGGCGGCGGCGTGACCACCGCTTCGATCCACGATATCGGCGCAGCCTACACCTTGGTGCTGCTGAACGGCCGCCGCATCGCCCCGGCCAACTCCGGCACCACCATCGACCTCAATTCCATCCCCTTGTCGGCCATCGAGCGCGTTGAAGTGCTGACCGACGGCGCCTCCGCCCTGTACGGCGCCGACGCCATTGCCGGCGTGGTCAACTTCATCCTGAAAAAAGGCGCCACCGACTGGGAAATCAATGCCAAGTATTCGCGCCCTGAACAAAGCGGCGGCGCCAGCAATGCCATTTCCTTGTCCAAGGGCTTTGGCGACATCGATGAAGACGGCTACAGCNTGTTCTTTTCGCTCAGCCATGATGAGCAAAAGCAGCTGAAGGCATCNCAGCGCGACTTCGCCCGCACCGGCATCATCAACTTCACCGATCCGTCCAACGGCAAGCAACTGCAGTTCATCAACGGCTCCTCGCGTTCGCTGCCAGCCAATGCCGGCGTGACGTACAACTCCAGCCAGATCGACCCGAGCACCGGGCTGCCGGTGGAAAAGACCGTCAACCTGAACCCGTATGCCCTGGCCAACGGCGGCAAGTGCGCCNCGGTCAACGCCGACTTCTACGGCGACGGCAACTGCTACTTCGACAGCGCCTCGACCATCGAGATCAATCCGAAATCGCAGCGCGATGCCCTGTTCTCCTCCGGTAGCGTAAAGCTGGGCAATTCCGGCTTCAAGGGCTTCTACGACNTGGCGTATACCGAAGCGAAAATCGTCGCGTCGATCGCGCCCTATCCGGCCGATTTTTCGATCGCCAAAGGTTCGGCCCTGTACAACAAGTACATCCAGCCAAACCTGACCGCCGAGCAGGACGCCGGCGCCACCTCCGTGGTCGCCAAGTACCGCCTGTACGAAATGGGCAACCGCACCTATGATTACGGCACCAAGGCTACCCACCTGGTGGCTGGCGTGGACGGCGCCATTGCAGGCTGGGACGTCAACTCGGCCCTGACCTATTCCAAGAACAAGCAAACCCAGAANTANGTGGGCGGCTTCCCGCTGGCNGACAAGTTCCAGNCCGCGATCGACGCCGGCAGCATCGACCCGTTCGCTTACGGCCTGGGCGAAATGCCGCAANCCATGCGCGACACCCTGCTCTCGACCGGATTCAGCGGNACNTACAATACCCAGACCGTGGAGATGAAGGGCTGGGATGCGCGTGCCTCGCGTGAAGCGTTCACCCTGCCTGGCGGCGCGGCCCAGATCGGCGTCGGCGTCGACTACCGCAACACCTCGTTCAAGGTCAACCAGGCCGACGTGGCCAAGAATGCCCAGATCCTGTTCGACAACCCGCAAGTGGACAGCGCCTACGAGCGCGACAACTTCGGCGCCTACACCGAGCTGGTCATGCCTGTCAGCAAAGCGCTGGAACTGACCGGTTCCGCCCGCTATGACCAGATCGGCGCCATCGACAACAACCTGACCGGCCAGAAAGTCGGCAACAAGGAAAACGCCGCCACCTGGAAACTGAGCGCCAAGTACACCGCTGCCAAAAACCTGCTGTTCCGCGCCGCGGCGGGCACCGGCTTCCGCGCTGCCTCGATGCAGGAAATCGCCGGCCCGCTGGAAGACTGGGGCGTCACTGGCGGCAACTACCAGTGCCCGCTGACCGGCACCAGCCATCCNCTGGCCTCCTACTGCAACGGCGTGGTGCGCCAGCAGTTTGAAGCCTTCCANGGCGGCAACCCGGACCTGAAGCCGGAAAAATCCAAGCAATGGAGCATCGGCACNGTGTTCGAGCCAACCAGCTCGCTGTCGATGTCGGTCGACCTGTGGAATGTGGAAATCCGCGACCAGGTGACGTCCGTGTCCGAAGGCCTGATCTTCAACAACCCGGCCAAGTACGCCGACCTGTTCACCACCAAGCACATCGGCTCGACCGGCAAGGACGTGCTGGCCATCAAGCTGCTGCCGATCAATATCGGCAAGGTGGAAAACCGCGGCGTGGACTATGACTTCACCCACAAGACCAAGCTGTTCGACGGCAAGCTGACCAGCCGCCTGGCCGGCACCTGGCTGCTGCGCTCGCGCTACACCACGCCGGGCACCGACGACCAGTGGGAATCGAGCCTGAACCGCTACGGTTCGAACGACAAGGTCAGCTTCCGTCACGTAGTACGCGCCTCGACCAGCTTCGAGCAGGCGCAATGGACCCATACCCTGAGCGCCAACTACCGCAACGGCTACACCGACAAGGAGCAATCGCTGGATGACTGCGCCGTGATCGTGGCTGGCCAGCCGGGCGAATGCTATGGCATCACCCTGCAGGTGCCAAGCTACACCACCTTCGACTTGCAGACGGCTTACCGCCCGATGAAGAACGTGGAAATCACCGGCGGCATCATCAACCTGTTCGACCGCGATCCGCCATTCACCTTGCGTAACACCGGCTCGCACCAGGTGGGCTACAACCCTTCCTACTCGTCGGCACTGGGCCGCCAGTTCTACGTGAGCGCGTCTTACAAGTTCTAGGACCCTCCCGTTCACAACTCCGTCCCCGCCCGCGCAAGCCGGCGGGGATTTTTTTGCCTGTTAGCGAGCAAGAATTAATCTTTTTAAAAGTTTTGTAGCAAAATCGGCACACTTCCAAACTTACTTAAAAACTGCAACTAAGCAAGTTTCCGTTGCTCTTCTTTTTGTCTAAAGGCCGCCTTTTCCTCACTAAATAGCGCAACTTCATGCATTTTATTAACTTTCGAATATGAACTAACTGCATTTTTCCGCAAGTTGTCTGGACCACTTCAGGGCGACTTTCGATTGACATCCTTTCCTAATGAATGATTTGATAAGCGCGGGCGAAAAGCAGTCACGACACGTGACGAGCTATTTGTCAAAAAAAATTAAGAGGTCGGCGACGACCTTAAACGGTTTGTAATTCTTGGGAGTAACAAAGATATGTTGAAGGAAACCATCCTGTCTCGCTCGGTTCGCGTGATTTGCGCCGGCGGCCTGGCATTGAGCATGCAAGCAGCATTCGCTCAGACGGCTGACCAACCAATCCAACGCGTGGAAATCACCGGTTCCTCGATCAAACGTGTCGACGCTGAAACTGCGTTGCCAGTCCAGGTGCTGTCCAAAGCTGAAATCACCCGCACCGGTGCCACCAGCACCCAGGAGCTGCTGAACAGTGTGTCCGCCCTGTCCTCGGCAGGCAGCACGACCAACGCCACCGGCGCCGGCAGCTCCACCTACGGTGTCTCCTCGGTGTCGCTGCGCGGCCTGGGTTCCGAGCGCACCCTGGTGCTGGTCAACGGCCGCCGCCTGGCTGCCTTCGCGGGCGGCGGCGGTGCTACCGTCAACGTCAACGTGATCCCATTGTCGGCGATCGAGCGCGTGGAAGTGCTGAAAGACGGCGCCTCCGGCCTGTANGGTTCCGACGCCGTGGCAGGTGTGGTCAACTTCATCCTGAGCAAGAACTTCGAAGGCCTGGAACTGTCCGCTGGCTATGGCACCCCGACCGAAAAAGGCGGCGGCCAGAACAACAAGTTCGCCCTGACCGCCGGCTTCGGCAACCTGGAAGAGCAAGGCTTCTCGGCCGTGGTCTCCCTGTCCGCGGAACGTGAGCGTGCCCTGTTCGGCTCCGAGCGCGACTTCGCCAAGAACGGCGTGCGTCCACCATACTTCGTCAACGGTGCAACCGGCCACGGCAACATCGAAGGCGGTATCGACCTGACCCAGCCATACCCGAACGAGCGCGTTCCAGGCTTCGGCAACAGCCCAGGCACCGGCTACGGCAACCCGCTGGCTGCGTCCGGCAAGTGCGCCGACATCAACATGTTCCAGAATCCGACCAACACCACCAAGGGCACGCCGTACTGCACGTTCGACAGCGCCTCCTTCGTTGGCCTGATTCCTAANCGCGAACTGCATAACCTGACCGGTAACTTCGCNTACAAGATCAACGACCAGCACCAGCTGTTCGCCGACATGCTGTACTCGGAAAGCAATGTGACCCAGCGCTTCCAGGGCAGCCCGCTGCGCCGTTCCTTCCTGGAATCGGACGCCCAGTTCGAACAGCAAGGCGTGGAACCNGCACTGCTGCTGTTCCCAAGCAACCCTGTGTACCAGTCGATCGCCGTACCTTACCTGAACAGCATTGGCGCCGCCGGCACCGCGCTGATCGGCAAGCCGCTGGCCATCACCAGCCGCGTGTTCGANTACGGCCCACGTACCAGCCTCGACAAAGCTCGCCAGTCGCGTCTGGTAATCGGTGCCAAGGGCACCGTCGTTGGCCAGGAATACGAAGTTGCCCTGACCCAGAACGAGTCCAAGCTGCACGGTTCCGTACCTGACGGTTACTTCTCGCAGGTTGCCTACGCCAAGATCATCAACGATCCGGCCAACAACTGGAACCCATGGGCACCTGGCGCAGTCCAGACCGGCGCCCTGGCCGACAAGCTGCAAAGCGCCAAGTACACCGGCGATACCCTGAACGCCAAGTCCAAGTCGACCCTGTTCGACGGCAAGATCAGCGGCGAACTGCCTAGCTTCGCAGGCATCACCCCGCTGTACACCGTCGGCGGCCAGTACCGTGACGAAAAATACGTCACCAACCCAAGCCCTGCCCTGGAAACCGGCGACATCGCCGGCCTGGGCGGCAGCGTGCCCCCAGTCGACCGCTCGCGCAAGATCAAGTCGCTGTTCGGCGAGACCGTGGTNCCTCTGCTGAAGACCGTGGAACTGGGCGCAGCCGTGCGTTATGACGANTACAACGACGTCGGCAGCAGCACCAACTACAAGGCAAACGTTCGTTGGCAGCCTGTGAAGGCCGTGCTGGTGCGCGCCTCCGTGGGTTCGGGCTTCCGCGCTCCAACCCTGACCGACCTGTGGACGCCACAGACCCTGGGTACTTCGGCAGCCTTCGACGATCCGGCAACCGGCCAGACCGACCTGCAGGTTAACGCCCTGTCCGGCGGTAATCCAAACCTGAAGCCGGAAGAGTCCAAGCAGCAGTCCATCGGCCTGGTGCTNTCGCCGGTCAACAACCTGACCGTCGGCTTCGACTGGTTCCACGTCAAGGTCTCCAACATCCTGGCAACCCCATCGGCCCAGGAAGTGGTGTCCCGCTTCCGCGCCGGCGATCCAGCNTACGCTGGCCTGGTTACCCTGTCGGGCAACGANGTNGACCGCATCATCACCACCCTGGCCAACACCGGCAATGCCGACGTGAAGGGCGTGGACGTGTTCGCGCAGTACCGCCAGAACACCTCCATCGGCCGCTTCGACGTAGCACTGAACGGCACCTACATGGACAAGTATGACCAGACCAGCCCAGGCGGCGCAATGTCGCACAAGGTTGGCACCCTGGTTGACGCCAACGGCGACCCAGTGCTGGGCGCTGACAACGGCGGTGTGATCCTGAAGTGGAAACACGCCCTGTCGGCAACCTGGAGCCAAGGTCCATGGGCTGTCACCCTGACNCAGAACTTCACCAAGCGTTACGAAGCCGGCCATGACCTGAACGGCGATCGTACTTTCATCCCTTCCTACGCTCTGTACGACATGAACGTGAACTGGAAAGGCTGGAAGTCGCTGACCCTGAACGCTGGTGTACGCAACCTGTTCAACAAGGAGCCTTCGATCTTCGTGCCGGTGTCCAACCAGTTCCAGAACGGTTACGACATCAACCAGTACGATCCACGCGGCCGCTTCGTGTACGTATCGGCTAGCTACGCCTTCAAGTAATCCCTCGCGGGCTTGAAATGAAAAACCCGCCGGATTTTCCGGCGGGTTTTTTTATTGGCNGCTGGATTGCTTATTCACCTTGCAAGCGGCGCTGTCGTACCGCGGCCGCGAGGTTCTCCAATACNTGCACGCTGGTATCCCAGTCGATGCAGCCATCGGTGATCGACTGGCCATAGGTCAACTCCTTGCCCGGCACCAGGTCCTGGCGCCCTGCCACCAGGTGCGATTCCACCATCACCCCGACGATACGGGTGTCGCCGCCCGCCACCTGTTGCGCGATGTCGGCGCAGACGGGCACCTGGTTTTCCGGCTTCTTCGATGAATTTGCATGCGAAGCGTCGATCATCAGGCGCGCCGCCAGGCCGTAGCCGGANATGGCTTTGCAGGCCTCTTCCACGCTGGCCGCATCATAGTTCGGGGTTTTGCCGCCGCGCAGGATGATGTGGCAATCCTCATTACCGTTGGTCGACACGATGGCCGAGTGGCCGCCCTTGGTGACCGACAGGAAGTGGTGCGGCTGCGAAGCGGCCTTGATCGCTTCCACCGCGATCTTGGTATTGCCGTCGGTGCCGTTCTTGAAGCCAACCGGGCAGGACAGGCCGGAGGCCAGTTCGCGGTGCACTTGCGATTCGGTGGTGCGGGCGCCGATCGCGCCCCAGGAGATCAGGTCGGCAATATACTGCGGGCTGATCACGTCCAGGAATTCGGTGCCGGCCGGCAGGCCCATTTCATTGATATCGCGCAGCAGTTCCCGCGCCATGCGCAAGCCGTCGTTGATACGGAAGCTGTTNTCCATGTAGGGGTCGTTGATCATGCCCTTCCAGCCCACCGTGGTGCGCGGCTTTTCGAAGTAGACGCGCATCACGATTTCCAGGTCGCCCTTCAGGCGCTCGCGCANNGGCGCCAGGCGGCGCGCATATTCCAGCGCCGCTTTCGGATCGTGGATCGAGCAAGGACCGATCACCACCATCAGGCGGTCATCCTGGCCGTGCAGGATGCGATGCAGCGCGACGCGCGCTTCGGAAGCTGTGTTGGATGCCGCTTCCGTGCAGGGAAATTCGCGGATCAGGTGCGACGGTGGCGTCAGCTCCTTCATTTCACGAATGCGCAGGTCGTCGGTACGTTGCATGATGGTTTCTCCTGGATTAAATAAAAAAAAACCGCCATCGCTGGCGGTTTGTCTTGGTATCTGCTGGGATCTCGTTTTGCTGCTACGTGAACCGGCCGCTACTCCACCGCCTTTGGGTTGGAATTGCTAAAGTAAAAAAAGCCGGTAAAGAAGTGCAGGTGCATGGACNGAGTTCCGTGGATTTCGATCCACTATAACAACAGTTAACTACTATTGCAAGCGAGGCTTTGATTGACTAGCAAATGTGAACCAGACGCGCTGGCGCAACAGTAGATATTTCCGGAGCGTAGTTTTCGCTGGGAATTGCCAAATCTCAAATAGAATTTATTCAACCTTTACAAGTGCCTAACGCCGGTACTTGCACAGGTCCTGGCATACCCATCTATTTGAGGAGAAATACGTTGGCTACTATCAAGGCTAAATCGATGATCTCTACCCTGTTGTCGGCATTTGGCGCACTGGCGGTCTTGCCGGCCATGGCGCAGCAACAGGCTCCCGAAGAAAAAATGATCCGCGTCGAAGTGACCGGATCATCCATCAAGCGGCTGGTGTCGGAAACGTCGCAGCCGCTGTCTGTTTTCAAGGCCGAGGAATTCACCAGGCAAGGCCTGACCACNGCCCAGGAAGTGCTGGACCGCATTCCTTCGAACCAGACCAGCATGGGCGCCGGCAACGTGGTGGGCGGTAACGCCAGCGGGCTGCCAACCGGCGGCCAGGCGGTCGCCGACCTGCGCGGCCTCGGCGGCGACAAGACCCTGGTGCTGCTGAACGGCCGGCGCATTGCCAACCATCCGTATGACGGNGCNAGCGTCGACCTGAACGTGATCCCGGTGGCAGCGCTNGAGCGGGTCGAAGTGCTGCGCGATGGNGCCTCCGCCATTTACGGTACCGATGCCATCGGCGGCGTGATCAACTTCATCACCAAGCGCTCGGTGACCGGCACCACCGTCACGGCGGAAACCATGCTGCCGCGCGAAACAGGCGGCAAGGAACGGCGCGCCAATATTGTCAGCGGCATCGGCAACCTCGACCAGGACGGCTGGAACCTGATGGGCGTGCTGGACTGGCAGAAGCAGGATGTGCTGACCTCGCAGCAGCGCGACTTCTCGAAAACTGCCGTGATCCCTGAACGCGGCATGACCGTATCCGATGGCACCTCCGGCACCACCTTCCCTGGCAACTACTTCGATCCGGTGACCGAAGCGGCGGGCAACCCCGGCTTTGCCAGCGGCTGCCTGCCGCCGTTCTCGCTGCCGCGCGCTTCGGACGGCACCTGCCGCCAGGACTATACGCGCCAGATCGACGACCTGCCCGAACAGGACCGCCTGGTCTTCTTCGGCAAGGCAGCGTTCAAGCTGAACGCCGATACCACGGCCAGCCTGGAATACCTGCATTCGCGTAACAAGGTGGTATCGCGCACTGCACCGCCGCCGCAGACCGGCCTGTCACTGCCGATCACCAGCCCTTACTACCCGGGCAACGCGGGCGGCGTGCCGGCCCAGCCTAACCTGTCCGGCGAGCCGCTGTCAGTCAACTGGCGCCCGACGGAAGCCGGCCAGCGCCGCATCAACTCCAAGGGCGAAGGCGACCGCCTGGTGGCCGCGCTGGAAGGCATCGCCGCAGGCTGGGACTACAAGGCTGGCCTGAACCACTCGGTCAGCAAGTCCGAGGAAGTGTTCACCGGCGGTTATGTGCAGGATGCAGGCTTCGCCGCCGGCGTGGCAAACGGCATCCTCAATCCCTTCGGCCTGCAAAACGAAGCCGGCCGCGCCTACCTGGAAAGCGTGGCGCTGCGCGGCAAGGTACAGGACGCCAAGAACAAGTCCACCACCTTTGACATCAAGGGCTCGCGCGACGTGATGCAACTGGCCGGCGGCGCCATGGCGGTCGCGCTGGGCGCCGAATACCGCAAGGAGGATGCCGATTTCAACGTGAACCGCGATATCGCAGGCCAGGCAAGCAGCTCCGGCCTGTCCGGCTCGCAATCCAAGACCGGTTCGCGCAATGTGAAGGCGGTGTACGGCGAATTGAGCGTGCCGCTGATCAAGGACCTCGACATCCAGGCNGCCGTACGCTACGACCATTACAGCGACGCGGGCAGCACCACCAACCCGAAACTGGGCGTGCGCTACCAGCCGACCCAGCAAGTGCTGCTGCGCGCTTCGGCCAGCACCGGCTTCCGCGCACCGACCCTGTTCGAGAAAAATGCGCCGCAGTCGAAGAACGACACCAGCAACAGCTATGACGATCCGATCCTGTGCCCGGGCGGCGTGCCGCAGCCTGGCGCCAACCCGCTGCGCGATTGCGACCTGCAGCAATTCAAGCTGCAAGGCGGCAACCCGGCCCTGACGCCGGAAAAGTCGAAGACTTTCTCCTTCGGCGCCGTGTTCGAACCCATTCGCAATACGACGATCGCCCTGGACTACTGGAATATCCGCCTGAAGGACAAGATCGGCGCGCTGCCGGAGCAAGCGATCTACGGCAACTATGAGAAATACAAGGACCGCTTCCTGCGCAATCCTGACGGCTCGCCTTTCGCCATCCTGGACCTCAATGAAAACCTGGGCCGCGTGAAAACCGACGGTATCGACCTGAGCGCAACGGTCAGCTCGGGCCGCACCGAATACGGCAGCTTCACCTTCACCCTCGACGGCACCTGGGTGCATAGCTACAAGTACCAGAATGAGCGTGACGGCGCCTATGTCCAGAATGTCGGCACTTACGCCGACAACGGTCCGATCATGCGCTGGCGCCACAATGCCTCGCTGACCTGGCGCGAAGGCCCGTGGAGCGCGACGCTGTCGCAGAACTTCAAGTCCGGCTATGTGGACCAGAACTTCGTGGAGCCCGAGTTCTTCAACAAGGTGGATTCCTACCAGCTGTGGAACCTGTCGGCCACCTATACCGGCTGGAAAGGCCTGGCGCTGACCGNCGGCGTGAAGAACCTGCTNGACAAGGACCCGCCGTTCACCAACCAGGGCACCGTGTTCCAGAAAGGGTATGACCCGCGCTACTCCGACCCGATCGGCCGCGCGCTTTACCTGCGCGCCAG
>JGI25160J50197_1001001_pt1 | contig 14647 bp, 14 predicted proteins | sample AraplaMF_Cvi_mMS_FD_50197 | JGI IMG/M metagenome (IMG submission 50197)
TGTTTACGCTGACCGTGGTCGAGCCGATGATGGTCGGCATCATCGGCGGCGGCATGGCGCATATCCGTCTGGCCGACGGCAGCCATCGCTTTATCGATGGCCAGAGCACCGTGCCTGCGTCCGTGCGCGACACCACCTATGCTTCGAAGCCGGGCTCGGCACCCGACGTGTTCGACACCGTCGGCAACGAGAATCTCAATGGGTCGAAGGCCGTCGCGGTGCCGGGCTCGCTGAAGGCCTGGTGCGAGACGCTGCGCCGGTTCGGCACCATGAGCCTCGCCGACGTGATGCAACCCGCGATCAAGCACGCTGCCCGCGGCTACGCGGCAACGCCTTATCTCCACGAGTGCATCAGCGAGAGCGCCGATGAAATGCGCAAGGACAAGCCCATCGCGGCGATCTTCCTGCCGGGCGGTGAACCGCTGAAGGTCGGCGAGCGCGTGGTGCAATCGGAATATGCCGAGACGTTGCGTCATATCGCCGATCACGGCGAGCAGGCACTCTACGAGGGACCGCTCGGCGATATCCTGGTCGATTACATGGAGAAGGCGGGCGGCTTCATCCGCCGCAACGATCTCACGGCCTACAAGACGGTCGAGCGGCAGCCGATCCGCGCCGACTATCGCGACTGGACCATTCTTGGCCCGCCGCCGCCCGCGGCCTCCGGCGTACACATCGCGCAGATGCTCAACATCCTNGAAGGCTACGACATCGGCGGCCTCGGCTTCGGGACGCCTGAAACGATTCATTACCTCGCCGAGGTCCTGAAGATCGCCTTCGCCGACCGCGCCGCCGCCAGCGGCGATCCCGATTATGTCGGCGTGCCCGTGGAGAAGCTGACATCGAAGGCCTATGCCGAGGAGCGCCGCCGCGCCATCGATCCGGCGCGGGCGCAGGCTTGGGGCGCCGGCGTGTCGCCGCTCGAAGGCGCGCACACCACGCATATGACGGCGGCGGATGCCTTCGGCAACGTGGTTGCGACCACGCAGACCATCAACAGTCTGTTCGGCGCCAAGATCATGATTCCGGGCCTCGGGGCCATCGCCAACAACTACATGAATTTGTTCGATCCGCGNCCGGGCCACGCGCTGTCGCTGGCGCCGGGCAAGCGTGTGACNACCTCGATGTCGCCNATGATGGCGCTGAATGGCGGCAAGCTGCGCTTTGCGCTCGGCTTGCCCGGAGGCAAGCGCATCTTCCCAAGCGCGATGCAGGCGCTGGTCAATCTGATCGACCACGGAATGGGCCTGCAGGAAGCCGTCGAGGCGCCGCGGGTTTGGACCGAGGGGAATGCGTTGGAGGTCGAGCAGGCGGTGCCGGAGAGTGTGCGTGCGCAGCTCGCCGCGTTCGGCCACAAGGTTCAGCCTGTCGCGATCGTTGCCGGTGGCATGAACGGCATTGCTTTTCACGACGATGGCACCATGACAGGCGCCGCTTGCTGGCGCGCCGACGGCACGCCGGTCGGGATTTCGGGCGGGCTGGCGAAGGCGGGCATCAGGTTCAGGCTTGCCTAAGTCTCGTGCCGAATGTGCGTGGCATGGGTCCCGGCTCTGCGGAGCGTCACTTCGTGCCGCACCGCGTCCGGGACACGAGAGTTTACTTCCGCACGCAGATCACGCGGACAACGGCCGCCTTCGCATCCGTCGACGTCCCGTTCGCCACAACATTACTCGTCTTCAAGAAATCGCGCACAGTCTCAGCGGACACCATCACGGCCTGCGATGCCGGGACCGATGTCGCGGGTCCCGCAACCATTGCCGGCTTCAGCAGCGCAACGCCGGCGAACCTGCCGTCGCCGTCGATCGCCGGACTGCCGGACAATCCGACCGCCGGCGGTGGGGACAGTATGGAATCGCTGCTCGGGNCCGGCGCCAGTGCCGCCTTGACGACCGATACGCCGGCCGCGCCGGCCTGGCTCTGCGGATCGGCGATGCCGACGATATCCACGTTCGTCCTGGCCGTGCCGCCGACGAGGCTGAACGGCTTCAGGCCGCGCGCACCGTAGATGTGCAGCAGTGCAAGACCGCGCTCCTTGTCATCGGCGATACGATCGGCGTTGCCATGGCCGGCGATCGTGATGGCGAGACAGCCGTCGGTGACGAGCCGGTCGGCCAGAATCGCGCCGTCGTCGCTGACGACGAGGCCGGTGCCGTACTCGACGGTCTTGCGCGGTGGCGGCCCGCCTTGCGGCCCGGACGGAAACGCGTTGAACGCGCTCGACATTGCGATCACGACCGGCTCGACCGTGTTCTCGGTTGCCTGGTCGTAGAGGATCGTCATGGTGCGGACCTCGTCTCCCTTGAAGGTGCCGCGGACGTAGAACTTCTTCAGGCCCTGCAAGCCCGACAGCACGAAGAAATCGGGCTTCACCACGGTGTAATCGATCTTGCGGTTCGGCTCCTTCTTCTCCGCATCCGCGAGCTTCGCTGTTGTCGGGTTCGCCTCCTTGCGGCGGCTGAGAAGCACCTGCACGGTTCCGGTCGGCGAGGTCCATTTCGAGCCGCTGGCGTCGGTCGCTTGCTGCGGCACCAGCTTGGCGGGAATGCCGAGGCGTGCACCGCTGGTCATCTCGGTCACGATCTTCCAGCCGACGCTGTCCTGCTTTTTCCGCGCCGTCTCTGCGAGCGCGGCGCGCTCCTGCGGGTTGAGAACGCCGGTCGGCTTGCCGCCTTTGAGCTTCTGGTATTCCTTGATGGCTTCGACCATGCGCGTGCTGACGTCGCCGGTGATGGCTCCGTTGTACTGGCCGACCCAGGCGAGGTCGGACTGGAGCGCCAGCCGCTCGGCCTGCGTCATCCCGTCGGCCGTCTCCGACGGCGTCTGCAGTGCGGGCGGCTTGACCGGCACGGTCTGAACCGGCTTCGGCTTCGTGCCGGGGGTCTGCGGCGTCGTCATCTGGGCGTTCGCACCTGTGGCAGACGCAAACATCAGTGTTGCCGCAAGTATCGATCTCATGACAAATCCAGCCAGCCCATTGAACGAAATGTCATTCAAGCACATCTCGTTGGTCGCGAACAACGTTGCGGTGGTTCAGGTGATGCCCCTCATCCTGGGGAGACGCGCATACCGCGCTCCGCACCATGAGGGTTGAGAGATCGAAGGACGAGCATGCTGAGCCCGGACGAACTCGAACGCTATGCCCGCCATATCGTGCTGCGCGACGTCGGCGGCCCCGGCCAGGCCGCGCTGAAGCGGGCCTCTGTGCTGGTGGTCGGTGCCGGCGGGCTCGGCGCGCCGGCGCTGATGTATCTGGCCGCCGCCGGTATCGGCACGCTCGGCGTGGTCGATGACGATTTGGTGTCGCTGTCCAATTTGCAGCGTCAGGTCATCCACACCACGCCCGATATCGGCCGCCACAAGGTCGAGAGCGCGGCAGAGCGGATCTCGGCGCTCAATCCGCACGTCCGTTTCGTCGGCCACGCCACCTGGCTGAATGCGGACAATGCGCTCGGCCTGATCGGCGCCTATGATCTCGTGCTCGACGGCTCCGACAATTTCGCCACGCGCTATCTGGTGTCCGACGCCTGCTTCTTCGCCAAGCGGCCGCTGATTACGGCTGCGCTAGGCACGTTCGACGGCTCTCTGACGACTATCCGCGCGCATGAGAAGAACGAGCAGGGCGAATTCAATCCGACCTATCGCTGCCTGTTTCCGGAAGCACCGCCGCCCGGCACGGTTCCCGCTTGCGCGGAAGCTGGCGTCATGGGCGCGCTGGCGGGCGTGATGGGGTCGATGATGGCGCTGGAGGCGATCCGCGAGATCGTCGGCTTCGGCGAAGGCCTGGTCGGCCGCCTCCTGATGATCGATGCGCGCGCGATGCGCTTCGAGACGCTGCGCTACGCGCGCGATCCGGCCAATCCCCTCAACGGCGACGGGCCCGTGGTCCTCGACCTCAGCGCCCATCGCACCTGACTTGCTGCGTTACGCCGCGGCCGGCCTCTCGCTATCGAGATGGGCCATCTGCTCGGCGGCATAGCGCGTGCCCGAAGCGACATCCGGCGGAAACGCCTTGGCCAGTGCCGCAAGATGTGCCGGCGTCAGCGTGACATTGGTCGCGCCAAGCGCTTCGACGAGACGGGTGCGGGTCTTGGCGCCGACCAGCGGCACGATCTCTTGACCTTGCTCTTGGCCCTGCGCCGCCACCCAGGCGATCGCGACTTGCGCCGGCGTTGCGCCGATTTCGGCGGCGACGGCCCGCAGGGACTCCACCAGCGCGAGATTGGCGTCGAGATTTGCGCCCTGGAAGCGCGGTGTCATCAGCCGGTAGTCCTTGCCGGCCCTGCCCGAATCCTTCGACCAATGGCCGCTGATCAGACCGCGCGCCAGGACGCCATAGGCGGTGATGCCAATGCCGAGTTCGCGGCAGGTCTTGAGGATGTCGCGTTCGATGCCGCGCTCGATCAGCGAATATTCGATCTGGAGATCGGCGATCGGATGCACGGCATGCGCGCGGCGGATGGTGTCGGATCCGACCTCGGACAGGCCGATATGCCTGATGTAGCCGGCCTTCACGAGATCGGCGAGGCCGCCGATGGTCTCTTCGATGGGAATGTTGGGGTCGAGCCGCGCCGGGCGGTAGATGTCGATATAGTCGGTGCCGAGCCGCTGCAGTGAATAAGCGAGAAAATTCCGGGTCGCGGCCGGGCGGCAATCCATGCCGGTGAATTCACCGGCGGGGCCGCGCAGCGCGCCGAACTTGACGCTGATCTGCACTCTGTCGCGCGCCACATCCTTCAGCGCATCGCGGATCAGCATTTCATTGTGGCCCATCGCGTAGAAATCGCCGGTGTCGATCAGTGTGATGCCGGCATCGAGGGCGGCCTGGATCGTGGCGATGCTCTCGCCGCGATCGGCTGGGCCATAGGCGTCCGACATGGCCATGCAGCCGAGACCAAGGGCGGAGACTTTGGGGCCGGTTGAACCGAGTTTGTGCTGTTCCATGATCGCTCTCCTCGAAAAGGCGGCAGGCTGATGGCGCCGCGTGACGAGGAGGGATATGCGCCCGCTCCATTGCTTCGATAAGCTGGACAATGCCGAATAGCTTGTTCATCCTGTCGAACAATGACTGAACCCGATCTGCGCGATCTCGACGTCTTCGTGGCGGTCGCCCGCACCCGGAATTTCCGGCGTGCGGCGGTCGAAATTCGCGTGTCGGTGTCGAGCCTTAGCCAACGCTTACGGGACCTCGAGGAGCGCCTCGGTGTCCGCCTGATGAACCGCACCACCCGCAGCGTCGCCTTGACCGAGGCGGGCGAGCTGCTGCTCTCTCGGGTGGCACCTGCGCTGCGCGATGTCGGCGATGCCCTGGCCGAGGTGCGGGGTCTGCGCGAGGTGGCCTCTGGCCGCCTGCGCATCAACGCGCCGCCGCCGGCCGTCGATCTCGTGCTGGCGCCGATGGTCGGGCCTTTTCTCGCGGCCCATCCGCAGATCGATCTCGACATCGTGTCCGAGAGCGGCTTCGTCGACATCGTGAGCGGGGGATATGATGCCGGCGTACGCTACGGCGAGCATCTGGCGCAGGACATGGTGGCGATTCCGCTGAGCGGTCCGCAGCACTATGTCGTCGTCGCCTCACCCGATTATGTCGCACGCCGCGGCGAGCCGAAGCATCCGAAGGACCTGCTCAATCATGATTGCATCCGCGCCCGTTACTCGAGCGGCGTGATGCATGATTGGGAGTTCGAGAAGGCCGGCCAGATCATGAAGGTCGATCCACCGGCCAAGCTGATCTCGACCAACATGAAGCTTGCGATGCAGGCCGCGCTCGCCGGCGTGGGCATCTGGGCAACGATCGACGGTTATGTCGGCGAAGCCCTGAAGTCCGGCGCGCTGACCAGCCTGATGGAAGATTGGTGCGAGCCGTTTCCCGGACCGTTTCTGTACTATCCGAGCCGGCGCCAGACGCCGCCCGCGTTGCGCGCCTTCATCGATTTCGTCGCCGACTGGCGCAAGCGCGAGACGCGCGGGAAATAGACCTCAGAGCATGCTTGGCAGCACGCGATCCGGCGGCTTGTGGGCGTCGAGGAAGGTGCGGATGTTGATGATCACCTTCTCGCCCATCTCGACGCGGCCTTCGATCGTGGCCGAGCCCATATGCGGCATCAGCGTCACCTTGCCGGCCTTGGCGAGCCGCACCAGCTTCGGGTTGACCGCGGGCTCGTGCTCGTAGACGTCGAGGCCGGCGCCGGCGATTTCGCCGCCTTCGATCAGCTTGATCAGCGTGTCCTCGTCGGTCACCTCGCCGCGCGCGGTGTTGACGATGTAGGCGTCTTTCCGGATCAGCTTCAGCCGCCGCGCCGAGAGCAGATGATAGGTCGCCGGCGTGTGCGGACAGTTTACCGAGATGATGTCCATCCGCGCCAGCATCTGGTCGAGGCTTTCCCAATAGGTCGCGCCCAACTCTTCGGCGATGACAGGCGCCACGGGACGGCGGTTGTGATAGTGGATCTGCAGGCCGAAGGCGCGGGCCCGGCGCGCCACGGCTTGGCCGATGCGGCCCATGCCGATGATGCCGAGCCGCTTGCCGCCGATGCGGTGACCGAGCATCCAGGTCGGTGACCAGCCGGCCCAGGGCTTTCCTTCGGTCAGGATCGAGGCGCCTTCGATCATCCGGCGCGGCACGGCCAGGATCAGCGCCATGGTCATGTCGGCGGTGTCCTCGGTCAGCACCTTCGGCGTGTTGGTGACGGTGATGCCGCGGGCATGCGCGGCCTCGACGTCGATATTGTCCACGCCATTGCCGAAATTGGCGATGAGCCGCAGCTTGCAGTCGGGCTGGTTGACGATGTCGGCGCTGATATGGTCGGTCACGGTCGGAACCAGCACGTCGGCGGTGCGTGCGGCTTCAGCGATCTGGTCCGCGGACATCGGTGTGTCCTCGAGATTGATCCGCGCGTCGAACAATTCGCGCATCCGCGTCTCGATCGAATCCGGCAGCTTGCGCGTCACCACGACGAGGGGCTTTTTCTTCACCGACATGTCCTGCTCTCATGAGGCGTCGCAAGCCGCCTCTGTCGCCAAAGGCCGGTCGTTGAGGTCTCATTAACCCGGTTGTTCGACACTGCCCTTGCCGTGTCCGTCCCCGGCGTTTCCTTCAAGCTCTCCCGATATTTCCGGCCGGAAAAANCGGGGCAAACTGGTTGTTCAGATGCCCGTCCTCTCTAGCAGAAGGCCGGGCCAAGACAAGAACCACGGGTTGAGGCTGGAAGGAGCCGGCTTGGGGAACACCCGCGTGGGGCGGGTCAGGGCGGGGCGCGGCAGGTTTTGGAATTTGGGGTGAGGACCGGGCTCTGGCCGGTCTTCGACAGGAGACGGGTTGATGGCGTTGGGGCGTTTTTGTTCGGTGATGGCGCTCGTTTGCACCTGGTTGACCGCTACGGTCGGCCCCTCGCATTCGGCCAAAGAGGCCACGCCCCAGACCGCCAGCGGCCTGCCGGTGCCGCGTTACGTCAGCCTCAAATCGGATCACGTGAACGTCCGTGCCGGCCCGACCAAGGACAATGACGTGGCCTGGGTCTACACCCGTTCGGGCCTGCCGGTGGAAATCACCGCCGAGTTCGAGAATTGGCGCCGCGTGCGCGATTCCGAAGGCGCCGAGGGCTGGGTCTATCANTCGCTGCTGTCGGGCCGCCGCACCGCGGTCGTCACCATGAAGCATAAGGACGAGCTCGCCCCGATCTACGATCGCGCCGATCCCGACAGCGCCGTTGCAGCCAAACTCCAGGCCGGCGTCGTCACGCAGGTGAAGAAATGCGCCGCAAACTGGTGCCGCGTCACCGGCAACGGCTTCGACGGCTGGATCCAGCAGGAGCGCCTCTGGGGCGTGTATTCGGACGAGCAGGTCAACTGACGCTGCAAACGAAAATGGCCGGGACGAGCCCGGCCATAATGGTCTCTAATTGATTTCAGTGGATCTCAGCGCTTCTTGCGCAGGCGCACGACCATGTCGATGCGGGCGATCTCGTAGCCCTCCGGCACCTCCGGCATCTTGGACAGCGCCAGATGCGGATCCTCGATGTCGACCAGCTCATGGCTGTTCTCGAGGTAGTAGTGGTGGTGAGTGGTGACGTTGGTGTCGAAATAGGTCTTGGTGCCGTCGACGCTGACCTGCCGGAGCAGGCCGGCATCGGTGAGCTGGTTCAGCGTGTTGTAGACGGTCGCCAGCGACACCGGGACCTTGGCCAGCGTCGCTTCCTCGTACAGCATTTCAGCCGTGAGGTGGCGAGCACCCTTGCCGAACAACAGCCAGCCGAGCGCCATGCGTTGGCGCGTCGGACGGAGCCCNGCGGACTGGAGCATTTCGTTGACGTCGTGCCANGGGCAGCCGGTCAAAGCCGGCTGGCGGCCNGACAAGAGGGCCGCGGCATGGACGTCGTCGTCGTGATGGGGCGCGGTATTCTCGTTCATTTCCAATTTCGGGCACGCGTGGACACTATCTATATTCAATATATGGACAGATAGATGCACATGCAAGTTTCTCGCAACTAGAGAGGTTCTAATCAGGGTTGGAACCGGGCGAGGATCGCGTCATTTTACCTTCATGAGACCGCTTTGCTACCCGAAATCGCCTGTGTTAGAGAGCGCGCGGTTCCGCTAAACCGATTTTGGCGCCGCCAGGCATTGAGGCTTGGTTCGCAGACCATACGGGCTCCCGGCAATTCGCGCCTGATAACGACAATGGGCGCTGCTTGCCGAACTCGGCGGGGCCCATTTTTGCCAGAAACGCCGCTCAATCGGGGTTAGAACAGAGGCTTCCGCATGTTGAACAGGCGCAACGGTTACGAATACGAAGATCTGCTGGCCTGTGGCCGGGGCGAGATGTTCGGCCCGGGCAATGCCCAGCTGCCGCTGCCGCCAATGCTGATGTTCGACCGCATCACTGACATCAACGACAATGGCGGCGAGTTCGGCAAAGGGCTGGTGCGCGCCGAGCTCGACGTCAAGCCCGACCTCTGGTTCTTCGGCTGCCACTTCAAGAACGATCCTGTCATGCCGGGCTGTCTCGGTCTGGATGCGCTGTGGCAAATGGTCGGCTTCTTTCTGGGCTGGACCGGCGGCGAAGGTCGTGGGCGCGCGCTGGGACTGAACGAATTAAAGTTCAGCGGCCAGGTTCTGCCCGAGGCCCGCAAGGTTGTGTACAACGTCGATATCAAGCGCGTGATGCGTTCAAAGCTCGTGCTTGGCATCGCCGATGGATGGCTTTCGGTCGATGACCAGATTATCTATCGCGCCAAGGACTTGAAGGTCGGCCTGTTCAAGCAGGGCACGGACCTGGGCTGAGCGCATCACCAAGACAACAACGATTGAGGCGAGGCTGTCATGAGGCGGGTTGTGGTCACCGGGATGGGCATCGTCTCGTCGATCGGAAACAACACCCAGGAAGTGCTTGCGAGCCTTCACGAGGCGAAGTCAGGCATTTCGCGGGCTGAGAAATATGCCGANCTCGGCTTCCGTTCGCAGGTGCAGGGTGCGCCGACGATTGATCCTGCGACGGTCGTCGATCGTCGTGCGATGCGTTTCCTCGGCCAGGGCGCGGGGTGGAANCACATCGCGATGGAGCAGGCGATCCAGGACTCCGGNCTGTCGCCTGACGAAGTCTCCAACATCCGTACCGGCATCATCATGGGCTCCGGCGGCCCGTCCGCCCGCACCATCGTCGAGTCCGCCGACATCACCCGAACCAAGGGCCCGAAGCGCGTCGGACCTTTCGCAGTGCCGAAGGCGATGTCGTCCACGGCCTCCGCGACGCTTGCGACCTGGTTCAAGATCAAGGGCGTGAACTACTCGATCTCGTCGGCCTGTGCGACCTCGAACCATTGCGTCGGCAACGCCTATGAGACGATCCAGATCGGCAAGCAGGACGTCATTTTCGCCGGTGGCTGCGAGGAGCTGGACTGGTCGCTCTCCGTGCTGTTCGACGCCATGGGCGCGATGTCCTCGAAGTACAACGACACCCCGGCCACCGCGTCGCGCCCCTACGACGTCAACCGCGATGGCTTCGTCATCGCCGGCGGTGCCGGCGTGCTGGTGCTGGAAGAGCTCGAACATGCCAAGGCGCGCGGCGCCCGCATCTACGGCGAGATCGTCGGCTACGGCGCGACCTCGGACGGCTACGACATGGTCGCACCCTCAGGTGAAGGNGCCGAGCGCTGCATGCGCATGGCGATGTCGACGGTGAAAACCAAGGTCGACTACATCAATCCGCACGCGACCTCGACGCCGGCCGGCGATCCGCCGGAGATCGACGCGCTCCGCCGCGTGTTCGGAAGTGGCGAGAAGTGCCCGCCGATCTCGGCGACCAAGGCGCTGACCGGCCACTCGCTGGGCGCCACCGGCGTGCAGGAAGCGATCTACTCGCTGCTGATGATGAACAACGGCTTCATCTGCGAGAGCGCCCATATCCAGGAACTCGATCCCGTGTTCGCCGACATGCCGATCGTGCGCAAGCGCATCGACAACGTCAGAATCGGCACCGTGCTGTCGAACTCGTTCGGCTTCGGCGGTACCAACGCCACGCTGGTGTTCAGCCGAATGGACGTGTGACGTTGGGCTCTGTCGAATCCGCGAATGGGCCGGACGAGATAAACTGGCACGACGGTGTTCTCGTTGACCTGCGACTATCGGGATTTGAGGCGGACGAGCAGGAATTCGCACTCGTCGTCGACCTGTACCCGGGCGGCGACAATTCCGCCAAGCGCCGACGATATCATTGCATTGGCACGGGTGTCTCTCGGTTTGTTGTGAGCGGCGATGTCGGCCGGCTGCTCAAGAACCGAGCCAGCGGAAATATCGATCTGCTGCGCATGGAGTTCACGGCCGATACGGAAATTCTAGTGGTCTGCCTGTTTGGTGGAACGATAGAGGTTGAAGCCGGATCATTCCGATTGATGGAATCCCCCACATGACATTGTTGATGAAGGGCAAGCGCGGTCTGATCATGGGCATCGCCAATGATCATTCGATCGCGTGGGGCATGGCGAAGACGCTGCATGCGCATGGCGCCGAGCTCGCCTTCACCTTCCAGGGCGAGGCGCTGGGCAAGCGCGTCAAGCCGCTGGCGGAGCAGCTCGGTGTCGATCTGGTGCTGCCCTGCGACGTCGAGGACATCGCCAGCGTCGATGCGACGTTTGACGTCCTTCGCGAAAAATGGGGCAAGCTCGACTTCGTCATCCACGCCATCGGCTTTGCCGACAAGAACGAGCTGAAGGGCCGCTACGCCGACACCAGCCGCGAGAATTTTTCGCGCACCATGGTGATCTCCTGCTTCTCGTTCACGGAGGTCGCAAAACGCGCCGCCGAGCTGATGACCGAGGGCGGCAGCATGATCACGCTGACCTTCGGCGCGTCGGAGCGCGCGATGCCGAACTACAACGTGATGGGCGTGGCCAAGGCGGCGCTGGAAGCCTCGGTGCGCTATCTCGCCTCCGATTTCGGACCGCGCGGCATCCGCGTCAACGCGATCTCCGCAGGCCCCATCCGCACGCTTGCCGGCTCAGGTATCGGCGAGGCGCGCGCGATGTTCGCCTTCATGCAAAAACACTCGCCGCTCCGCCGCGGCGTCACGCTCGACGAACTCGGCGGCTCGGCGCTGTATTTGCTGTCGGATCTCTCCGGCGGAGTGACCGGCGAAATTCACTATGTCGATTCCGGCTACAACATCGTCCTGATGCCGAGGCCGGATGATTTGAAGTCGTCGGAGTAGGTGGGCAAGGGCGCGCAAGCAACGTGCCCATCATATCTTGACAGTTACGACTGAAGCGGTGGGCACGCTTCGTTTTGTGCCGATCCACAATATGCACGAATGACGGCTCAGTCATCCTTCAAATAGCCGGGGAGGCTCCGGTCAAGCTTGTCTACGACGAGCGCGCGAGTTCTCTCGCGAAGCGCCGCGTTGGTCGAAGCTGTCTCGGGCGGATCGGGGAACAGCGAATTGTCGAGCTTCGTGATCGGGTCTTCAAACAGACGCATATTTGCGGCGAGGTTCGCGCCGATATCCGTAAGGGGACGTTTAATCTGCTCGTAGCTGCGGCCGTCAATCAGCGTGATCGCAACATTGGCGAAAATGTGAGAGTGCCGGATGATTTTGCCGAGCCCCTGATTGTAGGTNCCGATGCCATTCAGCGTCATGTTCGAGTTCGGCAGCTTCGTCTTGAACGTGGTTGCGACGAGATAGCGATCGCAATTTGCATTCGCGGTGAAGCCCTTCACGATCACCGGCAGACTCTCTTTGGGGTCCGGGATGAAGATCGCCTTCGCATGATAGAAGGGATCGAANGCCCCCTTGGGATAGGCGATCCTGCGTACCGAGGAATCGTTGTTCGTCGCCGCACGCACCCGTGCGAAAACAAGATCGTCGAGGCCCCAGTCGATTGGGACTTCGTTGGCCTCAGCCTCGAAGATCGTCACGCCAAATTTCTGTACCGAATAGTGCTCCCCGATCACCGAGATCACGCCGAGGCGGCAGGGACCGGCGTTTGCCGGCTCGGCCGGTTTGACTGCCGTCGCTTTCGGCTTTGTCGCCGCTTTCTTGACTGCCGGCCTCGAGGGAGGCGTGGTCGCAGGAGGNGTNTGAGCTGCTGCCAGAGCGAGAGGGGACAGCAGCGCGATCACGGAGACAGCAAATCGTATCATGGATTCCAGGCACGGGGCAGCGGAAGACGTTCGGACGCGCCAGACTAGATTGGGATTGTAACAACCGCAAGCTGCATCCGGCGCCCACGCCTATGTGGTGGATCGCGGCCGTTGCCACCGGTAGCACTTCATCATGAAGCCCGTTGCCGTTGCGACCTCCTTCTTCTCGAACACGAAACCCTCGCGCTCGTACCAGCGCCAGGCTTTTTCGTTTTCGCGGACGCAACGCAGTTCGATCTCATCGGGCATCTGGCTTCGCGTGAAGGCGAGCAATTGCCGTCCCAGCGATTTCCCCTGATAGGCGGGTGCCACGAAGAGCTGGTCGAGATAGCGCTTGGGCAGATGCAGCGCCAGCATCGCGGCAATGGTGCCGCGATCGTCGGCGACGAACAGGCTCCAGCCGTCCTCGATCTCGCGCCTGACACGGGCGCGCAGGTTCGCCAGCAGGAAGCCGCTCGCCTCCGCGAGCCCGGTCGAGACCCAGCTCTCCATCCAGACGCGGCCGACCTCGTCATATTCGTCGATGCGAGCCGGGCGGATGATTGGATCCGACATCCGAAGCCTACGCCCGCTGGCCGCGGACAGATGGGCGTGCGCGCACCTTGCCGGCCGAGAGGCACACCACCTCGGAAATCTGCAGCAGCTGCCGGGCCAGCGGGCTGGTCTTGCGCCAGACCATGCCGATGGTGCGGGATGGCTCGGGGTCGCGGAAGCGCGCGAGCGAGACCGAGGCCGATCGCGTCTCCACCGGCACCGCCATCTCCGGGATCAAGGTCACTCCGATGCCGGCGCTGACCATCTGGACCAGCGTCGAGAGCGAATTTGCATCCAGCATCTCGCGCGGCGGCGCCGATTGCATGTTGCAGAACGACAGCGCCTGATCGCGGAAGCAGTGCCCCTCCTCGAGCAGCAACAGCCGCATCTCGCGCATCATCTCGCGCGACGGCGCCGGCGTCCCCTCATCCGCGGCCGGCCGTACCAGCAGGAATTTCTCCTCGAACAGGGCGACTTCGGTGAGCGAGGGCTCGGAGACCGGCAGCGCCAAGATGGCGGTGTCCAGCCGTCCTTCCACCAGCTCCTGGATCAGCCGCGGCGTCATGGTCTCGCGCACGCGGATGTCGAGCTCCGGATGCATGCGCGTGAGGTTCTTGGTGATGGTCGGCAGCAGATAGGGCGCGATCGTCGGGATCATGCCGATGCGCAGTCGGCCGGCGAAGCGGTCCTGCGAGGCGCGGGCGAAATCGCCGAGCTCGTCGACCGAGCGCAAGATCTCGCGGACCCTCTCGGAAAGCTCTTCGCCGAACCGGGTCAACGCCACCTGCCGGGCGCTGCGCTCCAGCAGCAGGCCGCCCAGTGTCTCCTCCAATTCCTTGATCTGCATCGACAAGGCCGGTTGCGAGATGGAACAGGACTCGGCTGCGCGGCCGAAATGGCCGTGACGTGCCAAAGCGTCAAAATACCGAAGCTGGCGCAGCGTCAGGTTCATCATCAGAAAATCCTATCGTAGCGATCATTAAAGTCAACTTTACCTGATAGGACGCGGCGCTTAGAGTGGTTCTACCTGGTCAAAGGTGCGAGTTCGCGCCACCAGAGGAGGTATTCATGGACGACTCTTCAAAGTGCCCGTTTTCGGGTGGAAAACGTGTGCCGGCAAACCGTGACTGGTGGCCAACCCAGCTCAGCATCGAGACGCTGCACAAGAATTCCGACAAGTCCGACCCGATGGGCAAGGGCTTCGACTATGCCAAGGAATTCAAGTCGCTCGACCTCAACGCGGTCATCAAGGACCTGACCGCGCTGATGACGGACTCTCAGGAATGGTGGCCTGCCGATTTCGGTCACTATGGCGGCCTGATGATCCGCATGGCCTGGCACAGCGCGGGCACCTACCGCACCACCGACGGCCGCGGTGGCGCCGGCGCCGGTCAGCAGCGTTTCGCGCCGCTCAACAGCTGGCCCGACAACGCCAATCTCGACAAGGCGCGCCGTCTGCTCTGGCCGATCAAGCAGAAATACG
>JGI25160J50197_1001005_pt1 | contig 14641 bp, 14 predicted proteins | sample AraplaMF_Cvi_mMS_FD_50197 | JGI IMG/M metagenome (IMG submission 50197)
GAAGAGCTCACTGAAGCAACCCCTCATCCGACGCTTCGTGCCACCTTCTCCCACAAGAGGAGAAGGAAAAAAGCTCTCTTCACTTACACCGTTAGCTAGATCCGCGTCAGCCCGCACGTCGCCGCGAGCCTTACCAGCTGAGCGTCCGTGCGCGCGCCGGTCTTGGTCTTGATCAGATAGTGATAGTTCTGAACTGTCTTCACACTGAGATTGAGATGCGTCGCGATCTGCTCGGTGGTTGCGCCTCCGGCGAACTGGCGCAGGATCTCGATCTCGCGTTCGCCAAGCTGATCCAGCGCCGAGCCCGCCGACAGACTATCCTCGGCGAGAATGTGTGCGATATCGTCGCTCATGGCCCGCTCGCCGCGTGCGACGGCGCGGATCGCGGTGACGACGGCGGACGGTTCGCTGCTCTTGGTGACGAAGCCGCTGGCGCCGGCGCTGAAGGCTGACTTCACCAGCACGGCTTCGTTGTGCATGGTGAAGACGAGGATCCGCGCCCGCGGGCTGCGCGCGCGGATGTTGCGGATCGCCTCCAGTCCGCTGGCGCCGGGCATCGAGATGTCGAGCAGGACGACATCGGGATCATGCGCCTTGAACGCGCCGTAGGCATCCGCGGCGTTGTCGGCTTCCGCCACGACATGCAGATCGCCCTGGCTTTCCAGCACGCGCCGATAGCCTTGGCGGACGATCGGGTGGTCGTCGACCAGCAGCACGGAGATGCCTGTTGCCGCGACCTCGCTCATCTGCGGCCTCACGCGGCGAGCGGGATGGTGGCGGCGACACTGAGGCCGCCGCGGGCAGGCAGGATCGAGAGCGATCCGCCGGCCGCCGTAATGCGCTCGCGGATGCCGGTCAGGCCGAAGCCGGCTGATTGCGCGACGCGCTCAGCATCGCCCCCGCCGTCGTCCTCGACGCGGATCAGCAGCGCGCCGTCGTCACCCGCGCGCCGCTCGATGTGCAGCGAGATCTCGCGCGCCGCGCCGTGACGCAGCGCGTTGGTCAGGCATTCCTGGGCAACGCGATAGACGGTGGTGGCGGCCGGGCCGCCGATGTCGGTGAAGTCGCCCTTGAGATCGAGCTGGATCGTCGGCCGCGCCGCGCTCTGTGAGCGCCAGCTGTCGACGAGATTGACGAGGCTTGCTTCGAGCCCAAGCTCATCAGGCAAGGGATTGCGCAGGCGCTTCAGCGCATCGCGCAGCGAAGCCATCAGATGATGGGTCGCCTGCGAGATCATGCGCGCATCCTGTGCGATGCCGTTGTCGGTTTTTGCCTTCGCGCTTGCCGTCTCGATCGTATTGGCAAAGGCGAGGATGGCGGAGAGATTCTGCCCGAATTCGTCGTGCAGCTCGCGGGCGAGGGCGCGGCGCTCGTCTTCGCGGATCTCGATCAGGCGCCGCGTCAGCGCGGCGCGCTGCTCGGTGGCTTCCTCCAGCCGGCCGCCGAGCTCTTCGACCGCGCTGCCGATCATCGCCAGCTCCATCGAGCGGAAGCGCGGCAGCTTGGTGCGATACTGCCCGCGCGCCATGCGCTGCAGCGCGGTCACGATCGTGCGCGCCGGGGCCAGGGCATGGGCGATCGCCAGCGAAGCCAGCAGCGCGATCGCGGCCGCCATCAACAGCGCGACGTCGATCACGTTGAGGACGTACTCCCAGGCGAGCGAGATCGCGGCCGCCGCATCCGGCGTCGCGACCACCGTTCCGGCCGAGGCGGCGCGGGGGCTGACCGGCCGCACCACTTCGGCATGGCTGCCGAGGAAGATCGGCACGACCGACGCAAACCAGCGCGGCGGGGTTTTGCCCAGCCCCTCGCTCTGGCCGCAGAGCGGCTTCTCAAATGCGATGGCCGGCTGGAACTCGACGCAGACTCCCGGCGAAATCAGCTTCATCGTCTCCAGGGTGCGCCATTCCGGAACCGGCAAAAGCTGCTCGCGCGTTCTGCTGCTGCGCAACAAAAACTCATGCCAGTACAAGGCCTGAAGCGCCTGCGCGACCCGCTGCGCGGAGGCCGCAGTCGAACGGTCGACGCTGCGATAAGCGTCGAAAGTGGCCCATATGGTTGCCGCGCCGAGGCACAGGGCCACGATAAGCAGCAGGCGGGCGACAAGCTGAAGCACGAGGCGCATGCGATCACCCTCGACGTTTGATAAGATCAGCCTAACAACGTCGCCACGCCTTGCCAATTGCGGGGTGTGGCCGGATCGCAGCTCGGGCAAATTTCCCAAGCCGGATTGGGCATGGGTCTTTGGACCGGACACGGCGGTTTTGATCTAATCGCGTGGGAAACGTTACTGGTGAGGAGCGGTGCAGCATGAGTTCGATCACGATTGGACCGATCGCGTCTGCTTCGACCGACCCATCCGAACGCAGCGCGCTGCTGTTCTGGATGATCTTCACCGGGCTCTCGATCTTTGCCGTCGTGCTGCTGTGGCGGTTCGGCCTGATCCATCTGATGCTGACCTCGGACCGGACCTACATTTCCAGCGTCATTGCGGTTCTCTATGTCCTGACCTGCGGCCACTGTTTTCTGCGCACGCGCACGATCGCGCGTGAAGGCGCAGCGGCGCGGCGCTGCCGCGAGGCGCTCGCGGCGCCTGACGGCGGCAAGGTGCTCGATGCGAACGCGGCGGTGCTGCCGCGCGGGCTGGTACGCGACCACATCCAGAGCCTGGTCACGAAAGCGGCCGCGCAGGATTACCGTCCGGTCGACCAGACGCTGTTGCTGCGGACGCTCGCGGACCGGCTGCGCGGCTCCAACGGGTTCGGCGCCTTCGTTTCGGACACGCTGATGAAGCTCGGCCTGCTCGGCACCATCGTCGGCTTCATCATCATGCTGGCGCCGATCGCCGGGCTGGACGCTGCCGACAAGGTCGCGATGCGCTCTTCGATGGGGCTGATGAGCGACGGCATGGCGGTTGCGATGTACACGACGCTCGCCGGCCTCGTCGGCTCGATCCTGGTCCGTATCCAGTACTACATGCTGGACGCNGCGACCCAGCGGGTGTTCTCGGATGCGGTCGTGCTGACCGAAACCTATGTGACGCCNGTGCTGGAGCGAAAGGGTNCGGACAAGAGTTCCGACAAGGGCTCCGGAACGCCGCCATGATGGATGATTTCGGTCTCTATCCGCGCGAGGAGCCGTTCGATCCGCTGGGCGTGATGCTGTTCAAGGCGCTCCAGGTGATCGCGTTCCTGTTTTTCCTCGCGCTGCTTGCTGTCTCCCCGGATGCCAAGGAGGGCAAGATCGACTCCAAGGCGGAGTTCATGATCACGCTGGACTGGCCGGATAGCCACCCCGACGATCTCGACCTGTTCGTGCAGGATCCCGCCGGCAACATCGCCTGGTATCGCCATCGCGAGGCCGGTTTCCTGACCCTCGATCGCGACGACCGTGGCGGGGCCAACGATTTCATCATGGTCGCCGGCAAGAAGATCGCCTCGCCGATCCGCGAGGAGATCGTCACGGTGCGCGGCATCGTCCCGGGCGAATATACGGTGAACGTCTCGCATTTCGTCGCCACGACCGGCGAACCCGTCACGGCCAATGTGAAGGTGCAGAAGCTCAATCCGACCGCGCAGGTGGTCTTCGACAACAAGTTCACGCTCGACCACACCGGCGACGAGAAGACTGCGGTACGGTTCCGGCTCGATGCCGAGGGAAAGGTCATCGACGTGAGCCAGCGGCAGAAATCGCTGCTGGAGACCTTCCGCAACGTGAGAGCCAACGGCGCCGGTGTCGATCCCAACACAGGGGTCAGGATTCCCGCAGTGAGGACGATCCGTGAGTAATTTGCAAACGGTCATCCTCACGCTGTCGCTCGCCTATGCTGTGATCGGCGCGCTGCTGCTGATCGTGCTGGTCTACGCGCGCCTGCACTGGTCGCTGAAGGCGGTCGCCGTTGTCGTCACCAGTGCCTTCTATGTCGTCAGCTTCAGCGAAATGCGCGGGCTGCTCGGCTGGGCCAGCTCCGACCGGCTGCCGGCGACTTTCAAGCTGCTGAAGTCCCGTATCGTCGAGCCGCATTCGCTTCAGGGCGATCCCGGCGCGATCTATCTGTGGGTCGAGCAACTGGACGAGGACAATCGCCCGAGCGGCATCCCACGGGCGTTCCGCGTGCCCTACAACGACGCCCTTGCCGACAAGACCCATGCCGCGGAGAACGAGATCGCTCTGGGACATCCGCAAGGTGGCCGCGCCGCGGATTTCGGCGGCGGCGATGGCAGCCTCATCGATATGGTCCGGGAATATGTGACGCCCAAGACGATCATGGAAACGACCGGCGGTGATTCCTCGACCGGCGAATTCATCGCCCCGCCGGCCGGCGCGCAAGGCGTGAGCTTCACCCCGCTGCCGCCGCCCCGGATGCCGCCAAAGGACGAGCAATAGGCGCGTCACCGTCGCCGCCGAGATCATCACCGCAGGATCATCGCCGAAAGGCTGCGCTGGTAAACGGCGTGCCGCTGGCGCATGGTTTTGATGTCCCTCAATTTGGCCTTACCGGCCTTCAATAAGAATTGGAGGGTGGAGGGTGCGTGCTGCTAGCTGTCTTTTCGGATATCCACGGCAACAGGCAGGCTTTCGAGGCCTGNCTGAAGGTTGCCCGCGCGAAGGGCGCNGAGCGGTTCGTCCTGCTCGGCGATTTCGTCGGCTATGGCGCCGATCCGGAATGGGTGGTGGATACCGCGATGGAGCTCGTTGCAGAGGGGGCGATCGCTGTCCGCGGCAATCACGACCAGGCGGTCAATTCCCCGACGGAGACCATGAACGCCGAGGCGCAGATCGCCATCGAATGGACCCGCGGCCGGCTCGACACCGCGCAGCGGCGCTTCCTGACCGAACTGCCGATGCTGGTGGAGGATAGCGATCGCCTCTTCGTCCATGCGGAAGCTTCCAGTCCCCAACGCTGGCACTATGTCCGCTCGACGGTGGACGCCGCCAAGAGCCTGATTGCGACGCCCGCCCATGTCACGTTCTGCGGCCANATCCATCGTCCCGCGCTCTACTCGATGTCGGTGACGGCGAAGATGACGAGCTTCGTGCCGAAGACCGACGTTCCCGTGCAGCTTCTGCGCGGACGGCAATGGCTCGCCGTGCTCGGCTCGGTCGGCCAGCCCCGCGACGGCGATCCGTCGGCGGCCTTCGTATTGTTCGACACGGAGACGTGCCAGATCACCTACTGCCGCGCGCCCTATGACATCGGCACCGCGGCGGACAGGATTCGCGACAACGGCCTGCCGGGCTGGCTGGCCGATCGGCTCTCGCAGGGGCGCTAGAGGCCGATGCCGAAGCCTCTCGTCAAATCCGGTGCGGTGATCGATGGTTACACCATCGGTGAGTGCGTTCATGCCGGCGGCATGGCGACGCTGTGGACGGTCACCCATCCCGGCATCGACGTNCCCCTGNTGATGAAGATNCCGCGGGTGTCTGAGGGCGAGGACCCTGCCGCGATCGTCTCCTTCGAGATGGAGATGATGATCCTGCCGCGGCTGGCGGGTCCGCACGGCCCGGCCTGTTTCGGCACCGGCGATTTCGCGCACCAGGCCTATGTCGTGATCGAGCGCATCGGCGGCGCCACGCTCTACAAGCGGCTGCCTGATCTGCCGCTGCCTTACGACGAAGCGCGGCAGCTCGTCGCCAGGATCGCAACCGCGCTTGCTGACCTGCACCGGCAGAACGTGATCCATCACGACATCAAGCCGAGCAGCATCATGTTCCGCGAGAGCGGCGAGGCGGTGCTGATCGACTATGGCCTGTCGCATCACAACCACCTGCCGGATCTCCTGCAGGAGGAGTTCCGGCTGCCTTACGGCACCGCGCCCTACATGGCGCCCGAGCGNCTGTCNGGGGTGCGCGACGATCCNCGCAGCGACNTGTTTTCGCTCGGCGTGCTGCTCTATTTCTTCACCACCGGCGAGCGGCCGTTCGGCGAGGGCGAGACGCTGCGCGCGATGCGCCGCCGACTGTGGCGCGATCCGAATCCGCCGCGAAGCTTGCGCGCGGACTATCCGCCATGGCTCCAGGAGGTGGTATTGCGATGCCTCGAGATCGAGCCGGTGCGGCGCTATCCGACTGCGTCCCAGCTCGCCTTCGATCTGACCCATCCGGATCAGATCAGGCTCACGACGCGCTCGGAACGGATGAAACGCGACCCCATCAGCATCGCCTGGCGGCGCCGCTTCAACCAGGGCGTCANGGCGCCACGCGCGAAATCGGATGTTGCCGCCCAGATCGCGTCGAGCCCGATCATCGCCGTGGCGCTCGATACGATGGAAGGCGCGCCCGAGCTGAACGAGGCGCTGCGCGTGACCACCGAGCGCATCCTTGCCACCTTGCCGTCAGCTCGGCTTGCCTGCGTCAACGTACTCAAGCTGAACCGGCTCGCGATCGACCGGACCTTGGACGAGCAGGGCTCTAACAAGCATATCGACCGCCTGGTCGCGCTCAGGCATTGGGCGACGCCGCTCAGGCTGGATGAGAGCCGGCTGTCGGCCCATGTGCTGGAGGCAGTCGATCCCGCCGCGGCAATCCTGGAGTTCGCCGAGGTCAACCATGTCGACCACGTCATCATCGGCGCGCGGCAGGGCTCGTTCAGGCGCACGCTGCTGGGCAGCGTCTCGGCCAAGGTGGCTTCGGAAGCGGCCTGCACCGTGACCGTGGTACGGCCGCCGCGGATGGCTGGGGACGTCGGCGAGGCCGAAGCTGGCGGCGCGCCGGGATAACTCGCGTGGTGACTTGAAGGCCGGATCAGGCGGCGTGAGCGGTGTGGGCGACGCGCTTGCGGCGGATGGGCCACGAGAATTGCGGGCTGGGCTGGCCGTGATCCGCGCTGCCGCCGAAATACTGGATGATCTCGCGGCATGGCTCGCAATTGAACAGGTTGCGCGAGGCGGATGCCTTGGTCATTTCTTTCAGGCAGTTCGGGCAGTGGGGTTTCATGGGGCGGTCCGGAAAAGAAGTCTCAGTGGCGGCGTCGCGAGGGAAATTGATCGAGGTCCGTCGTGTCGATCCCTGCATCGTCGTCCAGCGCGCCATCGGTGCGCTCGAGGCGGCCGAAGAAATAATCGAGGCTCGGATGCGGACGGCGCGGGATTCTGCATCTGCGCTTCGGCTGACGCTTGACGAGGGCGANCTGCATGACCCTNANCCCCGACGACGATGAAAGCGGACGATGTGGGCGGAAGCCGCGGCCTTCACCGGTCGCGTGATGTAAAGTCTACGAGCAGCAACNGCCGCGTTGAACCCGAACCAAAATGCTACGCCAGTCCAAATCAGGGTCGTCGTCATGATGTCCTCCCGTCAAAAGCNGGCAGGAATCACTTGCGTTGATTTGCACGAATCAGTGAAGTCCGGATGAGTACGGATCAAGGTTGCAATTTTAGGCATTGCGCGTTGCAACACCCGTAAAAGCCGCGGAAAATTCCGATCGTTCGCGTGCGCGTTTGATCTAGATCAAATCGCTTCGCCGCGCGCGCCCAGCGCCGCGTTGCGGATCGCGGCGATGTTGGTCTTGTAGGCTTCCTGCGTGCCGCCCCTGAATACTGATGTGCCGGCGACGAAGGCGTTGGCGCCAGCCGCGGCGAGCGCGCCCGCAACATCGGGGCCGACGCCGCCATCAACCTCGATGTCGATCGGGCGTCCGGCTGTCATCGCGCGAATGTCGCGGATCTTGCCGATCGCGGAGGGGATGAAGGCCTGGCCGCCGAATCCGGGATTGACCGACATCACCAGCACGAGGTCGACGAGATCGAGGACATATTCGAGCGTGCTGACCGGCGTGCCGGGATTGAGTGAGACGCCGGCCTTCTTGCCGAGCGCGCGGATCGCCTGGAGCGAGCGGTGCAAATGCGGACCGGCCTCCGCATGCACGGTGATGTGGTCGCAGCCGGCTTTCGCAAAGGCCTCGAGATAGGGGTCGCAGGGCGAGATCATCAGGTGCGCGTCGAACACTTTCTTGGTGTGCGGGCGCATCGCCTTGATGACATCGGGGCCGTAGGAAATGTTGGGAACGAAGTGACCGTCCATCACATCGAGATGGATCCAGTCCGCGCCGGCGGCGTCGACGCTGCGCACCTCCTCGCCGAGCCTGGAGAAATCCGAGGCCAGGATCGAGGGCGCAATGGCGAGGGGGCGGGGGGCGAAGGCTTGGGTCATGACGCGGTTTCCCGTGGCGGCCGGAAGAGATTGAGCCTCGCCTAACATGGGCCCTCCCGGCGGGCAATGCAGGGCAGGCGTGCTTCCTGTGGGCGGAAATTTCTGCCGCCACCGGCACGAATTGCCGGTGTTTCGGGGCCGCGCGATGCGCGCGAAGCCCGGATTTCATTGAATTTTTTGCGCTGGCACGTCGCTTGCTGACATCACCTGCAGAACATTGGCTGCGGCATGCCGCATCGGTTGGAGTTGTACAATGTTGTTCGCCCTTGGTGCCGTGTCGAGCGCGCTCGACGCGATCCAGTCGCTGACGAACGCGAAGTCGTCCTCGTCGACGCAGAAGGCGGGATCCTCGCAGGGCGCAACCAACCCGTTCGCAATCGACAGCAGCGCGGGCAGCATGACGACCTCATTGGTCGGCTCAGGCAGTCCTCCACAGATCGCGCCGGAGACCATGAACGCGTTGCTCGCCGCGCAGAGTCAGTCGACCGACGGCGCGAGCAGTTCGGCGGGCTCGACCTCGTCGAGTTCGTCGTTCTCGGCGTCGAAGAGCCGGGATGCGGCCCTGAAGGATCTGTTCTCGCAAATTGACGCGGATGGTGACGGCAGTATCACCAAGTCCGAGTTCGAGGACGCGCTCGGCGCCGGCGGGACCAACCTTGCAAAGGCCGACGACGTATTCTCCAAGCTGGATTCGAATGCGGACGGCAGCGTGAGCCTTGATGAGATGTCGAAGGCGCTGAAGGGCGGCCACGGGCACCATCACGCGCAAGGTGCCGGCGACGGATCGGATTCCTCGTCGAAGCCCAGCGGCGGATCGACATCGACCACGACGACCGCTGCCGACGGCTCGACCACGACGACCGTCACCTATGCCGACGGATTCAAGATGTCGACGACGGTGCCGGGCGCCTCCAGCCCCCGCAACTCGGCTTACGATCTGTTCGCGCAGCTGATGCAGCAGCAAGGCGGACAGGGGCAGGGTTCTTCGGCGGCTGCCGGTTCGTCGATGTCGATAAGCGTTTGAGTGGCAGATCAGCCGGCATGCTCTTGCGTGATGTCACGATAGACATACCGGTCACGGATTTCGCGGTTGAAGAACGTTCCCCTTGAACGCGCTTCCCTGAACGCGGCGGCGACCTCGGGCGGAACATCCTCGTAGACATAGAGGCGCCCGCTGACGAACGTCACATTCAGCTCGCGCGTGTCCGGCGCATAGCGGAAGAACCTGATCACGGACGACGGCATGGCGTACACCTTGGGCCGCCGGATAACGCCGGATCAACCGTTTCGTTTCTAACCGAACCTGTCCTTCCACGCTGGCAGCGCGCCGGGGAAGGGCAGCGCTGTCGCACGATAAACGCCGATGGCGACCGCGCGCGCGACCACGTTGGCGGCGACCATGCCGAGCTCGGTGAGGCCAGCCAGCGGCTCGATCGGCTTCTCGCAGGTGGCCGCCGCAAACAGCACGTCCCCGTCGAGGGGGGCATGCACCGGATAGATGGCGCGGGCAAATCCGGTATGCGCGATCATCGCCAGGCGCTTGGCCTGGGCCTTGGTCAGCACCGCGTCGGTGACGACGGCGCCAATGGTGGTGTTTTCGCGCGCGTCCGCAGCAGGGCCGCCCTTGATGCGCATGCGGAGCATGTCGTCGGTGAATTTGTCCGGCAGGCCGCGTCCGCCGAACTCGCCGTTCACCTCGAACGGCGCCGCCCAGAACCAGGGTCCGTTGCCGACAGTGACGCTTCCCACCGCGTTGACGGCGACGATCGCGGCCACCTTGACGCCGTCAGGCGTCACCGCCGATGCCGAGCCAAGCCCGCCCTTACACGTGGCTGTGGTGGCACCGAGGCCGGCGCCGGCGCTGCCGAGCGCGAAATCGGTGCCGGCGGCCGCCGCCGCGGCGTAGCCGAGGTCGCGATAGGGCGAGAACCGTCCCCAAGCCTTGTCGCCGCCATTGAGCAGGTCGAACAGGATGGCGCCCGGCACGATCGGGATCAATGCTTCCCGAACCCGGTGGCCGCGGCCCTGCTCGGCGAGCCAGGCCTGCACCCCGCCGCCGGTATCGAGGCCAAACGCGGAACCGCCTGACAGTGCGATCGCGTCAACGCGCTCGACGGTGTTGGCGAGATCGAGCAGTGCGTCTTCGCGCGTGCCGGGTCCGCCGCCGCGAACATCGATCGCCGCGACTGCCGGCTGGTCGAAGATGATCGCGGTGGTGCCGGAGGCCACTTTCGCGTCTTCGGCATGTCCGACGCGGACGCCGGCAATATCGGTGAGCAGATTTTTCAAGACGGCCTCATCGTTGAGTGCAGTTCGCGATCTGCGATAGCGCAGAGATGACGCAGGCTCAACCGGCGAGCGCGGTCCTGAGCATCTTGGCAAGCTCGGACTTGCGGTAAGGCTTTGCCAGCAGCAGCACGCCGGAATCCAGCCGGCCGTGGTGGACGATGGCGTTCTCGGTGTAGCCCGAGGTGAACAGCGTCTTGAGGTCCGGGCGGCGGCGGGCGGCTTCATCGGCAAGCTGGCGACCATTCATGTTGCCCGGCATGATGATGTCGGTGAACAGCAGGTCGATGGTCTTGTCGTCGTCGATGATGGCAAGGGCCTCGGCGCCGTTGGCAGCCTCGAGCGCGGTGTAGCCGAGGCTCTTGACCTGGGTCACCACATATTGCCGGACCAGCGCGTCGTCCTCGACGATCAGGATCTTTTCGTCGCCGCCGGTGACGGGCGCGTTCTGCAGAGCCTCGATATCGCTTTCCTGCACGCCGCTCGAGCGCGGCAGGTAGATCTTGACGCTCGTGCCGTGGCCTTCCTCGCTGTAGATCTTGATGTGTCCGCCGGACTGCTTGACGAATCCGAACACCATGCTGAGCCCGAGCCCGGTGCCCTTGCCGACCTCCTTGGTGGTGAAGAAGGGGTCGAACACCCGGTCGATCAGCTCCGGCGGGATTCCGGAGCCGGTGTCGCTGACCGCGATCATCACGTAACTGCCGGCGACCATGTCGGCATTCATGCTGGCATAGCCGTCGTCGAGGAAGACGTTGCGGGTCTCCAGCACCAGGGTGCCGCCCTCGGGCATGGCGTCACGCGCGTTCAGCGCGAGGTTGAGGATCGCCGTCGAAAGCTGGCCGGGGTCGACCAGCGCAGGCCAGGCGTCCTCGGTGAGCTGCGGCACGATGGTGATCTGCTCGCCGAGGGTGGGATGCAACAGCTTGGCGGCCTCGAGCGTCAGCGCATTGACGTCGATCTCGCGGGGCTGGAGCGGTTGCTTGCGGGCGAACGCAAGCAGGTGCCTGGTCAGCTGCGCGCCGCGCTCGGCGGCGTCGTCGATCAGCTTGGTGATCGCCGCCAGCTCGGGCCGGTCGGCGACCGCGTCCGACAGGATGCCGATCGTGCCGGTGATGACCGTCAGCACGTTGTTGAAGTCGTGAGCGACGCCCCCGGTCAACTGACCGATGGAATCCATTTTCTGGACCTGCCGGAACTGGGCTTCGGCGGCCTGCTTCTCGGTGAGATCCCGGCCGATGAAGAAGTGACGTTTCACCGGCTCCGACCAGGTGCCCATCCAGTTGAGCGCGACCTCGTGACCGTCATAGTGATAATAGCGCGCCTCGAAGCTGCGCTTGACCGCGCCGCGCCGTGCCGCGCGCATCTCCTCCCGGGTTTTGTCGAGGTCGTCGGGGTGAATGAACTCGGTCGCGCTGTGCCCGGTCAAATCTTCCGGGCTGTATCCGAGGATGTCCTTTACGCTCGGGCTGACCTGGATGAAATTGCCGAAACCGTCGGTGACCAGGATCAGGTCCTGCGAGGTCTCGAAGATGCGCTGGCGCTCCTCGATCTCGCGGCGAAGCTTTTCCCTGGATTGCTTCTCCTCGGTGATGTCGTGGGCGATCTTGGAGGCGCCGATGATCTCGCCGCTCTCCGCCCGAAGTGGCGAGACGTTGAGGACGACGTCGAGCGCGCGACCGTCCTTTCTGATCCGGACAGTCTCGTGCTGGGCAATCGACTCGTTGCTGCTGATGCGATTGAGAATGCTCCTGACTTCCGGCTTGCGGTCCTCAGGCACGATGATGTCGATCGGCTTGCCGACGGCCTCTGCGGCGGAGTAGCCGAACAGGTGCTCGGCGGCGCGGTTCCAGCCGGTGATGGCGCCGTTGAGCGACTGAGTTATGATAGCGTCGTTGGAGGATTCGACGACGGCGCCATACAGGGCGAGGCGCTTGCCATAGAAGTCGCGATCCGATGCGGATTGCTCGCGCAGCCTGCCGACGAGCCCCACCGTCCGGGCCTGGAGGCGAACGTTCTCGACCAACAGCACCGCGAGCACGAAGCTCGAGGCGCAGAGGCCGTAGAGACGGCCGGCGTAGAAACCGAGATCGAAACGCGCGACGTTGACGATTGCGGACAGCGCGATGTCGAACAACCATGCGCACATCACGACCATGAGCCAGACGTCGATGACCGAATGCGGGCGCCGAAACCATAGCGAAACGATTGCTGCGAAGCTCAGCGACCACACGAAGGACACGACCCCGATCATGGTCGTGGTGTAACGGCCGTCGCGAAGCAGCACCGGTAACAGATCGTGCTGGGCAGTGACGATCCAGGTAAAGGCACCCATGGTCGCGATGACGCCGAGCACGATGGCGTAGATCGCGTTGCTCGTCGCGCCGCGGATTTTGGGGCCGCCGTCCTCTTCCTTCAGCCAGGCATAGCCCAGCACGAACAGCGGGAAGGCGCCGTGCCAGATCATGTAGAGCCAGACTGTGGTCTGGCCGCCGGCGCCAAACAGCCCGGTCGGTGTGAACAGGCCGGGGAAGGTGAGGGCATGAATCAGGGCTGCCGCAGCGGTGAACAGGTAGCCGCTCGACAGCCAAAGCAGGGCCCGGGTCCGCAACACCGAAAACTGCGACAGCAGCAGCACGGCCGTGACGATGTCGCTCACCGCCAGGGCTGCCTGATAGCTCGCGACGAAAGCAGGGATCGGCAGTAGCGGGATACCCGCGAACGGCACTGCCAAAGCGAACAGGATCGAAGAAACCCCGATGATCCAAAATGCCGCGGTCCGGTCGGCCGATGTGGCCGGCAGCGTTGAAAGAAACGTGCTTCGGTCGATCGCAGGCGCGTTCATCTCATGCAGACCAGTCTTGAGCATCACTGCATTTCCAAGATTCGGCAGTTCTTGGCCTCCAAGACCCCACGGTAGCCCGTTCCGGGGGAGTGTCGTGACCTTTAGAGGCACGACTCAACCGAAGGTTACAGCTTAATTAATCTTGGTGGGAACGCGGAACGAGGATCGGGTAAGATGCGCTTTACTGGGCAGTGGCACAATGCCCTTTCGCTGCGGCGAGTTCCAGGTTTGAATCACGCGATTTGATCATTCTGTAGGGTTATTCCCATGCCTCGCGTTCTCATCATCGACGACCAGAAGGACGTCCGCGCGATGGTCGCGATCGTGCTTCGGGTCAATCATTACGAGGTTGCCGAGGCCGACAGCGGTGCCGCCGGGCTGAAAACCTTCGCGGAAGGCTCCTTTGACGCTGTGATTGTCGATATCTTCCTTGGCGACACCAGCGGTGTCGACGTCATCGCGACCCTGCGCGAGCGCGCCCCCGGGCTTCCCGTCATTGCGGTGTCCGGAATGACGGCGCTGGATTTCATGGAGCAGTCGCCCCACCTCGCCAGCGTGGTCTGCCTGCAGAAACCGTTTCGGCCCAACGATCTGCTGCAAGCGCTTCGGAAAGCCCAGGCTGCAGCCGGTGGCGAGCTGCCTGCGGCCGTCTGATCCCGCCGCGAAAAGAAACGCCCCGGACAAGCCGGGGCGCGGTGATGATCGTAGGTGGGCTCGAGGCCCGAAGCGGGCTTAGGTACCGTTGCCCTTGATCTCGGCGTAGCCGCCCTTGGCGTCCCACTTGTAGACGACGTAGTCGAGCTGCTTGATGTCGCCCTTGGCGTCGTATTCGATCGGGCCGATGACGGTGTCCCACTTGCCGGCCTTCATCGCTTCCATCACCTTCTTGGCGTCGGTGGTGCCGGCCTTCTTGGCCGCCTGCGACCAGACCTGCATCGCCGCGTAGGTGTAGAGCGTGTAGCCTTCGGGGTCGATGTTCTTGGCCTTGAAGGCGTCGACGATCTTCTTGGCGGTCGGCTTGTTGCGCGGATCGGGGCCGAAGGTGAACAGCGTGCCTTCGCCGGCCGGGCCGGTGATGGAGGCGTACTCCTTGTCGGCGAGCGCGTCGCCGGCCATCAGGATCGTCTTGAGGCCCTGGTCGCGCATCTGGCGCAGGATCAGGCCGCTCTCCTGATGGTAGCCGCCGACATAGACGAGGTCGATGTTGTCGCGCTTCAGGCGCGAGACGATCGCGTTGAAGTCCTTGTCGCCCTTGTTGTAGGACTCGTACATCTTCTCGGTGATGCCGGCCTTGTTGAGCGCCTTCTTGGTCTCGTCGGCAAGACCCTTGCCGTAGGTGGTCTTGTCGTTGAGGATCGC
>JGI25160J50197_1001011_pt1 | contig 14597 bp, 14 predicted proteins | sample AraplaMF_Cvi_mMS_FD_50197 | JGI IMG/M metagenome (IMG submission 50197)
GATACCCCTCACCCTTCTCGCCGCTACGCGGCGAGCCACCCTCTCCCACAAGGGGCGAGGGAATCTCACCCGTATTTCAGCTTCATGAATAAAATGCATCCTGCGAGCACGATGGTGACCGCGTTGGCGGCGACCAGCGGCGCATCGCCCGAGAGCAGGCCGTAGATCAGCCACAGCGCGAGGCCGAGCACCATCACCAGGAACATGCCGAGCGAGATGTCGCCAGTGGAGCGGGTCTTCCACACCTTGATGGCTTGCGGCGCGTAGGCCACGGTGGTGCAGGTGGCGGCGGCAAAGCCGATCAGCTTGATCACGAATGGGTCCATGCCGGCTTTATAGCATGGATTCGATGACGATCATGCTCTCAGGTCTCGCATGCCCTGCCGCTTCAGGCGCGGGCCGCGATGAGATCACGGTACAGCGATGCATAGTCGCCGGCGCGGTTGCGCCAGGAGACGTCGGTGGCGAGGCCGCTCAGTTGCAGTCGTCGCCACGCCGCTTTGTTATGGAAGGCGGTGTTGGCCTTGCGCAGCGTCCAGGCGAGGGCATCGGCGGTCACGGGTGCGAACTTGAAGCCGGTGGCATTGCGCCCGGTTTCGCCGATATCGACGATGGTGTCTTCCAGCCCACCGACGCGCGAGACGATCGGCACGGCGCCGTAGCGCAGCGCGCAGAGCTGGGTCAGGCCGCAGGGCTCGAACCGCGATGGCACGATCAGCGCGTCGGAGCCGGCCTGGATCAGATGCGCGAGAATCTCGTCATAGCCGATCACGACACCGATGCGGCCGGGATTGGCGCGCGCGGCGGCTTGATAGCCGTCCTGGAGATCGCGGTCGCCGCTGCCGAGCAAGGCAAGCTGCATGCCTTGCTCGAGGATGGTCGGAATGACTTCCAGCAGGAGATCGAGCCCCTTCTGCCAGGACAGCCGGCTGATGACGCCGAGCAGCGGCGCCTCGTCGGAGGAATCGAGATTGAACTGCTGCTGCAGGACTGACTTGTTCGCGGCCCGGAAGTTGAGGTCTTCGGCGCCGTAGCGGTAGGCGATGTGCGGATCTCCTTGCGGATCCCAGACCGCGGTGTCGATCCCGTTGAGGATGCCGCTCAGCACATTGGCGCGAGCGCGCAACAGGCCGCCGAACCCCATGCCGCCTTCGTCGCTCTGGATCTCCTGCGCGTAGGTCGGCGACACCGTTGTGATGCGATCGGCGAATTGCAGGCCGGCCTTCAGGAAGCTGATGCCGTCGAAATATTCGAGCTCGTTGACGTTGAAGGAGCGCCAGGGCAGGCCGATCGCGCCGATCAGCTCGGGAGCGAACTTGCCCTGATAAGCCATGTTGTGGATGGTCATCACGGTCGCGGGCCGCGGGCGACCGTCGTAGTGCAGGTAGGCCGGCGCGAGCCCGGCCTGCCAGTCATGGGCGTGCACGATTTCGGGCACGAAGGCGGGAACGAGGCCGTGACCGATATCGGCGGCGATGCGCGACAGCGCCGCGAAGCGCACGCCATTGTCCGGCCAGTCGACACCCTCGGGGGTGACATAGGGGTTGCCTGGCCGCGCATAGAGATGCGGCNCGTCGAGCACGAACAGGTCGAGCCCGTCATGGGAGCCNGCAAGCAGCCGGCCCGGNCCGCCGAAATAATCCGGCCAGCGCCGGATNTCCTCCGCGTTCGATACCAGCCGCATCACGTCGGGATAGCCCGGNATCAAGGTGCGCATCTCGACGCCANGCGCCTTCAGCGCGATCGGCAGCGCGCCGGCGACATCCGCGAGNCCGCCGGTCTTGATNATGGGATAGACTTCAGAAGCGACCGCGAGGACGCGAACAGGCGTCATTTATTGAGCCCGTCGATCATCGGCTGGGTGACGAGCGAAATCCCCTGCTCGGTCGTGCGGAAGCGCTTGGCGTCGAACGCAGGATCCTCACCGATCACCAGTCCTTCCGGGATCTCGACGCCGCGGTCGATCACGACGTTCTTCAGACGGGCGCCGCGGCCGATGTTCACGTAAGGCATGATCACGGCGTTCTCGACATTGGCGTAGGAGTTGATGCGGACGCCGGTGAACAGCAGCGAACGGCGCAGCGAGGCGCCGGAGATGATGCAGCCGCCCGAAACGAGCGAGCTCACGGCGTAACCGCGCCGGCTCTCCTCGTCATGAACGAATTTGGCCGGCGGCGTGATCTCCGCATAGGTCCAAATCGGCCAGGAGCTGTCGAAAAGATCGAGCTCGGGTACGACGTCGGTGAGGTCGATATTGGCAGCCCAATAGGCATCGACGGTGCCGACGTCGCGCCAATAGGCGCGGGGGTCGTTGCCGGAACGCACGCAGGAGGTGGAATATTGGTGCGCGATCGCGCGGCCGTTTTTGACGAGGTAGGGAATGATGTCCTTGCCGAAATCGTGGTTCGAGTGCGGGTCCTCTGCGTCGCGCTTGAGCTGATCGAAAAGGAACTTCGCGTCGAAGACGTAGATGCCCATGCTGGCGAGCGAGACGTCCGGCTTACCTGGCATCGGCGGCGGATCCTTCGGCTTCTCCAGGAATTCCTTGATCCAGCCGTTCTCGTCGATATGCATGATGCCGAAGCCGGAGGATTCCGCCCGCGGCATCTCGAGGCAACCGACGGTGACGTCCGCGCCGCTCTCGACGTGCTGGCGCAGCATCACCTCGTAGTCCATTTTGTAGATGTGGTCGCCGGCCAGTACGACGATGAAGCGGCAGGCGTGCGACTCGATGATGTCGATGTTCTGGTAGACCGCATCCGCCGTGCCGACATACCACATGTTCTCGGAGACGCGCTGGCTCGCGGGGAGAATGTCGAAGCTCTCGTTGCGTTCCGGGCGGAAGAAGTTCCAACCCATCTGGAGATGCCGGATCAGGCTGTGCGCCTTGTATTGCGTCGCCACCGCGATCCGGCGGATGCCGGAGTTCACCGCATTGGACAACGCGAAGTCGATGATGCGGGACTTGCCGCCGAAATAAACGGCCGGCTTGGCGCGGCGGTCGGTCAGTTCCAGGAGCCGGCTGCCACGTCCGCCGGCCAGGACGAAGGCCAGCGCCTGACGGGCAAGCGGCTCGGGTCTCGCGGCACTCATGTCATCCTCCCACACGCCCGGCGCAAGGCCGAGGCTATTCGTCGCGAGAAACTCGCTCCCTTGGAACCGATAGTAGCGTTACGAATAGTCAATCGTGAAGTAGGTTGTTGGTTGCGAAGGCGGGAAGCTTAATGCTTTGCGTTGGCCGCAGGGCTCCGGCATCGTGTCGGGGTCACCGCGGGCAGGGCAGGGCGTGGGTCCGCCGCGCATGTCGGTGGCCGCTTCGCAGAAACATGAACGGGCGTGTGCGCCGCACGCAATCCGGGCCTGAAAATCCGGGCTTTGACTTGGCGCAAAGATGCCCGATCATGCTGCTGCGATCCTTTTTGCAAATGGACGTGAGACAGGGAGCAAGTCGATGAGGATCTGGAAAACGGCAATTGCCTGTTCGGTCGCCGGCGTGGTCATCGCCGGCCAAATTGAACAGGCGGCAGCGGCCCCGCTGCCGACCAACGTCGCGACCATGAAGGCCGCGGTCGGTGACGACGTCGCGCAAGTGCATTGGCGCGGTCGTGGCTTCGGATGGGGCGGAGGCGGCCTCCTCGCCGGCGCGATCATCGGCGGCGCCATCGCCAGCGGCGCGCCTTATGGCTACGGCTATTACGGCGGCGGTCCGTATTACGGCGGCTATGGCTATCCGGGACCGGCCTATGGTTATGCGCCCGCCTACTATGGCGGTTATGGACCGGGCTACGGTTATGGATATCGGTCCTATTACCGTCCCCGTCCATATTACGGGTACAGCTATGGCTATTACCGGCCTCGCGCGTACTACCGGCCCTATTATCGCGGATATTGGTGATCCCGCGAAGCTAGAGCGAGAGCCACACGATCAGGCTCATGCATGCCAAATGCGTGAGCACGATCGCGGCGAGATGCAACGGGCCGGCCTTGAGACGAAGCCGTCTCCGTCCGGAGCGCCATGCATTGAAGTCGAATTGAGGTCGGACAACAGCAGCGCTCTCTCCGTTCCCTCCCGCCTTGTCGGGGAGGGAACGCGTCTGTGTTGGGGTGTTCAACGTCATCCCGTTGGGACTTAATTCGATCCCGCCGCCGCGGTGAAGCTGCGGTCGACGGCTTTGCGCACGTCGAGCGTCCTGGGCAGGATGCCGTAGCGCGTCGAGCGGTCGGAGGCTTCCTGCACTTCCTTCACCACGTTCTCGTCGATCACGATCGGGCTGGTACGCTGCGCCGAATAGGCTGACAGCAGCACGTCTTCCGGCAATTTGGTCAGCTCGGCGGTGCTTTTGGCATATTCGGATACGTGATCCAGCGACCACAGCCGCGCCTTGTTGAGGCGCTGCACCAGGTCCTGCACCGCCGCGCGCTTGGTGGCGATGGCGTTGTCGGAGGCGACGATGAAGGTGATGGTCGGCGTCAGCCCTTCGCCGTCGGCGATCACCCGCGCCTTGTCCTTGAGCGTCGCGAACGACACGTAAGGCTCCCACACCGCCCAGGCGTCGATCGAGCCGGCGACGAGCGCGATCTTGGCATCGACCGGGCCGAGCGGCGCGAAGGTGGCATCCTCGAGCTTGATCTGCGCCTTCTCCAGCGTCGCGTCGATCAGGAACTGGCCCCAGCCNCCGCGCGTGCCGGCGAGNCGTTTGCCCTTGAGGTCGGCGGCCGATTTGATCGGCGAGTCCTGGCGCACNAGGATGGCTTGCGTCTTCGCATCCGACCTGGTGCCGCCGATCGCCTTGATCGGCGCGCCCGCCGCATAGACCGAGAGGAAGGAGAGATCGCCGGTGTAGCCGACGTCGAGCGCGCCGGCGTTGAGCGCTTCCAGGATCGGCGCCGCGGCGGGGAATTCAGACCATTCGATCTTGTAGGGCAGGTCCTTCGCGTAGCCGGAGATTTCGAGCAGCGAGCGGTTGCCGCCCTTCTGGTCGCCGACGCGCAGCACGACGGTGTCCGCGGCAAGCGACGCGGCAGCCGTCGACAGCGTGATGGCGGCGGCGAACAGCGAAGCGGCGAGCCGGCGGGTGATGGAGTGATCGTGGGAGTTGATGCTCATATAGCCTGTCTTTTTTGCCTGCTTGTGATCTTGCTTATGATCTGGGCTCACGACGCGTGAGCGAGCGATGCAGCGGGACAATCAAGTCTATGACCGGGCGAAGTGCAGTCAATGAAATGGCCGTTCGTATTGCGCGTGCTTCAGGCAAGGACGTTTCATTGAATCCCGCCGCGCGAGAACGTGCCGTTCTCGCGTGGGAGGGATGCACGGAATCGAGGCAGATGCGCACCCGTGGCGATGGCCGGGAGCGACCGAATTCACGAAAATCCTTTCATCGTTCCCGCGCGCGCCGATGGAGAGAATGACCTCGCTTCGCATCACATTCGAAATTCCATTTCATTGACGATGCGGCGGGCGCGCCGCATGATTTACGCATCGCATCAACGCGGCGCGACGACGCCGACGGAACAATTTTCTCTCAACGCAGCTCCGCACGGAACATGCGCAACGTGAAGCGTTGCGCAACGAGCGAAGCCGTGTCAGCGCAGGAGTGGGGACCGATGAACGACGAGGACAAGCGCAGCGGAGGGGGGCTCGACCGGCGCCATCTGCTCCAGGCGGGGCTTGCGGCTGCTTTCGCCGTGCCGCTCGGCGCGCTGGGCGCGCAGGCCTTTGTGCCGCGCGGGATTGCATCCGGCATCGACTTCTCGGAGTTTCCGCTGTGCCGGACGGCCTCCGACGCGCCCGCGCTCACCGGCGCGCCGCGCAAGCTGAAACTGTCGTGGAACGCCGGCGCCGTCTGCCTCGCGCCCGTGCCTGTCGCGATCGAGCATGGCTTCTTCCAGAAGCACAATCTCGACGTCGAGCTCGTCAACTATTCCGGCTCGACCGACCAGCTGCTCGAAGCCATCGCGACGGGAAAGAGCGATGCCGGTCTCGGCATGGCGCTACGCTGGTTGAAGCCGCTGGAGCAGGGCTTTGACGTCAAGATCGCCGCCGGCACCCATGGCGGCTGCATGCGCGTGCTGTCGCGCACCGACTCCAAGGTAAGCAAGCTTGCCGACCTCAAGGGCAAGATCGTCGCGGTCGGCGATCTCGCAGGGCCCGACAAGAACTTCTTCTCGATCCAGCTCGCCAAGCTCGGCATCGATCCCATCAAGGACGTCGACTGGCGCGCCTATCCCGGCAACCTTCTCAACGTCGCGGTGGAGAAGGGCGAGGTGCAGGCATTCCTGTCGTCCGATCCGCTGGCCTATCTCTGGCTCAAGGACACTCAATACAAGGAGGTCGCGTCCAATCTCGACGGCGAGTTCCGCGAGAAGAGCTGCTGTATCCTCGGCCTGCGCGGCAGCCTGGTGCGGGAGGAGCCGCAGGTCGCGCGCGCCATCACGCAAGCGCTGCTCGATGCCGCGATGTTCACCTCTCAGAACGCGACGATCGCGGCCAAGTCGTTCCAGCCCTACGCGCCGAAGACGGCCACGCTCGCCGATATCGAGGGCATGGTGCGCTACCACACCCACCATCATCATCCCGTCGGCGACGTGCTGAAGCGCGAGCTCAAGGCCTATGCCGACGATCTCAAGAGCGTGCAGGTCTTCAAGCCGAGCACCGACACGGCCAAATTCGCGGAGCGCATCTATGTCGACGTATTCGCTGTCTGACGGACTGGCCTCCGGCGCGCCGCGTCTTTCCCGGACGCCGCCGCTGGTGAACTGGGCGAGGGAATCCGCGGTTGGCGTGCTCGCCAGCATCGCCTGGTTCGCCTTTGGCCTGTCCTGCCTGTGGTGGCAGGATGTCGGCGACTGGTCGCGCACATATTCGCTCGGGATCGCCGCCTTCGTCATCGCGGCCATCGCGCTGTTCGGGACCATCGGCGCCGACTATCTGGGATCGGCGGGGCAGGCGTTGCACAAGCGCGCGCCCTGGNTGGTCGCGCTCGGCGCAGTCCTGACGCTGTGGGAGGTTGCGACCGCGAAATTCGCCTGGCTGCCGCTGCCGTTCTTTCCGCCGCCGCAGTCGATCATCGAGGTCTATACCGACGATCTGCCGAAGCTGCTCGACAGCGTCTTCGCCTCGGTCAAGCTCCAGCTCGGCGGCTATCTGATCGGGGCCACGGTCGGCTTCCTCACCGGTGTCTCGATCGGCTGGTCGCGCGCGGTCGGCTATTGGGTACATCCGGTACTGCGCTTCATCGGTCCGCTGCCCGCGACCGCCTGGCTGCCGATCGCCTTCTTCACGTTCCCGTCGAGCTGGAGTGCTTCGACCTTCCTGATCGCGCTGGCAACGGGCTTTCCCGTCACCGTGCTGACCTGGTCGGGCGTCGCGAGCGTCAGCAATGCCTATTACGACGTCGCGCGCACGCTCGGCGCCAAGCCGTCCTTCCTGGTGCTGAAGGTCGCGATCCCCGCCGCGTTGCCGCATGTCTTCGTCGGTCTGTTCATGGGGCTCGGCTCGTCCTTCGCCGTGCTGGTCGTCGCCGAGATGATCGGCGTCAAGGCGGGCCTCGGCTGGTACCTGCAATGGGCGCAGGGCTGGGCGGCCTACGCCAACATGTATGCGGCGCTGATCGTGATGTCGCTGCTCTGCTCCGGTGCGATCACGCTGCTGTTTGCGATCCGCGACCGGCTCCTTGTCTGGCAGAAAGGGACCGTGAAATGGTAGCCGCAGCTCTCGCTGANGCCGTGACGCATCCCGCCGCGGGCGCCGCGCTCGACATCGAGCAGGTCAGCCACGCCTTCGACATCGATGGCGTGGAGTTGCCCGTCCTCAGCGATGTCAGCATCTCNGTCGAGCCGGGNGAATTCGTCGCGCTGCTCGGTCCCTCCGGTTGCGGCAAATCGACCTTGCTGCGGCTGGTCGCCGGCCTCGACAAACCCAGGGCGGGAAGCTTGCGCGAAGACGAGGCTCGCATCACGCGGCCACATCCCTCGCGCGTGGTCGTGTTCCAGGATCCGACCTTGTTTCCCTGGCGGTCGGTCTGGGACAACGTCGCCCTGGGCCTCGAGGCCCAGGGCATTTTGAAGAGCCAGCGTCATCGCGTCGATGCCGCGCTCGATCTCGTGGGGCTTGCCTCGTTCCGCAACGCCTATCCGCACCAGCTCTCCGGCGGCATGGCGCAGCGCGTCGCGCTCGCGCGTGCGCTGGTCAACGATCCCAAGATCCTGATCCTCGACGAGCCGCTCGGCAAGCTCGACTCGCTCACCCGCATCACCATGCAGGCCGAGCTCGTCTCGCTCTGGCAGCGCAAGGGTTTTACCACGCTGCTCGTGACCCATGACGCCGAGGAAGCCCTCGTGCTCGCCAACCGCGTCATCGTGTTCAGCGATCGTCCCGCGCGCGTGAAGGCCGACATNCGCGTCGACCGGCCCTATCCGCGCCATCGCGGCGATCCTTATCTGGCTGACCTGCGCCGCCAGATTCTCGGCCTGCTGGGGCTGGACGCCACATGGTGACATCCGCAGCCAAAGGGCGCGCCGCCCGGAGCGAGCCCGACTACATCGCGCGTGTCGAAGCACTGGCCGGAGGTTTCGCGTCACGCGCAGCCGAGCATGACCGGACCGGCAGCTTCCCCTTCGAGAACTTTCGCGAGCTGTCCGAAGCAGGCCTGCTGTCGCTGACGGTGCCGGCCATCCATGGCGGGGCCGGCGCCGGTGCGCGATACGCCGCGCGAATCATCGGCATCCTCGGCAAGGCCGATCCGTCGACCGCGCTAGTGCTGTCGATGCACTACATCAATCATCTGGTGATGGCGCGCAGCCCGACCTGGCCGGCGCGGCTGTCCCGCAAGCTCGCGCNCGAGAGCGTCGAGGGCCTCGCGCTCGTCAACGCGCTGCGGGTCGAGCCCGAGCTCGGCTCGCCCGCGCGCGGCGGCCTGCCGGCGACGGTCGCGCGGCGCACCGAGACCGGCTGGCGTCTCTCCGGCCACAAGATCTATTCGACGGGCTCGCCGATCCTGAAATGGTATCTGGTCTGGGCGCGAACCGACGAAGCCGAGCCGCGCGTCGGCCAGTTCCTGGTGCCGGCGGGTCTGCCGGGCACGCGCATCGTCGAGACCTGGGATCATCACGGCCTGCGCGCCAGCGGCAGCCACGATGTCATCTTCGACGACGTCGTGATCCCGCTCGATGCCGAGGTCGATGTGCGCAAGCCCGGGGATTGGCGGGCGCCCGACGTGGCGCAGGCGACCGTCCACACGCTGTTCGTCGCGGCGATCTACGACGGCGTTGCCCGCGCCGCGCGCGACTGGCTGATTGCGTTCCTGAAGCAGCGCGTGCCCGCCAGCCTCGGCGCGCCGCTCGCGACCCTGGCCCGCGCGCAGGAGATCCTTGGTGCCATCGAGGCGCGGCTTGCGGTCAATGCGCGGCTGATTGCCTCCTTCGCCGGCGATTTCGATGACGGTGTCGCGCTCTCGACCGGCGAAGCCAACGCGATCAAGCTCACCGTCACCAACAACGCCGTCGCCNTNGTGGAGGATGCATTGTCGCTCACCGGCAATCANGGCCTGTCCCGCGCCAATCCGCTGGAGCGGCACTATCGCGACGTGCTGTGCGGCCGCGTGCACACGCCGCAGGACGATTCCACGCGCATCGGCCTTGGCCGCACTGCGCTCGGGCTCTAACGCTTCAACAGGGAGATCATCATGTCGATCGAGTTCATCGGCTTCATCAGCAACAACAATTCGTCCGAGACCGTCGTCCGCGAGGGGCCGGTCCTCAACCCCACCCACATCGAGACGGTGGCGAAGGCGCATGAGAATGCCGGCTTCGATCGTGCGCTGCTGGCGTTCCATTCGACGACGCCCGACGCGCTCCAGGTGGCCCAGCACGTGCTCAATCACACTGAGCACCTCAGCGTGCTGATCGCGCAGCGGCCCGGCTTCACCGCGCCGACCCTGCTGGCACGGCAATTCGCCGTGCTCGACCAGTTTTCGCGCGGCAGGGTCGCCCTGCACGTCATCACCGGCGGCAATGCCACCGAACTCAGGCAGGACGGCAACACGCTCGACGACAAGGACGAGCGCTACGCCCGCACCTCCGAATTCCTCGATGTTCTCAAGCTGGAATGGAGCAGCGACAAGCCGTTCAACTACAAGGGCAGGTATTATCAGGTCGAGAACGCGTTCTCGCAGGTGAAGCCCTACCGCCCCGAAGGCATCCGTGTCTATTTCGGCGGCGCCTCGGACGCGGCAATCGATGTCGCGGGCAAGCACGCCGACACCTTTGCGCTGTGGGGCGAATCNTACGCGCAGGTGCGTGACGTGACCTCGCGCGTTCATAATGCGGCTGCCCGGCAGGGTCGGCCGACGCCGCGCTTCAGCCTCTCGGTGCGGCCGATCATTGCCCCCACCGAGAAACAGGCCTGGGAGAAGGCGGAGGAGATTTTGGCCCGTGCCACCGCGCTGCAGGACAAGACCGGCTATCGCAAGCCCGCCGACGGCCACGCCACCGCCGGTGCGCGGCGCCTGCTCGCGNTGGCCGACCAGGGCAGCCGNATCGACAAGCGGCTCTGGACCGAGATCGCCAAGCTCACCGGCGCCAACAGCAACACCACGGCGCTGGTCGGCACGCCCGAGCAGGTCGCCGAGGTCTTCGGCGACTATTACGATCTCGGCATCAGTCATTTCCTGATCCGCGGCTTCGATCCTCTCGTCGACGCGATCGAGTATGGCCGCGAACTGATCCCGCTGACGCGCGAGCTCGTTGCCAGACGGTCGGCCGTTCGCGGCGAGGCCGCGGAATGATCCGCCTCATGCTGGCCGGCGCGCTGCTGTTCGGCTCGTTCGAGCTGGCGGCAGCGCAAACCACGCTGCGCGTTGGCGACCAGAAGGGCAATGCGCAGGCCGTGATGGAGGCGGCCGGCGTGCTCAAGGACGTCCCCTACAAGATCGAGTGGAAGGAATTTCCGGCGGCGGCTCCGCTCCTGGAGGCGCTCAGCGCCGGCGCGATCGAGACCGGGCTCGTGGGCGATGCGCCCTTCACCTTCGCCGCTGCCTCCGGCGCGCCGGTGAAGGCGATTGCCGCGATCCGGCAAACGCGCGAGGGGCTCGCCATCCTCGTGCCCGAGACTTCGCCGATCAGGAGCTTTGCCGATCTGCGCGGCAAGAAGATCGCGACCGGCCGCGGCTCGATCGGCCATCAGCTGATTCTCGCCGCGCTGGAGAAGAACGGCTGGGCTGCGAGCGACGTGCAGATCGCGTTCCTCGCGCCCTCGGACGCCAAGATCGCCTACACCCANGGCTCGGTCGATGCGTGGTCGACCTGGGAGCCTTATGTCAGCCAGGAGGAGGTGCTGTTCAAGTCGCGGCGCATCATCACCTCCGAGGGCCTGACGCCGGGCCTCAGCTTCCAGGTTGCGCGGCCCGATGCCATCAGGGACAAGCGCGCCGAGCTGACCGACTTCATCCGCCGCCTCACCGCGGCGCGCGCATGGTCGTTGAACAACATCGACAGCTATGCCGCGACCTGGGGCAGGCTGATGAACATCCCGACAGCGGTGCCGTTAAACTGGCTCTCGCGCGCAAAAATCCGCATCGCGCCGATCGACGACGGCGTGGTCGCGGACGAGCAGAGCACGATCGACCTCTATTTCCGCTGGGGCCTGATCAAGCAGAAGCTCGACGCCGCGGAGATCGTGGATCGTTCGTTTGCGGATGCGGGGTTGTAAACGCCAGTTGCCGTCTCGTGCCGGGCCGTGCGGTAGCGTAGGTGTCATTCCGGGCTCGCCCGTGGGCGCCCCGGAACGACGGCAGCGGGTGCGAGTGTGCACGAGTCGTTCAAGCATCCGTGAAGCCGGGAGAGTACCTTTCAGCGCAGTCGTCCTCTTCGAAATATTCCTTCTGCGTATCGCACTCCCATCAACATGCCCGTTGCTATTTGCACCGTCTCTCTTGCGCCTCTTCGCNCCCGGTCAAAAATCAGTTCGACGACCACATCGGGAGACCGGCCATGGGCCTGCAACAAGCAAAAATCAAATCGCTTCCCTTCGTTACCGCCGAACTCAATTATCTCGCGCCTGTTTCGGGCAAGCCGCGCACCTACGCCTTCGATCCGCCTCCGGGCGAGCCCAAGAGCACGTCGCTGCCGGAGCCNCACCAGGTTCCGATCTTCGATGGGCGGCTGATCGCGCCAAACTTCTCGCTCGATCGCGAGGGNTTTGCCCTTGTGCGTCACCCGACCCAGGTCAGGGATTTCTACAACGACGAAGAAGTGAGGAANGTCTATTATCCCGCCGTCGANGGCTTTCTGCGCGCGATGCTGAANGCCGANCGCGTTTTCATCTTCGACCACACGGTGCGCAAGCGCGTCGAGGGAGCGGCCGACATTCGCGGCGGTGGCCCNCGGCAGCCGGCGACGCGCGTCCATGTCGACCAGACTGCGGTCTCCGGCGCCAACCGCGTATCCGAGCATCTGCCCGACGAAGCCGAGGAGCTGTTNNAGGGCCGCGTGCAGGTGATCAATCTCTGGCGGCCGATCCGCGGNCCGTTGCGTGATTCTCCGCTCGCCATGGCCGACGGCACCACGGTCGCNCCCGAGGATCTCGTGGCGTCCGACCTGATCTATCCCAACCGGCGCGGCGAGACTTATTCGGTGAAATACAATCCCGATCATCGCTGGTTCTATTTCCCGGAGATGACGCCCGACGAGGCATTGCTGCTCAAGTGCTACGATTCCGCGACCGACGGCCGCACACGTTTCGGGCCGCATACGGCTTTCATCGATCCNACCACGCCCAAGGATGCGGCGCCGCGCGAAAGCATCGAGGTGCGCACGCTGGTGTTCCACNGTCGGTAACAAAGNGTGATGGCGCTGCCGGGACATCCCGGCGGCGTTTTCGGGAACTTAAGGGAACAAATCCACGTTTGCAGCGCTGGGCAGGGACCAACCGGGAGGGGTGCCGTGCGAGCGCAGCCGACGCTATTGTTTTGTCTAGCTACTTTTTCGCTTTCATCTTTTTCCGTCGCCCATGCCGAAAGCGGGCTCGCTTCCTATTACGGCTACGCAAAGGCNGGCAAGGGCGAGCTCACCTGCGCACACCGGACCCGCCCGTTCGGCAGCGTGCTCAAGGTGTCCTATGGCGGCCGCACGATCGAATGCCGCGTCAACGATCGCGGCCCCTTCATCCGCGGCCGTATCGTCGATCTCTCGGTGCCGGCCGCCCGCGCGCTCGGCATGATGAGCGCCGGCGTGGTGCTGGTCTCCGTGGAATAGGCCGGCCCGCGCGCTATAGTGTCGTCCAAGGCAAAGGGGGCGCTATGGCAAGAATCAGGGTGGGACTCGTCGGCTGCGGCTTCGTGTCGGAGCTTCATATGTATGCGTTCCGTCGCGTCTATGGCGTGGACGTCGAAGTCGCCGCGGTCGCCGCACGCGGCGATCATGTCGTCGCGTTCGCCGGCCGCCATGACATCCCGCGGGTCCATCGCAGCTTCTCCGATCTGATCGCGGACGCTGATATCGACGTCGTCGACATCTGTACCCCGCCCAATCTTCATGCNGAAATGATCGTCGGTGCNATGCAGGCCGGCAAGCACGTGATCTGCGAAAAGCCGTTCGCCGGNTATTTCGGCCGTGACGGCGATCNGCAGCCGATCGGCAGGNACGTGCCGAAGGCGCTGATGTACGAGCGCGTCATCGNGGAGATGGACAAGACGCGCGCCGCGATCGAGCGCACCGGAAANCTCTTCATGTATGCCGAGGACTGGATCTACGCGCCCGCGGTGACCAAGACCGCGGAGATCATNAGGGCGACCAAAGACAAGATCCTGTTCATGAAGGGCGAGGAGAGCCATTCCGGCTCGCACGCGGCCCACGCCGCGCAATGGGCGATGACCGGCGGCGGCTCGCTGATCCGCATGGGCTGCCATCCGCTCTCGGCCGTGCTGTATCTGAAGCAAGTCGAAGCCAAGGCGCGCGGCGAGAGCATTCGCGTCGCCAGCGTCACCGGCGATGTCGGCAACGTCACCGCCGGCCTCAAGCCGGAGGAGCGCGGCTACATCAAGGCCAATCCGCTCGACGTCGAGGATTGGGGCACGCTCACCGCTACCTTCTCCGACGGCACCAAGGCCACCGTGTTCTCCGGCGACATGATCATGGGCGGCGTGCGCAATCTGGTCGAGACCTACACGTCCGGCGGCTCGCTGTTCGCCAACATCACGCCGAACAATCATCTGATGAGCTACCAGACCTCCGAGGAGAAGCTCGCCAGCGTCTACATCACCGAAAAGGTCGACCGCAAAACCGGCTGGCAATATGTCTGCCTCGAGGAGGAATGGACGCGCGGCTATCTCCAGGAGATCCAGGACTTCATGGAATGCGTGGCCACGGGCCGGCAGCCGCTGTCGGACCTCGCGCTCGCCTACGAGACGATCAAGGTGAACTATGCCGGTTACTGGGCGGCGGAGGAGGGGCGGCGGGTGGTGTTGTAGGGCGATGAATTAGCCAAAATGCACGACGCGAACCCTTCTCCCCTTGTGGGCCTGTTGCGCTATTGGCTTTTGGAGCTGAAGACGGCAGGGGAGAAGGTCTTGGTCGGGGGCGATTGCTGGCGAAGGTCT
>JGI25160J50197_1001013_pt1 | contig 14580 bp, 9 predicted proteins | sample AraplaMF_Cvi_mMS_FD_50197 | JGI IMG/M metagenome (IMG submission 50197)
CCGGGTGCGGGCAGTGCCTTGCGGTCGAGCTTGCCGTTGGGGGTCAGCGGCAGCGCGTCGAGTGCGACGAAGGCCGAGGGGACCATGTAGTCCGGCAGGCGTTCGCGCAAGGCGGCGCGCAGTGCGGATGGATCGAGGGCACCGGCGAGGACGAGGTAGGCGACCAATCGCTTGTCGCCCGGCTGGTCTTCGCGGGCGATCACTGCAGCTTCGCGTACGCCTTCGATGCGGGCGAGCTGCGCTTCGATCTCGCCCAATTCGACGCGGTAGCCGCGCAGCTTCACCTGATGGTCGTTGCGCCCCAGATACTCGATGCTGCCGTCGGCGCGCCAGCGGCCGAGGTCGCCGCTTCGGTACATGCGTGCGCCCGGGCCGCCGAACGGATCGGGCAGGAAGCGTGCTTCGGTGAGATCGGGCTGCGAGAGATATCCCCGGGCGACCTGTTCGCCGCCCAGATACAGCTCGCCCACGACTCCCTCGGGAGCCGGATTGCGCTGCGCATCCAGCACGTAGATGCGGCTGTTGCCGACGGNCTTCCCGATCGGCGGCAGGTCTTCCCATTGCCCGGGCGCGCCGCCCAGCGTGTGCGTGCTGACCACGTGCGTCTCGGTCGGGCCGTAGTGGTTGTGCAGCCGGGCCTGCGGATGCTTGCCGAACATGAGCCGGATCGCGGGCGTGATGCGCAATTGCTCGCCTGCCGTGATCACGTCNCGCAGCATCGGCAGCAGCGCACCGCGCTGCGACCACAGCTCGCACAGGTTCTGCAGCGCGATGCAAGGCAGGAACAGCCGTTCGACCGATTCTTCGGCGAGCCATTCGGCCAAGGCNGGCAGGTCCTGGCGCAAGCCCTCGCGCAGCAGCACCAGCGTGCCGCCGCTGGCCAGCGTCGAGAAGATCTCCTGGAAGGCGACATCGAAGCCGAGCGCCGCGAACTGCAGGGTGCGCGCGGGTTCGGGCAATTGCTCCCGCTGCCATGCGAGCAGATTGACGAGCCCGCGATGCGGCATCGCCACGCCCTTGGGCTCGCCGGTGGAGCCGGAGGTGTAGATCACGTAAGCCAGGTGCGATGGCGCGAGGCCTTCGACGTGAAGGTTGCCGGCAGATGCTCCGGCCCAGGCCGCGTCATCGAGCGGCACCGACGTCACGTCGGGCGTGAGCCCTTCCATCTGCCCCAGGACGACCGCTGCCCCGCTGTCGCGCAGCATGTGGCCCAGGCGCTCGCGTGGATATGCAGGATCCAGCGGCACGCAGGCACCACCGGCCTTGAGCGTGGCCAGGATCGCGATCACCATCGCGAAACTGCGCCCGGCACGGATCGCGACACGGGTGTCTGGCCCGACTCCGAGTCCATGAAGATGCCGTGCAAGCCGGTTGGCCTGCTCGTTGAGCGCGCGATAGCTCAGCTGGGCGCCATCGAGTTCGAGCGCGATGCGTTCCGGGTGCTGCGCCGCCTGCTGCTCGAAGGCCTCGTGCGCCAGCGCCGCCGTGCCGTACGCACCATGCGTATCGTTGAAGCCGTGCANCACGCGCTGAAGCTCTTCCGCCGGCAAGACTTCGAGNGCCATCAGCGCNCGGCCGGGCTCCTCTTCCAGCGCCTCGGCAACAGCCTGCAATGCCCGCACCNCGAACCCGCACACGCGCNGCGCGGGCACCGAGTCGTGAATCTCGGCGCTGAGCACGAAACCTTCTCCNAGGTCGTCGACGTACAGGCTGAACGGATAGTTGGTGAGGTCGCGTCCGCCGAGGTAGTGCATGCCATCGGCGATCGCGATCCCGCCCTCCGCGGAGAAACTCTCGCTTCGGCTGTGCCGGTAGTTGAGCAGCGCCGGGAAGACCGGCACGCCCGGCCCAAGGCCGCTGCAGCGTTGCGCCAGCGTGAGCGATGCATGCTCGTGGCGCANCAGCNCGCTCAACGCCGCNTGGGTCTCNNGCAGCCCCTGCAGCGTTCCGCGCCCGCCCAGCGCGATGCGCACCGGCAGCGTGTTGATGAACATGCCCATCGCGCGNTCGATNCCCGGGCCGCCCTGCATGCGGCCGAACAGCACCGTGCCGAANACCACGTCGTCACGCCCGCNGCATGAAGCCAGCACACGCGCCCAGGCCAGATGGAAGATGCTGGCCGTGCTCACGCCGTGGCGCATGGCGAGNGCGCGCAGCCGCAGCGACAAGGCCGGGGGCAGCGTCGCCCTCGCCTGCTCGACCTGNGAGCCATCGCCCTGCACGTCGAGAAGGCCGAATGGCGCCGTCGGCTCGTCCACGTCGCCGAGCATCGNGCCGAAGAAGGCTTCGTGCTCCGCCTCGCTCATGCCCTGGCGCGAGCGGGCCACGAAATCCCGGAACGGTACGGGCGCGGGCAGGCTGTCTCCGCGCCCCTGCAGCAGCGCCACCACCTCGTGCAGGATCAGCTCGGTGGTGGTGTGGTCCAGCGTCAGGTGGTGATGCAGTAGCTGCAGCAGCCAGCATTGCGAAACGGGGTCGAAGGCCGCATGGGCCTGCAGCATCGGCGCGCGGCGCAGGTCCAGGCGCACCGTGCGCGCATCGGCACGGGCCTGCAGTTGCGCCTGTACGTCGCCATCGGCCGGGTCGAAGCGGTGCTCCCGCAGCGCAAGGCCGGCGCTGCGCCAGACGACCTGCACGGGCGTGTCCAGCCCTTCCCACTGCACGGCGGTGCGCAGGATGTCGTGGCGGGCGATGACCTGCCGCAGCGCGGCCACGAACCGGTCGAGCCGCGCGCGATCGTCGAAGCGCAGCAGTGCNGGCAGCACATAGGCGTCGCCCNCGCCCCTGCTTTCGCCCTGCAGCAGGTGGTGGAAGAGGATGCCTTCCTGCAGCGGCGCGAGCGGGTAGATGTCCTGGATGTTGCGCATGCCGCCCGGCACGGCGGCGGCGATCAGGTCGATCTGCGCCTGCGTCAGGCNCGCGAGCGGAAGCATCCGCGGCGTGATGCGCCCGCATTGCGCGGGGATCGCNTTCGGCGGCACNGNTGCAGGTGCCGCGGCCTTGTCCTGCGCCGCCACGCGGGCTGCGAGCGCGCCCAGTGTCGGNTCGGTGAAGAGCTGGCGGATATCGGCCTCCATCCCTTCGCGCTGCATGCGCTCGACCAGCCGCACCGCGAGGATGGAATGCCCGCCGAGCTCGAAGAAGTTGTCGCCGCGCCCCACCCGCTCGATGCCGAGCACTTCGGACCACAGCCTNGCCATTGCCTGCTCGGTGGCACCCTGCGGCGGCTCATGCTCGCGCTGCCCGTGCCATGCGCGAGGCTCCGGCGGGGGCAGCGCCTTGCGGTCGAGCTTGCCGTTGGGGGTCAGCGGCAGGGCATCCAGCGGCACGTACGCGGCCGGGATCATGTAGTCGGGCAGGTGCCTGCCCAAGGCGATGCGCGCGGCGGCGGGATCGAAGGCCGCCCTGGCCTCGGCATCTGCGTCGGCGAACACGAGGTACGCGACGAGGCGCGTATCGCCCGGCTGGTCCTCCCGCGCGATCGCCACCGCGTCGGCCACGCCGTCGAGCCGCANCAGCCGGGCCTCGATTTCGCCGGGCTCGATGCGGAAGCCNCGGATCTTGAGCTGCTGGTCGTTGCGTCCGAGGTACTCCAGGCTGCCGTCGGCGAGCAGGCGGCCCATGTCGCCGCTGCGGTACATGCGCGCGCCCGGCACGCCGCCGAACGGATCGGGCACGAAGCGCTGCGCGTCCAGCTCGGGCCGGCGCAGATAGCCGCGGGCCACGCCGGCGCCGCCGACGCAGATCTCGCCCGCGCAGCCCACCGGCAGCGGCCGGCCCTGCGCATCGAGCACGTACAGGCTCAGGTCGGGAATGCGCGTGCCGATCGGGCTCGCGCCGGCGCGATGGGCATCGTCGGGGCCGAGCACCCGGCAGCTGACGTGCACGGTGGTCTCGGTGATGCCGTACATGTTGACCAGCTGCGCGCGCCGGTTGTGCGCCAGCGCGTACCAGGGTGCGAGCGTGGCGGTTTCCAGAGCCTCGCCGCCGAGGATCACGTGGCGAAGCGCATGCGCCGGCAGCTCCTTCGGGGCAGACCGGCATGCGGCGGCGAACTGGCGGAATGCGCTCGGCGTCTGGTTGAGCACGGTCACGCCCTGCTCGCACACCAGGCGGTGGAACTCCGCCGGCGCGCGGCTGACCGCGTGCGGCACGATCACCAGCCGGCCGCCGTGGAGCAGCGCGCCCCACAGCTCCCACACCGAGAAGTCGAAGGCGAAGGAGTGGAAGAGCNTCCACACGTCGTCGCGGCCGAAGCCGAACCAGCCGCGCGTCGCGGCGAAGAGTCGGCCGACCTGCGCGTGCTCGACCATCACGCCCTTGGGCAGGCCGGTGGAGCCGGAGGTGTAGATCACGTAGGCCAGGTGCGAGGGCGCGAGGCCCTCGATTTGCGGATTGCCGATGGGTGCGTCGCACCACGGTGCTTCTTCCCATGGCTGGTCGAGGCGCAGCCGTTGGCACGAGGGCAGCGCAGGCAGCGAGGGCAGGCGATCGAGCGAGGCGCGGTCGCCGATCAGCGCCACCGGTGTGCTGTCGCGCAGCATGTGCGCCAGGCGTTCGTCGGGCTGCGCCGGATCCAGCGGGACGTAGGCGCCACCGGCCTTGAGCGTGGCGAGGATCGCGATCGCCATGCCGGGCCCGCGCTCCAGGCAGATCGCGACGAGCGCGTCGGGGCCCACGCCCAGCCCGCGCAGGTGGTGGGCCAGCTGGTTGGCGCGCCGGTCGAGTTCGCCGTAGCTCAGCCGCTGGTCTTCGAACTGCACGGCGATGGCGTCCGGGTCGCGCGCGGCCTGCTGCTCGAACAGCGCGTGGATCAGCGAAGGGGCGCCGGTGTCGAGCAGCGGCCGGTTGAAGCCGTGCACGACCAGGTCGCGCTCGGCTTCGTCCATCAGCGGCAGGTCGCGCACGGGTGTATGCGGCGCATCGNTTGCGGCGCGCATCAGCGCCTGCAGTCGCCGCAGGTGCATGGCCATCTGCGGCGCGGAGAACAGCGCCGGGTCGTGGTTGAACTCGACGTGCACCGGGCGCCCGGGCTCGTAGTCGCGCACGTAGACCGCGAGCGGCTGGCGCTCGTGGCCGTTGTGCAGCGGGAACACCGTGCTGCGGATGCCTTCGAGCCNCAGGTCGCCCTGGAAGCTTTCGATCGACAGGGAGATGTCGAACAGGCCGCGGCGCTCGCCCGTNCCGGCCAGCAGNTCGCGGTGCAGCTCGNCCAGGGGATAGCGCTGGTGGCGGTAGCACTGCTTCAGTTCGGCCGCGACNCCGCGCAGGGTCTGCGCGAAGCTCTGCCGCGGATCGACCGCGATGCCGACCGGGATCGCGCCCGAGAACATGCCGGGCATGCGCCTGTGCGCGNCGCTGGTGCGGTTGTGCACCGGCATGCCGATCACGACTTCGTCGCCAGCTTCGCGTTCCTGATGAAGGCNCGCGAAGTACACCGCCAGCAGCGCGGCGAGGAAGTGCGTGCTCGACGCGCCCTGCGCGGCAGCCACTTCGGTCAGGCGGTCGTGGTCGGCGCGGTCCAGGTGCCAGACGGCCTGCTCCACCTTGCGGCGGGCCGCCTGGCTGCGCCGCGCGGGGGCGTCNTCGAACAGCGGCGCGGCCAGGCGTGCGTGGCGCTGCAGCCAGAAGGCGCGGTCGCGGGCGTAGCGCGGGGAGGCCCGGTACTCGGCATCGAGGCGGATGAAGCCGGCATAGTCGCCGCCTTCGTCTTTTTCTTCTTCCNCGAGCGCTGCCTCGCCGCGCCCGAGCCGGTTGTANGCATCGGCGACGGCATTGCCGATCAGCGAGACCGACCACCCGTCCGCGACGAGATGGTGGAAGCACACCAGCCAGTAGCCGCGCCGGGGCGCGACCTGCAGCCACTGCATGCGCCACAGCCGCTGGCCGTAGAGCGCGAAGGGGGCGAGGAAGGCGGCGCGCAGGTGTGCCCATGCGCTCGCCTCAGGGTCGGCTTCGCCGGTGAAATCGAAGCGCTGCAGCGGCGCGCCGGCGGCATCGTCGTCGGGCGCGGCGAAGCGCTGCATGGCTTCGCCGTTGTTGTCGCCGTTGTTGCCGCCGCGCTCGAGCACGGTGCGCAGCGCCTGGTGGCGCGAGACGACGGCGCGGATCGCCGCTTCCAGCCGGTCGACATCGGTGGGCCCGTCGAGGCTGGCCGTCACGCCGATGTTGTGGCAGGGCACATCGGGCGCCAGCGACTGCTCGAGCCAGACGGCCTGCTGGGGCGAACTCAGGGGGTGCACGTGCGGGCCGCTCACGATTGGCCGCCGTCCGGGACCAGCGTTTCCAGCCGGCGCAGGCGCGGGTGGAAGAGCGCGAGAACGGTCAGCGCGAGGCCGGCCGCGCCGCTCGCGAAGAACAGGAAGCCGATGCCGCGGCCCGGCCCCGTGCCGAAGAGGCTGCCCACCGGCGTGCCGTCGAGCGCGCCGCCGGGGCGTAGCGCGGGCTCGAGCACCGCGTCGGCGAGCCAGCCGCCGGCCAGCAGCACGGCGCACATCACGAGCATGTTGGACGCGGCGATCAGCGCGAAGACGCTGCCCTGCCGGCCGAGGGGCGCCTTGCGCATCCACAGCGCATGCGAGCACGCGACCGAGGTGCTGCCGCAGAACAGGCAGACGAAGGCCGCGGCGCACCACAGCGCCGGCGTGGTCGCGCAGCCGGCGGCCAGCACCGCCGCGCACTGCAGCGCGTCGCAGGCCAGCACCCATCGCATCAGCCCGTGCCGCAGCCGCGCGGNGGCGACCAGGATCGAGCCGAGCAGGCCGCCGACGATGCCGACGGACATCACCAGGCCCAGCACGCCGCTGGAGTGCGTGGACAGCACCATCGGCGTCACCATGGCCGTGGCCAGCACCATGAGGCACTGCACCAGCGCGCCGTAGCCGAGCAGCGCGCGCATCAGCGGCTGCTCGCGCAGGTAGGCGAGCGCGCCGGAAAGGCTGGCGCCCGCGCCGCGCCAAAGCGCGCCGCCTTGCGCGGGCACACCGCCACTGCGTACGTCCGCGCCACCGCGTACGTCCGTGCCGGCGCGGGTCAGCGCGGCGAACACCAGCGCGGCGGCGGCCAGCAGCAGGCACAGCTGCGTCGCCATTACGCCCTGCAGGCCGCCCGCGTGCGCCATCAGGAAACCGGCCGTGGCGGGCGCGCCGACCTGCACCAGCGCGCGGGAGATGCCGGTCAGCCCGCCGACCTGGGCGAAGCGGTCCTTGGGCACGAAACGGCTGACGGCCACCCGGATCGACGGCCGCCGCAGCGCGCCGACGGCGGCCGCGACCGCGGCATAGGCGTAGAGCGCGCCGATGCCGAGCCGGCCCGAGGTCAGCGCCAGCACGATCGCGAAGGTGCCGGCGACGGCGGCGAGGTCGCAGCACAGCACCACCCGGCGCCGGTCGTGCCGGTCGGCCAGCACACCGGCGAAGGGCGTGGCCAGCATCGCCGCGAGCGCGGCGGCGAGCACCGAGAAGGAGTAGTCCTGCGCGGAGCCGGTGCGCGAGAAGATCCAGACGCCCACCGCGAAGCTGACCAGCGTGGTGCCGAGGTCGAAGGCGGTCTCGCTGAGCCACAGCAGGGCGAAAGTGGAGCGGGTGCCCCGGGCCTGTTGCTGCTCCTGTTGTTGCAGGGGCGGCGGCCTGGCCGGGTTGTCACGGGTTGGAGTCGCAGCGGCTTCCACGGTCACTTCCTGCATAACGTGCGCTCTCCAGGGTCCGCGCTCTGTCAATTAATAAAAAAGCGCAGGTACTTCGGGTGGCGGGATGAATATTTGCGCGGCCGGGCCGCGGGCGTTGCACGATTATTCCGCGCTGCAGCACTGTAATTGGGGTGCTCGCACAAATGACGCATCAGTTAAATTTGTTGACGTAAAAGCACGAGAACTTCGGAATTGAAGCGTATTTGGAATTACGAAAATCTGTTCCGTTTGCAGGCGAACGGGGCAATGCGAATGGCATCGGACGATCCGGAAAGGCTGTGGCGCAGACCCTAAAGGGCACGGAGAGTCAAATCCGAAGTGCAACACCTTGTCTCCCCTGAGGTGTTCAGGTGCAGGACAGGTTGGCGGATCGGGCCCGGAAATCGGCCGGGCCGGCGTAGTAATTCTGTTTAGAAATTCATTTGTAGAAAAAAGAAAGCGTTGGGAGTTTTTGAACCGGGCGCTCGAAAAAATCAGGCAGGCAACCACGGCAAAGGGATTGCCGCACTGCGGGTAGGGGAAAAAGAAAAAGGCCTCCGGCAATGCCCGAGGCCTTTTTATTAATGAATTCGTTGGCAGTTTTTAAATGGACCGGCCCGAATTCCGGGGGCCGACACCTTGCGCGGCCGAAGAGGTGCCGGACGCCCGCAGCCATAGGAGAATCCCCGGCTGTTCGGGGCCGCCACATACCGCAGGCGGGCGGCCAACGGGCTTCTACAGGAACGATGTCATGCAACTGGAATGCCGCATTTCGCGCAAGAAGAAGAGTTATCCAGGCACCGGACCGGGTGCCGCCATGCTCGTGGCGCTGGTCCTCTCATCGGCACCGATGCTGGCGGTCGGGCAGGAAAGCGGCGGCGGCATGAAGTGGTCGCAGGACCCCGCTACGGGATGCCGCTTCGTGGCGCCCTCCTCGCTGGGCACGGCACCGACCTACTGGATTGGCGCCTGCCCCGGCGGCAAGGCCGCCGGCCTCGGCATGCTCCGCACGCGCGTCGGCACCACCGCGGGCCACGCGTTCTACGGCGAACTGCGCGAAGGCGTTCCGGTGATCGGCACCGTCGACCTCGATGGCGGTTTCCAGGTGGGCAGGTTCGTGCGGGGCGACATCGGCACGCGCGACACCGAATGGCAGGAGCGGCACGACGGCTTCGAGACGGCGCTACGCGCGGCGCGCGCTGTCAGCGCGCACTATGCCGGACAGAAGAACGCGGCCTCGGCGCGGCACTACAGCGGCGTCGCGAAGAAGCTGGAGACGCAGCTCGAGGGCGATTGATCGACGAAGCTGCGCGCGCCCGCCGCTATCCGGCTACTCGATCAGCGCGCGCTTGACGTCTTCCTGCAGGCTGCGCAGGTGGTCGCGCATGGCCACGCGCGCGCGTTCGGCGTCGCGCGCGCGCAGGGCGCCGATGATCTCGCCGTGCTCGTCGTGGTTCTCCGAATGCCTGTGCAGCGGGCTGTGCAGGCGGAAGAGCCGTGCGTTGACGCGAAGCTCCTCCACCAGCCGGGGGAACACGACGTTGCCGCTGGCCTTGGCGATCAGCAGGTGGAAGCGGTCGTCGAAGTGCCAGTGCTCGGTCTCGCTGTGCTCGCCGCCGCCCAGCGTGGCGATGTCGGCTTCGAGCGCGTCGATCTCGGCGTCGGTGATCTTGCCCACCGCCAGCGCGATGGCCTCGCACTCGATGACCTCGCGCGCGCGCATGCAATCGAAGTACTCCTTGGTGCCGAGCGCACGCACGGCGTAGGAGCGCGCGTCGCGCCGCACCAGCAGCCCCTCGCCCGCCAGCCTCACCAGCGCTTCGCGCATGGGCGTGCGCGAGATGCGCAGGTCTTCCGCCAGCCGCGCTTCCTGCAGCGGGCTGCCGGCCGAGATCTGCCGATCGAGGATCAGGGTGCGCAGCCGTTCGTAGGCCTGTTCGGCCAGGCTGGCGGAGCGCACCTCCAGCGGAGCGATCGTGATGGTGGCGGGCTGCGTGGGGCTGGGAAGGCTGGGCATGCGGGGATGGGCGAAAGCCACGAGGGCGGGTGAGCTTAGCAGGGGTGGCCAGGCGCGCTCAGAGCCATTCTTTCAGAGCCACTTGTCCAGCGGATTGCCATCGTTCGGCGCACGAGGACGCAGGCACGGAAGGAACTGGCCGGAGCCGGGCTCGGCCTGGAACACGCCGTCCTGCCACACGATGCGCCCGCGCGAGACGGTGAGGCCGGGCCAGGCGCGCAGGCGCATGCCCTCGTAGGGCGTGTAGTCGGCGTCGTGGTGGAGCATGTCGTTGGCGAGCAGCTTCTCCTGGCCTTCGGGGAACATGTCCCACACCACGAAGTCGGCGTCGCTGCCCACGGCGATGGTGCCCTTGCGCGGGTACAGGCCGTACAGGCGCGCCGGGTTGGTGGCGGTGAGTTCGACGAAGCGGTGGATGTCGATGCGCCCCTTGAGCACGCCTTCGCTCATGAGCAGCGGCAGGCGGGTTTCCACGCCGGGAATGCCGTTGGGGATGCGGTCGAAGGAGGCGTTGTCGCCGGCCACGCGCTTGCCGTCGCTGCCGTTCATGTTGAAGGGCGCGTGATCGGACGAGAAGATGGTGAAGAGCCCGCTCGACAGGCCGTTCCAGATGAACTGCTGGTTCGCCTTGTCGCGCGGCGGCGGGCTGCAGATGCAGCGCGCGCCGTGCATCGGGTCGTCGGGGTCGATGCCCAGGTCCTCGGCGCTCAGGAACAGGTACTGCGGGCAGGTCTCGGCGTGAATGGGCAGCCCGCGCCCGCGCGCCCAGTGGATCTGCTCGACGGCCTCGCGGCCCGAGACGTGGACGATCAGGATCGGCGTGTCGACCAGTTCCGCTAGCGCGATGGCGCGGTGCGTGGCCTCGCGCTCCACCGCCATCGGCCGCGAGCTGGAGTGGTAGCGCGGCGCGGTGAGGCCCGCGTCGAGCAACTGCTCGGTGAGCCAGGCGATGCAGTCGCTGTTCTCGGCGTGGATCATCGTCATCGCGCCGTGGCGGCGCGCGGTGGCCAGCACCTCGATGATCTGGCGGTCGTCCAGCTTCAGGTCGTCGTAGGTCATGTAGATCTTGAAGGAGGTGTAGCCCTTCTCGATCAAGGCGGGCAGCTCGCGCTGCGTCACGTCGCGCGTGGCGTCGGCCACGATGAGGTGGAAGGCGTAGTCGATCACCGCCTTGCCCTCGGCGCGGCGTGGTAGTCGTCCACCGCCTCCTGCACGCTGCGGCCCTTCTGCTGCGCGGCGAAGGGCAGCACGGTGGTGGTGCCGCCGCAGGCGGCCGAGCGCGTGCCGGAGAGGAAGTCGTCGGCGAAGCGCGAGCCGTCGCTGGTGGGCTGGTCGAAGTGGCAGTGCCCGTCGACGCCGCCGGGCGTGACCAGCCGGCCGCGCGCGTCGATCTCGCGCGCGGCGCTGGCGTCGAGCCCCTGCGCGATGGCGCAGATGCGCCCGTCGCGCACGCCGATGTCGGCGGTGTAGCGGTCGCCGGCGGTGGCGATGTCCGCGTTGCGCAGGATCAGGTCGTAGGTGTTCATGGGCTCGGGTTCCTTCTAGCGCTGCTCGAGCGCGGGCTCCGCGGGCACGACCGGCGCATCGGCGGCACTGCCGTAGGCGCGGCCGTAGTGGCGCTCGATGCGGCGCTGGATGAAGTCCCAGGCGGTGGTCATGAGCAGGTAGTAGATGGCGGCAACNATGAAGAGCTCCAGCACCATGAACTTCTCCTGGATCAGCACNTGCGTGCGGCGCAGCAGCTCCTCCATCGAGATCACCGAGGTGATCGACGTGGTCTTGAGCAGNCCGTTGATGCTGTTGCCCAGCGTGGGCACGATCAGGCGCATGGCCTGCGGCAGCACGATGTAGCGCATGGTCTGCGCGCTGCTGAAGCCNACGGCGCGCGCGGCGTTGGTCTGNCCGGCGGGNATCGACTGGATGCCGCCGCGCACGATCTCCGCAAGGTAGGCCGCCTCGTTGAGGATCAGCCCCAGCAGCGCCGACTCGATCACNGATAGCTTCAGCCCCAGCTGCGGCAGCCCGGTGAAGATGATGATGAGCTGCACCAGCAGCGGCGTGCCGCGGAACACCCAGATGTAGAAGTGCGCCGGCGCCGACAGCCAGCGGTGGCTGGACAGGCGGGCCAGGGCCAGCGCGCAGCCCACCACCAGCCCGCCCGCGATCGCCGCGAGCGTGAGCCACAGCGTGGTCACCGCGCCGCTGAGGATGTACGGATTGAACAGGTAGTCGAAGAAGCCCGACCAGCTCCAGCCTTGTCCCATGGAAGTTTCCTTCGCTTGCTTGCTCTATGGCGATGCGGACGGCGGCGCGCCCTCAGCTCGCCGGGCCCTTGACCGTCACGGCGCCGTCGGCGGCCTTGACGCCGTACTGGTCGAACAGCTTCTGGAAGCTGCCGTCGGCCTTCATGTCGTTCATGACCTTGGCCATCGCGGCGGCCAGCTCCTTGTTGCGCGCGGCCAGCGCCACCGGCGTGGGGAACAGGCCGTTGAGCACGCGCTCGAAGTCGCCGCGCTTCTGGTATTCGGCCCCGGTCGAGTCGATGGACAGCGCCACCTCCACCTGCCCCGCGCGCAGCGCCTGGAAGGCCATCGCGAAGTTCTCGAAGGTGCGGATGGTCATGCCCTTCATGCCCTTGTCGGTGAGCTGCTTGTCGAGCTCGCGCGCCTTGCGCTCCTCGAAGCCGCCGATCTCCACGCCGATGCTCTTGCCCGAGAGGTCTTCCGGCTTGGCGATCTTCAGCGGGTTGCCCTTGGCGGCGCTGATGCTGATGGCCTGGTCTTCGTAGACGAGCATCTGCATCAGCTTGGCGCGCTCGTCGGTGAAGAAGATGCCGGTGTTGATCACGTCCCAGCGGCCGGCCTGCAGGCCGGGGATCATGGCCGAGAACTCGATGCGCACGTACTCGGGCGTGAGGCACAGGCGCTTGGCGATCTGCTCGCCCAGCTCCACGCGCATGCCCTTGAGCGCGCCGGACTGGTCGACGAACTGCATCGGCGGCAGCGTCGGGTTGACCGACATGGTCAGCGTGCCCTTCTTGACGAGGGCCGAATCGGGCACGGGCGACTTGCAGGCCTGCTGCGCGTTCGCGGCGCCAGCGAAGGAGATGAAGAGTGCCGTTGCCGACGCGAGAGCGGGGAGCAGTTTCATGGTGTGGTCCTTGAGGAAGGGATCGAGGCGACGAGGTGGGAAAGGGAAAGCGGAACGGGGCTGGCCGCGTCAGGTGCGGATCGAGTCCAGCAGTTCGAGGCGCGCGAGTTCGCGGCGCAGGTCGGCCGCATCGGCATCGGGCAGCGGCAGGCGCGGGGCGCGAGGCTTGCCGACGGGCAGGCCCATCATCGACAGGCCGTCCTTGGAGGCCGCGACGTAGCGGTGGCCGCCGACCCAGCGCACGATCGGCAGCATCTTTTTGTAGAGCTCGAGCGCCGCGGGCATGTCGCGCTCGTCGGCCACCAGCTCGAAAAGGCGCGCCGACATCTTCGGGATGAGGTTGGAGCACACGGCCACCCAGCCCTGTGCGCCGAGCCAGAACGACTCGTAGCCGAGGATGCCCGCGAACACGGTCATGCGGTCGCCGCACAGCTCGATGATGTCGCGCACGCGGGTGACCTCGAGCGTCGACTCCTTGATGTACTTGCAGTTGTCGATGCGCGAGAGGCGCGCCACCAGCTCGGGCTTGAGGTCGACGTTGGCGGTGGCCGGGTTGTTGTAGACCATGATCGGAATGCCGATCGCCTCGCCCACCTTGCGGTAGTGCTCGAACAGCTCGTCGTCGGTGGGCGTGCTGTAGAAGGGCGGAATGATCATGACGCCGTCGGCGCCCATGCTCTCGGCCTCGCGGCTCAGCCGCACGCACTCGTCGGTCCACTCCGCGCCGGTGCCGATCAACACCGGCACGCGTTTTGCAGCGGTGCTCACGCAGGTTTCGATCACCAGCTGGCGCTCGTCGGGCGTCAGCGAGAGGAACTCACCGGTGCTCCCAGGGGGATCAGCCCGTGGATGCCTTCCTCGATTTGCCAATTGACCAGCTTCTTCAGCGCAGGCACGTCCACGTGCTTGCCGTCGGCGGTCATGGGGGTGATGAGCACCGTATAGGTGCCGCGGAACGCTGTCATGGGCAGTCCTTGGGGAAAATTCGGGCGATTCGGTATATGTATACGTTGAGTATACGTATACAATTTAGCGCGTCAACCGTAAGTTGACGTTCTTCCATCGCACTGACCATGAGCGCCAGACTGACCCACCCTTCCATCACCCCGGCCGGGCGCCCCGTGCGCTTCTGGTACGACGGCCAGCCCGTCGAGGGCCTGGAAGGCGAGACCATCGCCGCGGCGCTGGCGGCCGGCGGCATCAAGACGATGCGCCACACCCGCAGCGGTGAGCGCCGGGGCCTCTACTGCGGCATGGGCGCTTGTTTCGACTGCCTCGTCACCGTCGACGGCCAGGCCAGCCAGCGCGCCTGCCTCACGAAAGTGGCCGACGGTCAGCAGGTGCGTTCGACCCAGCCCGCCGGCACGCCCGACGATCCGCTGCAGCCGCTCACCCCCCAGCCCGGCGCCGAACCCGAGCGCCGGCAGGTCGACGTGCTCGTCGTCGGCGCGGGTCCGGCCGGTCTTTCCGCCGCGCTCGCCGCGCGCCGCGCCGGTGCCGACGTGCTGGTGCTCGACGAGCGCCCCCAGTCCGGCGGCCAGTTCTACAAGCCGCTCGCGTCCTCGCAAGCGGCACCATCCCCTGCGGACCGCCAGTTCGCGCAGGGCCTCGCGCTGGAAAACGATGTCCGCGCTGCCGGCGTTGCCATCGCCCAGGGCGCGCAGGTCTGGGCGGCCTTCTCTGCACACGAAGTCGCCGCGCTCATCGACGGTCGCGCTTGCCTGATCAGCTGCCGGCAACTCGTCAT
>JGI25160J50197_1001014_pt1 | contig 14577 bp, 16 predicted proteins | sample AraplaMF_Cvi_mMS_FD_50197 | JGI IMG/M metagenome (IMG submission 50197)
GCGAGCAAATCCCGGCTTCTGCCGCGAGTTTCGGCACCCACCCCGGCTATTGACCTCGGCGCCCCGTCACCCTACACAGCGCGGGCCGAGAGCATGATCCGGAAACAGCCGGTTTTCCCCACGACGCCCTCAAAGCGTCGCGGCAAGACATGCTCCTCGAATGTCCGAAACGATGGCGATCTCTCAAAGCCATCGGCGGCCATGGGAGCGCGTAGCTCAGCCGGTAGAGCACGTGACTTTTAATCACGGGGTCCTGGGTTCGAGCCCCAGCGCGCTCACCATTTAACGCCCCATCGCCAACAACAAATCGACCGACCTCTGGCGCCACGTCGACCGCTCGCGCGCCTTGCGCGCTTGGAAAAGTCGTTCTTGACCGAGCTTGAACGTACGCCTGCATTCATATGCAAGCTGCGCCCCCCAAAGGCCAAGCTCGTTTGCGCCTTGCTTCACGAGGGTGCTAACATTTCGCGCGTCTTTGACTCTGCCAGTACGCTTTACGTGAGCAAGTTGGAATGCAGCAGGTTTCGGTTGAGAAATTCTCTGACCTCATCGGCGACATCTACGATTGTGTCATCGAGCCGGAACGCTGGAGTGAGGTTCTGGAGGAAATTTGCGGCGAGCTTGGTTTCGCCACGGGCGCTCTCTCGGTCGCCAGCCTCACCAACATGAAAGGCGTCGTCAACGCCGTCAGCGGGTCAAAGCTCTCGGAAATGTCTCAAAACGCGACCGCTTACGGGTCCGACATCATCAATCTGTGGGGCGGAGCCGCGCGCATCCAGCAGTACCCGCTCGGAGAGCCGATCGTCCAATCGCAAGCCGTTCACCAGGATATCATCGCCGCAAATCGCTATTATCGCGAATGGGCTGTCCCCAGGGGTCTTTTGGATGCCGTCGCGCTCGGCCTCGTTCGCGACCAGGGAATGATCGGCAACGCCATTTTCAGCCAGCATGAATCAGCCGGCCCCATCTGCGATTCCCAGTTGAACGGTTTGCGTCTCCTCGCGCCGCATATCCGCCGCGCCGTGACGATCAGCAACTTGTTCGACTTGAAGGCGGTCGAAACCGCAACATTCGCCGCGACCGTGGAGGCACTGACGGCCGGTGTCGTGCTGGTCGACGAGAATGCGGCGATCGTTCACAGCAACGGAACTGCATCGGCAATGCTCGCGGCCGAAGATCCGATCCTGGTCCGGGAAGGACGCGTTGCGGTCCACTCCGCGATCATCACGAGCACGTTGCAGTCGGCAATCATGCAGGCCGCAAATGACGAGGCGGCGNTCGGCCAGAACGGCATTGGCATTCCGGTCGTGCGGGCGAACGGAGATCCGCTCGTCATTCACGTCCTGCCCCTGCGGCGCGGACCCATGCGTGCGGGCTTGGTCCAGCGGGCCGGCGCCGCCCTGTTCGTGGCTTCGGCGTCCGGGCCGCCCCGGATGTCCCATGTCGCCCTGAGCCAGCTCTACAATCTCACACCTGCAGAGATCCGCATCTTCGAGCTGATCTGCGAGGGACACACACGCGGCGCGATCTCAGACATGCTCGGCGTATCGATCGCCACCGTGAAAACGCACTTGGTCCACGTGTTCGAGAAGACCGGTTGCCGCCGCCAGGTCGACCTCGTCAGGCTGGCGAAGTCGCTGACATTCCCAGTGTAAGTCGCGGCGCGTTCGAATACGCCAAGGACGGCAACACACTGCGCCTGCCCCATCCCCCGGTAGCTGCATTGCAACCGCCGGACCTGCCGCCCGCGACGTTCGATCGAAGCCGTCCTTGCAGAACCGGTGCGGCGTTTCCCACCAGATGTCGTTCGGAAATGGCAAAGGCCCCCGGAATGCCGAGGGCCTTCTTATTCATGCGGGGGTACATCCGCCCCGAATGAAACAATCTCTATTTGGTGCGCAAATATCTCAGCCCCTCGATGGCGAGCTGGTTCTCATCGGTGCTCGGGGAGGCCGAAAGAAATCCCGCGACGTCTGCTCGCAGCGTTTTTTCCTGCGCAGATGTGATGTTCACCATCATGCCGTAAGCCTGCATGACGCGATCGACTGCCACTTCCATGAAATCCCCCTGGTTGGAGTAACAATCCCTCCCGGGCGGTTTGGTTCCATCACCACGGGGATAATCGCAGGATATCCACCGCCAGTCCCGCCGACAGCAATGCGATGGCAATATCGGTCAGGAGTTGAAGCGAGCGCCGCTCGTTATCATCGAGCTTCTCTGCAATTTTTCTCACAGCGTGATCCCTTGTCGNGCCCCGTTGATGAGTCACGAAAGGAATAAGGAGGTTCATGATCGATCCAGATTGATTATTGTTGGATCGACGAGCGGATATTGGGAACCAGTCCTGCACGTTCTGCTTGTTCATTGTGAGCAAACAATCCGAACAACTCAGAGAACAAGCGCGGCGAGCCGAGCGCCTCGCCTTGACCGTCAGCAATGACGAGGCCGGAAAGGCGCTGAAAGTATTGGCGCGCCAGTTTGACGAGGACGCCGACAGGCTCGAAAAGCCAGATTAGCCCGACCGGGGAAACGAGACCCTGAAAGTGGTCTCGCTCGGAGAGGATTCCGCGGTGATGATCCCGCCGTGAGCCCGCGCGATCTCTTGCGAGATGTACAGGCCGAGCCCCAGGCCTTTCTGGTTCGGAAGGACGTCGCCCCGCTGAAATGCGGTGAACAGCAGCGGCAAGGCCTCCTCAGGAATCGGAGAGCCCCGATTGGTGACGCTGATTTCGTAGCCCGCCTCCGTCGTGCTGGCAGCCACGCGAATTGGCTGGGCCGGATCCCCGTAGGACGTCGCATTCCCCAAAATGTTGGACAGCAGCTGCTCGAGGCGCCCGACATCCACCTTCACCGTCCCCGGCACGTTCACATCGGACAAGATCTTCCAGGCCGGNTAGACGTTCGCGAACTCCGAGACGACCTGGTTGATGATCGGCTCAAGCTCCGTCTCCCTGAGCTTGAGCTGCATGCCCGCACCGAGACGCGTACGGGCCAGATCCATGACGTTGTCGATCAGGCCGGCCATGCGATTGACGCTGCCTTGCAGCATCTTGATCCAGCCCTGACCTTCGGCATCGACCTTCTTGTTCAGGAGCCGCAGGCCGCCCTGGATCGAGGCCAGCGGATTTCGAAGATCGTGGCCCATGACGGCAATGAACTGCTCTCTCAGCTCCGCCTTCTGCTGCTCCAGCAGCAGCTTTGCTTCCGAAATCTCCACCCGGCCGGCCGCGTCGAGATGAGCGGCAATCAGCTCCGCGAACAACTTGAACATTCCGATGATCTCGGGCGTGCGCAGCTTGCGTGGTTTGGGATCGATCGCGCAAAGCGTGCCGAAGAAGGAACCGTCGGCCAGGATGATCGGAACCGAGATATAGCTTTGGAAGCCGTACAGTGCCGGGGTGCGATGCGAGGCGTACGCAGCGTCCTCGCTGACATGATCGATGATCACCGCTTCGTTCTTTTGCCTGATCTCATGGCAAATGGTCGTCTCGACCTTGAGCTCATCCCCGGGTTTGAGGCCGAACGAGAGTTGGTCTCGGGACGCGCATGTGATCCACCTGTCCTCGGTGACCCGGGCAACCGCGGTGAAACCCATGCCGGTGGTCAGGTTGATGACTTCCAGAATTGTGGGAACGGCAGAAATTCCGCTGATTCTTGCTACGTCGCGGTCGAAATCCATCACCAAACCTACCCAGGCCCCTCTTTCCGCTAGCAGATATCGCATATTCAATTGGGCACGTCTCAGCGCATCTGCCACGACCTTCGACGACGCGCGAAGAGTCCGGCGTGTCCAGACGAGAACGAGTCGCCGGGGTCCGGGCCCAAATCTGGGCCGAAGTTCCGCCGGGGCTTCTCGCCGCCCCAAAAACCCGCTGACAACCCTCCGAAAACGTGTACGCTTCTCCCAAAACCGGAGGGAACTGCATGTTTGAAATCAACGGTTTCGACACGGCGGGCGTTGTCAGCCTCAAGCGCTTGTCACTCGCCGCGGCCCTCAAGAAGGCCAGAGAGCTTGTTCGGGACGGCTGCAGGGACGTTCAGGTCGTCGATCCCGCCGGCCGGGTCTACACCTCGTTCGAGGAACAGGCCGCCTAGCCGCAAGGCGTTCGAGCCAACCCGGCGCCCTCCTCCGCGACTATCCGCCTCGACCAACGTTTGAAGAGGCGTTGTTGAGCCAGCGCGCCGTTGCCTCGTCGCTCCAGCCGGGGACGGCAAAGCGCGCCGGCGGGGCGTCATTGGCGTGGGGCTGATACACCGCGGGATGGCGTGCCCGGGCGTGATGCGCAATCTCAGCGCTTGCGGAGCTGCACAGCACCAGCAACAGACCCATGGCGAACAGAGACCGCATCGCAGCAACTCCAATCGAGCAATCGCCCGCTCTCATCTGATGCGCCGATCGGCTCGCCACAACCGATTGCGGCTTCACAAGCTGGAGAGACGCGCGAGCACCTGCGCTGGTGCAAGCAGCCCTCGACTGCAGCGCGCGATGCCATTGCCAGTCAACGCGTTTGGGAGCAGGCTCGCTCGAGGCGCGCAAGACGCCGCAGAGGGAGCGAACCATGAAGGAACCGGGCCTGGATGGCCGCCACCGCGACAAGGATGGCGCGATCAGCAAGAAGCACGGCAACACGCTGGTCGGAACGTTGCGCAAGATCTACGGGAGGGGTTTTGCGGCCGGCTATCCCGATACGACGCACCTGAGCGAGGTTCTCGTTCAGCTGAACGAGACGTCGCTGAGCCAGTTGCGCCGCGATCACGACACCGGGCATCTGCAGCACAAGATCGACCACGCCGCGAAGTGATGGGGTGTCAGGCCTACCGGGCAATCCCGGCGCGACCTCGGTCGATCCGGAAGCCGCGCTCGTCAGCTTTCCGGAGCCGCCGTCGCAGCCGGCACCGTCAGCGGCGCGCCTCCGACCGAAACGGGACCCAGCGGCTTTACTTCCCGAATTTCTCGAACGTCCCGAACGTCCCTCGCCATCCGCTTGCGCATCGCGGCGGGCAGTCCGTAGCGCGCATGCGCGCGCCGGACGGACGATGTGACGTCCGACGTCACCGTATTTTGCAGGTTGTCGATCTTCGCCATCAGCGTGGACAATTGCGAGGAGATCTTCCTCACGTCGACCCGCTCCTCCGTGATGCTCTGCCGCAACGACAGCAGCACCATCGAATCCTGCTGCAGCAAAACCGAGTTCTGATCCGATGCCTGATTGTTCTGTTGCAGCAACGCGGTGTGGTGTTGCTGGGCCGCCTGAATGTCCTTCAAGGCAGCGACCACAGGGTCCGGCTTCGGCACGGATGCCTCGAGGCGCGGCAGCAGTTCAACCAGGCCGGCGACGGTCAACGACCGAAAATCGGTCGGCGAGGTGTAGATGGCCGCGCGCCGTTGATCGCGAGGGCACACACCGAAAAGGCCAGGATCGACTTCCGGCTGGACCGCTTGAGCAGGGCTGGAGCTTCGGAGATTTCGGGTTCGTCCGCCGATGCGGCCGCCGCAAGGGCTGCAGCGTCGAGTTCTTCGGCGAAGCTTTGCGTTTCGAAAGTCGCGGTCATCTGCATTGACCCCAGTGAGCGAGCAACAGGAAGCCGCTCCTGAACCGTCCTCACGACGACCCCTTGTACGCAGCACCCTTACACAACTGTCTAAAATTGTGAGCATTTCGGATTAATTCCAGGTTAGCGCGGCGGACCCTCGACGATCCGTCCGATTACGGATGCAGACGCCGCGCGCACCCGGAATCGGCCAGTACGTCGCGGCGACGAAATGTGACGATTTCGGATGTTACGAACTCGATACGAAGCGCAACTTCGCCTGGGCAAGCCTCCGACCGGCCCAAAAATCTCAGGCCTATTTGGATTTGAGAGCCTCAAAGATGCGGTTCAGCCTCGACAAGACCCATTTTCGCGATAAGGTTGAGGCATTTCATATATTCTTTTTTTGAGGGAAACATGAGCAGGATCGTGGCCGCGAACGGACCGTTGCGCGTCCGTACCATTGCAGGATCGCAAGTTGTTTTGATGGCTCCCGATATAATGCCCGAAGCGCAAAAAGGGCTGCGCGGCTTCGCGTTTCAGGTTTCGCACAGCGGCCGCCCTGCCCGCTGGCTCAAAGGCACGAAATATCGACCATAGAGCATCCGGTTCAGAGCTTCCTGTGGTCGGACTACGAGGCCGATCCCGAGATCAAGACCACTCTTCAAGCGGAAAATTTGGAATAGGAACGAGCTTCGTTCCACCATTTCCCTTCTCCCTGTTGAAAGAGGTCTTGGGCCGTCAAACCAGCGGATAACTTTTCCTCGCCGCCAATGACGGGAAGTCGCCCGGGCCACTCGGTTCACATTTATCGACCAATTTTTTGCGACCAACCTGACTTTTGAATCAGATCGCTTTTCGCCATAGGAGCGAAACCATGCCTGCCATTCTGCCAGAGACAGATACTGCGCTCGATATCAGTTCCAGCCTCATTCGGTTTGCCGCGGAGAACAAGGCCGGCCTGGCGGCCGACGTCATTTCGAAGATCGAAGCTGCCCTCGACGCGCGCGCCACAAACACGTGGACATTGGCCGTCGCCACGGACTTCTGGACAGCTTACGACAAGCTTTGCTCTCACCTAAAGCCCGTCACGGCCGATACATTCCGAGGCTCCGTGATACAGTCCCATGCTTCGTTTTGGGGGATCGGACCCACCTACCCATCGTCGTGGCCTCTGCGATGCGCGCGACGATTTTCCTACGCCTTGTTTGCGCTACTGATCGCGACGGCTCTTTCGCTGTTTGTCACTGCCGCGGGCGATACACTCGTGAAAGAAATTGACGATCTGCGCGGACAAGGCGACACGATCGTCAAAAACATCCGTAATCTTCTCATCGATACGCCGAGCGGAATATCGACAGACACAACTCTCTCTGATCTGTCGCTACCAAAGCCCACGAAACAATGGGCCAACGAGCTGAACGAGAACGTGCTCAAATTGTTTCTCACATCCGACCAACTTTACGAAAAGGCCAATGCGACCGTGTTTCGGATGTTGTTCGTCAAGGCCTATCCACCCTGCCCGGGACCGCCATCATCGTCAGTTGGTTGTTATGACAAAGGCGGCTTGAACGATCAGACGAAGATGAAGGATCTGCAGGAGAACCTTGTCAATTTCTTCAACTATTTTGAGACGCGACGCGAGGTCGAAAGACGAAGAGACCAGGCTGCCACCCGGCTTCAAATGTTGAAAGTATGCTTTTTGCCGGCCCTCCTCGGCATGCTCGGAGCCTGCACGTACGTCGTCAGAATGATCTCCGAACAAGTCCGCGAGAGCACCTTCACGAGCACCTCCGGCTTGCGGCACCTTCTCAGGGTTGTGCTTGGTTCAATCGTGGGCATCGTCATTACCGTGCTTTGGACGAAGGGCGCACCGGAAGGAATCTCGGTGTCGGCCCTCTCGTTCGTCGCCGGCTATTCCATTGAGCCGGTCTTTGCGACCATCGATTCCATCGCGGAGAAGTTCCGAAAGTAGGACTCGGGATGCCCAAAGCCGCATGGGTGTTTTGACAGTTTTTGCTTGCGCCCCTCCACGAGCAGCGCCTGCGCCGCGCCTCATTTCGCTTCGGCTTCGCATTTGGCGAGCTGCGCCAATGCATCGGGCAGCCCGGACATGTCGGTCTGGTATTGTCGTCCCGCCACGTCNATGGTCAGCGCCGCCGTGCTCAGCTTTGCGATGAGGTCGGGCGTCTGGCTGCTGTAGGGATCGGCCGAAGCGAAGGCCGGTCCGGCAACCTGCATGCGCAGCGTGCCGATGGTTTTTCCCGCCTGGACGAACGACATGTCTCCTCCGCTGGTCGGCGGCAGCGCCTGGTCCACCACCAGCAGCACGTTTTCCGTCCCGCTGCGGACAATCGACAAGCCGAATGGACGGGGGGTCTCCGCGGCCTTCCCGGTCGAGCAGACCTTGGCGCCGTTCGGATGCACGCGCATCTCGGTGAGCCAGCCATCGGCCGTTCTCCAGGAATTGACCAATTGGCCCGCGGCACGGGCCGGCAAAGCGGACATGGTGATAACAGCGGCCAACACCACGACGCCGCTCGTTACGATGCTCGGTTTCTTCATTTCAGCAACTCCAGTAGAAACGAGGTTATCGTGCTGCGAGCGTGTCGCGCCGGCGGAAGCCTGCATAGCCGCCGTCGGCGTCGTAAAGGATGTCGCAGCCGTTCAGCAGATGGAAGCTGGTGTTGACGAAGACACGGTCGGGTGCCACCCGCAGATGAATGCGATCCGGCGCCAGCGGCGAGCCGCCGTCGACGGTGAAGCGATACAGCTCCGTGGAGCTCTCCGCCGCACCCACGCCGATCGACACGTTGGTGCCCGTGTCCAGTGACGTAGTCGCGCTGCCCGCCTGCTCGGCAGGAACGGTCATGAACATCACGGACACGCCGGTATCGACCAGCATGGTGCCACAGGCTGGCGGCCTCTGACCGTTCAACGAAATACAGGCAGGCGTCGCCGCCCAGTCGGGCCGGTCCGGCTGTCGCGACAGCTTCGTGAACGAGAACGGGCCTCGTGTGTTCGCGCCGGTGAGACCGACGTGAACGCCGTGCGCCGTGAGCACATAGCCGCGGCGCCGCTCGCCTTGGCCGCCCGCAACGCGCAGCAACGGGTTCTTCTCGGGCGTGCTCTGGCTCTGCAAGTCGCCCTCGCGGCCGTAACCGATGCCGACCATGGCGATCCCGTGCGGCGCATCCGACGGCGTGCAGTCCCGCGCGCGCTGCAGGCACTCGACCTGCGTTACCGCGAGCACCGGCATCGGCTCGGTCTGCACCGTCGCGCCATCCAGCCCGACCAGAGCGACCGGCGTGACGACCCATTGTCCGCGCATGACCCGGCCCGAGCTCGAATAAGTGAGCTTGCCCTCGCCCAGCGATACGAGACGATCGAAATTGGGAATGAAGCTCGCGGCGACCACGATGCCGGTCGAGCCGGAATCCAGCACCGCCCTGATCGGCCGCTCACCAAACGACAGGCCGATGCGCGGAACCTCGCGCAGCTCGCCCTCTTCAGCGTTGAGGTACCGCAGGAATATACCTTCGCGGTATCGTGCGTAGTCCGGCGGGCTCTCCTGCGCGGCGGCCATCGTCGCCAGAGANGCCAGCATGAGGGAGGCCAGGGAAAGGTTCACGCGCTTCCGGAGTTGCGATTGCATGGTGCGCTTCCGTTGATCGAACGGCAAGCTACGCAGCAGGCGTTACCAAGTCGCTTCCAGATCCGTGCAATTTGCGACCTGTGCGGGGTCCTGCAGATCACCGCGAGTTCCCCGGCACCGCGGATCAGGGCCGCGCCCTACCCTTCGTCCAACAGTTCGAACAGTTCCTCCACCCGCTCGAACGGCGCGTCCTGCATCTTGGCGTGATGGACCACGCGGTCGCCATCGCGCTGCAACGATTTGCCCCGCGACTTCCGCAGGCGCCCGGGCAGAAACGTTGCGGCTGCCGCCTCGGGCCCGACATCGAGGCGGACGATGCCTCTGCGTTTGCATTCGAGCCTGATCCGGGCGGCTGCGAAGAAATCGAGCGCGCCCCTCGGCAGCGGGCCGAAGCGGCGTGCGGTTTCCTCTTCGAGATCTTCGAGGTCGTCCTCGTCCTTGCATCGTGCGGCGCGCGCATAGAGTTCGAGGCGCACCGGCTCGGACTGCACGTAGGTCTCGGGCAGCATGTCCGCGACCGGCAGGTTCAGGTCGGGCACCCACACCGCCTGCCCCTCGTCGAGCTTCTCCGAGGCCATCTTCAGGAGGTGGCTGTAGAGCACGGGCCCGAACACGTGGACGTGGCCGGATTGCTCCTCGGAGAACAGGTCGCCTGCGCCTCGNAGATCGAGGTCGCGTTCGCTGATCGCAAAGCCGGCGCCGGGCTTGCTGAACTCCTCGAGCACGGCCAGCCGCTTCTCGGATTGTCCGGACNCCGTCTCGGTCAACAGATGGGCGAAGGCGCGGATGCCGCCGCGGCCGACGCGGCCGCGCAATTGATGCANCTGCGCAAGGCCGAACTTCTCCGGCCAGCACACCACGATGGTGTTGGCGCGGGGAATGTCGAGGCCGCTCTCGACGATATTGGTCGCGAGCAGCACGTCGGCCCTGCCCTCGACGAAGCTCATCATGCGGTCGTCGATCTCGTCGGCCGCCAATCGGCCGTGCAGGCAGACGATGCGCAGGTCCGGCGCCACCGCCTGCACCCGCGCCAGCATCGGATCGAGGTCCTGGATGCGCGGGCAGATCAGGAAGCTCTGGCCGTGGCGGCGCTGCTCGCGCAGTAGCGCCGTCGCGATCGCCGCATCCGACAGCGGCGCGATCCGGGTCGCGACCGGGAGCCGGTGCACCGGGGGCGAGGCGATCACGCTGAGGTCGCGGAAGCCGGCCAGGCCCGCGGCAAGCGTGCGCGGGATCGGCGTCGCGCTCATCATCAGCACATGGACGTTCTTGGCGAGGCCGGAGAGCTTGGCCTTCTCGGCGGCGCCAAAATGTTGCTCCTCGTCGATGATGACGAGGCCGAGATCGTCGAACCTGACGTCCTTGCCGGTGAGCGCCTGCGTGCCGATCACGACCTTGATCCGGCCGCTGCGCAGTCCCTCCCTGGTCTCGCGAAGCTCCGCACCCGAGGTCGCCCGCGACAAATTGCCGACCTCGATGCCGAACGGCGCAAAGCGCTTCTGGAACGTCGCGACGTGCTGCCGTGCCAGCACCGTCGTCGGCACCGCAATCGCGACCTGCTTGCCCGACAGCACGACGGCGGCAGCCGCCCGCAGCGCCACCTCGGTCTTGCCGAAGCCGACGTCGCCGCAGATCACCCGGTCCATCGGGTGGCCGGAGGCGAGATCGTCCAACACGTCGGCGATCGCCTTGGCCTGGTCGATCGTCGTGAAGTAAGGGAAACGCGCGACGAACTTCTCATAGGCCGATCCCGGCGGAACCAGCTTGTCGCCGCGCCGCTTGCGGCGCTGGCTGATGTGCCTGGCGAGCGCCTTGCCTGCCACCTGGATCTCGCGCTCGGCCTCACCGCGGCGCGCCCACCATGTGCTGCCGTCGGCCTTGTCGAGCGAGAGCTTGCCGAGCTCGGCCGCGTAAGGCCACATCAGCGCCAGATCGGGCGGCGGCACCAGCACCGCATTGTCGCCGGCGAACTTCAGGCGGATCATCTCTCGCATTGCGCCGCCGCCGGTGTTCACGGTCTGCAGGCCGTCGAGCACGCCGAGACCACGCTGGAGATGGATCACCACCGTGCCCTGCTCGGGCACATCGGCATGGTCGAAGGCCGCGCTCCAGGCCCGCGCCATCGGCTGGGCATGATGTGCGCGGCTGCCGAGCACGTCGGAGGCGGTCACGACGACGAGAGGCTTTTTCCCCGGCACGACGAAGCCGGCGTCGAGATCGGCCAGCAGCGCCGCCTCGCCGCTCCGCTCCCGTGCCGCCTCGTCCCAATCTTCGCAGCGCTGCGCCTTGAGGCCGCTCATCCGCTCCATCACGCGCAGATCGTCCTCATGCGCTGCGACGAGGATCAGCCGCGATCCGGCCCGCCGNGTGTCTTCGACGAAAGCCCGCAACGNCTTCCGCGCGGAGGTCAGCTTCGAAAACTCGGGGATGGTCTGGAAGAACGATGTGCGCGGCAGCACCTTCATNCCCCGGCAGAGNTGCTTCCAGTCNCGCCGTCCCAGATATTCGCGCTCGCGCTCCGCACGCGGCGCAGCCTCCTCGATCGTGTCGAACCAGCCGTCGACATGTGCCGGCACGCCCGCATCGGCGATCCATTTGGCGCGTCCGCAATAGTCGAACAGGCTGGCGCGCTTACCGCCTTTGCCGGCGAGGCCAAGCCGCTCCGACATGGGATCGACGACCAGCTCCCTGGTCTCGAAGATGATCCTATGCTCGTTCGGATCGAACGCCACGATCCGCTTGATCGCGCGATCCGAATGCTCGATCCGGAACGGCCCCAGCGCGCCCGCTGGNAATATCTCGAAGGTCTGGCCGTGGAACANCGCCCCGCCCGGATAGTCCGGCTCGTCGTCGAGATCGTATCCGAGCGCTTCGAGGCGCGCCTCCAGGTCCTGCTCNGAGAACGCGCCGCCGACCTTCAGGCTCACGCTCAGGCGCGACAGGCTCGCCGGTGGCGGCAGTCGCTCCATCACGGCTTCCGCCGTCGAGACGAGAAAGAGCGGCATCTTGGATTTCGCGATGCGCCTCAGGACGGAGGCTCGACGTCCTGCAAGCTCGTGCGACGGCTCGAGCTGATCGAACGGCAAGGTGTTCAAGCGCGGAAACACCAGCGCCTCGCAGGAGGGGTCGAGCGCGTGAATGACACTGCCGAGCCGCTCCGCCCTGTTCTCGTTCTCGGCGAGAAAAACGATGCCGCTCTGTCCGGACTGTTTCCATTGGGCGAGCAGGTGCAGGGCCAGCACGCCGAGCGGCGACGAAGAGGAGATCGCGGCGCGCTGCGCCTCTCTGCTCTTCGCTGGCAGCGCCTTGCGTGGCGACGTCCTGGTCGGCGACGCCTTCTTCCGCGGCGTCTTGTTCAGTGGCGTCTTCTTCGGCGGCGTCTTGGCCGCTCGCGCCTTCTTGGTAAGCCTCACTTGAATCCGTTTCTGGTCGTAAGCCGTCGTCAACTGAACGCCAGCCGCCCCTATTTTCGATTCGGCGACTTCTCGCCATGCATATGGGATTTGCCCGGTGAACGCACGCCTGGCGGCAACGTTCGGCGCGGCGCCGCGATCCCGACAAATTATCTGTTGTTGACCGAGCGCGGGCCGGAACTAGCGCGGCGCGAGATCTGCGTCTGTCGATGCGACGCTTGGCGCGATTGTAAACAATCTGCGCACGGAGAGAAACGAAAAAACCCCAGCGCTTGGAGCCACGCTGGGGTGTTTCGAGCAAAATGAACTGGTCAAGCAATGACGTCTTCATAGCAGCGATTTCAGCGCGCGCTTGTGAACTGGTTCACACGTTGCGGCAAACAAACCACCTCGGCGCGGGGGCCTGAGCTTGTGGGAGGTTCTCGCGCGGCTTGCTTGCCCGCACACTCACGCCGGAACAGGGTACCGCATTCTCCGGTTTGAGTGCGCCCGCGCGGCGCGCTAGGGTGCCTGCTTTGACGGAGGCTCATTTGAAACCAATCATTTTCATCGCCGCCATCGCATTGCTTGCGACGGCGCCCGCCCGCTCACAGCCACTGGTCGATCCCAACAAGGTTGCGCCCGAATATCGGGAGGCGGCCGAGAAGCGCCGGGCCGAGCAGTTGCGCCAGCGCGAATGCGCGCTGAAAGCGGATCTCGAGAAGGTGCTGCCCAGGGATCGCACCGCCTTTCTCAACCAGTGCCTGGGCACGATGGCGGCCAAGCAATAGCGTCTGGCCGGCTGTTCCATCCTGCCTGTTCCGCCACCGGCGCTGGCCGGACGATGGCGCTGGCCCGCGCGGTTTGGCATCCAGCCGCGAAGGCATTCAAGCTTTGTTCAGACATTTGGGATCATCTGACGATCCATTTTCCAAAGACATTGTCGTGCGCGCATGAGTTCGGTCCAGATTCAATGCACGCGGTGCAAGGGCGTGTTCCGCGATCGCGCCGGGCGGTTGCAGGACGGCTATTCCAGGCAATGTCCGAGCTGCGAAGTGGTGCTGTTCTTCGCCGAGGATTCCCAACATCCCTTCATCAAGCGCGCGATGCGCGATGCGCGCAACGTCCGCAAGCAGATGCGCGAAGCCGAGGCCGCGAAGCGTGCTGCGCCCGAACCGCAGGTGACGCAGTCGCGGAGGTTCGCCGGACGAACGCGGTCGGCAGGACGCGAGGACTAGCTCACCTTCGACTCGGCTTCCTCGGAAACAGGCGGTCGCGGATATAGCGCGAGGTCGGTGTCAGGCGGAGGCCGCGCGGCTTCTGCCAGGCGGCACGGTCGATCTCCTTCTTGTCGCCGATCGCCAGCCTGCCTTTCGCCGTCTTGGCAATGAAGATCGCGTCGTTCATCTTGCGGCCGGAGCGCTTGTTCCTCGCCGTCACTTCTTTCCAGAGGCTGATCCTGCCGAGCTTCAGCTTGGGCAGCTCCTCCCTGATCTCCCGCCGCAGGCAGTCCTTGTCGGACTCGCGCGCGCGTTTGCGGCCGCCCGGGAACATCCACAGGCCGTCCGACCGCCGTCTGACCAACAAGACCTTGCCGCGCCGGGCGGCCACCAGTTTGGAAGACTTCGCCATTGCTGCCGTCATTGAAACCAGAATCGTCCCGATCGTAACTTGTCTAGTCGAACAGACAAGTTCCCGGCGCGTTTTGATCACAGCCGCGATCCAAGGGTCCTGATCCCCAAGGTTCCTGATCCCAGGGTTCTGGCGCGCCCGGCGGGGAGATCGAGCCGATCGCGGCGAGATCAGGCCTCGCTCGCCCCCGCCCGATCCTCCGTCCTGATCCAGGCCATCATCATCTCCCAGGCCACCGACAGGATGATCGGCCCGATGAACAGGCCGACGATGCCGTGGGCCAGCGTACCGCCGATCACGCCGACGAAGATCACGATGGTCGGCGTGGTCAGGCCGCGCCCCATCACGAGCGGCTTCAACATGTGT
>JGI25160J50197_1001024_pt1 | contig 14476 bp, 15 predicted proteins | sample AraplaMF_Cvi_mMS_FD_50197 | JGI IMG/M metagenome (IMG submission 50197)
CCAGCAATTACGCCTGCGGTGATATCGCGTTGCAATTGAAACTCAACGCAACGTCCTCACGTTGCCTGCAGGCAACGAAGCACTGCCTCGCCGCAACCAGGTATGCCCTTCGATCTCTCCAGAGCAATTGCTGCGCCCCTGCTGCTGCAGGTGTTCTACGGCATCAGCCCGGGACACCACAGCAACTGGACTACAATCTATTGTATTGCTGGCCTGTGGGGCTTTTGCCGGACGATCCTGTCTGGGACCCGACCATGTAGTCGACATCGAGTTCGAGGCCGGCAAGTCGTTCCATCGCGGGCATGGATCGCGTCAAGACATTCGAGGCCGCTACGACGAAGAGCAGGTCGGCGAGAACAGGATCCTGGGCTGTCCGGCACCGCAGCGGCATTTTTCGGCGGAGGCGGAAGTGCGTCATCGAAGGCGCCTCCGAGGATCGAAGGCGCCTTCGAGGCGTTCGCGTGGGAGGTGGCTCAGTTGGGCATCAAGTCGGGCTATGCCACATCGTCCCTTTCCGCGAGATTATAGTGAGATCCCTATTGAAAGATTCTCTTGGGGTGTCGCGAGCCAGTATCCGTACCGTTCCGCGACCTCAAGCAGATGACGTAGCGCCTCAGGTGTGAGAGGTGCAGGAACGTGAGACACCGGTCTCCCGATCTCATCGAAGAATTGCTTCATTCTCATCGTCGTNACAAGAAGTAGATGCGCATCATCGCTNGACATGTTTCTCCANGCGTGTTTTTCACCGCCTTTGATGTCGAGTATGCCTCCCGCTTCGAGGCGATGCCACCGTCCGTCGAGAAATCCTTCCGCGGCGCCCGACAGGATGTAGAATGTTTCCCGATCATCGTGGCTATGCAGCGGAATGAGTACTCCAGGAGCGATTACTGCATCGATGATACAATAATCGGAGTCTGAAACCGTCTTCGAACTGATTGCTCGAATCCGGGGACCAAGGACGTCCACCCATTCCATTTCGTTTTGTATCCCATCCATAACTCTATCTCCTTCTGTTGTAGCTCTACTATGCCGCGGCCTGGGGAATGGTTTGCGGCAACTGCAGAACGTCTCGGCCATGATACCGCTGCAGCTCTGCACTTGCGTTGGATTCAAGCCTAATTCGATACGGTTCTGCGGCCGAACCGCGCTCGGCGATGTTGGAGTTGAGGACACATTCATCAGGTCGCAAGTTCAGCGTCACGACGACATTGGTTTCGCAGCGTGCCGCAATAGCNGGCGATGTCGCCGTGAACAGTCGGAAAAGTGCGGTGCGCGCCACACGGGACGCCCGGTATAGTAGCGGTCTCATTGCAAGCTCATTCTCTGCTTGTGTGCACCATCGGTGGCGGGGACTATTCAGGACGGGCGATTTGTGACTTGGCGTCCTGATCAACGACCATCGTCGTTCGTCGGCTGATAAATCGGTCGGTGACCGGGCGGCCGAAGCCCGGCCTGGTTCGACGAACGAAGCCGCATCCGGGACGTGGTTCTCCTAATATAGTCGTGTTACCTCGGCATCGAACACATAGCCGAGGCCGCGTACGGTGCGGATGAAGTGCTGCGTCAGGTCGCCGCGCGAAAGTCGTTCGCGGAGTCGAAGGACCTGAATGTCAACGCTCCGGTCGAATATATCCTCGTGCGCTCTTGTGGCGCGAAGCAGGTGTTCACGACTCAATACCCGGCCAGGTGCCTCCAAAAATGCGAGAAGTAGTGCATAGCTCGATCGGGTCAGGGTGACTTGCGTGCCCGAGGGTGAGCTAAGCGTCCGCTCGGCCCTGCGAAGTTCCCAGCCAGCGAATCGATAGCCCCCGCGCTCCGTCGCGTGTTTTGGCATTCGGCCTCCGATCTCCTGCCGCCGCATGATGGCGCGCACCTGCGCCCATAATTCGTGCGGATCTGCCGACCTTCCGACGAGGCCGTCAGCGCCGAGTTCATAGGCGACGGTCCGCTCGATGGAGCAGAGCGAATCGCTGGCGATGAGAACCGGTACGAAGGATTGCGATCGGATCTGACGTAGCGGCTCAAAACCGCCCGCAGAGAGCCGTTCGATACCAACGATGACGAGGCTCCACCTACCGTGCATGATCAAACTGGGCAGATCGGCAGAGCGGTCGGTGCAGCGCATCGCGCAGCCTTGCTTGGACAGCATATCTGCCAGTTTGCGCCGATGTTCATCGTCGTCATCAATGACGAGCACGGGCCCTCCGATCGTGGAGTCCTGAAAGCTGAAACCGGCGATGAACTTGATCCTGGATTGGAAGCCTGTCGAATAACCTGATGGAGCATCTCGATTTCTGAGGTTTCTTGTTCGGGAACGGCAGAACCCGACACGACGACTGCGATTTGGCCCGCCGACGCTTGGAAAGCGTTCGACAGCCGCGATCGGTGGCAATCTACGGGAAGGTGAGAATGACGGCTTGTCGGGACGTGCCGGGGCTTGCGCAGCCGTGCATTTTGCCGCGCCGTTCCGATGAACTCAGCGCTGCGCGATGACGGTTCAGAAAAACGCCACTCAGGACTAGCGACGCAGCGAGCTTGGTGCCTGGCCATAGACGTTGCGGAACGCGTGGCTAAGGCTGGCGCCGTCGGGATAGCCGTTGGCCAATGCAATCTCGAGCAACGACCGGCCATCGTTCCTGACGATATCCTGCCTGGCGTGATCGATCCTGATGCGGCGGATGAGCGCGGCAGGAGTCGTGCCCAGCGTTCGGAGGCGTGTATAGAGCGATCGGCGGGACATGCCGAGTTCGCGTGCCAGACGGTCCGGCCCATAGGTGATGTCGGCGATATTGCGTGCAATGCTCAGGCCGGCCCGTGCCAGGAGGGGCGGCTCGCGGGATTCGGCCGCCTCGGTGCTGAGGAGGGCCAGGTCGATCATGGCGCGCGCAGCGAGTTCTTCCGTCCGGTCCCCGCGCGAAGTCAGCAGTAGCGCGCTGATGCCACCCGCCGTGGCCGATATTGCAGCGCGCGCGGCGATCCGCGTGCCGAGCGCGTCCCTGGCGAGCGCAGCCCATCGCGGATCGTCATTTGGATCAAAGGCGACGACGAGCGCCTCGTGGCCCTCACACATCTCCATCCAGTAGTCGTCGCTCATGGACGTGACGATCAGATCGCCGGGCCCGATGTCTAGGGCGCTGTTCGCGTCTTCGTATCGCATACGACCGCTGAGCTGCCACACCAATTTGAGATGATGCCCCAGCCCTGCGTCAATCGATCTTTTCCCGACTGTCTCCACCACCGTGGCCGGCGCACGGAAACGCGTTAGCGAGTACGCTCCGACGCGACGCGACATGATGCAGCGGTCCGGACGGTCGTCCTGCACGTCGATTTCAAGGTGCGGAAATAGTTGGTTTGCCTGTTGAACGGCGCGTAGCGGTTTCGTCATAGTGGAGTCCTGAGAGTTCTGTGATCGCGTGACCGTCTCGGTGGCGACCGATTGTCGCGACGTGACTGACGTGATGCGACGCTGGCGTCGGTGCAACGATTTGGATCGCCGGTGCGGTGAGCCGAGCCTGCGATGTCCATATGGCATACTGGATGATCTGCGATGTTTCAGACCGCCTCGCTGCTGACCGCAAACAGCGGTGCGGTACGTACCTTTGCAACGGCCAGATCAATCGATCCAGCGTATGGTGCCGTCCATCTGCGTGAACGCTTTCAGTTGAGCGCGGGGATCTGAAACGGCAACAATGGCTGCGAGGGCGATCTCTGTCGCCCGCGTCCGACCCGCGGCGATTATCCTGTTGGCCTGCTCGGATGTGGTAATGCTCAATCCCGGGTTTCCCTGAAGCGGCCTGCAGACAAACGTGCAAAACTGTTTAGGGCCTTTTCGGGGAACGAACTAGAGCAATAATCGTCCGGACAGTACTGAGTGGTAGTCAGCAATGAGAGCTAATGAATTTTCCGAACTTGCTGCTTTTGAGGCAGTGGCGCGCCACCGAAGCTTCCGTCGCGCCAGTGAGGAGCGGGGCGTCACTGCCTCGGCGATCAGCCATACGGTGTCAAACCTAGAAGCACGCGTCGGCGTCCGGCTGCTCAATCGCACGACGCGCAGTGTGTCACTCACCGATGCTGGCACGGCGCTGCTCGCGCAACTGTCACCTGCGTTCAGCCAGATAGGCTCAGCGTTCGATGGACTTAATCATTTCCGCGAAAGGCCTTTTGGCAAGGTGCGGATCAATGCTCCCAATTCGGTGGCGCCGTTTGTGCTGGGGCCGGTGATTGGCGAACTGATTACGAGAAATCCCAACCTGGAGCTGGAAATCGTGGCGACCGACCGCTTGGTGGATATCGTCGAGGAGGGGTTCGATGCCGGGATCAGGCTGGGCGAGAGCCTAAGGGATGGCATGACCGCCGTGAAGATCAAACCGAGGGTCCGTCTGGCCGTCGTCGGCTCACCCGCCTATTTCGAGCGCCGGTCAGTTCCGACGTCACCAAAGGAACTGAACAACCATGTCTGTATTCAGAACGCTTATCCCACGATGCGGCGCTATCCGTGGTCGTTCAGCCGCAATGGTCAAGAATTAGACTTTGAGCCGAGTGGCCCGCTGACTCTGCATGACCACGAACTGATGATCGAGGCCGCCCTTGCGGGTGTCGCGTTGGCCTACGTGTGGGAGGAGCGCGCTCGGCCTTTTGTCGAGGACGGCAGGTTGATCCGCTGCCTCGAAGATTGGATCGTTCCCGAGGATTGGCTGTATCTCTATTATCCTACACGCAAATATATCTCGGCCGGACTACGCGCGGTTATCGAAGCGATGCGTGTCGGTCCAGCTGGATAGGTCAATAGCGTTGGCCACTGTGCGCGAAGCGCCGTACGGCTCAAATCTGGAATGCAATCTGCCGGTACTCGTCGTCGTCATAAAATCGCAAGGCGTCCGTCGAATAGTCCGCTAGATTCCGTGATCGATCTTGAGCATTTCCGCCGCGCGTTCGCCGATGACGACGCACGGCGCCATGGTGTTGCCGGCGGTAATGCGCGGCATCACCGAGGCGTCGGCAACGCGCAGCCGATCGATGCCGTAGACGCGAAGCCGGCCGTCGACCACGGCCTGTGAATCGCGGCCCATTTTGGCTGTGCCGCTTTGATGCGAGTGGCTGACGGTGGCGTTGCGCATGAATGCGTCGAGGCTGGCGTCATCGTCGGCGCCTGGCAGCACCTCGCGCTTGACGAACGGGCGCAGCGGAGCCGAATTGCCGATCTCTCTGTTCATTGCGATCCACATCCGCAGCCGCCTGCGATCATCGGGGTCATCGAGAAAGTTGGCGTCGATGGCGACGGAATCTGCGGGATCGCTGCCCATGAGGTTCAACCGGCCGCGGCTCGCTGGGCGCAGCACGGCCGTGGTCAATGACCAGCCGTGCGNGGGCATCGGCGGTCTGGCAGCTTCAGGGCTGGAATAGATGCGCGACACGGAAAAAGTCTGCAGGTCCGGTGTCGCCAGTGCCGCATCGCTCTTCCAGATGGCGGTGACTTCGCCAAGGTTGTTGCGCTGCTGCAAAGGCTCCGGCGATTCCCAGACGCAAGGCGCCATGAAATGATCCTGGAAATTGCGGCCCACGCCGGGCAGGTGCTGCAGAGTATGGATGCCGTAGCTGGACAGAATTGTTTCGTCGCCGATGCCTGAGTGCATTAGCAGTTTCGGCGTATGGATCGCGCCCAGCGACACCACGACCTCGCGCGAAGCTTCGAGGAAATGTAGGCGGCCGCCGTGCAGCACTTCGACGCCGCTCGTCGTGTGGCCGTCGAACACCAGGCGGGTAACCAGCGCGTCGGTCATCACGGTAAGGTTGGGGCGATCCATCCAGGGATAGACATATGCCCTGAACACCGATTGCCGCCGTCCATCTCGAACGCAGATATCATTGAGCGCCGCGCCGCCGTCGCCTTCAGTCATGTCGCGCTGGTCAGCGGATGTGGGGACGCCCGCGGCGGCGAATGCGTCCAGTAGCGCCTTGGCGAATGGGGAGGGATCGGGCGACGGCTGCACGAACACCATTCCGCCGCGGCCGCGCAGCGCGGATTCGATGCTGCCATGCCAGTCCTCGACCCGGCGGTAGATGGCGAGCACGGATTGATAGTTCCATCCCTCATCGCCGACCTCGGCCGAAAAATAGTCCCAGTCGTTCTTATGTCCGCGTGACCACGACATCACGTTGATGCTAGCGCCGCCTCCGAGCACTTTACCCATCGCCATCGGAATTGCGCGACCGTTGAGCTGCGGATTTGCGGTAGCCTTGAACATCCAGTTCTGCGGCGCGTTGCGCAGCGCCGGCCACGACGATGCATTGGTGATCTCGGCGATATCGTCGCTGCCGCCGGCCTCGAGCAGGAGGACGGAAACCGCCGGGTTCTCCGCAAGGCGGCGCGCGACAACGGCGCCCGACGAGCCGGAGCCGCAGACGATGAAATCGAATCGCGGCTTCATCTCGAAGAGCAGCTTCTGCTGATTGACGCGAATGCGTGTATCGAGGTCGTCAAGCATGGTATCGAGCGGTAATGGAAGGCGGCTACATGTAAGTTACATTTCGCAGCCATCAGGTTACAGCGGCAGCCGTGGTGTCAGGACCGTGATCTCGTGGCCCTCGCGTTGCCGTGTGCCGGCCGTTGTCGTTACGGTCCCCGATCGCGAGAATTCGTCGTCGTGTGTGTTCCGCCTGGCCTACGCCGTCGGCGTTCCGCTGTTGAGAAGATTGGCGAGGGCGGTGAGAAGCTGTGCCGGTGCAAACGGCTTGGGAAGCATGACGCTGTTGGGAACGCCCTTGGAGGTCCAGTCCGCGGCTGCGGCCCCGCTCGTATAGACGATGGGAAATTCCGGCTGGATCTCCCTGGCGTGCTGGGCGACGTCCCAGCCATCCATCTTCCCTTTCAGGTCGATGTCGGTGACCAGCGCGCGGTATTGGCCGTTGTCGGCTTTCAGCAAGGTCACGGCCTCCTCTCCGGACGACGCGACGACCGCCTCGAAGCCGCCGTCATGCAGCGCGTCCGCGACGAAACTCTGGAGCAACTCCTCGTCTTCGACGACAAGGATGACAGGCATTTCAATTTCCGGCACGACGCCATTCCCCGCTGCAGCAGAGAGACAAGTTACAAAGTGAACATAAGTCCCCGGCGCGCAGCACCATCAATTCAAGTTCTCGTCAGGGCACGCGTTTGTCGGAGACCGCTGCGCGACTATCCCGATCATGCGCTAATGGCCGAGAGCGGATACCCGCATCCCGATCGCGCGATCGCCCGGCGGCATCGCTCCGATCTGCGCCCGTACATGCATCAGTGCGCGCCGCAGCCATGTCCTGATGGTGTTGACGGGGACGCCATATTGCTCGGCCAGCCGATGCCGGCTTTCACCGTGGAGATAGGCCGCGATCACCAGATGACGCCGTGTCGGCTCGAGCGTTTGCAGGGCGGACAACATGTTCTGCTGAAGCCTTGCGGTGTCGCTTTCGTTCTCCCTGCGCTCCATACTCTCCAGCGCCGTGGGCGCGTCGGCAGGAAAGTCCAGCAAGGCTGACTGGTCGCGAAAGATTTCCCGCGATGGCCTTCGCACGGCATCGATCGCGAGATTCCTGGCGATCGTGATCATCCACATCATGGGCGAGCCCAGCGCCGGACGATACGCAGCCGCGTTCAGCCAGATGCGAACATAGGCCTCCTGCACGATTTCCTCGGCGAGATGCCGGCGCCTGACGACCAGCAGCACGGTGGAGAACAGCTTGCGCCGCGAGGTCGCGTGCAGCTTTTCGAAGGCTGGCTCGTCGCCCCNCGCCATGCGCAGCAGCAGCTGCTCCAGCTCGGTCGGATCGGATCGTTCAGGGCGAAGGCCGCTCATCCTTGGCGCCATGTCATCCCTCGGGGCTGCAGGCAATTCCGTTCGACAAAACTCTCCGATGGTGATGCGACTGTCAATTGGAGTTTACATNCAAATCTGACAATTCGGGCCGAATCGTCCAGAAATCGGGATATTGTCTAAATTTTCAATGGCTTGGTTGCGTCGGGATCTCTACTGATCGCCGCTTAGGAACAAAGTCCAATCGCTCCCATTGTCATCTCAATCATACAATGGAGGCTTCCCGTGCAAGGCGACAACCCTATCAGCTGGCTGATGTTCTTCACCCTCGCGGCAACGACATTCATTATTGCCGGCGCATTCATCTACTTCCTTCGCTCGCGCACCAACCGCGAAATTGCGGCGAACGCGCTTGAAGGCAACGGAAGCAGCCGCGGCGTGGCGCCGAGCGGTGCCGGACCCGAGCTGATCGGGTTCGCCGTCCTCGCATTCGCCGTGATGGGCCTGCTCACGGTCGGCTACAACGGCAAATCCCGCATGGAAACCGCTCAAGTCACCACGCCGGTCGGTGGTGCAACGACAGGCATGGCGCAGCCGGCTGGCACACCCGATCAGCCGAAGCTCTACCAGCCGATCAATCCCGCGCCTGACACCCGTGCTGCCCCGACCTCATCGGATACCGGGACTGGACCAGAGAACGGTTCGACGGGCCAGCCGAAGTAGGAAGATCAGCAGGAGACTCGTGCACTACCATCCGCGAGTCCCTGCGCCGCCCTTAAACGGTCCAACGATGCGCGAGGTGATCCAGCCGCCGTAGAAGTCGCCTTCCTGAGGCTGCACGCGTTCTTCGCCCACCCAGCATTCATCGACGCGCGAGGCATAAAAAGCCAGATGACCCGCGATATCGGAAAAGGCAGGTGATGGCGAAGGATAGCTCCAGGCCGCTCGCTCCGATGTCCGTCCATCGACATCGAGCAACCAGTATTTTGCGTGTCCCTTGAATTCGCACCACGAGGCGCCCGGCGCATCCAGAAGATAGTGTCGCGCGATGTCGTCGGGCGGAATGTAATAGACTGGCGGATGACTGGTCTCGAGGACACGAGAGCCCGCCTTCGTATCGGCAACCGTACGCGCGTTGAAAATGACGCGCAGACGCACACCGATTTTCTCCAGTCGCGGCGGACGGGGATAATCCCAGACCGACTCTTGTCCGGCTGAGGGTTCGATGCGCTTGGGTCTCCACATGTCTCGTCAACTCCAGCAGGAGATCGTTCGGGTAGAACTCATCGGACGATCATCGGAAAGGTTACGGCGATTGCCCAGGCGAATACTGCAGCGTTCGCGAGCGCACCGGGCAGCGGGTGTCGGGTCGCCGCGTAGCTCCAGCGGCTTATCAATCCAAATGCCAGGAACAGCAGCAGGATGGCCGGCACGATGATGACGAGGAAGAACAGCTTCATCGGATTGAGCGCCACGGCAATCGCGAGCGACAGCAGGAAACAGAATTTGGTGAAGGCGTAAGCGCCGCTCCGGGACTCGCTGCCGCTTGTCAGCCACTCGTCGGCAATGAAGTAGGGCAGCGTCCCGCAGGCGATTGCGGCGATCAGCGGCAGACGCGCCGGGATTGGTAGAAACGAGAACACATAGGCATCGATCGGAAGACCGAAGGCCAAGACATTGTAGGCGGACACTGCAACTGCTGCGGCCGCGACGCGTGTCCATGCGAAAGTCGTCGCGGCGGTCGGTGGTTGACGCTTGCGCAAGTAGACCAGGAACGTGGTCGTCAGAGCGCCGTAGAGCAGAAAATGCAATGTCAGATAATCGCCGAGCAGGATCGGCAGAAAGTCAGTCGGTGTCTTCCAGAGCAACAGCGGGGTCGCGATCGCCGGCAGGAGCGCGGCCGTCATCAGCGCCTTCCAGCCCAGGCTTGCGCCGGCCGGGCTCGGGCTTACCGCAGGCAACATTGCGGACAGCGGCCATGCCAATGCGACGATGCCGGCAAACATCAGCGCCAGCCAGCGGCCGCGGCTGTCGATCTCTTCATACGGCCGGTCGCCGAAGGCCGCATGCATCCAGCGCACGGCTTCGACCATGCTGTCATGGCTGTAGAGCACGCCGATGTGTTCGACACCGCGCGCCAGCACCAGCTTGCGGGCGGTACCGTCGGAAAACTGCCCGTAAGTCTCGCCGGGGCTGGCCGTGCCGCCGGCGGTGAGATTGACAATACGGAGGCCTTCGTTCCTGAGCATCGCAGGCTCCAATGCGCCGACGATGACCAGCAGATTGCGCGGACTGGCCGGTGTCACCACGGGCGAAAACACCGAGACCGCGACGGTCGCTTCGACATCCGGGTGCGCTTGCGCGTACCGCACCACGATGTCGGACGCCATCGAATGTCCGAGCACCGCGAGCCGGCCGTCACTCCCGGGCAGCTTGCGTGCCGACGCCGCCACGTCGGTCAATTCCTTCAGCAAGGCGGCAGTGATGGTCGGGCCCTCGTTGATATCGCCATGCATCGGGACCGGGTTACGGCCATGGCCAAGGAAATCAAAGGTCACGGCGACATACCCGTTGCGCGCAAGTGTTTCGGCGAACGGCTGCATCAACTGCTGCGAACCGGCAAAGCCGTGCGCGATCACGACGACCGGCGCGGGCGCGGCGGATTGCGGCCTGAAGATGGTCAGCGGTGTTNCGCCGACGAATGTCCGTNTAACATTCAGCTCCCGGCTGCCTTCATGCAATTCAAAAAGCCCGAGCAGGATCGCCGCGGTCGCGAGTAATCCGACGAGGAACCTCATCGATCCTCGCCGGCAATGTGCTTCCGGCGGATGCTACGGACAGTCCACCAGATCGCAAAGCCGGCAATTGGAACGAAAGCGGCCGTCGCGACGCTGGGCTCGACATGAATGGTGCCGCTGTCATGCGCAGCCTTTGCAATGTATCCGAATAGACTTACCACGTAATAGGTAATCGCCGCGACCGAGAGGCCCTCCACCGTGGCCTGCAGCCGCAGTTGCAGCCGCGTCCGCGCATTCATCGACTTCAGAAGCTCCTGATTCTGCTGCTCCAGCTCGACATCGACGCGAGTGCGCAACAGGTTTGCGGCCCGTGCGAGCTTCAGCGAAAGGCTGGATTGCCGCGCCTCGGTCGTGACGCATGTGCGTAGCGCGGGCTTCATCCGACGTGCCAGAAACGACGACCACGTCGGGAGGCCACCGACCTTGCGTTCGCCGATGGTCTGCAGGCGTTGCTCGACGATCTCCTCGTAGGCACGACTGGCGCCGAAGCGNAACACGCTTGAGGCCGCCCCGGCNTCGACCTCGGCGGCCAGGGCAGTCAGCTCGTCGAGCAGCTTGTGGTTGGCGGCGAGGTCNCCGGCTTGGCGCATCTGGTCGGTGACTTCGACGAGGCGGCGCTCTGCGGCTGCGATCGANGGCGACAGCCGTTGCGTTTCCGGAAGACCGAGCAAGGCGAGCGTGCGATAGGTCTCGAGCTCGATCACCCGCTGAACCANTGCCCCGGCGCGTTCCGGTGACATCGTGCGGTTGGCCACGAGGATGCGCACAAAGCCCGAAGGGCCCGGCTGGAAGTCGGTCGCGTAGAGCGCCGCGCCGTCGGAGTTCTCGGCGACGGCCAGACTGGCGTTGTCGAACAGTCGTTCCGGCGCGGTTCGCTGAAGATCCTCCGTCAGAAGATGCAGGTCGACTGCCACCAGGAGCGGGCCGGGCTGCGGCACCAACCGCATCGGCAGCGCCAGTGAGGCCGCATCCGGATGGAACGGCGCGGCGGCGGGATCGGCCGGCATTTCCCAGGTGTAGGTGGTGAATTCGGAGTGCTGCTCCCATCGCAGCACGGTGGTGCCGAACGGGGCACGATGATGNTTTTCGGCAGGTGACGGCGGTTGCAGNCCGCGCGATGTGCAGAACGCGATCAAGNTGGTGCGGTCGGCCTGTGCGCGTGGCCCCGACGTATCGAAGGCAAAATGCACGACGCGCGATGGCACCGCGATAGGGGTGAANGGGCGGGCATGAACCTCGCCGAGCACGGCCGAGCGTAGCGGATGAGGTGTCAGTCGCACCGCTTCGCCGTCGCCTATCAGGACATCCGCGCTCATCGCGATCTCGATCTCCGGTGGCCAGTTGCTTCCGAGGGCCGTTGCGTTACGAGTAACACTCCGTTGCGCCAAGCAGAAGTCGGAAGAAGTCCGGTGCTCGCCAGCAAAAATAAATCTGGCGAGGTGTGAAACGCCAGCGGATTGGCTCGTATATTCGCTGCGGTGCCGTGTCTTGAAATCGGCGTGTGCACTGCAAGCTGGACCTGGTTTGCATTCCAGCAACGGCTGGCCTTAATCTCTGCCCACGCCGCGGGAGCGTTGTGCGGTTGCGGATGGGAGCGTGGTGGTGGCATTGTCGATGCGGATAGGCACGCGCAAGAGCGTCATGGCGTTGGCCCAGACCGAGGATATTGCGCAGCGTCTGTCCGGTGCCGCGCCCGAATTGGGCATCGAGGTCGTCAGGTTCGAGACCACGGGCGATAGCGATCAGACCAGCAAGCTGCTGGTCCATGGCGGCAAGGGCGGTGCGTTCGTCGCTGACATCCGCGCCGCGGTCTTAGCGGGCCAGCTTCATGCCGCGATGCATTCCCTCAAGGACATGCCCGGCAATGAGGATACGCCCGGGCTCGTGATCGGCGCGACGCTGCCGCGCGATCCGCCGACCGATGCGCTGGTGTTGCGTCCCGGCGTCTCTATTGAGGACATCAGGCGCTCGCGCGGCAAGGGTTACCGGATCGGCACCAACGCGGTGCGCCGCGCCGCCTATGCAAGGCGGCTGTTCCCGGACATCGAGGTGATTCACTTTCGCGGTGCAGCCGATACCAGAGTTCGCAAGCTGGACAATCGGGACATGCAACGCCTGCCCGGTGGCGGCGAGGCCGGTCCGGCGGACGCTCTGATCATGGCCCGGTCCGGACTCGAACGGATCGGTCTCGGCCATCGCATTGCTTGCGAGCTTGCGCCCTCTCAGATGTTGCCTGCGGTGGGGCAGGGTATCGTCGCGGTCGAGTGCGCGGTCAACGATTGGGAGACGCGGAGATATCTCGCGCTGATCGACGATCCCGCGGCACATCTGAGTTGCGAGGCGGAGCGAGAGGTTTTGTGGATCCTCAACGGTCACTGTAATTCGCCCATCGCGGGATATTCGACGATCTATGGTTCCCAGATGACGCTTACGGCTTCGGTGCTCGATGAAGCTTGCGGGGAGCTTATCGAAGTGATCCGCACGGGAGCCGCAAACCGACCGCGCGAACTAGGTCGCGCGGTCGGGTTGGAACTGCTTCACAAGGGGGCGGCCGATATCATTGCACGTACGCGGCCGCTGCCATGAAAGGATAGCATGGCAACAGCGTTTCCATTCTCCGCGATCGTCGGACAGGACGAGATGAAGCTCGCGCTGCTGATTGCCGCGGTCGATCCCAAGGTCGGCGGCGTGCTGGCTTTTGGCGATCGCGGCTCCGGCAAGTCCACTGCCGTCCGCGCGCTTGCGGCGTTGCTGCCAAAGATGAAGGTCGTTGCCAGCTGCCGCTATAATTGCGATCCGGATCGGCCGGCTGAGTTCTGCGAGGATTGCCGCGTTCGCGCAACCAAAGGCGGACTGAAATCCGCCCAGATGCCTGTTCCGGTCGTCGATCTGCCGCTCGGCGCAACCGAGGATCGGGTTGTCGGGGCGCTCGATCTGGAACGCGCACTGGCGCGCGGAGAGAAGGCGTTCGAGCCGGGATTGCTGGCCCGCGCGCATCGCGGATTTCTGTACATCGACGAAGCCAATCTGCTGGAGGATCATCTGGTTGATCTCCTGCTCGATGTTGCCGCGTCTGGGGAAAATGTCGTGGAACGCGAAGGCCTGAGCATACGTCATCCGGCGCGGTTCGTGCTGGTCGGGACAGGAAACCCGGAGGAAGGCGAGTTGCGGCCGCAATTGCTGGATCGCTTCGGCATGTCGGTNGAGGTGAAGACCCCCGACNATCTCGGGGACCGGATCGAGGTGGTGCGGCGTCGTGACGACTTTGAAAGGGATAGCGAAGCCTTCGTTGCCAAGTGGTCGAAGGACGAGGCCAAGCTGCGCAAGAAGATCGTCGGGGCGCGAGAGAAGCTGCCTTCGGTCTCGGTGCCGGACATGACGCTCGAGGTCGCCGCCAAGCTTTGCATGGCGCTCGGTACCGACGGCTTGCGCGGCGAGCTGACCTTGATGCGTGCGGCCCGGGCGCTCGCGGCACTCGAAGGCGCAAAGACCGTCACCGACGATCATCTGCGCCGGGTCGCGCCCTCGGCCTTGCGACATCGCCTGCGGCGTAATCCCCTCGATGATGCGGGCTCCTCGGTACGGGTCGACCGTGCGATATCGGAGGTACTGGGATGAGCGGCGCTGCCATCTGGTCTGATGCGGTGATGGCGGCACAATTGTTCGCGGTTGACCCTGCGGGAACCGGAGGCGTGTTGCTGAGATCGCGCGCGGGTCCGGTGCGAGATCGCTGGCTTCGCATGCTTCATGCGGTCCTGCCGTCCTCTCCCAGCGTCAAGCATCTACCGCTCAATATCGCCGATGGCCGTTTGCTCGGCGGACTCGATCTCAACGCGACCCTGCTGGCGGGCCGTCCCGTCGCCGAGCGCGGGCTGCTCGCGGAAGCCGATG